>ERZ1029884.38-NODE-38-length-31707-cov-22.236004_pt1 | contig 31707 bp, 24 predicted proteins | sample MGYA00519233_ERZ1029884 | MGnify/ENA primary metagenome ERZ1029884 (study PRJEB33666, sample SAMEA4610931) | skin metagenome | biome: Human-associated habitat; feature: Malodor aspect; material: skin | place: Philippines | collected 2015-08 ...
AAGGACGCGTGGGCGGGGTGGTTGTTGACGTCGGACGGCCACGATGTCGTCGAGAAGCAACTGCGCGAGCACATCGAGCCGGACGCCGTGGTGCTCTCGCGGGCGGTGTCGGAGCCCTTTTAAACGACGAAACCCCCATCCCTTTCGTCGAGGTGAGGGTTCGGCGCGCCTGCTGCTAGTTGGTCGGCGCCTCGGAGAGCATCTCGTTGGACAGCGGTGCCTCGGAGAGCACGGCGTCGTCGGTGGGTGCCAGCGGGTCCTCGGTGGTGGCGCTGCCGGAGAGCGGGTCCTCGGAGGTGACCGCGTCAGTGGTGTCGGAGACCACGCCGGTGGAGTTGACGTCGTCGGTGGTGTCCTCGGAGTCGTTGCACGCGGCGAGGCCGGTAGCTCCAAGCACGAGTGCGGTTGCGGCGGCAGCGATACGAGTGTTGGACATGATTTCTCTTTTACTTCTTCGATTCACCCGGGCGGGCAGCCCGTCCCAAACACTGATACGGATCGAATCTGGGGAATCGGTGGCAGCAATCGGAGAGGTCTCATGGGCCTTTCTGACATTTCCTGCCGGAATCTGTCACCCTGCCCTTAAAACGCCTGGACAATGACACTTTCCGGCGGAGATTGTCAGTATCGCAGGCATGCAAAAACCCGGCCCCTTCGCGAGGGACCGGGTTCAAGTGAGCCGAATTAGAACGGCAGAGCCGGGAGCTCAACGCCCGGGATGACGCCAGCGTATGCAGCGGCAACGCCGAGGATTGCGACGAGCGCGACCGGGACGCCGATCAGGAGGGCGAGGGTGCCAGCCTTGGTGTCCTCGTTGTCGATGAGCTGCTTGATGCAAGCGCCGGTCGGGGTGGAGGAACCGTTGTTCTTCTCGAACGTAGCCTTAGCCTCGTCCTTGGCTTCCTTGCCCTCGGCGTTCTTGACTGCCTCGTACTCCTTGTCGGCATCGGTCTTGCAGTCCTGGAACACGGCGGAGGAACCGGTTTGGGTCTCGGTCTCCTGTGCGAATGCCGGGGTAGCGACGATGGTCAGGGCGGTGGTTGCAGCAACGGCTGCGGTGGCGATGCGCTTCATGGCAATCTCCTTGGGGTAGTTACGGGAAACCTGTCAGGGATCTGACACGTGTGTGAGATATATCGGTGCGTGTGCGACGCGCGTTACATGCGGGTTACGCTGGTGATATGGCGAATATGAGTGAGATTGCTGCGGTCCTTGGCATCACGGCCCTTGTTGGCCTGGGTGGGGCGGCTGCCGGGTACAACTCCGTCAACATTCCGGATGCAGAACAGGTCGCGGTGCAGACGCACGGCGCGCCGACTGCGGTGATCGACGACCCGCAGCAGGTCCTCTCCCCCGACGACCGCGCCCGACTCGAGCGCGACACCGCTCGTATCGACGCCCCCGCGGTGGTCACCGACTTCCATTACATGGTGTTCAAGACGAACCACGACAACATCATGGACGACGTCGAGGAGCTCCTGCGCACCGAGCACCCTGACCTGATCGACCAGTCCAAGGGCGAAAACGGCCGCCCGCGCGATGGCGTGCTCATCGTGGGCGTGGGGCTGGATCCGAGCCAGGCGTTCATCTACGGCGGCGACGACGTCACCGAGGAGCTCTTGCTTGACGACGACTCCCACCGCGAAGCCCTCCTCGCCGCCATGAAACCCGCCGTGAAGGACGGCAATATCCCCTCCGGCCTGTTCCGCACCGCGAACCAGGCCATGGACGCGGACGCGCTCGCGCAGTACAGGGTCGACGACGCGGAATCGGACCGGACCGCTGCGGCGATCGGCCTCGGTCTGGGTGGGGCCGGCGGCGCGGCGGCGATAGGTGGGGGTGTTGTGGCGGTGCGGAGTGGTCGTCGTAAAGCAATCGCGCAGGCGCGCGAGGACTACGACCTGGTCACGGGCGAGTACACGCGGCTCGCGGGGCGCCTCGACGAGGTGGACGTGCGCGCGAACTCGCTGTCTTCCGCGTTTGCCGACGAGACGCTACGCCGCCAGTGGGCTGAGGTGCGCGACCGCTTCCTCGGCATGAACGAGGTGGTCCACGGCGCGGGTGGGCTCGGCTCAATCAACATGGACGACGACAAAGACGTGTACAAACACCGCAAACAGTTGGCCAGCGCCGCCGAGTCGGTCCAACACACCTCCACCGCAGAGGACAACATCGACCGACTGTTCGGCGTGGAACACGGCGATGCGGCGACGCGCCGGGCTGACTTAGCGACGATCCGCGAGGACGTCATCCGCGCACGCAGCGACGTGAAAGACGATGGGCTGCGTCGCGAACTCGACGGGCTGATGCAGCGCGTGGAGGCGCTCGACGCGGACCCCTCCTCCCCCACCTTCCTGGACGATTTCGTGGTTATGCTGCGCGACTACCGGGTGATTCTCGACGAGGTAAAGAAGAAGCAATTCAGCGACGTCAAGGAGCGCGAGAAGCTCGAGGCGCCGGCGGTGTACGAGACCGGTTTCTGGTACGGCGGGTATGTCCCTTACGTGCACATGCACACGTGGCACGAGTCGAATGTGCAGGCGGCGCAGGCGGCGCAGGCGTCGTCGTCAAGCAATGTGTCCTCGTCGGGCTTCAGCGCCGGCGGCGGGAGCTCGAGTTTCTAAGCCATCGCTTATATTAGATTTAGGTGATGTTAGTCACAAACGTGTAACGGGTCTTTCCTTTTATTAATCCGTGTTTATACTTAAGCGCAGGAGAAATTCGAAGCAGTAGCCCGCCACTGAGAACACGCAGTGGCGGGCTACATCTATGTCTGTACCCGTACGAAAAAAGGTGGAGACCCCTCCGCCACTCGCACTCTAAATGGGGGGGTGGGTGAGTGCTCTTCCGGTTCTCGGGGGGGTGGGACCGTGGGCGGAGGGGCTCCGAAGACGAATATAGACCATGGGGGCGGTGCGTGTCTAGATGCAACGAAGGATGTTTATATAACCAAGTCTGACCCGGTGCGTTTAGCGTGCTGATGTGCGATGATAAACCGCATGACGATCCAGGCTCGGGCGCTGACGTATAAGCGTCAGAAAGAGCAGTCAGCAGCGATCCGGCTGCTGCATGCTGACCTCGCGCCGGTGTTCCTGGCTGTCGTTGCCGAACATTTTCCACGGGGTGCGGAACCACGACCCGCCGCGCAGTTGTACGAGCTGATGGCTGCTGACTTCGCGGTGCTGCGCGACACGTTTGATCTTCCGAGAGTGCCGCAGGCCTACTGCAACGATTGGGTCAAAGCGGGATGGCTCGTGCGAAAGGCTGGTACGAAAGCCACGGGCGAAACCTTGGAACCAAGCGAGCAGGCGCTTACCGCGTTGCAGATGATGGATCGCGTAGAGGCTCCGAGGGCGGCTGTGACGGCGAGCAGGGTGGCGTCGATAAGCAATGCCGTTCAATCGCTCGCGCGAGATACTGACCCCGATATTGAGTCCCGCCTTCGCGCACTGGAGAAGGAGCGCGAGGGCATAGACGCCGAAATTGAGCAGGTCGAACGCGGCGAGTTCGAGTTGCCCTCCCCCGCCACCGTCCGCGAGCGAGTCGAAGACATCCTGGAACAAGCCAGCGCCATTCCGGGGGACTTTGCGAGGGTGCGGCACGACTTGGAGACGCTGAACGCGCAGTTACGTCGACAGTTGTTGGATCCGGAGGGGTCGCGCGGTGACGTTTTGGACGAGATCTTCGCCGGCGTCGACCTGATTGGCGAGTCGGACGCAGGCAGGAGTTTCAACGCGTTCTACGCACTTGTGGTGGATCCTGAACGCGGTGCGTGGTTGGATACGTGGATCGCGCAGGTGCTCGAGCGTGCCGGCGACAATACACTGACGCCCGAGGAAAAAGCCAAGTTCCGCACGCTGTTTCGTGACATGGAAGATGCAGGCTACGAGGTCAACGGCATGATGACGCGGCTTGCCCGCAGCCTGCGCAACTATGTAGCGAGTGAGCAATTCGCCGAGGACCGTCGCATGATCGAGTTGCTGCGCGATACGCGCAAACTCGCAGCAGACGCCGCGGAACGTGATGACCTGGGGATCATGCACAAGATGAACACACCGTTGCAGCGCATCGGCATGCGGATCGGCTCAATCGCACAGCTGAAGCTGGCAGATCCGGGCGCTGAGGTGATCACCAACACGGTCGAGGCGTTTGAACCGGATAAGGGCGATCCGGAAGCCCTCTACGAAGCAGTGCGCGAAAGCGAGATTAATCTTGAGGAGCTCATTGACGCGGTGAAGGAAACGGTTGAGGAGGCTCGGGGTTCGTCGATAAGCAAGGTGCTCGAGCGACACCCTGCCACCCAGGGTTTGGGCTCCATCGTGGGGCTGGTGTATCTCGCCATGCGGCACGGCGTGGCGCAAGGCGGCCGGGAGCAGGTCAGCTTCGAAGAAGAAGATGGGAGCATCCGCTTGGCGACGATCCCCCGCTGGCATTTCGACCCCACAGCCGTAAAGGAGATGCAATGATAGAGCCGCTGTGGTCCGGCGACACCGGCACACTTTCGGAGGAGTCCCGGCGCGCACTTGTGGACCTGTTGAAAGGCCCGTTGATCGCCGCGGACCGGAAGAAAGAAACCTGGCACGCGATCACCACCGACACCGAAGTCCTGCGCTCGCGCCTGCATGACGTCTTCCTTGAACTTGTGGTGGATGAAGATGCAGGCATTGCGTTTACTCGACACGTTCGTCCAGACAACGAAGAGGTGACGGTACCTCCAGTGTTGCGGACGGAGGCGCTGACGCACCTTCAGACCGCGATCCTGCTGCAACTGCGCCATGAACTGGGGATGTCCGCACCGGGTGAGCGTGTCGTGGTGGGCGAGGACGAGCTGTACAACGCCATCAGTTACGTGCGCGCGGTGGATAACCGGGACGAGGCCGGGTTTAAGAAGCGGTTCACGGCTGCTGTAAACACGATCCGCAAGTACAGCCTGCTCGTCGACACTGAAACTGAGGGCCGCTGGGAGGTCTCGCCGGTGCTGCGCCACATCTTCGATGCTGACACTGTCCACGCGCTGCGTGAGGAGTACTTGCGACTTGCGCGGGAAGGTAAAGAAGAATGACAGAGCAGTTTCGCCTCTCGCGAGTGCAATTAGTCAATTGGGGCACCTTTGACGGGTATTTCGACATCCCTGTCGGCCAGCGCGGGTTCTTGATCACGGGAGGATCCGGGTCGGGAAAGTCAACATTGCTTGACGCGTTTTCCACCATCTTGGTGCCGCCCGGCAAGTTACGGTACAACGCCGCCGCGCAGCAGGAGCAGGGGCGAGACATTGGGCGAAGCCGGGTGTCGTATATCCGCGGTGCGTGGGGGAAAAATGAGGATCCGGCCACAGGTGAGATTCGCAACCGTTATCTACGCACTGGAGCCACCGCAAGTATCGTCGCGCTGACGTACCAAGCAGGTGGTGAATTTCTCACGCTCACAGCAATTTACCGCCTTAACGCGGGTCAGCAGCAGGAAGCGCAGGTGAAGACGCTCTACGGCATCCTCCCGGCAGAGGTGGATGTCGACGGGTTTGTGCCGCTACTGCAGAACTCGCTGGACAAACGAAAGCTGGAGGCGAAGTACAAAACCGCAGGGTCTGGGGTTACCTTTACGGACCAGTACTCAGTGTTCGCGAACCGCTTCCGCGCGAAGCTAGGCATCGGTAGCGAAGAAGCGCAAATGCTTCTGCATCGCACCCAGTCAGCAAAGTCCTTGGGCAGTATGGACGATCTCTTTCGCAACTACATGCTGGAGAAACCTCGGACGTTCCAGATTGCCGAAGACGCTGTGGCGACGCACGATGACCTGCGCCAAACGTACGAGCGATTCGAGGACGCTAATGCGCAGATTGAGACGCTAGAACCGCTGCCCGGGCTGGATTCCCAGCTCAAGAATGCGCAAGCGTCGCAGCAACGGGCCGGCGGGCTTGCCAACGCGTTGCCCCATGTGCGTCGGTCGATCGAGGCCACACAGTTGCGGGAGCGTATCGACGCCCTCGCTGCCGAACGCGCCGCTCTCGATGTGGAAGCGGAATCGCTTGCTGGGCGGAAGTCGGCGCAACAGGAAGCGGTGCAACGTGCGGCGATTCAACGTGAACAGTTTGTGGGGCAGGGCCTTGGGGCGCTGGAGCGCGATATCGCCCGCGAGGAGCAGACGTTGCAGCGCCGAAAGACCGAGGCTGCAAAGTTGAAGGGCGTTTTGCGATTCGACGGTGAGCTGAACACCAAACACTTTGCAGAACTCAAGGCTCAGGCAGCTAGTGAACTTGCGGCGGCCCCAGAGCAGGAAGCGCGGCTATTGGAGGACTGGTTCAGGGCCCGGCAAGAGCGAGACGTGCTGGCTGAGGCGGAGGCGGTGTTGGCGGGCGAGTTGTCGTCGTTAAGCAAGCGCTCCTCCAATATTGACCAGCGATATGTGGAACTTCGCGCCCAGATGTGCAGGGATACCGGGCTGACGGCACGCGAGCTGCCGTATGTGGGTGAGTTGATTGACGTCCTTCCAGAACAGGCGGAATGGGAGCCCGTGATCCAGCGTTTGTTGGGCGGGTTCGCCGTAACGCTGCTGGTGCCGAAAGAGCGAGAGCGCGAGGTAAGCAGCTGGGTGAACAGCCGGGACGTGGGCACACGGCTGGAGTACCGGACGGTGCCTGAAGGCGTGGATGTGCCCCGGGGACCACGCAACCCGACGAGCTTGTTCCATAAGGTTCAGGTCGTTGACCACGTCATGAGGCCGTGGCTCATGCGCATGCTTGCCAGTACGTTCGACTACGCCCTGGTGCGCACGGTTGAGGAACTTGAGCAGCAGACGCAGCGCGCGGCGACCATCGACGGTCTGGAGCGCAATCCGACGGATAAGACGGGCTCGGCCAGGTACGTGAAGAACGACCGGCGTCGTCTCGGGGAACGGCGGGACTATCGCCTCGGCTCCTCCAACCACGCGAAAATGGAGACGCTGCAGCAGGAACTGGCAGAGGCGAAGCAGAAGACGGTGGCTGCTGGAAACCGTCTTTCGGGCGTTGAACGCAAGCAGAAAGCATTGCAGCGCGATGTGGAGCAGGCGAAGACCATTGATGGGCTCGAGTGGGCGGACGTGGATACCGCCGGTGTGGAAGCTGTCGTGGCCGGTTTGCGCGCGGAACTTCAGAGGTTGACCTCCTCCCCTGAGGCGCGCGAACTCGAGCAGGCGTATCGGGATGCAGTGGAAGCCTTGAACGCCACCGAGGGAGAGTTGCGTGAGGTCAGCGGCAAGCTGGCAATCGCGACGCGGGCGTCGGAAGAGGCGCAAGCGAGGCTCAAACAGATCGAGGCTTCGCACGTGGAGGTAGATCCTGATCTGGCCGCTGAGCTCGAGAAGATGCTTGCTGCTACGACTCGTAGGCTGACACCGGAGAACCTGAGCGATAGCGCCGACAAGGTCACCGCCCAGTTGGATAGGCAGGCGAAGCAAGCGGCGAGGACGATCACCGAGTCCAGCACCGCGATTGTGAACATCTTGTCCAATTACAAGTCTCGGTGGCCGTCGGAGTCGGCCGACCTTCAGGCGAAGGCCGAATTTGCGGGCGAGGCCATTACGCGTTTAGAAATCCTGCGCTCCGAGCGTTTGCCGGAGTTCCGTGCCCGCTTGTTGGAAATGCTCAACGGCCAGTCCGTGAGGCACCTGTTTAACATCTACAACGAGCTGCAACGGGCCAAGGGCGACATCGAGACGAACCTGGCTCCGATTAACGCTTCGCTTCGCCGCTCGCCATATACCGAGGGCCGTTTCCTGCAGATTGAGGTCCGCGATAACCGCGACGCGGTCGTGCGCGATTTCCTGGAGGATCTGCGCAACGCTACGTCTGGCACGTTGAACGAGGCGGGTGAAAAGTCGGCGCTCGAGCGCTACCACCGCCTGGCCAAGATTATGGACCGCCTCGGGTCCTCCGAACGTGCAGACCGGAGCTGGCGCAACGTGGTGCTAGACACGCGCCGGCATGTGAAGTTCGTGGGCAACGAAGTTGATGCGGATGGCACGGTTCACAATACGCACGTGGACTCGGCTTCCCTTTCCGGTGGTCAGGCGCAGAAGCTGGTGTTCTTCTGCCTGGCAGCCGCGCTGCGCTACCGCCTGGCGGGCGTGGATGCGGACATGCCGCGCTACGCCACCGTGGTACTGGACGAGGCTTTCGACCGCGCTGACCCCGTGTTCACCCGCACCGCGATGGACGTGTTTGAGAGTTTCGGCTTCCACATGGTTTTGGCCACCCCAATGAAGTTGATCAAGACCCTCTCCCCCTACGTCGACCGCACCATTGTGGTCCACTACACCGAAGACCCGGTTGCGCGTTCCACATTCGAGTTCATTGAAACCCATGCGCCTGCCTGACCAGTTACCACTCAAGCTCAACATGGAGCAGTTGCTTCTCGACGAACCCGTCGAGGTGTCCATCCCTCTGAAACCTCCGACCCGTGCGCAGGTGCTTGACGACGAAGCCCGCGCCCGCGAATTCGTCCGCACCTGGCAAGCATGGGAACCCGCAGGTGAGGTGGAGTGGGCTACGCGTTCCTGGGCAGGCTTGGGCAAACATGACGTGCCGGTGCGACTGACGTTGTCCGGGTGGGATCGCGTGGCTGAGGTGGTTGGGCGCGCCGGGGAAGTTGAGCTGGCTCGCGAACGGTTTGCGAAATTGGTGCAGCTGTTTCCGGACAGTTCGGAGTTCCGGGAGCGTGCTGCTCGTGCCCATGCAGCGTGGATCGCGCTCCCGGAGGAAGATTTCAACCGGCTTTGCCTCGCATTGCATTGGTTTCACGTGAAACCACAATCCGGTCTGCGTCCGCGTGCGGTGCCTATCGAAGGTCTGGACACGAAGTGGATCGCCACGCACCGGAGGTTACTGCAACGGCTCCTTGGGGTGAACGACCTCGGGCTCGCCGAAGGCGACCGCATCATGCGGGTGAGGTTTTTGGACCCCACGTTGGCACCGGCGACGGGGCTTATCGATGTGGCCGTTCCCTTTGGCTCGCTTGCGCTCCCGGATGACCTTAGGGTGCTCGTCGTCGAGAACAAGGAAACGTTCCTCGCACTGCCGCACACGCCCGCGGGCTCAAACGTGGTGCTGGTTTGGGGTGCGGGGTACACCGCCGGAGCGCTCCCGGAGCTGCCTTGGGTGCGCGCAGCGCGGCAGATTGTGTACTGGGGTGACGCAGATGCGGACGGCTACGCCATCCTGAACGCTGTGCGTACCCGTTTGTCCGCCGATGGGTGCTCCGTTTCGGTAGTCAGCGCAGGGATGGACGTTGACACCGTGCAGAGGTTCCTCCACCTTGCAGTCGCTGACCCAGGAGATAATGCACGCGTGCTCCCCCGACTCACCGAGGAGGAGGAACGTGCACGGCGGTTCTTGATCGCATCAGGGAACAAACGGCTCGAACAGGAGCGTGTATCCCTAGAGTGGGCGCTCTCACTGCCACAGTTAGCTCCGTTGTGGGATCGACCATCCCGAAATGGAGCCGTGTAACTCCCCTACACTGGCCGCCATGCGCTACGTGGATTACGACGAAGCAATGGCCACCCTCTCCCCCGCCGCCGCGGTCAAGGCGGTGCGCGACGCGCTGCTCGCAGGCTTCGACCCCGCGACTGACCCGCAGCGGCAAAAGGTCGCCCTCCCCCACGGCGAGACGCACTTGCTCCCGTCGGCGCTCGACGGCGCAGTCGGCGTGAAGGTGCTTGGCATCCAACCGCCGGGCTCGACCGTGGAGGTCCCACTGGTCCAGGGCTCGTACCTGCTCATGGGCGGCGAAACGCTCACGCCGGAGTGGCTTATCGACGCCGCCGCGCTCACCACGCTGCGCACCCCCGCCGTCGCCGTCGCTGGGGTGCTTTCGCTTCTCGACGACCCCGTGAACGCCGTCATCTTCGGCACCGGCGCCCAGGGCCGCGGCCACGCCAGCACGCTTGAGGACGTCCTCGACGTCTCCTGCACGTTCGTCTCCCGCACCCGCCCGGAGGGTTTTGCTTATCCGTGGGTGGAAGCGGGCACTTCCGCTGCCGACGAGGCGGTTGCCGACGCCGGACTCGTGGTCACCGCGACCTCCTCCCCTTCGCCAATCTTGAACGCCGAGCATCTTCGCGACGACGTCATCGTCCTCGCCGTCGGCGCCCACACCACCGACACGCGCGAACTCGACACTGACGTGCTGGAAGGTGCCCAGGTGATCGTCGAGGATGTCTCCGCCGCTCAGCGCGAAGCTGGCGACGTCGCAATCGCGGTCGAGGAAGGCGCACTTTCGTGGGACGACGTCGTCTCCATGGCTGACGTAGTTCGCGGCGACGTCGCGTTGGACACCAGCCGGCGCATCGTGTTCAAGACGGTCGGCATGCCGTGGGAGGACCTGGCGGTGGCGCGAGCGCTGGCAGCAGCGGCTGCAGCGGTGGCGTGATGTTCCACGTGAAACAAGTCGTGTCGGAAGTTTTGTTCGTAGCCGGGTCGTCAAAAAGCGGGGTGGCATGAAAACTTCTCGGCACTAAGATCATGCATCCAAAACAGCAGGTGAAGACACCGGGTTAAGTTAATTCATAATTCACTTTAAGGCAATCCCAGGTTTCGTTTAACCGCCTACATTCCCTCCCGTGCGCCCCACCGTGGGACGCCTCATTGTCGAGAAGGGGAACTGGATATGGGAATTAGGAAGCGCGCAGTGCGTGGCTGTGCGGCTCTGGCGTCGAGCCTTGTTGTTGCACTACCGGCTGTAGTGAATGTTGTGCCTGCGAATGCGCAGCAGACCAACGGGATCGTGATCAGTGAAATCGCAAACGGTGGCCCCGGCGGCTACCACGACAACTTCATCGAGATCTCCAACTGGGGCGACGAGCCGGTGGACGTGACCGGGTGGCAGCTTTTCCGTTGCACGGGAACTGGATCCACGGCGTCCGGTCCACAAAACGAGCTCGACGGCACGATCGAAGCCGGTGAGACGTGGCTTTTCGCCCGCAACCACGAACAGTCCACGCTTGCGGACGCTGACGTGAAGGCTCGCTACGGCACGTCGCTGGCTAACGAGTCCTACGGTGCGCTGTTGCGCGACAAGAATGGGGATACCGTCGACGCTGTCGCCATCCAATTCCCGGGAACTGCAAAGCAGGACTGCGGAGAAGGCACCGTGCTCGCCAACACCACGGATTCCGCGGCCGGTGAGAGCTTCCAGCGCATCAAGGACACCAACGACAACGCTGCCGATTTCATCCGGGCACCACGCACTCCGGGTAACTCGAATGCCACTGAACCCTCCCCTGCACCGCGCCGCGGTGACGTGCTCATCTCGGAGGTAGCGCATACCGGCCCAGACGGTGAGGGCCTGATCGAGATCGCCAACTACGGCGAGCAAGATGTGGACATCGCAGATCTGCGCATTGACGTGGTCAACCAGTTCGGGCGGCGTTTCGCAGGCTACACGTGGGCTAGCCAGATGCCGGCGGACAAGCTCGCGCCGGGCGAAGCGCTTGTTGTGCCGCGCGACGAGAACGGCCGCAACTTCACCGATGGCGCTGCGGGCGTTGTGCTTTACGACGCCACCGGGGCCGTCTGGGACCGTGTCGCCTGGGCCGACAACCAGGATTCCGCAGCCGCCGACGGCAACCCACTGCCCTACGCCAGCCTGGACGCCAAGGCTGGCGTGTCGTACCAACGCACCTCGAACACCGGCGACAACGCGACGGACTTCGCCGCTGCAGAGCGCACGCCGGACGCGATCGCGGTCGGCGATGAGGTCGAGGAGCAGGAGCCGGAGTACACGCACGAGGAACCGCACACCACGGGTGGACCGAACGTGCTCGTCTCTGAGATGACGAATACCGGCCCGGGCGGCAACGGCGACATCTTCTTCGAGCTGCAGAACTACGGTGATGCACCGCAGGATATGACGGGGTGGACGGTGTACCGCTGCATCGGCACCGGCGTGCGCGCTTCTGTCCCGCAGCTGTCTGCTGAGCAGCTCAATGGTGTTGTGCTGGAGCCGGGTCAGCGTCTCACTGCAGGCCGCTCTGGCCAGGCCGGCGCCGACATCCGCGCGGCGCAGGATCAGACCTTCGGCATTTCCTTCGCCACCCAGTACGGCCTTCTCGTGTTCGATCAGGACGGCAAGATTGTGGACCGCGTCGGGTCGGCACGCGAGGACGTGGAGAGCTTCTGCGCGAATGGCGCTCCCCTGCCCGGCGTACTCAACGGTCTGATCGGGGAGTCGTGGCAGCGCGTGGACATCACCGGCGATGATCGGCGCGATTTTGTTGTTGCTGAGCGGACCCCGGGTCGTCGTAACGCTGAAGCTCCGGTGCACCGCCGCGTCGATTCCCCGGTGAAGATCACGGAGGTCACCAACGGTGGCCCGGGCGGCACGGGCGACAACTTCCTCGAACTGACCAACACCGGCGATGCGCCTGTCGACGTCACCGGGTGGCAGGTGTACCGCTGCTCCGGCACGGGCCGCGTGTACAAGGACATGCTGCAGTTGACGCTGCCGGACGGCGAAATGGCGCCCGGTGAGGTGTTCACCGCAGCGCGCTCCGGGAAGGACTCCACAGTGGAGAACCCGGACGCGACCTACGACACCTCCTTCAACGCCGACGCCGGGTTCGGCGTGATGGTCGTCGACGGCGACCTGAACATCGTCGATTCCGTTGGTGTGTTTGACCGCGTCGATTCGCCGTGCACCACCGGCACCCCGCTGGCGAACACGCTCGACTTCGGTTCCGGGGAGTCCTACCAGCGCGTATCGACGACCGGCGACAACGCCAAGGACTTTGTCCGCGCAACCCGCACACCGGGCGAATACACCACCGACGTGCAGGCGATTGAGGTGCCAAAGCCGAAGCTCGGCGACGTGGTGATCAACGAGATCGCTGCCGGCGGCCCGAACGGGCAGCAGGCGCAGTTCGTGGAGATCATCAACCGTGGCGACAACGAGGCGGACCTGTCGGGCATGCGCGTGGACTACTGCGACGCCAAGGGCCGCCGCATGCTCGATCCCGCCGCGATCGTGCCGGAAGGCATGAAGTTGGCGCCGGGCGGCGTGCTCACCGTCGCGCGCCCGGAGGCCGGGGTCGACGGTGCGCTGAGCACCGACGCAACCTTCGAGCAGGAGGGCTACGGCGCAACGCTTACCGACGGCACCGGCACCCTCCTCGACGCCGTGGGCGTGTACTACGACGACGTCGGAGCCGTTACCAACGCGCCGGAAGGCCCGTGCTCCACTGCTGGTGTTCCGCTGGACCGGCGCATGCGGTTTACCTCCATCGAGGAAGCGCAGAAGCACGGTTACGCGTGGCACCGCGTGCAGGCGACCGGTAACAACTGGGCGGACTTCTTCACCGCGCCTGCGACCCCGGGCTCAGCAGATGGCCCGGAGTACCGCGATGTGACGGTGCCGGTTGAGGGTTCGTTGGATCCGGTGGAGGTGGAGCGTGTGAAGCGGACGCCGGTGTCGTCGTTAAGCGAGAGCTCCTCGACGATGACCGTGACCGGCACCGGCGATGCGGACGTCACCGCGTACGGCGCGAAGGCTGCGAAGATCGACTGGGCGAAATCGGCCGGGTTCATCGGTGCGTCGTCGACTGCGGCGCTCGATTCCCGCGTGGGCGAGAACGAGACGCGCGCTGCCGACGTGACGAAGATGGACGAAGCCGCGCGCGACGCTGGTCGCGCCTTCCCGTACCAGCGCTTCGAACTTGCCGTCGAGCAGCCGGAAGGCGATTCGGTGTCCATCGCGTGGAACGGCAAGTCCCGCGACCGCCACGAAGTGCAAATGTACTTCTACAACCACACCACGAACGCGTGGGACCGCGTGGACACCAGCGCCGGCGAACACGGCAGTGAGATCACGCTGGTCGGTACCGGCGCCGTGAGTGACTACTACCGCGACGGCAAGGTCGACGTGCTGGTCCAAGACGGCAAGCGCGTGGCAGATCCGTTCTCGGACTCCGACGATGAGACGAACCAGCAGTTCAAGACCCCGGGCGAGTACGACCTGACCATCGCTCACGTGACGGACTCGCAGTACCTGACCGAGCAGAACCCGACCTCGTACACCCAGATGATCGCGTGGCTGGCAGCGAACAAGGACGCGCGCGACGTCATCGCTTCCGTACACACCGGCGACGTCATCCAAAACTGGCTGCGTGGCAACCAGGAGCCGGACCGCGCGGTGCTCGAGTTCGAGCGCGCATCGAAGATTATGAAGATCTTCGAAGACACCGGGATGCCGTACGGCATCTTGCCGGGCAACCACGACAACGTGTGGGGCGCGTCGAACGAGATGTTTAACAAGTACTTCCCCGCCGAGCGCTACGAATCCGACCCGTGGTTCGGCGGCCACGGCCCGGACGGCATGGCGTCGAACTACTTCACCGTCGAGCGTGACGGCGCGAAGTTCCTCATGCTGCAGATGGGCTTCGACTCCTCCGAGGCAGAGATCCAGTGGGCGGAGCAAGTGATCAAGGATCACCCGGACCACAACGTCGTGTTCAGCACCCACGAATACCTGCGCCCGGAAGAGGACGAACGGTCCAACCCGGGCAACGGCCGTTGGACCGCGCAGGGCGACCTGCTCTTCGAGCGCTTGGTCAAGCCGTACTCCAACGTGGTGCTCGTCTTCTCCGGCCACCTGCACGGCGTGCGCCAGCGCGTGACCGAGCGCGAGGACGGCACCCACGTCATTGAGACGGTGGCGGACTACCAGTCCTACGAGGAAGATGGCGCACGCGACGCGCTGTACACCCGCCTGTACCAGTTCGACCTCGACTCGGGCCTGGTCGCAGCGAACGCTTACTCGCCGCGCCTGCAGTCCTTCGAACCGTGGAAGAACGACCCGCGCGACCTCGGCTACACGCCGGAGTCCGACGAGTTCGTCTACGAGGCGGACCTGCAGTATGACAAGCAGGTGTCCACCTCTGGTATTGCGGCGTTCGGCGCGCCGACGGAGCTCGGTTCCGCATCGGTTGCTGACGGCACGGAGGCCACCTTCGAATGGGACGGTCTGGAGCCGGGCGTGGAGTACCTCTGGTACGCCCGCTCGCAGCGCCCGGACAAGGACGGTGCCGCGGCAGACCCGCGCTACAGCGCGTTCCGTACCTTCACGTTTGAGGAGCCGGCAACTTCGACACCGGAGACTGTGACAACCACTACGACCGTGGTCACTCCGACCACCGTCACCGTGCCGACGACAATCACCACTCCGAGCACGACCGTCGTCCCCACCACTGTTGTCACCCCGACGACGGTGACCGTGCTGACGACCGTGGAACGCAACACCACGGCGACCACGACGGAGACCGTGAAGGAAAGCTCCACCATTGTCGAGCCGACCACCGTGGTCTCCACCGCGACCACGGTGTCCACCGCGCCGGGCACCACGGTCACCCGTGAAGTACCGACGACGGTTGTCACCCCCACGACGGTTGTCCTGCCGGGTGCGACGTCGACCGTGGAGAAGCCGGGCGAGCGCGTCACGGAAACGGTGACCACCGAACCGCGTGCTACCGCAGACGAGCCGCGTCCGAACGACGGCAGCTCTTTGACCGTTGGCTCCAGTGCGACGATCACCCCGCTGGGCGTGCTGATGACGTTGTTGGGTGCGCTCGGAATCGTTGGTCTCATCGCTGCACTGTTGGATTTCATTGGGGTTGACCTGCAGCAGTACGTTGACGACTACATCGACATGATCCGCCGCTAGCAGTCTTAGCGTCGGAAACCGGCCGGCGCCTCGGAAGGGGCGCGGCCGGTTTTTGCTTGTTCCACGTGAAACATCTGGTGTAATCGAACACCCGCACGACTAACCTCCCCCTGTCTCGCTCGGGCCGCATACGCTGCTACGTATGCCTTCGCCCGCACAGGACACCACCGAATCCCAGCGCAACGACCAGACCTTCGCGCCCGGCCTCACGGTCAAGGTTCGTGATGAGTTGTGGCTGATTACCAACGTCACTCAGTCCGTGGACGGTTATCTCCTCAAGGTCCGCGGCCTGTCTGATTATGTCCGTGACACCACGGCAAGTTTCTACACCGCGCTCGACGACGTGGAGGTGTTCGACCCCGCCAAGGTAGAGGTCGTCGCTGACCACTCCCCCGGTTATCGCACTACGCGCCTGTGGCTCGAGACCACGCTGCGTCAGACGCCGGTACCGCTCTACCAAGACCGCCTCTCGGTGGCGGAGCAGATGCTGATGGATCCACTCGACTATCAGCTCAGTGCGGTACGCAAGGCGCTTAGCGACGACAACCTGCGCCCCCGCGTCCTCATCGCCGATGCTGTCGGCCTGGGTAAGACTCTAGAGATCGGCATGATCCTCGCGGAGTTGATCCGTCGCGGGCGTGGTGAGCGCATCCTCGTCGTCACGCCGAAGCACATCATGGAGCAGTTCCAGCAGGAGATGTGGTCGAGGTTCGCTATCCCGCTGGTCAGACTCGATTCGTCTGGTATTCAACGTGTGCAGCGCATCCTGCCGGCAAGCCGGAACCCGTTCACGTATTTCCCGCGCGTGATCGTGTCGATGGACACGCTCAAGAGCGGCAAGTACCGCGCGATGCTGGAGAAGGTGCGTTGGGACGCGGTGGTGATCGACGAGATCCACAACGCCACCAACGTGGGCACGCAAAACAACGAACTCGCCCGCACCCTGGCCCCCACCACTGAAGCGCTCCTGCTTGCCTCCGCCACCCCGCACAACGGCGACCCGGAGAGTTTCAAGGAGATCCTGCGTCTGCTGGATCCGACCTCCGTCATGCCCGACGGCACGATCGACGCCGAGGCTGTCTCCCGTCTCCTCATCCGCCGCCACCGCCACAGCGAGGAGGTTGCAAGCGTCGTCGGCGAGAAATGGGCGGAACGCAAGGACCCGGTCAACGTGCCGGTAGAGGCGTCCACCGAAGAAAATGCTGTAGCAGCCGAGCTCGATGCGACCTGGATCCAGGCGAAGCAGAATCCAGCGCAGGATCGTCTGTTCCCGTGGACGTTGGTTAAGGCGTTCCTTTCCTCCCCAGCTGCGCTCGGCGAGACCATCGACAACCGCCTCAAGCGCGTCCCGCAGTCGGATACGAACCAGCGCCAGGCCCTCGAGCGGCTCGCACAGTTGAACGCGAAGGTCACCCGTCAAAACTCCAATAAGTACGCCGCCCTGGTGAATTACCTGCAGGACATCGGCGTGAGCAAGGGCAAGAAGACCCGTGCGGTGGTGTTCTCGGAGCGTGTGGCCACGTTGCATTGGCTCAAAGAGAATCTGACCAAGGACCTAAAGATGCCGGCTGGCGCCGTGGAGGTCATGCACGGTGGCCTGTCGGACGAGGAGCAGATGCGGCTTGTCGACGAATTCAAGCGCACCGATTCCAAACTTCGCATCCTTATCACGGGTGACGTGGCGTCGGAGGGCGTGAACCTGCACACCTTGTGCCATGACTTGGTCCATTACGACATTCCTTGGTCGCTGATCCGCATTCAGCAGCGCAACGGTCGCGTAGACCGCTACGGACAGACGGAGCCACCGCAGATCGCGGCGCTGCTGTTGGATACGAAGGCGTACGCGCGGTTTGAGGGGATGGTTGGATAAAACATCATTGTGGACGCTGGGTGGGAGTAGTTTGTCTGCGAGCTCCGCAATGCGGACAACTGGGGGCGGGCCAACTACTAGGGTGCGAGCCTTGGACGTCGAGGGGGCCTCCGTGTAAGGAGGTGAACCGGCGTGTTGCGCAGGTAGAGATTGACGCGTGGATCGAGACAGAAGCGCTGCAGGAATGTGATCCGCGGGGCCTAGTACCTTCGAGCGTATTCCTCCGCCACGAGCGGCCATACCTCGTCCTGAGTGTGGGCTTCTAGTGCGTCGACGAACACGAAATCGTGCTCGATGACTCGTCCCGCTCGGTCGGTGCGGCCCTCGGGATCGTGAAAACGCAGTGCCGTCAGCGTTGGGTCGGTGCCTTCGAAGGCGGCTTCGTATGTAGGCAAAGGGTCAGTAAGGTCTCCGTCTCGGAGGAATGTGAACCCCCAGTCCTTGCCCCGTGTTGCCCAGATGAATCTCACGCCCGTCTCCTGACCAAGACGCCTTGTTCTTCTGCCTGAGCGAGCGTGGCTTCGAAATTGAGAAGTGCTGCCTGGAGATACTCATGTTTCGCCTTCGCGTTCTCTTCGAGGCGCTTCAATTGATCCGATCCGAGTAGTGCCGCGGCGCTGAGGAATGCGGCCAACTTGGCGATGCTATTTATGTGCTTCATTCCTGGAAACTTTTTCAGCAGCGGGTTCGCAATTGCCTTTCCAGCTAGGGCCTTTGGACCAAGCTTGTGCTTGCCGGTAAGTTCCGTGAACTTCACCAACGTCTGATGGGCTTTGCGGGCGGGCAAGATCTTGCGTTCCTCCCAGCGTGCGAAGTGGCTGATCGGAAGCAGCAGCGTAAGCGGCACGATGGTGTTGAGACCGATAGTCGTATCAGTGTCGATGCGGTCCGGGCTGAACTGCGCAGAAGAGAGCCGGAGAAAGTCTTCCCCGAGCGCCACTGCTCCACCCTTAACCAGCTGCCCGATATCTGAACGGAGCTGGTTAACTTCGTCGGCGGCGTGGAGGGTGACAAGGTCCGCAAACTGCGATGCGGTGAGGTCCGGAAGCAGATCAGCCTTCGAGAGGGTGAGTACCCAGATCCGTGGAAAGTCCACCAAGAGCCTTCCGTCAGGAACCAGGTCTGTGCGCATCCTCTGGATCGACTCGCGGTAGTTGCCGAGGACGGATTTGAGATAGCGCGCCTGAGTTTCGGGGTCGGTGGTGAGCCGTGAGGCGTCGATAAGCAAGAGCGCGACGTCCGAGCCCATGAGCGTTGCGATGGTGTCCTTCTGACGTTGCTTCTCCTCCGGGGTACCGGGTGTTTCCTCTAACCACTCCCCCGGGTAGTCGTGCCATACGAGCGACACCTGTTTTGGCGTTGGAGCCTTCTTCGCTTTCGGTTCGATGGGCTGGTTTACGGAGATTTCGAATTTGAAGGAATTCTTCTTAAACCGGTTCGCCGGAGGCGTGCGGTTCAGATCCCGCATGCCGAGGTAGACCTGGCGGAGGGAGCCGTGCTGTGACGCGTCCTTTGCAGTGATGCGGTAGGCATTGCTGGCAATGGTGCTGGGCTCGGTCATATGGCCGTAGAACGACGACAGGAGCACCGTTTTGCCGCTGCCGCTTTCGCCGAAAACGGCGAGATGTTGGGTGTCGGAGGTCGCGTTGTTGCTGGGGGGAATGTTCGGGAGGGCCATCGGTTGTCCTGGTGGGGTGGTTGGTCTTTGAGCTACATCGTATCGAGGCAGTACAGGTGGCTAGTGGAGTGGCCGACGGGGCCGGGAGGATCGCGCTTTCTCCCTCACCTTTCGGCCGCAGTTTCCGTTGGTGTGTCGTTATGACCAGGAGGATCGGTTTGATGCGAGTGGTCGGAAGGTGCCGAAGGATGTGATGAAGTTGCAGGTGAAGTCGCGTGACGGTGAGGAGTTGACGGTGGTGGATCGGACGTGGGTGCATCCGCAGTCGGGTGTGGAATACGTCTTCGAGTACCCGTTTAGGTAGTTGGATCGGGAGGCGGATATGCGGGAGGCGTGTAAGAGATTTGCGCAAGTGAAGAGGGCCTAGGTCAACAGTCGCAAAGTATGTCGAAAATATGTGCGACATACTCCTGTCGGGTGTCGATCAATTTTGTAGCGTATGCACGAGTCGAAGGGAGTTAAGCGATGAGTGTTTCGCAGGTTCGTAGTCAGCTTGAACGCAAACGCAAGCAAAGGTTGGATGCCGAAAGAAAGTTAGGGGAGATTCGAACCAAGGAGTCTTCAAAATTCTCCGAGGCAGTCAAACTTCGTCAACAAGCCGACAAAGCTGCAAGTGAATCGACCCGCAAGAGTAGATTGCGCGAGGCCGAACGCAAAGAAAAAGATGCTATTTCTGCTGGAAAGGAGGCATCTTCATGGCAGAGAAAACTAGATACCCTTCGTAAAGAGGAGGACCGGTTGCATACGAGGCTCAACAAAGAAGAGAATGCGGAAGCCGACGCGCTGGCGCGACAGCGCGAGCGCGAGCAGCGGCAGGCGGCACAAAAGGCTGAAAGGCAGCAGGCATTAATCTCGAGAAGGATTGAATCGACTGAAAAATCTTTACGGGAAATTGCGTCGAGAATACCTTCAGCTAAACCCGAAAAGCTCCGGGTCTTGCTATTGGGAGCCGCTTCGAGGGGCGATCTCCGCGTCTCACGGGAACAGAGCCGCATCCGCGCAGCGGTTGAATCAGCGTTGCACCGCGACCAGATTGAGATCGATGCGCGTCCTTCTGCGACACCGGATGACCTACTCGACGGGCTGAGCAAATTCCGACCCCATGTTGTCCACTTTTCTGGGCACGGGAACTCCAGCTTGATCCAGTTTGAGGATGATGAAGACGGCCTGCATGACGGTGTGGTGGTGACAGCTAGAGCTTTTTCAAGCGCGATACAGGCAACCGATTACTCCCCTACCCTTGTTGTACTCAATTCCTGTAGCTCGGCCCCACAAGCCGCGAAGCTAGTCGAGGAGATAGTCCCTTTTGCTATCGGAATGGCCGACAGTATCGATGACGCTGACGCCATCAGTTACGCCGCGCGCTTTTACGCGTCTGTTGCGAATGGTGAAAGTATCAGATCGGCTCACGGTTTGGGAAAGGTGGCTCTGGAACTGGCTGGACTATCGGGTGCGGAACTACCGACTTTGTGCTGGGCCGAGGATATGGATCCTCGGAAGACCCATCTTGTCAAGCCTATTTAGACTCCCAGCCGGAGTCATTCCTATCGACCGCTGTGCCACTGGCCGACCAAAGCCTATGCCCCGTTGTGGGAGGAGGTTGTGGGTGAGCCTTGGGACGTCGGTAAGCCTTTGCGAAAGGATGAGGAGCGTCGGGCCGCGAAGGTGGAGATTGATGCGATTGTGGCGTTGTCGTTGGGGGGTTCGGCGGATGAGCTGCGCATTATTTATCGGACGCAGTTTCCGGTGATGCGGCGTCATGACCAGGAGGATCGGTTTGATGCGAATGGTCGGAAGGCGCCGAAGGATGTGATGAAGTTGCAGGCGAAGTTGCGTGACGGTGAGGAGTTGTCGGTGGCGGATCGGACGTGGGTGCATCAGCAGTCGGGTGTGGAGTACGTCTTTGAGTATCCGTTTAGGCAGTTGGATCGGGAGGCGGATATGCGGGAGGCGTACGAGAGGTTCAAAGGGGAGCCATGAAAAGGAACACTAAGCCCTGGTGGGTATACGGTCGCGAAGGCTACAACCCCACCGCTGAAGTGGAGAAGGTAGGGGCGTGGCATTTCTTTATCCCGCTTCCTGATCGCATTCCACAGAGAGACGGTCGATGCTTCGTTCGCAGGCCAAGTGGTCTTTCCGAAGGCAAAAAAGGCCCCCGATTCACTCCTGACAGTGTTTGCATTGTTACCCACAGGGGCAATGCCGAGAACTTCTCTCATCCGGAGTTGGAGGCGGTTCGATCCGTCATCTCCATTCGCTGTGACATCCAAACGAGTCAAAACGATCTGACCGAGTCTGCTTCGAAGGTATTTACAGTTGCGGAGATTGTGGTGAGTAAGCAGTTAGCCGACGACTCGGTAGGACTTGATGCACTGGAGGACCAGGTAACGGTCGCGTTCGAATTTGCGTTGGGGCGCCTCAACCAATGGCTAGGCGCAGTCAGTTTGGCAAACGGGAAGTCAATCACGAAGGTTCGGCGCGAGGCCCTCCCCCACCAGATACCTTTCGGCGAAGGCCCATTTGAGCCTTGGGAGCTAGAAACTCATGGACTAGGGCCAGTCCAGATCACCGGGGAATTTATTGTTAACAGCAATCTTGCCGAAGAAAGTGATGATGTCGAGCTGCCGGCGGATTTTGACTACTGGATTGATGCCGCTTTGCTTAACTTCGACGTTCCTGGCCCCTTCGTAAGAGCCCAAGAACTGCAGTCTCAAGCGGAGATATATCGGAGAATGTCCGGTGATTACAAAGTAGCGATAATTCTGTACGCAACCGCGTGTGAATCCTTAGTCGATGACCTCCTACAACATCTTTATTGGGAGAGCGGTCTATCGCCACATGAAGCTGCTGAGAATTTCTTTACGAGAAGGAAGCGGAGCAAATATGTTCAACCTAAGTCCATCACAACACTGATAACGAACGACCTCTATCAGATGCTGACCGGCGACTCTTGGAAGGCGCAGAAACATCCGGCAGTAGAGAGTTGGCTCATCCAAGTTGCGTCAGTCCGCAATGAGATCGTGCACGACGCGAAAGAACCAGATTACCTGGAGATGATCGGCTGCGAAGAGGGCATGGAAAATCTCCATCAGTTTCTATCTAACGCAGTGTATCGACTTCGAGAAAAATATCCGGTCACGGCGTTGGCATATCTGGGAGAAGGTTACCTTTCGCGACAAGGTGACTGGGAGCGCTTCCAGTACTACGAGCAATCCCCTGAGCGAGTCCAAGATAGATTGAAACGGTTCCGACGGTGGAGCACCCACTTGGCGGCGTTGAGAAAAGACCCGGTGATTTTCGATAGCAAGGCAAGCCCAGAACACGGTTCAGCCCATGTCGTGTTTCATGAAGGGGTGGCTACGCAAGCGTTCGTGGTTCATGAGAATGCGACTGTATGTCTGGAGCTCCCGCTGGAACAGGCGAAAAAGTACGAGGCATTCACAAAGATCGTCGAAGCAGAAGTTCCTCCTGACAACTTTGCGGTAGTCAGTTATCAGGAGAATGGTGGATTTCAGCTCCCCGCAGGGGCTAGATGGAACCTCTACACATATGAGGCAATCCGCCCTTTTCCGATCGATGCTCCTTCATTCCGATTCGAGTAAGACGATGTGCAGATGCGGGGTTTGGACATCTAGTCTTCTTGCCAAAGTGGTTCACGGAAGCCGGATTTCTCGAAGGTCGCAGACGCAAAGAACTCCGCTTCAAACATGCCATCTTCGGGACCAGTTACAAATCGTCCCACCCATGGACCAGTCGGGGTGAAGCCGTCCGCTAGTCCCCTCTCGATCGTCCAATGTAGTTCGCTATAGAGGTCGAAGTGATCATCGGTGATGATTCCCCCGAGACTTCTTTCGCGCTTCCAGATGTCTTGACCGGGGCCGAGGATGTATCCGCATCTTCTACGGAAGCCGTTGTGATCGCAGGAGAATCTCAGAGAGGCTGATTGAGGGCCGCCCGGTGAGACGAGTCTGTTGAGTTCCTCCACCCAAAACAGGTCGTCGGAGAGCGCTTTACTTAACGCTGTTTGGCTGTTCGTCACTCCGTAAGGATCGTTATTCAGACGAGTGAGGGTAAAACGAGGAGCTTCATTGAAGTGAACGTCCACAAGATCAAGTGGATCAGTCTCGAGTAGAAACCACTCGTCTAGGCCTTCGCGTCGGCGTCCTCGCCGACTTGTAACTGCAGCGACGAAACTAATGAACTCGTACCAAGGAAGCCCTCGTTGATACTTGTCCAGAGGCGGGAACCCGGCTTTCCGCACCTTGCCCGCTTCATTAACTTCCAGTGTTTTGCCTTGCATGTCTACCGTGATGGCTAAGTCATCTTTGTCTAGTGAGAAGTCAGGAATAACAAATTTGGGGTTCCTCCTTTCCCGTGCCGGCTGCTTGTTTAGGGGGAATGCGGTTGATGCGGCTTCGTCTTCAATGCGTTGAGCTAGTTCGGGTTCGACTCCGGTCTTCTTCACGCATCTGGCGATCCTTTTGTCCCATTCACCTCGCCAACCTTCTAGCTTCATCTTGTAGAGAACTCGGAGCGCATCTTCACCACGGCCCGCGTTTGTGTAGATCAAGGCAAGCCGCTCTGCGGCGGGATGCGAAGGAAGGTCCCCTTTCCATGGGAGGTTCTTCCCGGCCTGGTCGCTGAACTCCACCGATTCTTCGTAAGTTGAGATCGCTAGTTGCAGCATCGAAGGGTCTGAGCGACCCTTGTAATACGCATCTCCTAGATGCATGAGTGTCAGGTGCTCTCCGAAGATATCCCGGTGCGATCGAAGGATCTCTAATTTTTTCTGCAGAACTTTAGCGTGTGTAGCTGAGTTTTCAGCTTTGCTTACAGGGCTGTGGGTCAAGTTATCCAGATCGCTGACAATTGTGGACCGGAGCACTCTATTTGCATCGTAATCTTTAGTTGGTACATAGCCGGGGCTAAGTAATTCAGGTGCGCGTTCTTCGAGAACGGAAACCATTAGGGCACGTTCCTCGGGAGTGAATGTGTCAAACCACCAGCCCTGAATACCGTAAGCTGTGATGAATCCGGGGGTGTCTTCCATAAAGGAATGGTAGCAATCTGGTCCACAACGCTACTTAGATTGAGGAGGTTATGGGGGAGGCGTGGGGGTTGCTGAAGTGTCGGCCTGGGAAAAAGGATCGCTTCATATAGCCGTTGGTGCGTTCAACGATGCCTTTCGATTCGGGATCTCTCGGCGGGGCTTGGACGATCTTGGTGCCGATTGCGCCGTCGTACGCAGCTACTGGTTCGCACAGTCGGGCCTTGCCGATGCCGGCTTCCCGGTCCCATACCAGCCGGTCAGGTACGGCTTTGAAGTCACGCTCAATGAGCTGTCACATCCCAGCTATCAGATCGTCGGTTGTACGAGTTGGTAGCAGACAAGCGGCGGCGAATCGGGAATGCGACGCCGCCATCACCAGCACCGGAAATGGCCGGTGAACACCGTCTAGGTCAGGCAGTCCGTCGGCAGCAAACGTCAGGTCGCACTGGATTTTACGTCCGGGAAGATGGGTAAGCGTATCCACGGGGTCTGCGGGAAGATACTCCGGTCGAATCCGGGCAATGTTTTTGCGCAGCCACGATTCTGACCCAGTCCACCCAATACGTTGTCCGATGACTTTTGCGCTAAGACGTGGAGTTTCAGCCAGCAACGCGCGTACTTGTGGTTCAAAGGCATCGAAACTCTTTGTCTTAGCCCGACGCGGCGGGTATTTCGGAGGTGAGTCCGAAGCGAGTGCCCGCTCGACGGTTTTCTTCGCGCAGCCAACCTCGTTGGCGATCTTGCTTATCGATAACCCTTGCCCACGCAGGTACCGGATCTGTGCCCTGGATGGGCTAGTTTTCGAGGAGCGTTTTGGGTTACTATTCAAAGAGCGCCGACAACACTGACTTGAGTACCCTAAAGGCGTTTACGGATTAATGCTCCAACGTGTTCTTGGACGAGCCCCGTGAAAAGTGCGATCAGGTCCCCGCTTGCCGAAAAGTATTCATCAGACTTCAGCGGCCAGTAGTCTAAGTCCGATGCGTGCAACTCCTCGCGCTTAAGCGCAGAGTCGTAACCCACTCGTTTTCTAATTAAGGCTTCAAATTCGTCGCGCATTCCGGCGCTTTCAAAATCCGGTAGATACAGAAACATCTGGTATTCGTACTCACCTATCAGGTGCTGCCATTCACGGTCTTGCATTCCACGGGGCTTAGTTGGTCCGTGCGCGAGAATTTGCTGTCTTCTCTCTTCCGCAGGCATGTAAAAAGCTGGATCGTCCGCTTGATACGAATCGAGAAATAGGCTCCGGCCAATTCCAGCGATCCATCTAACCTTGGTTCGAGCCTCCCCTCTGAGCATCTCTGACCATAAGAGTAACTCTGAGGAAGCGCGTTCTACGCGGCGCCATTCAGCGTCAAGAATAATTCTTGATTCCGACGGGACGGCGCGTAGCTCTTCAACTTTTAGGGCCTGTAATTGGATGGACGCCAAGAAGTCGTTTGTAGATGACACAAGGCCGAAAAGAATCTTTTCCTGCGAACTTTTGCGAGAAATTCGCCAGGTGAGAATAAGGGAGAATAGGGCAACGGCTGCGGAGCAAACGGCCGCCCACTCGGATACAGACAAGTTGCTGATGATGTGTTTCATTGCTCGTTGGATGGGCAGTCAGGTTTGAAAGACAATCTCTGGCTGGGCTATAAGATCCGGAGACACGTGAGCGTAGCTGGTTCCTTAATTGAGTTGAGCACCGTGTTCGCTTTTCAGTTGAGTTAGGATCAAGCTTCCGAGACCAAGCACCCCCATTGCATACTGGCGACTGTCTGAGCGGACCTGGATTCTGTGCCGGTCTACATTGCTTAGGGCCTGGGTGAAACCCATCGCCAGAAAGCGCCAACCTTCGGTTTCACTTGGGCCGCTTCCTAAATTCCATTTACTCTCGTCGGAAAAAACTTTCGCCATGAGCCCTTTACCCACCAATGTTTCATTTCTGCTGCCTAGCGGATTGCCAGCCATCTCCCGGACGTAGTCCTCGACGAATATCGCAACCTGAGACGCAACTTTTCCCCAGTCACAATCGGCTACCAAACTCTCGACAAAGCTGAAAAGATCCGGATCGAAATCTAAGCTCACCGGGGATGGAGGGGTCTCGGATTTGAATTCTATTGCGAAGATCGCTGCATCAATGATGCCTAGAGCCTCGTTAATTCCAGTAACCCGACTCCTATTGAAAGCTGTAGCATACGTCGATTCGGTCCATATCGCAGGTGTATAGCGGACTGCCTTGAACGATGTATAGAGATCACTTTCTGAGCCAAAGAGTTCATTTAGGAGACTAAGGGTCTTCGTGGTCCAAGCTGAAAGAGAGGCCCGATCATTGCTGGCCGCCACATCTACTGCTTCGTCCCGCAAATTCTGAAGGAGCTCTACTGCACGGTGGTTCTGCATGACTCCACTCTTCCATGTAAATCGAGATTCGCCATAGGTTAAAAAGCATGTTTGAGGGATCAATTAATATTCAAGGATCGCAACGACATTGTAAATCTGTACGTTGCGGACAATTTGTCCACGCCTACTAACCCTGTCGATGGGCGAAAAAGGTGTCTGGCTCCGACAGCTCGCAGTTCTAAGTATCGGTATGCGTCTGGAAGCTGCTCAGTTGAAGTAAAACGACTGACCTCACACTTCCGATTTAAGCGCACAAACTGTCGATCAAGATCGAACTCAAACGCAAGGTATGGAAACCTATGTCAGCGGATCTACCTGAATCCTTGCGGTTCCAAGGCTCAATTGGATGTCTGGCAAAGAAATGAGCCAGGCTGAGAACCTGCGGACACCGGCGGGCCTCGGGGCTCACAAATTCATTTAGCAGGGAGAGATCGTGCGGATTCGTTTCGAAGACAAGGAACTTCAGCGTTTAGCTGAAGATTCGTCTTTCCATAGCAAGCGGTGGGGGCCGGAAATCGTGAGGGCATTCCGGCGAAAGATTCAACTGTTGTTGGACGCCGAAGATGAACGCGACTTAAGGGCGTTGAAGTCGCTACGCTTGGAACAACTCAAGGGTGATCGCCGAGGCACTTACTCAATCAGGGTGAATAAGCAGTTTCGCCTTGTTATGAGGTTCGAATCCGAGGAAGATGGCCGATTGGTGATTGTTCTCGAAATGGTCGATTACCACCACTGAAGGAGGTGCAGGATGTTGGAACAACGGCTGGCGGAATCGTTTTCCGCTGGGGACTTTTTGGCCGAAGAGCTTGAGGAACGTGGCTGGACTATTGAGGAGTTCGCCATCATTCTCGGCCTGCCTGAACGTTTGGTGAAAGATATCATCGCAGGCACATCGGAAATTTCGACCAAAACAGCTAGGCGGATCGGTGCCGCGCTAGGAACGTCAGCGCAACTGTGGCTAAATCTGCAGAACCGCTTCCGGCACCAAAATCCGAACGCCAACTATCGAGACGAAGCCCCGTTCACGGATGCGCATCGCGGGGCCATGTATTAAGTGATCTGCAGAGTCCTCGCACCGTTGATGGTGTGAGACCTCTGAATCTCTCGCTGAGAGAGGAGCGTATTTTGGAGTCATTTGAGGGCGAAAAGCAGCTCGCGATCAGAAATATCACCGTCGCACGCGAGAACGTCGAAATAGCTAGATCAAACGTTGCGAGTGCTAGGCACTTCAATGACCAGACGGAGGCCGCACTTGAGGAAGCAGAAGCGACAGTGTCCTTGCTTCAGGAACCGAGTCCTAAGTTGATCGAAATGGGCAAGCGGGCACGCGCGTCATACGAAGCTGCCGAGTCGAAATATAAAAATGCGAAAGACGCATGTGAGGAAGCAGAATTGGCCCTGGTGAAAGCCGTGGCTTTATACCGTGATGCCTTCGGCGAGCTTCCTCCTCAAACGTCATGATCTTTTGTGGTAGTCCGCCGAATCGGGTGGTTTCGTTCTGTTACTTGGTGTCCATGACGGAATAAGCTCTCTCCCGTGTCTTCCCTCATCCCCGTCCACGCATCTGAGCACGTCCTTGGCGGTGTCTCCGAGTATTTGGCAACCGCGTTCTCACTTGCGAACCCTAAGACGTCCAACGCACTGAAGGCGTTCCTGGAAGACACGGAACGCGGCATGTTCCACGGTCCGTACGTACGAGTGCGGCTCCCCTACGCTCGCGCGATTGGGTGAGACGGAATCCTGGACTGGATGCCGTCGTGGTTCACGCCGTACCACCACCAGGCGGAAGCGTTCCGCAGACTACGTAGCCGGGGCGAGCACGGGGAGCGCCGTCCGGATCCCACGTTGGTGATCACGGGTACCGGCTCGGGTAAGACGGAGTCCTTTCTCTACCCCGTGCTGGATCACGCGGCACGTGCCCGCGCGGAGGGCCACACGGGCGTGAAGGCGTTGCTGCTGTACCCGATGAACGCGCTGGCGAATGACCAGGCGGATCGCTTGGCCAAGCTGATCGCCAATGAACCGGCGTTGGCGGGAGTCACGGCCGGTATCTACACCGGTGAGGCCAGGGGCAACGTTACGAAGGTGACGGAGCATTCGCTAATCAATGATCCGAGTGAGATGCGCCTCAACCCGCCGGACATCCTGCTTACCAACTACAAGATGCTGGATCAGCTGCTCCTGCGCCCGGAAGACCGGGAGATTTGGCGCAAGTCCGCGACATCGCTGCAGTACCTGGTGTTGGACGAGTTCCACACGTACGACGGCGCAAGGCACCGACGTTGCGCTGCTGCTGCGCCGCCTCGGGTTGATGCTGAAGGAGCACCAGCCCGAGGACTTTCTTGGCGAGTACGCGTCGAACCCGCTGGGGCGGGTTACGCCAGTGGCGACGTCGGCGACGCTGGGTGGGGACGACGACCGCTCGAAGGTGCTCGAGTTCGCCGGCACCATCTTCGGCGAAACGTTCACGCCGGACGCGATGGTGAGCGAGAAGACGCTCACGTACACCGATTGGACTGAGGAGATCGCGCAGACCTTCGGAAGCCGTGACACTCCCCTGCCGCCGGATATTGATGAGCTGCGCGGGATCGTGGACGCAGTCGCGAGCGACACCTCCGGTCGCGACCACGCGGACGTGGTGCTGGACATCTTCCGCGAGCAGCTGTGGGACATCGACGCAGACGCGGACCTCGAGACCACCATCGCGGCGTACGCGGTGCACCCGGTTACGCGTGCACTATTAGACGGTGACGGGAAGGCGAAACCCCTCATGAAGCACGAAGGCGAAGACGCGAAGACGCTGCCGGGAGATGTTCGACCCGATCGTGCTGCGCAGTCTGGGCGAGGACACCGCGCGGAAGTTCGTCACCCAACTGCTCACCGCGCTGGCGCACCTGCGAGCGCTTGCCGGCGAGGCGTTCGGGTTCGGCGGCAAGCGCCTGCCCGGTGTGGAGACGCACCTGTGGGTGCGTGAGGTCTCCCGCATCGAACGGGCCGTCACCCCGACCGAGGACGGCCAGGTGTTCCGGTTCGCGGACGACGGCCACATCGGTGCGGAGGACTCCGCGGTGTGGCTGCCCGCCATCTACTGCCGCGAGTGCGGACGCGCCGGGTGGATGACTGCCCTTGAGCCGGGCACTGATGCGGTGGTGCTCGATGGTGCGGAGATCCGGAAGGCGAGCGTCGATAAGCCTGAGCTCCCGCGACCGCTGATCGATGCCACGAACGAGTACCGTCGCGCCGTCGCTGAAGGTATGGAGCCCGGCGCGTTCGATGGCGAGGACGGCAAACGCGCGCTGATGTGGTTTCACACGTCCACGCGCACGCTGATCACCAGCGAGCCGAGCGACGAGGATCGTGCGGAGGGGCGCTCGGTGCCTGTGCTCACGTACGCGGGGCTGAACGCGACGGAGTACGCGCGCGAGCAGGTATGCCCGAACTGTGGGGGAGCCGGACGCGGTGCGTTACATCGGTTCGCGCGCACCGGCCCGGCACCAGAGATCCTTCCGTGCACTTCCGAGGAGCAGGAGTTCGCGGCAGCCGCCGAGCGCATCAACCACTGGCTGGATGCCGACAACGCATCCGAAGTCCGCATCGGCGTGATGTGCCGCACCCGCGGGCAGCTCTCCCGGGTCGTCGCGGGCCTCGCCGATCACGGCATCGATGCCGTGCAAACCAAAAACGCCGAACTCGCCTCCCACGAACAGGTCAGCGTGATGACCATGCACGGCGCCAAGGGCATGGAGTTCACCCACGTCATCCTTATGGGCGTGGGCAAAGACATCATGCCGGTGCGCTACCGCCTCAAGCACCTCTCCGAAGCCGACGCCCGCGCCGCACTGCAGCGTGAGCGTTCCCTGCTTTACGTCGCCGCGTCCCGCGCCCGCGACGAGTTGGTGATCACGACCGTGGGGGATCGTTCGGAGTTGCTTCCGGAGGGCTAGGGGGTTTCGGGCGGCTCGCGCAGCACTGCCTGCTGGTCGGCTTCGTCCCCTTCGCGGTCTTCCCAGGCTGCGAGCGTGGTGGACGGTTCATCCTGCAGGTGCCACATCGTTCTGCCGTTTGCTGCACCGCCCACCAGGAACGCCGCTGCGGCGGACGGGCTGGTGAACTCCAAGTCTGAGGTCAGCGTGTTGTCCTGGATCTGGTCCGCGTAGCGCTCCCGGGTAGCGTGGACCCCTCGCGGGGCGCTGGGACGCAGCTCCGGCCGCAACGTGGATCCCTCGAGGACGAGGAAACCGGAAGTGGTGCGCTGGCCCAAGCCTTGAACACCTTGGCTGAGAACGGTGAGCTCGAAAACCGGTTCTTCGTTGTCGCTCGGGCGCGCCGAAGCTGAAGCCGTGTTGGTCGAGGTGCGAGACTTCGACGAAGTTGCCTTCGGCTGGAAAGCGGAAACGCCTAGAGCGCTGATGATGAGGTTGGTGTTCTCGATGAACTCGTCCAGCTCTGCTTGGGTCTCTTCGCTGACACTGCCAGCGGACGGGGTGTTGCCGTTGGCAACCTCGTAACGGTCCGCCTTAATAGCGCGCTGGTGGAACGCGTTTTCCAGGAAGGTGATTTCGGTGGCGCCCCAGGAGTCATCCACCACAACCACGTAGATGATGCGGTTGAAAAAGTCTTTGTCCGCGCTGCGTGAATGCTCGGCGGCCCTAGCGAATGCGACGCCGTTCTGGCGGGGCGCGGTTTGGCCGATGTAGATCCGCGGCTTGTCCGTCTCCGGGTTCGTGCCAACCAGGAAATACACCGCGGGGTGGTTCAGTTCCGGACGCCCTCGGAGCTCTTCCGAATTGAGTTCGGTGCGCGGGATTGAATAGACCCGGCCGACCCAATTTCTAATCGAGGCCTTGATCGGCCCGGCGGCAGTGCCGTCCATCATGAAAAGCTGCAGCGTTTTCGGGGAACCCATGTGGTTGAGAGTAATCCGAAAATCAAGCTGACTCAGATTGAGGTGACGGAGGTCGCCGATGGGTCAACCCTTGCGGACTCCGCATTGCGCCGTGTGGGGCCTGCCGAGATTCGACAGTTGCGCAGC
>ERZ1029884.41-NODE-41-length-31147-cov-19.527853_pt1 | contig 31147 bp, 16 predicted proteins | sample MGYA00519233_ERZ1029884 | MGnify/ENA primary metagenome ERZ1029884 (study PRJEB33666, sample SAMEA4610931) | skin metagenome | biome: Human-associated habitat; feature: Malodor aspect; material: skin | place: Philippines | collected 2015-08 ...
CCAGCCACAACAACCTCCAAGTCGAGGTGGCGCATTCACCCACTGACAACTCCCGGCGTTTTCCCGCTTGCATTCTCTACATCTAGGGGTGCCCCCCAAAAAAGACCACCTACGCGTCGCGCGCCTCCAGCGAGACCACGCCGGCGATCCACACCCCCACGGCCCACACCGCGAAGATGAGCAGGGACACGCCGAGGCCCCAATGCTGGGTCGGCTGGTTGGCCATGAACGCCATGAGGTTGCCAAACGGTAGGAACTTGGCCACGTCGGCGCCGAAGCGGGGAATGAGCCCGACGACGGTTTCGACGAGCAGCATCAGGCCCATCGCGATGACGATCACGCCGGAGGTGTTACGCACGAGCCAGCCGAGGCCCTGGGTGAACATGGTGATCAGCGCCATGCCGAGGGGGACGGCCCACAGCGCGCGCTGAGAGGCGGCGTTCGAGGGCCAGTTGGCGGGGACGGAGGCGGTGAGGTCGCCGAGCACGAACGCGGCGACGAGTCCGAGCAGCGAGACAACGGCGGCGAGGACGGCCCCGAGCAGGAGTTTCGCCAGCGCCACCCGCCAGCGCTTGGGGGCGACGCGGAAGTTGGTGGCCGGGATGCCGAAGCGGTATTCGGTGGTCACGGTCATCGCAGCTTGCACGATGACGACGATGCCCACGGTCAGGCCCACGGACGCGACAACGGTCAGCGGCGCGTACGGCATGCCGCTGATGCGCGAGGTGTAGCCGAAGAGCAGGCCGTACAGGGCGGAGAAGGCGATGATGAGCCCGGAGGTCCACCAGAAGGAGGCGGTGGTGCGCAGTTTGGTCCATTCGGCCGAGATGAGGTTAAGCATTGGGCACCTCCGCGGATACGTATTGGGCTTGGTCTTCGGTGGTTTGCATGTAGGCCTCCTCGAGTGAGGCGCGGCGCTCGGAAAGCTCGGCAAGTTGCACCCCGGCGTTGAAGGCGAGGGCGCCGATGTCGTCGGAGGAGCGGTCCGGGATTTCGAAGGCGGGGCGGCCTTCACTATCGACGACACGCTGGTAGGCCACCCCATCCAGCGCCGCTTCGAGCGCCTGGGGGTCGACCGCGCGCACGACGGTGGTCACGCCGGAGTTTTCGCGGATGAACTCGGCGACGGAGGTGTCCGCGACGAGGCGCCCGCGGCCGATGATGATCAGGTTTTCGGCCGTTTGCGCCATCTCGGCGAGCAGGTGCGAGGACACCAGCACGGTGCGCCCCTCGGCGGCCAGCGACTGGAGCAGGCCGCGCACCCAGCGGATGCCGGCGGGGTCGAGGCCGTTGACGGGCTCGTCGAGGATCAGGTACTCGGGGTCGCCAAGCAGCGCACCGGCGATGCCGAGGCGCTGGCCCATGCCGAGGGAGAAGCCGCCGACGCGTTTGCTTGCGACGTCGGTGAGGCCGACGAGGTCGAGGACTTCGTCGACACGCGAGCGCGGGATGCCGGCGGCCTGGGCCTGCCACAGCAGCGACGCGCGGGCGGAGCGGTTCGGGTGCACGCCCTTGGCGTCGAGCAGGGCCCCGACTTTTCGGGTGGGGTTGGGGATGTCGCGGTAGGCGGTGCCGTCGATAAGCGAGTGGCCCGCGGTGGGCTTATCCAGGCCCAGGATCATGCGCATGGTGGTGGATTTACCTGCGCCGTTGGGGCCGAGAAAGCCGGTGACCACGCCGGGTTTGACCGTGAACGTGAGGTCATTGACGGCTTGGACGGGTCCGTACCGTTTGGTCAGTCCTTGGACTTCAATCATGCGGTTCAGTATGCACCATCGCGCGGGCGAGCACCGTGTCCAGCGAGGCGGCGAAGGCGGGGTGCAGCGCAAAGGACGGCAGTGAATCCGGGGGGACCCAGCGCAGTTCTTCGGATTCTTCGTTGGCGGTGACGGTCAGGGGTTCGTCGCAAAGCGCGATGACCGTGGTGTAGGTCCAATTCGGGAACTCGGTGGAGACGAACGTGTCGACGACCGTGACCGAAGCGGGGTCGATGGCGCACTCCTCCACTGACTCGCGAAGCGCCGCCGTAGCAGGCGTTTCGTGCGAATCGATCGCGCCGCCGGGGATGCCCCACGTGCCGCCCTGGGCGGTCCAGGTGGCGCGGTGCTGCAGGAGCACGCGGGCGGAAGTGCCGGACCCGGCGATGAGAAAGAGGCCGGCGGCCCCGTGAACGCCCCAGAGTTTCGTGCCGTTGGGTGCTGTGACCCAGCCGTTTCCGTCGCCAAGCATGCCCCCACTGTAGGTCGTAGCGGTTATTATTGCGGAATGGTGCGGGCGCTGGAGACGACGAGCGAGGATGCCTGGCTCGACGAGCTCGAGCCGCGACAGCATCGCGCCCGTTTGTCCGACCGGCTGCAGGGCAGGCTCGCGCGCCCGGTGCACATGGGCCGGCGCGGCAAGGCGTTTTTGGAGACCACCCCCGGAAAACTCATCGCGATGATGGTGGTTCTAACAATGTCGCTGCTCGCGGCGGGCATGTCGATGAGCCAGTCGATGTCCATGCGCAACCAGTCGCTGGACACGGTGCTCAACGCCACGGAGCCGATGAGCGCGGCGGCGCACCTGCTGTCCACATCGCTGCTGCGCGCGGACACCATCGCCGCCGGGTCGTTCGTGCAGGCGGGGCCACTGTCGGAGGAGGACATGCGCACCTACACCGCGGCGATCGACCAGGCGGCCAGCTCCGCCTCCGAGATTTACAAGGGAGCGGTGGAGGCGGATTCGGCCACGAGCGACCGCATTGAGGAGCTGGTGGTCAACATCCAGCGCGACCTGCCGGTGTACTCGGCACTCAACGCGCGCGCCCAGGTGAATCAGCGCATGGGCAACCCGGTGGGCGTGGCGTACATGTCGCAGGCCAGCGGGATTATGCGCACCCGCATGTTGGACGCGGCGCAGGAGGTTAACGATCTGACCCGCCAGGACGTCGCCGACGAGATGCGCCGCCTGTCGCAGCCGCAGTGGTTTACGCTGTCGGGGCTGCTGGCGGCGCTGGCGTTTTTGGGCCTGGCGCAGTGGTGGTTGTGGTTGACGTTCCGCCGCCGCCTCAACCGGGGGTTCCTCGCGGCCACGCTGGCGGTGGTTGTGGCGGTCACGTGGGCGGGTGTGTCCAATTTTCTGTCGTGGCGCTCCGGCTCGGTGGATTACGAGCGTGCGGCGCAGCCGTGGGAGGAGCTCACGGCGGCGCGTATCGACGCCTTGGAGACCCGCACCGACGAAACCTTCGCCTTGCTACGCCGCGAGACGGTGTCGCACTCCATCCGCGACTTCGAGGACACGTACTCCTCCGTCGCCGGGGCGGCCGGCACCGCGCAGGGCTACGGCATGAACCAACCGCTTATCGACGACACCCGCACCCACTTAAACGCCTGGTCCAACGAACACGCCGAACTTGTCTCCGCGCTGAACTCCGGCAGCTACGACCAGGCGGCGGCGCTGCTGGGCTCGCGTGGGGCGTCAGGCGGCGAGGCGTCCTTCCGCGGGCTGGATGCGAGTTTGGCGGAGTTGATTGCGTCGTCGCGCGAGTCGACCCGGCTCTACATTGCGGAGTCGTTGGATGCGACCCGGCGCGTCTCGGCGGCGGTGGCGTTGCTGTCGCTGTTGGCCGTGGTGGCGATTTGGTGGGGTATCCGCCGCAGGTTGGGTGAGTATCTGTGAAACGGCTTTTAGCTGCGGTAATGGCGCTCACGCTCACCTCCTGCGCCGCCCCGGATGATGCGGAGACGCGGGTGTCGGCGACGATTGCCACCCCCTGGCCGACCCGCGAGATGGTGCCGTTGCCGCCCGGCGCGCAGTTGGACCCGGCGGCCGGCCCGCCGGAGGACCCGTTCACCCCGCGGGAGCTGGATTGGGCAGGCTCGATCAACCCCCGCGGGGAGAGTGCCGAAGAGGCGACGCCGAACGTGGATCGGATCCGCCAGCGTGGCCGGTTGATTGTGGGCATTGACCAGTCGTTGTACCTGTTGTCGTTCCGCGACACCGCGAGCGGCCAGTTGCGGGGCTTGGAGGTGGATTTGGCGCATGCGATCGCCAACGACATCTTCGGTGGGGAGGACGACGCCCAGGTGGATTTCCGGTTTGTCGATTCGGCGACGCGTACCGAGGCGCTGAATTCCGGGGAGGTGGACATGATCATCCGCACGATGTCGATCACGCCGGAGCGCGCCGAGAAGATCGAGTTTTCCACTCCGTACCTGACGTCGCGGGTGCGGGTGATGGTACCGAATGACCGGGGCATCGATTCGATCGCCTCGTTGAAGGACCACACGGTGTGCATCGTCGACGGCACGAACCTGCTGCGAATCGCCCAGACCTACGCGGCGGAGTCCGATATTTTGCGCACCCGCTCCTGGTCGGATTGCCTGTTGGCCACGCAGCAGTTCCGGGCGGACGCGATTGTTGCCGACGACGCCATCCTCGCCGGTCTCGCCGCCCAGGACCCGTACGCGCGGATCTTGTCGGGTTCGTTCGCCACCCAGTACTACGGTGTGGGCATCCAGAAGGGCCAAGACGACCTGGTCCGCCAGGTCAACAGCACGCTCGAGCAGATGCGAAACGACGGGAGCTGGAGCGCGCTTTACGACGAATGGCTCGGCGGGTCCATCGCAGAATCGTCTCCGCCGCCGCTGCGGTACCGGAAGGAGGAATCCGATGGCTGACGATAAGGACCAGCCCACCGAGGCGGTCGCCTTCGATCCGTTCGCGGACGATGATGACGACGCCCCTGGCACCGAAGCGGTCGCCTTCGACCCGTTTGCCGACGATGACGACGAGGACTCCGACGCCGCGTACGCCGGCCTCGGCGAGATGGCCGGGCTGCTCAAAGACCTGGACAAGTTGCGGAAAGGGTCGGGGCGGGAGGATACGTCGCAACGCTCCCGCCAACTCGCGCTGGATACCTTCCGCGAGCGCCGCGGCACCAGGCGCGCGAGCCGCATCATCGCCGACGGCATGGTGGAGCTGCCATGGGTGGAGCCGACAGAGCCGAAGGATGCGCTGATCGACCCGGAGCCGGCGGTGGTGAACAAGGGCATTGCGCCGCCAGTGCTGCACCCGGGCGACATCGTGGCCAGCCAGTACGAGATCACCGGCGTGATCGCGCACGGCGGCATGGGCTGGATCTACCTCGCCCAAGACCACCACGTGGCCGGGCGCATGGTGGTGCTCAAGGGCCTGCACTCCACCGACAATCCGGACGAAGCGGCGGCTGCTGCGGCGGAGCGCGAGTTCCTCGCCGACATCACCCACCCGGGGATCGTGAAGATTTTCAACTTCATCGACGACCCGCGCGTGCCCGGCGGCTTCACCGTCATGGAGTACGTCGGTGGGCCGTCGCTTCGGGCGAGGCGGAATTCGTCGTCAAGCAATGTGCTCGAGCCGGACGTGGCCATCGCGTACATCCTCGAGGTGCTGCCCGCGCTGGACTACCTGCACTCGCGCGGGGTGGTGTACAACGACCTGAAGCCGGACAACGTGATTGTCACCGAGGACCAGGTCAAACTCATCGACATGGGTGCGGTCTCCGGCATCGGCGCCTACGGGTTCATCTACGGCACGAAGGGGTTCCAGGCACCCGAGGTGGCCACAGAAGGCCCGTCGATCGCCTCCGACGTGTACACGGTGGGGCGCACGCTGGGCTCGCTGGTGGTGGACTTGCCTGACGACGACATCCCCACCCCCACCGACGAGCCCCTCTTCCGCCAGTACACCTCCCTGTACCGCCTGATCAAGCGTTGCTGCGACCCGGATCCCGCCCGCCGCTTCAACTCGATGGGCGAGCTGGAAAGCCAGCTGCTCGGCGTGCTGCGCGAAATCGTTGCCGTGCGCGACGGCCGCACATTCCCAGCGCAGCACTCGCTGTTCTCCCCGCAGCGCACCACCTTCGGCACCAAGCACCTGGTGTTCCGCACCGACCAGCTCATTGACGGCATCGCCCGCTCCGTCGGCATTACCCCGCAGGAAGTCGTCGCCGCACTCCCCTCGCCGCTGGTCAACGGCGACGACGTCGGCGCCGCCATGCTGCAGGGCTCCTCCTACGCCGAGCCGCGCGAGACGCTGGAAACGCTGCGCCAGGCGATGACCACCCCGCAGTACGAGCACTCCGTGGAAATCCCGTTCGGCGTCGTGCGAACCATGATCGACCTCGGCCTGACCAGCCAGGCCCGCTCCTGGCTGCTCACGCTTCGCGAGCGCTTCGGCGGCACGTGGCGCTTCGCATGGTACTCGGGTGTCGTGGAAACGCTGCTCGGCGATTTCCGCACCGCCACCGCATCCTTTTCCGAGGTGCTCAACCACCTGCCCGGCGAGGCCGCCCCCAAACTCGCACTCGCCGCCGTGAGTGAACTGACGCTGCAGGAGCAGGGCCTGCAGGAGCAATCGCTTCTCGACGACACCCTCGCCCGGTCCTTCACCACCCTCGACCAACGCCTCTTCGACATCCCCACCGCCTGCCTGCAGGACATGATCGACACAGGCCAGATGGATGCCGAATGGACCATGCGCTCGCTCGAGCCGCAGGCGTTGCGCTTCCACGCGATCCGCCTCTACGCCCTGGTGTGGCTGACCAACCCCACCACTGTGTCGTCGGCCTTCGGCCTGGCGCGCATGCTGATGCGGGAAGGTCAAGTCTCGCTCGCTCTCGGTGCCCTAGACAAGGTGCCGAACGCCTCGAGGCACTCCCGCATGGCGCAGCTGACTGCCGTGCTCTGCCTGGTCAGTCCGTCCGCAGGGTCCTTCGACCCCACCGAGGAGCAGATTCGCGAGGCCGCCCACCGCCTAGACCAGATCCCCTCCACCGAGCCTCGGTTCCTGCAGATTAAGACGGTGGTTCTCGACGCCGGGCTGAACTTTTTGCTGGCCCACCGTGCATCTTCCAGCGCGGCACTGTTCGAATACCCCTTCACCGTCCGTGGGCTGCGCCGGGGGCTGGCGCTCACGCTTCGCGCCCAGGCCCGCGTCGCTCCGTACGCGCAGCACCGCTACGCGCTGGTGGACATGGCCAACAAGGTGCGGCCCGCGACCTGGTTCTAGGGGTTTGGGCGGGGTCCGAAATGCCAAATGGCGCATTCTGCATGGCACATTTCGCCGATTAGGCGTGAAATGTACCGTGCAGAATGCGCCATCTAGGCGGCTAGCGCGCGTGGGTTAGCCCATTGTCGCCGCTGCCGCGCCGCCAAGGCCCACCAGCGCGAGGATTGCGATGATGATGCCCACGATCGCGCCAATGCTGCCGCCACCGCCGCCCGCTTTAGCTCCGGTCTGGTTACCGGTGGTGTCACCTCGCTGGGCGGCCGGCTTGTTCGCGCTCGGCTCCGGCGTCGGCTTGAACTCGGTGACCGCAGTGTGACGGCCCCCCGGCTGCGACGGCTGCTGGGTCGCGGTCGGGATCGGCGCCGCCTTGGACAGGGTCGGGGCCGCCGGGTCTTTCTTGGCCACAGTGTCCTTTGCGTCGGCGAGCAGCGGCGATTTCTTCGCCTCGAGCTCCTTGACCAGCTTGTCCATGTCCTGGGTGGTGTAGTTCAGCACGGAGAAGTCGATCGTCTGGTCCTCGACCAGCTTGCCTTCTTCGTTGTACACGCGGAACTGCACCGGCATGGTGGAGCCGGTGTAGCCGGCGGTGTTAGCGATCGGCACCTCGACCGGGAGCTTCGAGTAGTCGGTGATCGCACCCTCGATCGGGTATTCCTTGCGGAACTTGCCGCCCGGGTAGTTTACCTGGAGCGTGAACTTGTGCAGGTCGATGCCCAGGTTGGCCAGCTCGATGTTGACCTTCGAATCCGAACGGTTGGCGATGATGACGTTCTTCTTTTCGTTCATCACACGCAAGCCGGCCTTGCCGTTGTTCTGCTCAGCGGCCATGACCTCGAGGTCGCGCACGGTCGGGTGCTTCTTACCCAGGGTCTCGAGCGACTGCTCGTCCACACCGGTGCTGCCGTTGGCCTTCTTGATCTCGCCGTTGACCAGATCCAGGTTCTGCCAGTCGGCCTTGATGTCATAGGCGCCCGTGTAGCAGTTGCTGGTGCCGTTGAGGCAAGCCTGCGGGGTGGCCACGTTGTCGGAGGAAGAAGAGTCCTTGTCCGAGTAATCGAAGTGGCTGAACTGGTACAGGTAGTTCATCACCGAGACGTACTTCGGCACATAGGCGCTGTTCGGCTTTTCCACACTGGACGCGCCGGAGTGGGTCAGGCCGAGGTTGTGGCCGAACTCGTGCAGGATGGTGTTGCGCACCTGGTCCTGCGAGGTCATCAGGTAGTTCTTGGCCACGTAGAAGGCGCCGTCGGAGACCAGTGCGTTACCGGAGGACAGGTTGCCGCGATCCTGCATGTCGCCGATCACGCCGACGCGGAACACGCTCTGGCGCGGGCCGAGCAGATTCTTGCGGTCGCTCACCAGGCGGATACCGGGGACTTCGCCGTCGAAGTAGTACGGCGCGAAGTCCACGGTCTGGCCACCATGGCGCTCGATGCCGGGGATGTTGCTGTAGTAGGCGCCGGCGTCGATGTGCAGGTTGTAGCCCTTCTTGTCAAAGAGGTCCACAAGATCGTTTAGCGTCTCACGCGACGGGCGGTACACGTTCGTGTTCGCGCGGGAGCACTCGAGGAAGCGCTCGAAGTCGGCTTCGGTCGGCGCGAAGTCGCGCTTTTCGGAGCAGCCATTGGTCTCCCACTCGGACTTCATCCAGTTGAGCTGGAGGAACAGGTCCTTACGCTCCGGGTCCGCACCCCAGCGGTGTAGCGGCAGCGCTGTGCCGTCGGCGGCGGTGTAGCCGTTGAGCTCCCACTCGTCCGGGAAGCCGTCGCCGTCAGAGTCCTGCAGCGACTCGGAGGCGTTGCCGCTCACAGTCGCGGTGGCGGTCAGTTCACCGCCGGCTGGGACGGACTGGCTCCACTTCGCAGCCTGGAAGCGGCCGTCGTTGTTCGCCCCGTTGACCGCGCTGGCCTGGCTGTCGCCGGTGCCGATGGCGTCGGCGCCGCCATAGCGCGTTTGCAGATTGTAGCGGCCGCCGACGGACAGATCGTAGCCGGTGTCCTCCTGCTTGGCGGTGATGTCGTAGTCGTACGCCATCAGGCCGGTGGTCAGGTTCAGCCCGAGGTCCTGGGTGGAACCGGAGACGTTGCGCAGCTTCACCTCGACGTCCACCTGGTCCGGGGTCACGGTGAAGGTGCGGACGACCTCCACGCCGTTGGCGGTGTGGGTCATGGTGATGGTGTCGGTATCGCCCTCGGAGGAGGACTGCACGGCGGTCGCGTCGCCCGCGAACGGCAGCTTGGAGCCGCCCGCGAAGGCGTCGAGGTAGAACGCGGTGGACATGGTGCCGTACGACGGGTTGTTGTACGTCAGCCACGACACGCGGCCCTTGTTCACCTCAACGCGCTGGAACCCCTCGACAGCATTAGTGACAGCGTCGACGGAGAAGCTGCGCTTCTGCTCGATGACCGCACCGGCCTGCGTCGGCACTACGAGACCAGCGCCGAGACTCGCGACGACCGCGGCCGCAGCAACTTTGTTATGTACTCGCATGTTGTGTCCTTACTTCCACCAGACCAGGAAATCCTGGAAAAATTCACGGTTATCGTACAGCGCTTTATTCGCCGCGCCCAACAATCCGAGCACCGCAAGCAGCGCCGGGATCCACACGAACGCGGAGTTGCCCACGCTCGAAGAGCTCGAGCTTGACGACGACCCCACGGACGAGCCCTCCGACGAACCACCATCCGGCTGGATAACGGTGTCGTGGTCCCGCACGGTGATCCGCGCGGACGTCAGGGCGCGCGAACCGTCGGCAAAGGTGACCTCGACCGGAACGTCGCGGGTGCCCGCCAGGGCGCTCGCCTGCGCGGTGACGGTCAAGGCACCGGTGGCCGGGTCGATCGTCAGCCCCAGGCCCGGAACCGGTCTGACCAGGGAGAACGACCCCGGTACGACGTCCGGGTTGATGGTGACGCTGCCGCCGGCGTTGATCTCGGCGGGCGCGTAGGTGACGTCGTTGAGCGCAGCCTCGCCGCGCACGACCGTCGCCGGGACGTCCATGATGCGCTGGGAGCCGTCCGGGAACGTGACCACGACCGGGATCAGCGTCGCCAGCGTATCCGCGTCCGAGCCCGGGTGGGAGGCGGTGACGGCGCCGGTGCGCTCGTCGACAAGCACCTGCCAGCCCGGGGCGTCGAAGGACGCGGCGAGCCCGAACGTGACACCCTCCGGAGCGGTGGTCGGCGCGACGGTGACCGGCTCGCCGCCTTCGGTGAGCTTGATCGGCGCCCAGGACACGACTTGGCCGCTCGCGTCGGAACGGGTTGCGACCGGAACGACGATCTCCTGGGTGGAGCCGTCCGGCAGCACCAGCTTGATCGGCACGTCGAACGGGGCGTTCGCGGGGGCATCCGCCGGCACCACAATCTTGATCGCGCCGGTTTCCGGATCGACCTCGACCGGCAACGCGGTCAGACCGTCGACCTCGAACGTTGCACCCTCCGGCAGGGAGCCCGTCGGGTAAATGAGGATGTTGCCGTCGGCGTCGTACACCGGCTGGCTGTAGTTGGAGCCCTCGACGGTGTCCGCAAGCGTGGTGCCGGTCAGCGCCTCGATGTGGACCATAGTGGTTTCACCGTGCTGGCGTCCTTCCTGGTCGATGGTGCCGTCGGTGTACGTCGCGCGAATCGGAATGTCGATCGGCTGCGGGTTCTCCTCCGGCGCGGTGGCGAGGATCTCGCCAGTCTCCAGGTTCACGCGAATGTCCCAGCCCTTGAAGTCCGCAGTCGGATCCGCCAGCGAGAACTCCGTCTCGTCCGGCAGGTCAGCAATCCGCTTCACCGACACCGTGCGGCCTGGCTGGGCGCCCTTGCCCTGCTCGTATGCCGGCTGGTTGGTCTGGTTCAGCGGAGCCGGGTCGGCGTAGAACGTGGCGACCGCGGTGTCAGTCGTGCCGTCCGGGTACGTCACGAGAATCTCAACCTCGATCGGCGCGTCCGCAACCTGGTCGATCGGTGCGGTCACCGTCACCGCACCGGTTTCCGGGTCGACGGACTCGTTGTACGGCTTGACGTCCGGGTTCGCGAGCGCGAACTTCGTACCCTTGAGCATCGGCTGCGTTGCGTACTCCACGCCGTCACGGGTGATGTTCGCGCGCGGCGGCTGGTTCGACGCCGTCTCGCCGGCGCGCAGGTAGTCGTCGTTGTACTCCATCTCAACGCGCTTATCGTCCGCGTCCAGAGCAGTGACCTCGACGGTGATCGTATCGCGCTCACCGGTCGCGGTGGTAACGCCGAAGGAGTACGTGCCCGGCGCAGTACCGCGCGGCGGGTTCACATCGATGCGGCCGTCCTGGTTCACGGTCACCCACTCCGGCGCGTCCGCGTCTGCAGTGATCACGACCGGCTCGGCCGGCTCGCGTTCCGGCTCACCCGCAGCGGTGTTGCCCGCCTTGACGATGATCGGCTTCCACTCGTAGACGCCACCCTGGTCGGTCGGTTCCGCTGGAGCAGGCTCGCTTGTCGACGACTCCCCCACCGTCGGATCCGCCGGCGTGGGCTCACCAGTGGTCGGTTGATCAGTTGCGGTCGGTTCCATGGTCGGCTCGCCCGAGGTGGACGGCTCTGTCGTCGGCTGATCCGACGTCGACGCACCAGAAGTCGGCTCGCCCGGAGTGGACCCACCAGACGTCGGCTCGCCCGAGGTCGTCGGGTCCGTCGTGACTTCGCCCGAGGTCGTCGGCTCGGCCGGAGTGGTCTCACCAGTCGTCGGCTCGGCCGGAGTGGTCTCACCAGTCGTCGGCTCGCCCGAGGTCGACGGCTCCGTGGTCGGCTGATCCGAAGTCGGTTCCTCCGACGTCGACGGTTCGGTCGTGGCTTCACCCGAGGTCGTCGGCTCGGCCGGAGTGGTCTCGTCCGAGGTCACGGCCGGGTCCTTCACCGAGATCTTCACGCGGTCCTGTTGGACCTGCTCGTCCTTGGTGATGATGTCGACAACAGCCTCGTACTCACCCGGAGTTGTCGGCGTACCAGTGATCGTGCTGTTTTCGGAGTCGTAAGTGACACCGTCCGGCAGGCCGGACACCTCCACCGAGGCTGCGTTTTCGGTGTTGACCGGGATGTTCAGCTCCTGGCCTGCTTCGACCGGCTCCTGCGGCTCATCCGCGAGGTCCGCCTCCACCGGTGCCGGCAGGTCCGCCGGATCCTTCACCGTGACGGTGAAGGTCTGCAGCAGCTCACCGCCGGCACCGACGTAGGTGGAACCATCCGTACCGACGAACTTCGCCGTGACCTCGTAAACACCGGCTTCCGACGGTGCACCCATGAGGTACACATGCTGGAAGCGGTTCAATGCGCGGGAATCGTCGACGACCATGCCCGGCGGGATGGTGTTTTCGTCGATAGCCAAGGTGTAGCCAGACGGGACGAACACGCCGCGCACGTGGATCGGGTTGGACTCCTTTCCCACCCAGAAGGTCGCGTCGTTGACCGGGTCGAAGTAGGGATCCTGCGCGAGCGTGACCGCGACCGGCATGATCTTGGTCGAGTCGTCCTTGAAGGTGGCCAATACGTCAATCTGTCCGGACTGCGGAAGATCCTCGCCGGCATCCACGTTCGGGGTAATTGTCACTTCGCCGGTTTCGGGGTCGACAGAAGCGCCCCAATTCGGATCGGTGGAGCTCGCGATTTCGTACGACACCGGCGGGTGTGCGGTAAGCCTATTGACATTCGGGCTAGCAGTCGTCGTTTGACCGAAACGCACCGCGGTGGAGCGCGGGTATCTCACCAACGACCTCTGCGCCTCGGTACCCAGCTGCGCTTGCGCAACGTCTGCCGTTTCCGGCGCCAATACCGGCTGCACACCGCCTGCCACAAGCGACAGGCCGAGCGCAGTTGCCGCGATCGACGTTCCGCGTCGACGCGCGCTCAAAACCTTCCGGTGCTGTCCGGCCATCTTCAATTCCCCTTTAATGTCGTATTCAGCCCGCGGTACGGTCATATCAATCGACAAATCTATCGCTTTTCGCAGTCGGATGACAACATAATTTCGGCCACAAAACGACGTTTAAGCAGCTGCTTATCTGCTACCACAAAATACAAACGCCGTGCGCAGCAATAACTGTGCACGGCGTTTACGGTGTCTCAGCAAAAAATTAGGACACCTGTGCAGCCACTGCGGCAGCCTTCTGGGCGATTGCCAGCTCCTCGTTGGTCGGGATGACGAGCACCTTGACCTTGGAGTCGTCGGTGGAGATCACACGCGGGCCGTCGTTCGGCAGGTCGTTCTTCTCCGGGTCGACCTTGATGCCGTACATCTCGAGGTTGTCCAGGGCGTCGAGGCGAACGTCCTTGTCGTTCTCGCCAACACCCGCGGTGAAGGTGATGGCGTCGACGCGGCCCAGCTCGATCATGTAGGAACCGATGAAGCGACGCAGCTGGTTGATGTAGACGTTGTACGCCAGCCAGGCGTCGGTGTTTTCGTTGTCAATCATGGTGCGCAACTCGCGGAAGTCGTTGACACCGGACAGACCCTTCACACCGGACTGGCGGTTGAGCAGGTTGTCGATCTCGTCGATGGACATGCCGCCCTGGCGCACCAGGTGGAAGATGATGCCCGGGTCGATGTCGCCCGAACGGGTACCCATGACCAGGCCGGCGAGCGGGGTCAAGCCCATCGAGGTATCGATCGGTTTGCCGTTGGCCACTGCAGAGGCGGAGGCACCGTTGCCCAGGTGGAGCACGATCTGGCGGGTGTGCATCGGATCGCGGCCGATCATCTCCGCAACCTGGGAGGAGACGAACTCGTGCGAGGTGCCGTGGAAACCGTAGCGGCGGATCAGGTTCTTCTCCGCGACATCGGCGTTGATAGCGTACAGCGCGGCAGCCGGCGGCAGATCGCGGAAGAAGCCGGTATCAAACACCGCGACGTGCGGGATGTTCGGCAGCAGCGCGCGGGCGACCTCGATGCCGTCGATGTTGGCCGGGTTGTGCAGCGGAGCCAGCGGGATAAGGTCGCGGATCATCTCGACGACCTGGTCGTTAATCAGCTCCGGTTGAGAGAAGACCATGCCGCCGTGGACCACGCGGTGGCCGGCTGCGACGATGTCGAGCTGGGTCGGGCCGATGCCCTTGGCATCGAGGATCTTGAAGGTCTCCTGCAGGCCCACGCCGTGGGTCGGCACCGGCTTCTGCACGATGAACTTGTCGCCGTTGTACTTGACGGTGATGCGGCCCTGCGGCTCGCCGATCTGCTCGACCAGGCCGGAGACGAACGGGTCGTCGGATGCGTCGGCAGCCGGGTCGACAATCTGGAACTTGATCGAGGACGACCCCGAGTTAATAACGAGTGCGTAGGACATTTACTTCGCTCCTGCCTGGATTGCGGTGATGGCGACGGTGTTGACGATGTCCGGCACGGTCGCGCCGCGGGACAGGTCGTTGACAGGCTTGTTCAGACCCTGGAGCACCGGGCCGACGGCGAGGGCACCGGCGGTGCGCTGCGCGATCTTGTAGCCTGCGTTGCCGGCCTCGAGGTCCGGGAAGATGAACACGTTGGCCTGGCCGGCGACCGGGGAATCCGGGGCCTTCTTCGCGCCGACGCCTGGGTCGCAGGCGGCGTCGAACTGCAGCGGGCCGTCGATAGCGACGTCCGGTGCGAGCTCCTTGGCCTTCGCGGTGGCCTCGACGGCGCGCTCGACGTCCGGGCCGGCGCCGGAGGAGCCGGTGGAGTAGGACAGCACGGCGACCTTCGGGTCGATGCCGAACTGTGCTGCGGTCTTGGCGGACACAGCCGCGATCTCGCCGATCTGCTCGGCGGTCGGGTTCGGGTTCACGGCGCAGTCGCCGAACGCCCAGAGGCGGTCCTGCATGACCATGAGGAAGATCGAGGACACCACGGACGCGCCCGGGGCCGTCTTGATGATCTGGAAGGACGGCTTGATCGTGTGGGCCGTGGTGTGGGCTGCGCCGGACACCATGCCGTCGGCAAGCCCCTTGTGCACCATCATCGTGGCGAAGTAGGAGACGTCCTTCATGGTCTCGCGCGCCTCGTCGAGGGTGATGCCCTTCTTCTTGCGCAGCTCCGCGAACTCGGCCGCGAAGTCCTCGAGGTGCTCGGATTCGAGGTGGTTGACCAGGTTGGCCTTGGACAGGTCCAGGCCCTGCTCGCTGGCACGGCGCTGCATATCGTCGACGTCGCCAAGAATCGTGATCTGGGCAATGCCGTTGCGCAGCACCTGGTCGGCGGCCTGCAGGATGCGATCGTCCTCACCCTCCGGCAGCACGATGTGGGAGCCGGCGGCCTTGGCCTGCTCGGTGAGCTGGTTTTCAAACACGACCGGGCTCATGACCTGCTTGGCGTCAGTTGTGGCCGGTTCGAAGGTGGCGATGTCGCTTTCGCTAATCGACGACACCACGACCGCCCCAAGCTGCTCAATCCGGCGCTGCGCGAGCGCAGCCGTCTTCTCGTCGCCGGCAACCAGCAGCACCGGCACACCAAGTGCCGCGGCAAGTTCGGCGTCGAAGTTGTAGTCGCCAGTGCCCTGGATGAGCACGGCCTCACCGGACAGGGCGCCGGAGTTGAACACCTCGGCGACATCGTCGCCTTCGGCGCGCACCAGATCCAGGTTCAGCCGGCTGGCGAGCTGCTGCAAATCCACACCGTCAAAGGTGCGGTTCGCGAGGGTTACGAGCAGGGACTGGGTCATAAGCTTCACCTTTCGTTGTTGGCAAACATCGCCTAGTTTACCGGCGCACCCGACATGGTGAAACACTATATGGTGTGACCTATCCCTCTATGCCGTTTTCCTGGGCTTTCTTCATCGCGCGGGCCGCATTGTCGGTGCGCACGCGTGCTTCGGCGGCGGAGTCGGCGGTGGAGAAGATCAGGGTGTCGTCGTTAAGCAAACGCACCGTGGTCTCCTCGACGGCCATGGCGGCGGCGATCGCCTCGAGCGAGGTGCGGACGCCCGGGAGGAAACGCACCGCGCCAGGGCTGACGAGCGTGGAATCGATCGGCAGTTTCTGCGTCGCTCGCGCCTGCAGATCGAACTGGTTGATGCGCTGGGTGGCCAGGGTGACCAGGCCGTCGCGGCTCGGGCGCGGGGTGACCTGGGAGAAGTAGACGTCGTCGCCGGAGACGAACAACTCGATGGAAAACACGCCGCAACTGGCCAGCGCGCCGGTGATACGCGCGGCGATGGAACGCGCATTATCCATCGCGCCCTCCGGAAGCGGCGCGGGCTGCCACGCCTCGACCAAGCGGCCTTCGCGGTGGCGGGTGCCGATCGGCTCGCAGAACCACGTGGCCAATTCACCCGTGTCCGGGTCGATGGAACGCGCGGCGAGGATGGTGCATTCGAAGTCGAAGTCGATGAACCGCTCGACCACCGCACCTTGGCCGACGCCGCGGTCAGCGTTCGACCAGGCGTCGGCAAGATCCGCGCTCGAGCGGACAAAACTAAACCCTTCGCCGTCGTTCGACGTCGGCGCCTTGACCACGCACGGGTAGCCGATGCGCTCGATCGCGTCGTGCATCTCCTGCGGCGTGGACACGAACTCGTAGTCCAGCGTCGGAAGCCCCAGCTCCTCGCTCGCCTGCTTACGTACGGCCAAGCGGTCCGCGGTGTGGTGGCACGCGCTTACCGACGGCGCCACCTCCGCCCCCGTCGCCTCAGCCACGGCCGCAACCTCGTCCAGAGTGTCCGGCGAGTCGCCGGTGGTTGCGATCAGCTGAGGACGAAACTCCCTCGCTTGAGACACAGTGCCCGTCTGGGTCTCGTTGCCCAGACGTTGGTACGCCTGCGCCAGCTCACGCGCCATCGGCGAAGTGCCCAGAACCAGCGTGCGGCGCGACTCCAGCGGGCTGTTCGGGCCGGTGCCCATCTGCTCTGCATTATGCGGAACGGTCATGGGCACCGATTATCCCACAGTTATGGGTTCACCCCCCTATCCGGCGAGGCGGAATTAGTTGGTGGCCGCTGCCTTCGGTGCCTCGGTCTCCTTCTTGCTCACGTTGGCGTTCCAGGAAGAGCCACGGTCAGCCGGGGCGGACGAGGAGGACGAACCGTTGCCCAGGCAAGCTGCGAGCACACCAGCCAGCAGCGTCAGACCAACACCTGCGCCAGCGACCGCGAGTGCGGCGGAGCCTGCGGTGAGGCCGAACTGCTTCAACGTGGCGTTCGCGGCCTCAACCTGGGAAGCAACCTGCGGGTTGAGCAGACCAATCTGCGACTGGATCGCGGAGTTAGCCTGGCGGATCTGCGCACCAAGCTGGTCACCGATCTGCGACGCGCCGCTGATCGCCAACTGGGACACCAGCGCAACCGGGATCAGCGCCAGCAGCGGCACACCCAGACCGAGCAGGGCAACCTTGCACTTACCCGGCAGGCCGGACTCCTGGGAAGAACCAGTCAGGGTGCCCTGGCCCTCAGCAGAGGAGCCTGCGCCATCGATGGAGGAACCGGAGCCATCGTTAGAAGACAGCGTGCCCTCGGTGGCGAAACCGGAGTCAGCCAGAGAGGAGCCGGTGCCGTCGGTGCCCTCGGTCTCGGAAGAGGAGGACAGACGGTCGAACAGGTCCGCGATACCGGCAGTAGCCTCGGTGTCTTCGGTGCTCTCCTCGATCTCGGTGGTGTCGCCAGCGGAGACGTTGAGGTCGATGTTCAGCGAGGGGCCGACCTTCGGGTTCGCCTTGAGCTGCACCTTGGTGCTGCCGGACTTCGGCGCGCTCAGGTTCAGCTTGGAGCCGTCCAGCTTGGCGATCTCGCCACCAGCGTTGAGCTCGAACAGCGTGCCCAGCGGCAGGTTCGCGATGGTGCCCAGATCGAAGCTGGTGGACTCGCCACGCTTGATGGTGATGTCGCGCTTGAAGTTGATTTCCTTCGCGTCGGTGTCCTTGTCGGTTCCATTGCTGGAGGACAGGTTCACGCCATCAGTCTGCGCGGACGCGACCGGTGCGAGCGACGGTGCGACGAGTGCTGCAGACAGCGCAGCTGCTACGAGGGTGCCCTTGCGAGCGACGTTGTTCTTGAACATGACGGTTTCCTTTCGAAAACAGTGAACTGGATTCGAAAGAATATCGTCACATACGACCCGTGCGTTACAAGGAGGGGGCTGGGCGTCGTCGAAAAGCAAAAAGCGCCACTGCCCCACTTTGGGGACAGCGGCGCTTGCGCTAGCTAACGGCTACTTTTCGGAGGAGCCGTCCGCCTCGGTGGAAGAAGCGTTCTCCGTCGGCTTAGCCTCGGTGGTCTTTTCCTCCTTGTTAGAGGAACCAGCGTAGGTTTTGCCGGAGGAGCCCTCCAGGCGCAGATCCGTCACAGAGCTGCCACCGCCGTTCGGGGAGCAGTTGTTGTACAGGATCGTGCCCGCCAGGATGCCTGCGGCGATGAGCGCCAGACCACCAGCAACGGTGGCGGCGTCGGTGCCGAACTGAGCCAGCTGCTTATTCACAGCGTCAACCTGCGCAGCGATTTGCGGGTTGAACAGCCCCAGCTGCTGCTGGATCTGCGTGTTCGCAGCCTGAACCTGGGCGTTTGCCTGAGCGACGAAGTCAGACAGACCCGGGATCTCCATCTGGGTCGCCAGACCCAGCGGGATCAGCGCCAGAAGCGGCAGACCGAAGCCGACCGCGGTGGCGGCGCACTTGCCAGCGTTGATGCCGACGGTGGCCTCGGCGGTGTTGCCGTCGCCGTCAGTGACAGTGACCTTCTGGCCGGTCTCGAGCTTGGTGCCAGCCGGAACCTTCACCGACCAGTTGCCGTTTTCGTCGACAGTGGTGGTGGCGGTTTTGCCATCCGGGAAGGTCACGGTGATGTCCTCACCCGGGCGGCCGGTGCCGGTGATCTCGGTGGCACCAGGCTTGATGTCGTTGATCTTCGGCGCCTCGGTGTCGGCTGCCGGAGCCTCTTCCGGCTTCTCGTTGCCGTCAGCCGGGTTCGTGCCCGCGTTGATCTCGTCCTTGTTGGACACGCCGTCGCCGTCGAAGTCGGCGTCCGGATCCAGCAGGGACTGGCCGTCAGCGTTGACCAGCTCGAAGCCCGCGTTTGCCTCGTTGGTGGATTCATCGTTGTAGGTGAATTCCACCGTCACGTTCGGCTTGGCGTACGGGGTGAAGGTCTCAACGAACTTCTCCCAGCTGCTGTCGATCTCCGGGAGCGCGTCCTTAACAGCCTTCTTCACCTCGTCGGAGGTCGGAGCAGTTGCCTTGACGACGCCATCCTGACCAGCCTCGAACTCCCAATCCGTTGTCGCCTGCTCAGCGCCTTCACCGTTGATCTGGGTGATCTTGGTGGAAGCAACCGGGACGTCCTTCTCGGTGAACGGGTTGGCGGTGTTCTCCTCGCCGTCGACTGCGACCTTGGTGGTCTCGCCGTACTTCGGGATGAACTTCTCGGCGTCCTTGACTGCCGGAGCCTCCGGGTCCTTGATCTCGACGGTGACGGAATCGATGGTCTCGCCGCTCGGATCCTTCACCGTAACCGTGACCGTGTCGCCCGGCTTCGCATCCTCAGTCGGCGTCACGGTAATGGTGTCGTCCTCACCGATCTCAGCAGAACCCGGACCCTCAACCTCAACGGTCGCACCCTCCGGAACATCACCGGAGCCGTCCTTCTTCGGAATCTCAACCGGCTCACCCGGGGTTGTGGAAGCATCGTCCCAATCCGGAGTCTTAGCCGGCTCATCAATCGTCACCGTGATGGTGTCGATGGTCTCGCCGTTCGGATCCTTCACCGTAACCGTGACCGTGTCACCCGGCTTCGCATCCTCATTCGGCGTGACGGTAATGGTGCCGTCCTCACCGATCTCCGCTGTACCCGGACCCTCAACCTCAACGGTTGCACCCTCCGGCACATCACCGGAGCCGTCCTTCTTCGGAATCTCAACCGGCTCACCCGGGGTCGTGGACGCATCGTCCCAATCCGGAGCCGCCGTCGGCTCTTTAACAACGATCTTGGAATCAACCTCGTCAACAGAGCCGTCCGGGTAGGTCACCACAACGGTGACATCCTTGGTGCCCGGGGTGGAGGTATCCGGTTTATCCGCGTACTCGAACGTGGTGCCCTCCGGCAAGTCGTCCGGGTTCTGGATGTTGTTCTTCGGATCGGGCTCGCTGTTGAGATCGACTTCCTGAGACTGCGCCTCCGGCTCGATCTTGTCTGCCTGCGAGACAACCAGGATGGAGGTAGTGACTTCCTCACTGGAGCCATCTGGGTAGGTCACAACCACGGTGACCGGCTTGTCACCGGTGGTGGAGGTATCCGGAGTTTCCTTAAACGCGAACTCGGTACCCTCCGGCAGCTCGTCGACGTTTTCAATGGAGTCCTTCGCCTCTGGCGTGGAGTTCAGCGGCACCTCGCGACGCTGACCGCGTGGATCAAACTCACTAGCCTGGTCCGTCACAGTGACAGTTGCCGGAACTTCGTCGGTAGAGCCATCCGGGTAGGTCACCACAACGGTGACGTCCTGCTGGCCGGGCTTAGAGGTGTCGGGATCCTCTGCGTACTCGAACGTGGTGCCCTCAGGCAGCTTGTCCGCGTCCTTGATGTTGTCCTTCGGATCTGGGGTCTCGCCCTGCTTAACCTTCTGGTCCTGACCCTTCGGGTCGTTATTATCCGCGTCCGAAGTCACCTTGATGGTGGTTTCGACCGTATCGGTGGAACCATCCGGGTAGGTGACAGTAACCGTCACCGGCTTCTCACCCGGGGTGGAGGTGTCCGGATCCTCTGTGTACTCGAACGTGGTGCCCTCCGGCAGCTGGTCAGCGTTACCAATGCTGTCCTTCGCATCCGGGTCGGAGTTCAGCGGCACTTCCTGAACATTCGGCGTCGGGGTGTAGTTGTCCGCATCCGTCTTCTCCGGATCAGCGACCGTCACCGTTGCGTCAACGTTGTCCTTGGTGCCGTCCGGGTAGGTCACGATCACCTTCACGGGCTTCTCACCCGGAGTAGAGGTGTCCGGAGCCTCCTCGTACTCGAACGTGGTGCCCTCCGGAAGATCACCCGGATTCTGAATGTTGTTCTTCGGATCCGGGGTCTCGTCCTGCTTAACCGTCTGGTCCTGGCCCTCCGGCGAGTACTTCTCGGCGTCGTCAAGATCCGCGACCTTGAAGTCTGCAGAACCGATCGTCTTCGTGCCATCCTCCAGGGTGGCGCGCACCGGGACGTTGAACTCGGTGCCCGGCTCAGTGTCCTTCGGGAAGGTCACGGTGACCTCACCGGTTTCCTCGTTGAGGTCGACGGTGTAGCCCTCCGGAATCTGGAAGGTATCCGGGATCTCGTACGACTGCACCGGAGACGGCAGGTCCTCGCCCTTCTCCTTCTCTTCCTCATCGGTGGTGGTGTTATCGAACACCGGCTCACCGGACTCCAGCGGCTCACCCGGAGCACCTTCAGTCTCCTCGTACACCGGAGCCCAACCGACCAGCACGGTGAAGGAGTCAGCGGCGATGCGGCTGCCACGTGCGTTGCCTTCATCGATGTCAACCGGGTAGAGGTCCGCACGGAACGTCGTAGTCTTATCAATGCCGTCCGGGAACAGCTCCGCATCACCGGTGTTCAGCGGGAACGACGGCAGCGTACCGTTCGCGCCCGCTGCCATCGGCTCGCTGGTGGTGACAACCTCACCGGTATCGGCGTTGACCCATTCGACAACGTAGTTCAGGTTGTTAACAAACTTCGTGGGCAGTCCACCGGTTTCAGTCTCCGCGACGTCACCCGGCTTGGCCCAGTTCTCGGCAGAGTCGTACGGGGTCACGTCGAACGTGGCGTAGTCCGCGTACATGCTAAGGAAGGCGGTGTTCAGGTGCTCACCCACCTTGGCTACGTTCCAACCATCGTTCCAGTTGTAGCGGCCGACATCAAGGTATCCGTTGGTCTGCCACGGCGTCTGCACGCCAAAGCCCGGAACGTCCTCGGTGGAAACGAACAGCCAGTCCCAGTTCACGTGCTTCGGCATCTTGTCGCTGGAATTACCCAACGCACCCTTGCGGAACGTGCCGTAGTTCGAATCCGGCGCCACAGTGCCAAGCAGGTCCCATGCAACGTGTTCAGAGCCGTCCGGGAAGGTCACAGTCGTACCGTCGTTGCGGGTCAACGGGTTGCCACCGATCCCACCGGTACCGCGGTCGCCCTTCTCGTCTTCGCCGAAAGTGCCGTTGAACTGCAGCGTGTAGTTGTTGTCGGCGCCTACCGTTGCCATGACGGTCTCGGCGATCCAGCGGTCCTTGCCAAACTTGCCGGTCACCGGATCCTTCTCGGTATCCGCTGCCATCTCGCGCTTGATCCAGTTCTGCAGCGCGGCTTCGTTATCGCGTGACCAGCCAGCATCAGGCGTCCTGCCAAGAGGACCAGCAGGAATCTCATCCACGCCGATAGCAGCCGGCGCCTCGGTCATGATCCTGTTGATCGCGTAATCCGACAGGTAAGAGCCGTAAATCTTCAGACCTTCAGCGGCAACGTCGCCACTATTAAGCGTGTTCATCAGGTTCCAGGTAAACGCACCCTGGGTGTGATCCTGCTCCCAGAAGGCCTTGCCCTGCACCTGGCCACCCTGACCGGAGGACTTCTTCGGGTTCTCCACCGCCTGATCCAGCTTGTGCATCACCTCGTTCTGCGGCTTTTCGCCGTAGAAGAAACGGACATTGTTGACACGGTTGGAACCGACCAACCATTGCGTCGCTGCGCCCTGCGTATCGATGGAGTTGGCCTGCGGGCCCAGGAAGCCATTGTTGTAGCCGTAGACCTGCTGGAACGTCTCCCCATCCGGGTTCTCGGCCCAAACGCGGATCTTCTCCCCCTCAGGCAGGTTCGGGTCTGCGTCAAACTCGTGCAGTCCGCCAAGCGCGTCGAAGAACGGGCGCATCTTGATGGCGTAGCGCCCGTCTGGCCCGGTGACCGCGGTGTACGTCGGCGAGGTGTAGCCGTCCTTGTCCACCCACTCGGCGTACACGCGCACGCCCTCCATCGGGATGGGCTGGTAATTCTTCGTGTCCGGATTGATGGCCATGTTGCCGTTCCGGGTATTTAGAACGAAGCCCTGGATGGACTCAGTGTCGCCCTGGGTAGTACCGGACTCGATGGCACCGTGCTTCGCCGGACCCGGCTCGAAGGTGTAGCGCGGCTCGCCAACCGAGGTCTGGTAGATGCCGTCGGCGTTTACGCCTGGGTACTTCACGCCGTTGTTGTCGGCGTTAGCCTGGCCAGCTTCATCCTTTGTGGATGCGAATGCGGCAGACGCCGAACCCGGCGCCGCCACCGGCTGCGCGAACGGCGCAACCAGCGCAAAAGACAACGCAGCTGCGGCCACAGAGGTGCCACGGCGGCGTGCGGTGTACTTCTTACTCACAAAATTCTCCTCGTTCGAGTTTCCTTGCGGTTAAGGACCCGGGACGGGAGACGTTCGCGAAACACGCCACGGGTCGTCACCGACAAGCGTAAGAAAATGGACACCCGTCGACAAGGGTTCTAGCAGCACGGCATAAACGTTCTGTCACAGATAAAAATTTGCTGACGCTGACACCCGTATGACATATCCAGCACTTATGCGAAGCACCGCACGTAAACCGTAGCGATGACCTGATATTTCCCTGAAGCAGACCCAACTCACAGCTGGTTCACATTTATGCAGCAAATCACCCTCCAGCCTGCGCCTAGACCCTCCCGTACCGATCCCACAGTGCAAGCATCCTAATTTTTCCTGAGAGTTATGACACTCCCCTGACTGGGGGTGAACCCGAAGCGTGGGGTCGTCGATAAGCAAAAGCGCTGTTGCCCAGCACCCCTTAGCGGGGAACTGGGCAACAGCGCTCTAGCTACCTAGCGGTATGCCTACTACTTGGAGGACGAGGTGTTCTCCTTCTCGGCGTCCTTGTTCGAGGAACCTGCGTAGGTATTGCCGGAGGAACCCTCCAGGCGGAGGTCCTGCACGGAGCTGGTCGCGCCTTCTGGCGAGCAGTTGTCGTAGATGATCGTGCCGGCAAGGATGCCAGCGGCGAGCAGCGCGACACCACCCGCGAGGGTGCCCACGTTCAGGCCGAACTGGCCGAGCTGCTTGTTGATCTCGTCGACACGCACTGCAACCTCAGGGTTGAACAGGCCAGCCTGCTGCTGGATCTGCGTGTTCACATCCTGGATGCGGGCGTTGGCCTGAGCAGCGAACTCAGACAGACCCGGGATTTGCATCTGCGTTGCCAGACCCAGCGGGATCAGCGCCAGCAGCGGCAGACCGAAACCAACCGAAGTAGCGACGCACTTCTCGTTGATCTCCTTCTTCTCGGCGATCTTGATCGTCACCTCGCGGGTGTCGATCACGTTGCCCTTGTCGTCCTTCGTGGTGAAGGTGACCTTGGACGTGCCAGCCTGGGTCGGCGTACCGGTGATCTTGCCGTCCTTGAACGTCAGACCTTCCGGCAGCTTGCCGCCGGTGAGCTCCGGCGCGACACCGGTTGCGATGACCGTGATCGGGTCGATCGGCTCGTTGGTCACACCGTTGAAGGAACCTTCGATGCGGATGATGCCGTGGCCGGCCTCCTTGAAGGAATCCTTGTCCAACGGATCGGTGCCCTCTTCGAGCTCCTGGCCGTCGTTGACGCCATCACCGTCGGTATCCGGGTTGAGCGGATCGGTGCCGCGTTCGATCTCCTGACCGTCGGTCAGGCCGTCCTTGTCGGAGTCAGCGTTCTCCGGGTCGGTCGGAGCACCGTTGTCCTCGCCCTCAGTCTTCGGGTTGGACGTCAGCGTGCCGTCATCATTCTTGGTCGGCTGGCCCCACGGGTTGAGGGAGCCGTCCTTCTCCTCCTTGTCAGTCAGGCCGTCACGATCGGAGTCCTTGCCGCGGTAGTCGTCCTTGTCCAGCGGGTCGGTACCGTCGATCTTCTCCTGGCCGTCGTTGACGCCGTCACCGTCGGTATCCGGGTTGTTCGGGTTGGTCGGAGCCGGGTTGCCGTCCTCGTCAACACGGTTGACCTCGTCACCATCGTTGACGCCGTCACCATCAGAGTCAGCGTTCTTCGGGTCCGTCGGAGCACCCGGATTGCCGTCCTCGACCTTGTTGCCGTCCTTATCGAACGGGTTCTTGGAGCCGTCGACTTCCTCGCCGTCCTTGAGGCCGTCACCATCGGTGTCCTCGTTGGTCGGGTTGGTGCCGAGCTCCTGCTCCTCTTTGTCAGTCAGGCCGTCGTTGTCAGAATCCGGGTTGTTCGGGTCGGTGCCGAGCTCCTTCTCCTCGCCGTCCTTGAGGCCGTCGTTGTCGGAATCCGGGTTCTGCGGGTCGGTGCCGTCCTTCTTCTCGTCACCGTCGGAAACGCCGTCATTATCGGTGTCCGGGTTCTTCGGATCGGTGCCGAGCTCCTTCTCTTCATCGTCAGTGAGGCCGTCGCCGTCCATGTCGTTCACATTCGGTGCGATGACGCGGATAGTGAACTTCTGAGTCTCGGTTGCGTCGCCGTTGGTCGCGGTGACCTCGATCGGGAACTCGCCGAGCTCAGACGGGGTACCTGAGATGGTGCCATTGTCTGCGTCGAAGATAACGCCCTCCGGGAGGTCGCCGTTCCGCGTCAGCTTTGCGCCGTCAGCCGCGTTGCCGTCGACAACGATGTCGATGGTCTTCATCGGCTGATCCTTGGTCACGATCGCGTCCACGATCGGGTGGACGTGGAGATCGTTGTCCAGAGCGGACAGCTTGAACGGTGCATCCGCGGTGTCGGTGGTGCCATCCTTGTAGGTGACCTTCACCGGGATGTTGACCGTATTGTTCTGGTCACCGGGCTGCGGCAGGAAGGAAACTTCACCGGTGTTCGGGTCGACGAAGAAGTCGCCCGGGTTCTTCACATTGGCCGCAGAGTCCTGCTTGGTGTAGCCGTTCGGAACATTCTCGCCGACCTCGTACGGGTTCTCCTCGCGCAGCGGCGGCGTATCGACGGGGGTCGTGCCGTCAGCTTCAGTATTGACAGGCTTCGACGTGACCGGCGTCTCGGCGTTGTAATCAACGTCCGTCTGGTCGTAGTGGAAGTCATTGAGGTCAGTATCCTTCGGCGTGGGAGTGAAGGTGACCGTGGTCTCATCCACAGACTCATCCGGGTACATCACAACAACCGGGACCGTGACCAGCTCATCTTCCGGGAACCCCGGAATGGTCACCACACCGGAGTTTTCGTCGATGGTCGCGCCTTCTGGGGCATTCGGACCGAGCTTGTACTTGGTCCCTGCCGGCGGCGTAATCGGCTCACCCTGAGCGTCTTCGCCGAACTTGGGAAGACCAGACGTGGTATCGCCTACCGGCGGATTGTCGTACGTCGGATCGTACTGGCGAGCCTGCGTACCGTCGTCAGTGACGATGAAAGAGTCGTAGCCGAGGATGTCGTCAAGGCCGGAGAACAGCGTCGCAGAATAGCTTGTGCCCGGCTTCAGGTTCTGGTCAAGAGCTACGTAGTCAAAGGAGCAGTTCTTGATATCTGCGAGCGAGGAAACATCGCAGGTGTGAAGAACTTCGTCTGTCGTTTCATTCGTCCAGACCAAGCGAGCACCATCGTATGGGGGCAGAGATCCAACCGCCTCAGCCTCGGCAGGCGGGCCGTTGAGCTCTGCAACCTTATTCGGCAGGATGTTGTCGTAGTTCGTGATACGCAGCTGAATTGGGGCGTACGGAATCTCCGCAAAGCCGAAGCTGTAGTAGTAGCCCTGAACCGGCGCTGCTGCCGGAATCGTGGGTCCCTTCGGCGCATTCAGAGAGTTCTCATTGTACTTCTGGAATACCGCTGTAGGGAACGCACTGTAGCCATTAATGACATTGCCATCCGGATCCTCGACCCACATGTACATGTACTGCTCGTTGTAGCGGCCGTCAGTGTGCCCACCCGCCCTATTTCCGATGTCCAAACCGGAACGAAGAGTGTAGCGGCCCTCGCTATCAGTCGCGCCCTTCACTGTGACACGAACCGGCTCGTTGCCGTTTGCGCGCATGTTCTCGAAAAGCTCCTTTTGCTTCTCGGCACGCTCATTCTTCGGGTATTGGTCTTCGATCTTCTGAACCTCTTGAGCCGCTTCTGGCGTCAGAATCGACCAATAAACTGTGTGATCGGCGAGATTGGTGTCTTTGCGGTTAAGGGTGTGGTTTGGGGGCGACACATCACGCTCACCCGCAGTTGATTCGCGCCAGACGCGGCCACTGATTGAGCCGCGCGGATTGTCGTCCAAGTAGCCCAGGGGATCTTCAATAATCTCGGGGTTGGACATGTAGTTCGGGACATCCTTGGCGCTAGCAGGCACCTCAGTCAGGAACAATGCAGTTCGCTGGATATTAGAACCGATCGTCTGCCAGTGACCACCCGCATCTGCGGGGAATTGACCGGACCCCGGCGAAACACCGACCCAAGAGCCGGGAACGATGCCGCCAGCCTGACGGGTGTAGTGCAGTGTGTTGCCGGTCTCCGGATTCTCCAGGTCGTCTTGCGCGACCCAAAGACGATATGCCTGCTGATCCGTGCCGGTACCCGACGCAGTGAAAGTGTGCTTTTTACCATTTGCGTCGGTGTAGCTTTCGCGAAGGTCGAACACAAATGTGCCGGTACCGAACTGACCCTGACCGGTACCTTGAGATTGCGCAGCGTAGATCGGCGAAATTGAACCGTCGTGGTCACGCCATTGCATGAGCACGGTCACACCGTTCAGCCCGATACCACCGTTGATATCAGACGATGCCGTGGACTCCATGATGCCGACGTGGCCAGAAATGGTGTTCCGCGCGTTGGTCAGATCGATCGCGCTATTGACGTAACCGTTCTTGATGCCGTCTGCATCAATGGTCCCTTCCGGAGCTTCCCAGTTTGCGTCCGCTGGCTGGTTATTAGTGGTCGCACCAGCAACCGCTCCGGTCTCCGGCGCACCCACAGATTGCGCAAACGGCGCAACCAGCGCAAAAGATAACGCGGCTGCGGCGACGGAAGTGCCGCGGCGGCGTGCAATGTTGTTCTTCCTCACAAGAAGTCCCTTCGAAAGAAAGTGTCAGAGTGACAAAAACTCGGCCCCGTTAGCGCACAACTCGCACACATGTCACCGAGGGCCAACACGGGCAATCGTAAATAAGCAGACAGGAGTGCACAAGGTTACGAGTGGCTAACATTCACCCAGCGACCAAATTTTAAGTAAATGATGACTTCTCCGGAAAACCTCCGCACCCTGCCCGTTTACCCTGTTTTAATTACAGGTGTCCATCAAATAGCCGGACGAGCTTAACTGCAGCTGTGCGCCATCCCGCCCCCTATTACGTCACAGACACCTGTCCAGGTTCTGTTGCGATAACCTCCCCACCCGCATGTTTGATAACACCTACACGGCCACAAAAAGAGCGGCCTGTGCGCCAGAACCGCACAGGCCACTACTCTGAGAAATTATTGAGACTTTTGAGTCCACCCGCTAAAGGGGGTGAGCTACCGCTCCATCACGTCGTTGCGCACGATCGTCTGGTCACGGCCCGGGCCGACGCCGATGTAGGAGATCGGGGCGCCGGACAGCTCTTCGAGACGCAGCACGTAGTCGCGGGCCCTCTCCGGCAGCTCCTCGAACGTACGGCACCCGGTGATGTCCTCGTCCCACGCCGGCATCGTCTCGTAGATCGGTGTTGCGTGGTGGAAGTCGGTTTGGGTGAGCGGCATTTCGTCGAAACGCTTGCCGTCCACGTCGTAGGCCACGCAGATCGGGATTTCACCGATGCCGGTGAGCACGTCGAGCTTGGTCAGGAACAGGTCCGTAAAGCCGTTGACGCGGGAGGCGTAGCGGGCGATGACGCTGTCGTACCAGCCGGTGCGGCGCTTGCGCCCGGTGTTCACGCCGACCTCGCCGCCGGTGACCTGAAGGAACTCGCCCCACTTGTCAAAGAGTTCCGTCGGGAACGGGCCCGCACCCACGCGGGTGGTGTACGCCTTGATGATGCCCAGCGACGCCGTAATCCGCGTCGGGCCAATGCCCGCTCCCACGCAGGCTCCACCGGCGGTGGGGTTCGACGAGGTCACGAACGGGTAGGTGCCGTGGTCGACGTCCAACATCGTGGCCTGGCCGCCCTCCATGAGGACGTGCTTGCCGGCATCGAGGGCGTCGTTAAGCACGCGCTCCGTGTCGATCACCATCGGCGCGAGACGCTCACCGTAGCGACCGAAGTAGTCCATGGTCTCCTCGACGGAGATGGCGCGCCGGTTGTACATCTTCACCAGCATCTGGTTTTTCACATCGAGGGCGGACTCGATCTTCTGGCGCAGGATCGATTCGTCGAAGACGTCCTGCACGCGCAAGCCCACGCGCGCGACCTTGTCGGCGTAGGTGGGGCCGATGCCGCGACCGGTGGTTCCGATCGCACGCTTGCCCAGGAAGCGCTCCTGCACGCGATCCAGCTGCTGGTGGTAGGGCGCGACCAGGTGCGCGTTTGCGGACACGCGCAGCCGGGAGGCGTTGGCGCCGCGGGCTTCGAGGCCGTCGATTTCGTCGAAAAGCGCCTCGAGGTTGATCACCACACCGTTGCCCAGGATCGGGGTGGCGTTTTCGGACAGGACTCCGGCGGGCAGCAGCTTCAGCTCGTACTTCTCCCCACCGACGACCACGGTGTGCCCGGCGTTGTTGCCGCCGTTGGGTTTGACCACGTAGTCGACTTTGCCGCCGAGGATGTCAGTTGCTTTGCCTTTGCCCTCGTCGCCCCACTGGGCGCCGACGATAATGATGGCGGACATCACGCACTCCTTATATATGGCGTTTCAACGCGCATATTGTAGCGTGAGCGCCATGCGGCTCATCCACTGCGCATGCGGCGCCTCGCTTATCGACGACACCTTCACCGCCGAGCAGTTCACCCTCCCCGAGCTGCCCACACAGAAGGACCTGAAATTCTTCGATCGGATCGCCCGCGAAGTGCTGCCGGAGGGCCCAACACCGTCACTTGACGAAATCCAGCGCAACCCCGCAGTCGCCCACCTCGGCGCGCCGAACTTCGCTCCGCAGCGCCCGTCCGAGCCGCTCCGCATTATCGTTTCCGGCTCCGACCGCGCGTTGGGCCTGGTACTTACCCGCCTGATGCGCGCCGACACGATGTGGGCCGAGGTCGCCTACCTGCCGGTTGACCCCCAATCCCCCGCTGCAGTGCTCTGGGGCGCAGGCTCGGTCGACCTCGCCGTATCCGGCCCAGTGCGCCCGATCCCGTGCATCCGCACCGACTTCGGCGAGGTGGTTGCCGGCTCCGCCGAACTGTTCACCGGCGACGGCGGAGGGCGCTACGTCGGCGAGGTCGTCGTCGATTCCGACGTTCTCGTCTCCCCGGAGAAGGAATACGGCGCGCGCCTGGTCCCCACAGTGGATGCGCCTGGCATAGCGGCGGTGCCGTACGTGACACCGGTCGTCGATAAGCGACGTTTCTTTCGTCGCACACCGCGACTCGACGGCACACGCGCGCTGACCGGCCGCGCGCTCCAGTCGGGCGGCAACGAGATCGCAGTGCGTATCGACGACCACCTGCGCCCCCGCCCCGTCAACCGCGTCACCTTTTACCGCCATCTGCGCGACATTCAAGCCGTGCGGGACTCTTAGAAACGTTGTGTGATTTATTTCACATAGGGGTTTTCTACGCCCCTTCGGTATGTGACCGTTACCTTGCCGAAACCTCGCGTTCGCATTCGCAGCTCCCCCTTTGGATGGCGTGACTTACGTTACGGCACGTCATAGGCCTAATCGAGGGACTACCTGAAGCTGACGGGTTTGTCCCTCGAACATACGTTCAGCCTCTTATATTTGGACAGTCGTTCAAGCGTGGCGGGGTGGCCGTGGTTACATTCGATTTTGTTCCCGCAACGACCGAGCGAAACGCTCAACCTAATGCGGAACCGAACAAAACTTACTTGCCCGAATCTTTAAGGAGAATCATGGCTGACTTCAACCGCATCGAGGACCTCGCAAACGCGACCGCTTACGACTCCAACGGCGACAAGGTCGGCGGCGTCAAGGACGTTTACGTCAACGACACCACCGGCCAGCCGGACTTCGTTTCCGTGAACCACGGCCTCTTCGGTGGCGGCGACTCCATCGTCCCGCTGCGCGGCCACACCCTGCGCGACGGCGAGCTGCACCTCGCATTCCCGAAGGACCGCATTGAGGACGCTCCGGATCTGGACGAGAACGGCCACCTCACCACCGAGGACCAGGAGG
>ERZ1029884.47-NODE-47-length-28759-cov-18.321872_pt1 | contig 28759 bp, 29 predicted proteins | sample MGYA00519233_ERZ1029884 | MGnify/ENA primary metagenome ERZ1029884 (study PRJEB33666, sample SAMEA4610931) | skin metagenome | biome: Human-associated habitat; feature: Malodor aspect; material: skin | place: Philippines | collected 2015-08 ...
CCATCTTCTTCACCAGCGACGCCTCGGTGTAGCGCGCCGGCGGGTTGGTGGAGTGTCCGTCGGCGGTGACGGACTTGGTGGCCAGTTCGTCGCCCTTGGCCAGCTGCGGCAGGCGCGTTTCGTTGTCCTGCTTGTCCGAGTAGGCGCGCAGCCAGCCCGGGAAGGTCACGGTGCGGCCGGTGGCGGTGAACTCGCAGGCCTCGCCGGCGGCGTCGACGGCGATGGTGACCTTGGTGGAGTTGCCGCGCGCGTCTTCCATCTGTGAGGCGACGGTGCGCTGCCAGATCAGTTCGTAGAGTTTGAACTCCTCCGCGTCCAGCGCGCCGGCGAGTTGGCCGGGGGTGGCGAACCGTTCGCCGGCGGGACGGATCGCCTCGTGGGCCTCCTGCGAGTTTTTCACCTTGCGGTCGTAGATGCGCGGCTTGTCGGCGACGAAGTTCGCGCCGTAGAGCTCACGTGCGGCGGCGCGGGCGGCGTCGAGGCCCTGCTTGGATAGCGAGGTCGAGTCCGTACGCATGTAGGTGATGTGGCCGTTTTCGTACAGCCGCTGCGCGATGCGCATGGTGCGCGCGGAGGTGAAGTGCAGTTTGCGACCGGCCTCCTGCTGCAGCGTGGAGGTCATAAACGGCGCGTACGGGCGCCGCGAGTACGGCTTTTCCTCGACGGCGGTGACGTGCATGGGTGCGGTACCGATGTCGTCGGCAAGCGAATGCGCCTTTTGCTTATCGACGACCACCGCATCCGACACCAACTCACCACGGTCATTGAAATCGCGGCCCTGGGCGACGCGCTTGCCGTCGAGCGCGACGAGTTTGGCGTTGAAGTCCTCTTCCCCCTTGTGCAGCTCCGCCACCAAATCCCAGTATTCGGCGGAGATGAACGCCATGCGCTCGCGCTCGCGCTCGACGATCACGCGGGTGGCCACGGACTGGACGCGGCCGGCGGACAGGCGCGGCATGACCTTCTTCCACAGCACCGGGGAGACTTCGTAGCCGTAGAGGCGGTCGAGGATGCGGCGGGTTTCCTGGGCATCGACAAGATCCATGTCCAGCTCGCGGGTGTTTTCGGCGGCCTCGCGGATGGCGGACTCGGTGATCTCGTTGAACACCATGCGCTCTACCGGCACCTTGGGTTTCAGCGTCTCTAACAGGTGCCAGGCGATCGCCTCGCCCTCGCGGTCCGGGTCTGTCGCGAGCAGGAGTTTGTCGGCCTGCTTCAGCTTGGATTTGAGGTCCGTGACCTTCTTTTTCTTGTCCCCGGAGACGACGTAGATGGGGGTGAAGCCGTCCTCGGGGTTGACGCCGAGTTTCGCCCACGCCTCGTTTTTGTACTTCGCGGGGATGTCGGCGGCGCGGCCGGGGAGGTCGCGGATGTGGCCGACGGAGGCCTCGACGATAAAGTCGTCGCCAAGATACTTCTGGATCTTCTTCGCCTTCGTCGCGGACTCCACAATCACTAGAGTCTTGCCGTTTTCAGTCACGCTGACCGGTACCTCGATTCCCACTAATGCTTATAAGCGGTAAAACTCACTCATTCTTATCAGACAACTAGCACACCTATATACGGCCGGGTGGGTTCTTGGTGCGAGGGCACTACACTGCGTTGGGGCCCTTGCCCCAGAACGGGCGGGGCGGAAAGGAGGACGCAGCGTGGTCGATTCGCTCATCGATTTCCTGCACACCCTGATGGGCATGTGGGTGTTCTACCCGCTGGTTATCGTGCTGATCATCGCCGACGCACTCGCGCCCGTGGTGCCGTCCGAAACCGTGCTCAACTTAGCTGGCGCGTTCTCCGCCTCGCGCGGTGTGCCGAACGTGTGGGGCGTCATCCTCGCCGCAACTATCGGCGCGATCATCGGTGACAACATCTGTTTTGCGCTCGGTGGCAAACTGATCCGCCGCGTGGACAACTTGGACCCGGAGTCGAAGTCCGGCCAGGCGATCACGTGGGTCCGCGAAAACATGAATCGCGGCGCCGGCGCGATGATCATCGTCGCCCGCTTCATCCCGTGGGCGCGCTGGGTGGCCACGATTGTGCTGGGGTCGGTGCGCTACAACTGGTTCAAGTTTTTCTTCTTCGACACCATCGGCGTGATCTTGTGGGCGAACTTGAGCGTCGGCATGGGCTATCTCGGCGGCCGGATTTTGCAGGACTACCCGCTGTTGGCGATGCTGCTCGGCGTGCTGCTGGGGTCGCTGGTGGGCTTTTCCATTCAGAAGCTGCAAAACCAGATCTTCGAGCGCCGCGATATCCGCCGCGGCATTTCCGCGGTATAGAAAAATCCCCGCCCTGTGCAGAGCGGGGACGAAATCCGGGGTTTACAGTGCGCGGACCTGCTGCGCCTGCGGGCCCTTCGCGCCCTCGCCGACCTCGAACTCGACCTGCTGGTTTTCCTCCAGGGTGCGGAAGCCGGAGCCCTGAATTTCGGAGTAGTGGACGAAGACGTCGGAGGATCCGTCGTCCGGTGCGATGAAGCCGAAGCCCTTTTCGGCGTTGAACCACTTAACAGTTCCGGTTGCCATGGTGAAACCTTTCAAAAAATCTTTCGTGAGATAAGCGGTCCTGGTGCCCGCGTGCACGATCCTCGCGAGCACCTGTGGAGGCGCGCACAAAATCTGTGACCGCTGCCTAGTCTGCCACGATTTGTTGTCGTCGGCACCGCTTTGCCGGGCTAAAGTGACGTGCCATCATGGTTTCCCCTTTCGGCAGCGATTTGATCGCGGTGCTGCAGCGCCGTTTCCCCGACGCCACGCTCACGCATATCGAGCACGAACCCGCGCGCCAAGCGGTGTTTGGCGCTTGGCCCGAGTGGGTGGAGCCGGGCCTCAAGCAGTTGCTTATCGACGACTCCGTCACCCGCCCCTACACCCACCAAGTCCAGTGCGCGCAGTTGGCGTGGCAGGGCCGTGACGTGGTCGTCGCTACGGGCACCTCGTCCGGGAAGTCGTTGGGGTATCAGTTGCCGGTGCTTTCCGCGCTGGCTGAGGATCAGAAGGCCTGCGCGATCTATCTCACGCCGACGAAGGCGCTGGGGTCGGACCAGTTGCAGGCCACGATGCGCCTGACGCGCGGCAACGAGGCGCTCGCGTCGGTGCACCCGGCGCCGTATGACGGCGATACTCCGCAGGAGTCGCGCGCCGGTATCCGCGAGCACACACGCTACGTGTTCACGAATCCGGACATGCTGCACGCAGGCCTGCTCGGCGCGCATGCGCGGTGGGCGCGGTTGCTGCGGCATTTGCGCTACATCGTCGTCGACGAGTGCCACACCTACCGCGGTGTGTTCGGGGCGAACGTGTCGCTGGTGCTGCGCCGTCTGCTGCGGATTGCCAAGGCGTACGGCGCGGAGCCGACACTGATTTTCGCGTCCGCCACCGCCGCCGATCCGGCCGGTCAGGCGTCGCGGCTCTGCGGCCGGGAGGTAGTTGCGGTGACCGAGGACGCAGCCCCGACCGGCGAGCGCACCATCGCCCTGTGGGAGCCGGGCTTTATCGAGGGCGCCGAGGGCGAAAACGGCGCGCCGGTGCGCTACCCCGCGACCACGGAGGCGGCGTCGATCATGTCGACGCTGCTTCTCGAGGGCGCGCGCACCTTGACCTTCGTGCGCTCGCGCCGCGCCGCCGAGACCGTGGCGATGCGCGCCCAGGAGGATCTGGTGGTGGCGGGCCGGGCCGATTTCGCCGACCGCGTCGCCTCCTACCGCGCCGGCTACCTGGCGGAGGACCGCCGCGCGCTCGAGCGCAGGCTTGACGACGGCGACCTTCTCGGCGTAGCCACCACCAACGCACTCGAGCTAGGCATCGACGTCGGCGGCCTCGACGCGGTGGTCATGGCGGGATTTCCGGGCACGGTGGCGTCGTTTCGCCAGCAGGCGGGCCGCGCTGGTCGGCGCGGCCAGGGCTCGGTGGTGGTGATGGTCGCCCGCGACGAGCCGATGGACACCTACCTGGTCCACCACCCGCAGGCGCTGCTCGGCCGGCCGGTGGAAAACAGCGTGTTCAACCCCGCCAATCCGTATATCCTGCGCGGGCACATGTATTGCGCTGCGGTGGAGCGCCCGCTTACCGACGACGACGTCGCCGCCTTCAACGCCTCCGCCGTCGTCGACGAACTGACCGCCGAGGGGCTGTTGCGCCGCCGGCCGCAGGGATGGTTCGCGGTGCCGCAGTTGGAAGGTGTGGTGACGCCGGAGACGGCGCATTCGTCGGTAAGCATCCGCGGCGGCGTGGGCGAGCAGGTGATGATTGTGGACATCACCGACGGTCGCCTGCTGGGCACCGTGGACGCCGGCCGGGCGATGAGCCAGGTCCACGACGGCGCGGTGTACATCCACCAGGGCGAATACTTCGTCGTGCAATCGCTGGACCTGGACGATTACGTAGCGCTGGTGGCGCCGGAGCGGCCGGATTACTCCACGCAGGCGCGCTCGACGACGGACATCACGATCCTGGGGAAACCGGACGCGCTGGACAACCCCTCGCCGGGGCTGTGGGTGGCGAACGTGGACGTGGAGGTCATCGACCATGTCACCGGGTACGTGGTCCGGCTTGCCGACGGCACCGTTTCCGAACACATCCCCCTCGACCTGCCCGAGCAGCGCCTGGTCACCCGTGCCGTGGCGTACACGATCGACCCGATGGTGCTCGACGAGATCGGCATTACCGCAGGCGAGATCCCCGGCGCGCTGCACGCCGCGGAGCACGCCGCGATTGGGCTGCTGCCGCTTCTGGCCACCTGCGACCGGTGGGACATCGGCGGGGTGTCCACCGCCCTGCACCCGGACACGATGCTGCCGACGGTGTTCGTCTACGACGGCCACCCGGGCGGCGCGGGCTTTGCCGACGAGGGCTTCACCCGCTTTGCCGAGTGGATCGCCGCCACCTACGAGGCGGTGCGCTCCTGCGGGTGCGAGGACGGCTGCCCGTCGTGCGTGCAGTCGCCGAAGTGCGGAAACGGCAACCAGCCGCTGGACAAGCACGCGGCGTTGAAGCTGCTCGGCGCGCTGGTGACCATGACGGCCTAAGGGCGGGGTAACCGTTACGGCCCGGCGCGGGCGGTGGCTTCCGCCTCGCGCAGGCGCACCGCGACCACGACGTCACCGGCGACGAACTCGCACGAGGTGACCTCCGCGCCGTTGTGCCCGGCGGTGGTGCGGCCCCATTCGCAGGCGTCGTGGCCGCGGTACAGTGCGCTGGCTGCGGCGACGGCGGATAAGTCCGCGGCGACGCGGGCCCGATGAGAATCCGCTGTGCGCACCCCGATAAGGACCACGGCCAGCGCCAGCGACACCACTGCGGCGGCGATGCCGGCGGTGGTGACGGTGGCGGAGCCGTGGTCGTCGTCAAGCACACGCGCCATTTAGAACTCCACGGGGAAGATCGCAGTGGCGCGCATGGTGCCGATCGGGGCGGGCACGGAAGCGGTGACGGTGGCCAGGCCGGCGGATTCGGTGAGCGCGACCTCGCCGCGCGGGGCGGTGTAGTCCACGCCAAGCGCGTGCGCACGGGCGGCGGCACCGGCGATGTCGACGGCGGTGATGTAGGCCGACACTGTCGCGATGCCGCCTACCACCGCCGCGGCGACGACAACCAGCGTCGCCAGCGACAGCGCCGTTTCTACCGTGGTCATCAGCCCGGGGTGTTGGACAGGGCGTCGGTGATCACGCCTTCGATGGCGCTGACCACCCCGTCGCCGTTGACCACGAGGTAGAGCACCCCGGCAAGTGCTGCGGCAGCGAGTGAGCCGAAGGCGTATTCGATGGTGGACATGCCGTCGTCGTTACGCAGACGCTCGGTCAGGGAAATGTAGATGCGGTACATGGTTGGGTTCCTTTCATGAATTGATGAGGTTGGTTCCTAGGCTGATCACCACGGGCGCGAGCCCGAGGACGAAAAACGCCGGGAGGAAAAACGCGGTCAGCGGGATGGCGATGAGCACGCCGGCGCGTTCCGCTTTGGCTTTGGCGTGGTCGGCGGCGTCGGCGCGCAGGTTCGAGGCGATGCGTTCGCACCCCTGCGCAAGCGCCGCGCCAGAGGAGTTGGTCATGGTCACAAGGCCGGCCAGGTCTTCGCCGCCGGGGATGGCGTGAAGTTCCGACCAGGCGCGCTCGGGCTCGACCCCGAGCGCCAGAAGTGCAGCGACGGTGTGCCACGGGCTGTCGGCGTCGTGCGTTTCGGCGACGGCGGCGGCAGCGCTGGCCACCGGCAGGCCCGCCTCGAAACACGCGGCGAACAGCGTGATGTCGCTGGCGGCGCGGTCCGGGCGCACGTATGCGGGACCGTCGCGGGGATTTTTCGACGTGGGCGCGGGCGTATCGACGACACGCCGCCCCGGCACGGCCGGCCCAATGACAAGCGCCGCCGCGAGAAGCAGTGCAGGGGTGAGGCCGATCATGTCGCGGCTCCTTCGATAATGCGTTGCGAGACCACCACGCCCGCGCACACCAGCGCCGTGCCCAGCATCAGCAGCACTCCGCCGAGCCCGCCGCCGGTGAGAAACGCGACCGGGTTAGCCCCCATCGCAGCCCCCATGAGCAGTCCGGCCAGCGGCAACAGTGCGAGCACCACCGCGGTCGTGCGCGGGCCCGCCAGCGCGGCGTTGGTGGTGGCGCGGTGGCGCCGGGTGTGGTCGATGTCGTCGCGCGCAGCGGCAACCAGGCGCGACAGCGGCACGCCACGGGCGGCGGCGAGCGAGAACAACGTGCCGATGCGCGCGAACTCCGGGGTCTCCGGCGCAACCGCGACACCGCTACCCACGTGGTGGATCAGGTGCGCCACGTCGCGGGCGACGGCCGGCGGGGCGTGCTCGGCGGCGCGGGCCAGTGCATCGAGAAGCGGCGCGCCCGCCTCCACGTTTGTGCCCAGGTGCCCGAGGAACACGGCGGCGGCATCGCTACGGCGCTCGCTGGCACGAGAGCGCCGTCGCGTATCGACGACCCACACCACCGTCGCCGCGGCACACGCCCCCGCAATGACCAGGCTCGCTCTGTCGAACACCAACGCCGCGAGCACCACAGCGCCGACCACCACCGGGATGGCCACGGCGGCGCGAACACGAATCCTCCGCGAAACCACACGCGAGGCGGGCGCAGGCGGCGGGCACGCCACCGCGCCGGCGAGAAGCAGCAGCCCGTTCATCGCAGCAGCTCCTCGTATCCGTCGGCGGGGCCGGTCTCGGCGTCCCACACCACCCGCGCACGCACCGGCTGGCCCTCGAGCACGCCGATCTGATGCAGGCGCCGGGTGCCGTCGGCGAAGCGCTTCACCACGATCACCACGTCGATGGCGGCTGCCAGTTGGGCGTGCAGCCCGGCGCGGTCCATGCCGCCGAGGGCCGCGAGCGCCTCGAACCGCGCGGGCACCTCGGTGATCGAGTTGGCGTGCAGGGTGCCGGCGCCGCCGTCGTGGCCGGTGTTCAGTGCGGCGAGCAGGTCGACAACTTCCGCGCCGCGGATCTCACCGACGACAATGCGGTCGGGCCGCATGCGCAGCGATTGGCGCACCAGATCCGCGATCGAAATTTCGCCCGCACCCTCGGAATTCGTGCCGCGGGTGGTCAGGTTGACCACGTGGGGGTGGTCCGGGGTCAATTCCAGGGTGTCTTCGATGGCGACGATGCGCTCGGCCCTATCCACCTCCGCGAGCAGTGCGGACAGCAGCGTGGTCTTGCCCGATCCGGTGCCGCCGACCACCACGAACGCTTTTCGCTTGGCGACGACACCGCGCAGCACCTCCGCGCGCTCCGCATCAAGCGCGCCGCGTGCCGCCAGGTCGTCCAACGTGGCAGAGGCGGTGTGCAGCACGCGCAACGAGATGCACGTGCCGGCCTGCGCGGTTGGTGCGAGCACGGCGTGGAAGCGCAGCAGGGTGCCGTCGTCGCGGGTGACGTGGCCGTCGCAAAACGGGTGCGCGTCGTCGAGGCGGCGCCCGCAACTCGCCGCCAGGCGGGAGGCCAACCGGCGCACTGCCGCCTCCGATTCGAACCGCAGCGCGGAGCGCTCCAGACCGCTGCCGGAATCGACGTAGACGGCGTCCGGGCCGTTGACGCAGATGTCGGTCACGGTGTCGTCGGCAAGCAAGGCTTCCAGTGGCCCGGCGCCGGTGGTGTCGTCGCGCAGTTTGCGCATCACATCCAACACGCCGATATCGCTGATCACCACGGCTTCCTCGCGGATCAACGCGGCGATGCGGGCGGGGTCGGGGTTGGCGGGTTCGTCGGCAAGCCTGCGTTTGACGCGTGCGATCAAGTCCGTCATCTACGCCACCTCCCCCAACACCGCCTGGGCGGCGGAGGAAAGCCCGCGCGGCAGGCGCTGCGGCAGGCCGGATTTCTCCAGCGTACGGGTCAGTCCGCGCACTTCCGGCAGGCGCGTAGCCACGGACGCGCCGGTGGTCTGCTCGATCTCCTCCACCGTCAACGCCGCCCACGCGTTGTCGCGCACGACCAGCGTGCTCGGCAGGCCGGCGGCGTTGCACTCGGCGACGACGCGGGTGGCCGCGGCGACCGCGCGTACCTCGGGTGTGAGCACCACCGCGACCAGGTCACTGCGGCCGGGGACAAACGCGGCCGGGGTATCCACCACCGTCACACCCGCCGCACCCACAGCAGCAACGACGTTCTCCAACGCCTCCGCATCCACGCGGAACGGGTCGGCCACGCGCTGGCGGGCGAACGTGAGCACCGCAATGTCGTCGGCGGTGGCGGGCAACGCGCGGCGCACATCAGGACGCGCGACCCCTTCGCCGATCTCAATCTCGCCCCAACGCGCGCCGGGCGTGTGCTCGATGCCGAGCAGCAAGTCCAGCCCGCCCGAACACCAGTCGGCGTCGATCAGCGTCGGCGACTCCCCCGCCTCCCGGCACAGCGCGGCAGATAGCACCGACGCCCCCGCCCCGCCGCATGCACCGACGACGCTGACGACCTTGCCCCGCCCCGCCGCAACTGCAGGACGCACTGCCAATGCCCCGAACGCGCGCAACAGGTCCGCCGCCTGGGCGGGCAGGACGAACGCGCCGGGCGCGCCGGGCTCCGACCCGACGACGAACACGTTCGGGGCTTGCGGTGGTGGCAGATCGGGGGAGCGGGTGTCGTCGATAAGCACGGCGAACGCTTTGGGCGCGTGCCGGGCGAGCTGCGCGGCGTCGGCGGCGTCGATGACGGGGCGTCCGGTGGCAGCGGCGAGGTGGATGGCTTCGGAGTGGCACGCGTTGTCGGCGACGGCGACCACGATGGCTTGTTTCGTCTGTGTCATGTGCATGAGTCTTTTGCACCCGCGTAACCGCAGCAACCACCCTGTGGATAACCCGCCGTTTGCGTGACACCGCAACAAAACCCCTGTGGAGAAACCGCCACAAACGTTTACTGGTTTCACAGCGGTCATGGAAACCGAACCCAGCTTCACGGAGCTAGGCTTCTTAACTATGTCTCCCACAAAGCCGGTGGCGGCGTTTTTCGACCTGGACAAGACGATCATCGCGACGTCGTCCGCGTTCGCCTTCGGCAAAGAATTCCGCAACAACGGAATGATCACCCGCCAGGAAGCGTGGGACCTCTACCTGACCAAGGCGCAGTACATGCTCGTCGGCCAGTCCAGTGAGAAAATGGACGCCACGCGCGATTCGCTCGCCCAGCTGGTCAAAGGCTGGTCCGTTGAGGACATCCAGCGCATCACCCAGGAGACAATGCGCACCGTGGTCACCCCGGCGATCTACGCCGAGGCGCGCGAGCTTATCGACGACCACCGCGCCCAGGGCCACGACGTCATCATCATCTCCGCGTCCGCGTCGATTCTGGTCGAGCCGATCGCCAAGGAGCTCGGCGTGGACACCGTGGTGGCCACCGAACTGGCGGAAGAGGACGGCAAACTCACCGGCGAGATCACCCGCTACCTCAAGGGTGGGGCGAAGGCGGAGGCGGTGCGCCAGTTCGTCGCCGACCACGACTACGACCTGGCTGGAAGCTACGCCTATTCCGATTCCGCCACCGACATCCCGATGCTCGCCCTGGTGGGCAACCCGGTGGCGGTCAACCCGGACCGGCCGCTGAAAAAGCACGCGCTGGCCAACGGCTGGCAGACCCGCACCTTTAAAAACCCGGAGCCGCTCATCCAGATGCCCAACGCGCGCGAGGTGGGCATCGGCGCAGGCGTGATCGCCGGTGTGACTGCGTTGGCTGTGGCTGGTGTGTTCATCGCCCGCGCGGTGACCGGCAAGTCCGACAAGCGCAGCGCCTAGGCGTAAGTTTCACCCCGATTCGGGCGAACACCGGCGGGTATCGCTAACATCGTTGGAAGAATTTCCAGGCACCTTCCGGGTGCCGTGTATAAAACCACCCAGGAAGGTGAGCAAACAATGAGCAACGAAGGTCTCTACACCAGCGGCTCGACCGCCGTGTCCGCCAAGGTGGATTCCATTCCGCTGCGCGACACCGACGTGACGGTGCCGGGCCAGCAGTCCATCGGCACGCTGATCTCGAACGCCTCCGAGCAGGTCTCCACCCTCGTGCGCGGCGAGATCGAGCTGGCCAAGGCCGAGGTCATGGGTGAGGTGAAGAAGGGCGCCGTCGGCGGCGGCATGTTCGGCGCGGCCGGCGTAATCGCGCTGTACTCGTCGTTCTTCCTCTTCTTCGCGCTGGCGGAGATGCTCGCGTCCTGGATGCACCGCGGCTGGGCGTTCCTCATCGTCTTCCTCATCATGATCGCGCTCGCCGGTCTGCTGGCATTCTTGGGCTTTAAGAAGGTCAAGAAGATCAAGGCCCCGGAAAAGACCATCGAGTCCGTCAACGAGCTGAAGAACCTGAAGCCGGGCGAGGCGCAGAAGAACCTGAACAAGAACGAGCAGGGCCTCTACACCGGCGCTGGCTCCACCGCGGTTAACCGCTAACGCACGATTGCGTATCGACGACGCCGGAAAGCCTCGTCACATCCCCTACGCGCTGCTGCACCTGACGTGCAGTCAGCGCGTAGCCTGTTTCTGAGGCGTCCAGCGACGCCCCGAAGATCATCCCCGCGACCTCGCCCGCCGGTGTGAGGAGCGGCCCGCCGGAGTTGCCCTGGCGGATGTCGCCCCGCACGGTGTAGGCCTCGCGCTCCACCCGGCCTGTGGTGTAGATGTCCGGGCCGGCGATGGTGAGTTTGCCGCGGATGCGCGCAGATGCCGCCTCGAACGGCCCGGAATGCGGGTACCCCATGACCACGGCGTCGTCGCCGGATGCCAGCATCGTGTCAGACCACGGCAGGGCTGGCAGGCCGAGGCCTTCGGCGCGCAGCACCGCGATGTCGGTGTCCGGGTCGTAGAGCACAACGTCCGCAGGCTTCACGCCGACGACGGTGTCCAGGGACACCCGTTCCGTCCCGGCGACGACGTGGGCGTTGGTGAGTACGTAGCCGTCCTGGATCACGAAACCGGATCCCATGAGGCGGCGCCGGCAGGTCTCCGAGTCGCCCATGACGTGCACGACGCTGGGACGCACCGCCTCGATCACCTCGGGGTGAAGCGCCGCCTCGTCAGGAGCGTCGACCTTCGAGCCGTGGGGCGATTGGAACGGGGAGACGAGCGGGGGCAGGCCGGATTCGTCGAGAAGCGCCGCGAACCTGGCGGGCAGTTTCTCGGCGCTGTCGGGGGCGACGTCGTGGACCTGCGCCAGGATGCGCGAGTTGCGGATGCCGTCGCCGAGTTCGCCCGGCACCGCCGCGGCCAGCGGGATGGAGATAAACCACACGACCAGGGTGAACGCGACGGATTGGAACACCGCGCCGAGCACCGAATCCACGAACCGGGACAGCCTGCTGCGCACCCGGCCCCGCATGTTCGCGCCGAGCGTGACGCCGAGTAGGTTGCCCAGACCGACGAAGAGCACTACCACCGCCAGCAGGAGCATGATGCGCACGGACTGGGAGTCGGTCAAGTCGAGCAGAAACGGCGCGAGCGCCAGCCCCACGATAAGTCCGGCGACGATGCCCACGGCGGAAATGACGGCCGAAAACGCCCCCTGGCGCCAGCCGCCCACAAACGCGGCGACGACAGCGAGCGCGAGCAGTGCGTCAACGACCAGGTGCATTCCGCAAATGTTACAGCTCGCGGTTGTCGGACCGGGCGAGCGCCTCGGTGAGATCTGCGGGTTCTTTGTCCCACTCCACCGCCCAGCCGGCCACCTCCAGCACGGCGGATAGCAGCACACCGGTAAAGCCCCAGATGAGGTAGCGCCGCGCCCAAAAGGCCGGCCCGGACCAGTACGACCAGCCCAGCATCGCCCGGTTTGCCGGATCGATCAGGTCGCGCACCGGGACGAAGAACACGTCGTCGGTTTCGAACTCGCTGGCCGGATACACCTCGTTCGGGTTCGGCGTATACGCCACCACGGGCCGCACGCGCCGGTTGCTGCCGCCGGTGGTCGCCGCCCCCATCACCGCCAACGGCACGACGCGCGCAGGCTCGAGGCCGGTCTCCTCCTCCGCTTCGCGGATCGCGGCGGCGACTGGCCCGGAGTCTTCCAGGTCGATGTGCCCGCCCGGAAACGCCATCTGGCCGGAGTGGCTGCGCATCGACGGGGTGCGGTGCGTGATCAGCACTCGCGCGTCGTGAGGCAACTCGGTGGCGTGCGGGTCGCCGGCGAAGACGATGAGCACCGCCGCCTGGTCGTCGCCGCCCTTCTGGTGCACGCGCGCGCCCAGGGTTTCGCGGATGACGCGGGCGCCTTCGCCGGCATGGAGGGCGTCGACAAGCGGACGCAGCCACGTCGGCGCGCGGTGGGGTTGCAGCTGCACCACTACAACGCACCCGCCACGGCGTCGGCCAGTTCCCCGGCGGAGGTGAATTCCTTGGCGAACACCGCGACCTGCTCGCCGCCTCGAAACACCACCGTCACCGGCACCACCGGCGGCAGCCCGAGCGTGCCCGCGAACGCGCCGGATTCGTCGGCGAAGCTGGGCAGGTCGACGCCGATGTCGTCGAGAAGCGCCGCCCCGCGCGCGCCGTCGCGGTCCGCGTGCACGCCCACCACGGTGTATTCGGGATGCTCGGCGGCGAACTGCTCCACCACGGGCAACTCCGCACGGCACGGCTCGCACCACCACGCCCACACGTTCGCCACGACGACGTCCTGCTGCGCGCCGCTGACCCCGCCGCCGAGGCAGGCCAACTCCACCCCGCCGAGCGCGCCTTCCGGGCAGTCCGGCCGCTCGGGCACAGTTTGCTTAGCGACGACCTCCTCACCGGCCGGCGGAGTGTCGTCGATAAGCAATGCCCGCGCGCCCGCGATCACGAGCACGGTGACCGCAATGATCGCCGCGATACTGACCCAGATTGCGCGCTTCATCGGCTGGCCATCTCCAGGATGTGGTCGCGCTCGTGACCCGTGACTAGGTCCGCGGCCTGCTCGGGGTCGGTGGGGCCGGCACCGAAACTGGGGCAGTCGAACGCGATCGGGCACGCGCCGCAGGCGGGTTTGCGGGCGTGGCAGACGCGGCGGCCGTGGAAGATGATGCGGTGGGAGAACATGGTCCACTCGCGACGCTCGATGAGTTCGGCCACGGCGTGCTCGATCTTTACGGGGTCGGTCTCCTCGGTGAACATGAGGCGTTTTACCAGGCGCTGGAAGTGGGTGTCCACCGTCAGGCCCGGCTTACCAAACGCGTTGCCGCGCACCACATGCGCTGTCTTGCGCCCCACACCGGGAAGCGTGACCAAGTCCTCGAGCTTTTCCGGCACCTCACCGCCGAAATCGGTGACCAGCTTCTGCCCCAGCCCGATGACGTTTTTCGCCTTCGAGCGGTAGAACCCGGTCGAGCGGATGATCTCCTCCACGTCCGCCTGGTCAGCCGCGGCGTAGGCGGCAGCGGTGGGATATTTGGCGAACAGCGCCGGGGTGACCATGTTCACCCGCGCGTCCGTGGTCTGCGCGGAGAGTACCGTAGCGACGAGCAACTCCAGCGGATTAGTGAAGTCGAGCTCCGCATGCGCTTCCGGGAACGCCTGGGCCAGCGTGCGGTTAATCCGGCGGGCGCGGCGCTTCAGGCCGATCGGGGTCTCCTCCCCCTTCGCTGCGGGGTGCGCCCCCGGGCGGCGGTGCTTCTGCGGGGTGAGCGAATCGGACATGCCTGACATGCTAGCCCGTACAATATGCGCATGACCCTTTTGCTTGTGGTGATAGTTCCACTAATTCTCGGGGCCTTTCCCCTCATGATGGAGCGGTTGGAAACCGCCGTCGTCGGATAAGTACGATTTTTCAAAGAAACTTCGCGACACAGGTCGAAGTGGTACAGTTCCACTGCAATGTGATCATCACACCGAACTCGCGAAACCGTGACCGATACCACGAGTAGCGCGATACTCGAGGAGGACGAAATGGTAGGCGTACAGGACACTCTCGCCCGCGCCGGCATCTTTCAGGGGGTCGATTCGGAGGCAGTCGCCGCGCTGATCGGCGAGATGGACACCGTCGAATTTCCGAAGGGCACCACGATCTTTGAGGAAGGCGAGCCTGGCGACCGCCTCTACATCATCGTGGACGGCAAAATTAAGCTCGCCCGCCACGCCCCGGACGGTCGCGAAAACCTGCTGTCCGTGATGGGCCCGTCCGACATGTTCGGCGAGTTGTCCATCTTCGACCCGGGCCCGCGCACCTCGTCCGCAGTCTGCGTCACCGACGTCACCTGCGCGACGATGGACTCGACCATGCTGCGCCAATGGATCGACAACCACCCGGAGATTTCCCAGCAGCTGCTGCGCGTACTGGCCCGTCGCCTGCGCCGCACCAACGCGTCGCTGGCGGACCTCATCTTCACCGACGTGCCGGGCCGCGTGGCCAAGACCCTGCTGCAGCTGGCAAACCGCTTCGGCGTGCACGAAGGTGGCGCGCTGCGCGTCAACCACGACCTGACGCAGGAAGAGATCGCCCAGCTGGTGGGCGCCTCCCGCGAGACCGTGAACAAGGCACTTGCCACGTTCGCGCACCGCGGCTGGATCCGCCTCGAGGGTAAGAGCGTGCTCATCGTCAACACCGAGCACCTCGCCCGCCGCGCGCGCTAACCGGCGCGCAGCAGCACCCCGGCGCTAGCGGTTGTTCAGGTAACGCAGCGCCACACGCGTGGACTGCTCTGCGGCACCGCGCAGGACCGGGTCGACGTCGTCGTAAATCGCGTCGACGAGCGTGTTGATGTCCACGTTTTCGCCGTGTTCCTTGAGCGCCTCACGGATCTGATCTAGGCGCTGGTTACGGCGGTCGATGTACTTGCGGGCGTAGACCGAAAGATCCTCGCCCTCCGGGCCGTGACCCGGCAGCAGCGGCACGCCCTTGCCCTGCTCCTCCAGCAGCTCCAGCGAGTCGAGGTACGCACCCAGGTCGCCGTCGGTCTCCGAGATCATGGTGGTGTGGCGGCCCGCGATTGTGTCGCCGGTGATGATCGCCTCGGGCGTACCAGTGGTGTCCTCGCCCGGGTAGACGAAAAACGACACCGAATCGCTCGTGTGGCCAGGCGTTGCGACGACCTTCACACGCGAGGTGACACCGTCAACCGAGATGACCTCACCATCGGTGAGCGCCTCGGCGCCGGAGCAGTGTTCAGGCGCGAGGGCGCGGACCGGTGCACCAGTTAACTGACGGAACCGCTCCGCGCCGTCTGCGTGGTCGTGGTGGCGGTGGGTCAGAAGCGTCAGCGCGACCTTGTCGGCCTTCGCCTGCAGCACATTGAGGTGACCTTCGTCGGCCGGGCCCGGGTCGATGACGATGCTCGCCGCGTCGCCCTCGCCCCGAACCACCCAAGAGTTCGTGCCCTCGAGCGCCGCGTAGCTGGGGTTCGGCGCCAGGACCACCGCGGCGTTGGGGGTCACTTGGCGCAACTGGCTGTATGCGGGATGCTTCATGGCTCCCACCCTACCTGGTAGAGGTGTCGTCTCTAAGCGAACTAGCCCTCGAGCTCGACGACGAGCTCAACCTCGACCGGGGTGTCCATCGGCAGCACCGCAACGCCGACGGCGGAACGGGCGTGCGCACCGGCATCGCCGAAGACCTCGGCGAGCAGCTCGGAAGCACCGTTGATCACGGCCGGCTGGCCGGTAAAGGCCGGGTCGGAGGCGACGAAGCCGACGATCTTGAGCACGCGGGAGACGTTGTCGATGCCGACCAGGGCATCCACCGCAGCCAGCGCGTTCAGCGTGGCCTGGCGGGCGTAGCCGTACGCGTCGTCCTCGGAAACCTCGGCGCCGACTTTGCCGGTGATGGGCAGCTTGCCGTCGACAAACGGCAGCTGCCCGGAGGTCCACACCTGGTTGCCCACCTTGGTCGCCGGGACATACGCAGCGACCGGTGCGGCCACGGCCGGAAGTTCGATGCCCAATTCCTTCAGGCGGTTGGTCCACTCAGCCATTTATTCAACCTCCCGCTTCATGTAGGCGACAACGTTGTCCGGGGTCGGGCCCGGGGTGACGGTGACAAGTTCCCAGCCGTCCTCGCCCCACGTATCAAGAATCTGCTTGGTGGCGTGCGTGAGCAGCGGAACTGTTGCGTATTCCCATTTCGTCATGGGGCTCACCCTACCTACAACCCGATTACTTCGCCGCCGGCGGACAAGTGTTCGGCCCAGTCGGTCACGTGCGGGTTCTTGCGCAGCACAGCGCGACGCTGACGCTCCGTCAGGCCGCCCCACACACCGAACTCCACCTTGTTATCCAGCGCGTCGGCGCGGCACTCGGTGAGCACCGGGCAGCCGCGGCAGATGCTCGCGGCCTTGCGCTGCTCGGCGCCACGAACGAACAGGGCGTCCGGGTCCCCGCCGCGGCAGTGAGCCTGGGTGACCCACTCGCCACGGTCGAACACCAGGGAGCCCGCGGAGTCGCACTTCTTCGAGGTGGCAGGTCGCAAGTTGGTAGCCGGTGCCTTTTTCAAACTCGTGGTCATCGTGCGTCTCCTTGACATCCAATCCCAGTCCCGAGGGCGGACTCCTTTTATACGTTCCACCGCATACCCGCGGTTCAATGTAAATGTAATCACAGCGTGAAAATGCTGTCGAATGGATCACAATTTTGGGGGGAGTGGCCTATTCCGCAGTCTCGCCAGATCAATTAAGGTATGAGCGTGTCTGCGCTTCGATCTTTAGGAAACCTGCTGGCCGCGCTCGTCGCCGCCGCACTGGTCCTCGCGCTTTGCATGGCGCCCATCGCGGGTTTATCCGGTGCCGCGATCGCGCGTACCGACGACACCATGCAGTCCAACCTCTCCGACCTCACCCACGGCGACGTGCCTGGCGTGACCACGATCACCGACGTCAACGGCAAACCCATGGCCTGGCTGTTCAAGCAGCGCCGCTACGACGTGCCCAGCGAGCAGATCTCCCAGTACGCCAAGGACGCCCTGGTGGCCACGGAGGACCGCCGCTTCTACGAGCACGAGGGCGTGGACATGCAGGGCTTCGCCCGCGCGCTGGTGACCAACGTGCTCGCCGGCGGCGTGGAACAGGGCGCCTCCACGGTGAACCAGCAGTACGTGAAGAACTACCTGTGGCTCATCGACGCCGAGAACGAGGAAGAAGCCAACGCCGCTACCGAGCAGTCCATCCCGCGCAAACTGCGCGAGATGCGTATGGCCTCCGACCTGGACAAAACGCTGGACAAGGACGAGATCCTCACCCGGTATCTCAACCTGGTGTCCTTTGGCAACCACTCCTATGGCATTGAAGCGGCCGCGCGCACGTACTTCGACACCTCCGCGGCCAAGCTCAACCCGGCGCAGGCGGCGCTTCTGGTGGGCACCTTGCAATCCGTCGAGGCGCTCAACCCGTACACCAACCCGGACGGGGCGGTGCGCCGTCGCAACCTGGTGCTGACCAATATGGCTGCCCAGGGCTACATCGACCAGTCTGAGGCGGACCGGTGGGCTGGTGCGCCGCTCGGGCTCGTCGATAAGCCAAAGATGATCCCGGAAGGGTGCATCACCGCAGGCGACAACGGTTTCATGTGCGACTACGCCCTGCGCTACCTGGCGGATAAAGGGCTGGACCTGGAGACGATCAAAAACGGCTCCTACACCATCCGCACCACCCTCGACCCGGCCATCCAACAAAGCGCGCTGGATGCGGTGCGGCGCAACGTCAACCCGCACACTGCCGGCGTGGCCGAGGTGTTAAACATCATCGAGCCGGGCACGGACTCACGCGACATCAAGGCGATGGTCTCCTCGCGCTACTACGGGCTCGACCTGGACCAGAGCCAGACGATCCTGCCGCAGCCGGCCTCCCTGGTGGGCAACGGCGCGGGCTCGGTGTTCAAGATCTTCACCGCGGCAACGGCGCTTGAGCAGGGCTACGGGCTGAACACCATGCTCAACACACCGGCGCGCTCCGTGGTCTACGGGATGGGCGAAGGCGGCGCGAAAAACTGCCCGCCGGGCGCGTACTGCGTGGAAAACGCCGGCAGTTACGCGCCGAAGATGAGCCTGCAGGATTCGCTGGCCCACTCCCCCAACACAACGTTTATCGAGTTGATTCAGACACTCGGCGTGGGTCCGGTCGTCGATACGGCGGTGCGTTTGGGTCTGCGTTCGTACCAGGACGAGAACTCGTTCGGCGACGGCCGCTCCATCGCACAGGCCGCCAAGGACGAGAACATGGGCTCGTTCACCCTCGGCCCGCTGGCCGTCAACGCGCTTGAGCTGTCGAACGTGGGCGCAACGCTGGCGTCGAACGGCCGCTGGTGCGAGCCGAACCCGATCGCGGAGGTGACCGACGAGCACGGTCGCCAGGTGTTCATCGACCGCCCCGCTTGCGAGCAGGCCATCGACCCGGAGATCGCCGGCGCGCTGGCCGCGGGCATGTCCCACGACATCGTCGAAGGCACCGGCGCCGACGCGGCCAAGGCGAACAACTGGTCCGCCCCCACCGCGGCGAAGACCGGCACGACGGAATCGCACCAGTCCTCTGCCTTCCTGGGCTTCACACGCGGAATGTCGGCGGCGCCGTACATCTTTAACGACGGTACCCAGACCACCCCGCTGTGCACCGGTCCGGTGCGCCAGTGCCCCGACGGCAACCTGTTCGGCGGTAACGAGGCCGCCAACACCTGGTTCCAGGCCGCCGCCGGCGTGCCGGGCGCGGCCTCCGCGGGCCTGCCGGCCGCCAGCTCGAAGTACCAGTCAGGCGCCAAGCGCGCGGCCGTGGATTCCGTGGTCGGCCAGTACTCCTCCGCCGCGAAGTCGCAGCTGGAGTCGCAGGGCTACAAGGTGGTGCTCAACACCGTGCCCGGAGGTGGCGCGGCCGCAGGCACGGTCGTCTCGGTGGTGCCGGCGGACGACTCGCTCGCCCGCGGCTCGACGATCACGCTGAACGTCTCGGACGGCTCCGGCCCGTCCACGTCCCCAGCACCGTCCTCGTCAGCTCCCCCGAGCCCCTCGACATCCACGTCGGCGGCCGCACCCGATTTCAGCGGCATTGAGGAATCGCTTAACGACGCCCGCGACGCGATCGCAGACGTCCTCAACAACTAACCGTTCAGGCGGGCCTTCACGGCCTCAGAGATGCGCTTGCCGTCGGCGCGGCCCTCAGCCTTGGCGGTCGCGGCCTTCATGACCTGCCCCATTTGGGCCATGGAGGTGGCGCCGGTTTCGGCGACGGTGTCGTCGATAAGCGAGGCGAGCTCCTCGTCAGTCAACTGCTTCGGCTGGTACGCCTCGAGCACGTTCGCCTCCGCCAGCTCGGTTTCTGCGAGGTCCTCGCGGCCGTTGGTCGTGTAAATCTCGGCCGACTCGCGGCGCTTCTTGATCTCGCGGGCGATGATCTTCTGGATCTCCGCGTCATCGACCTCGTGCTTGGAGCCCTCGGTCTCGGCGGTCTGGATCGCGGCCAGCAGCATACGGATCGTGCCGGTGCGCTCCTTCTCCTTCGCCTTCATGGCTTCCTTGAGGTCTGCGCGGATCTGGTCTTTCAATGCACTCATGGCAGCGAGATTACAGTGGTGCGGGTGAAGAAGTTGAAGCAATTGGCCCTAGCAGGCCTCACCGCGGGCTCATCCGCACTCGCGTGGGGGTACACCGAACGAAACAACTTCCAACTGCGCGAATACGAATTGCCCCTGCTCAAACCGGGCGTGCTGCAGGGCCGCGACGCGTTCAAGATCCTGCACATCTCCGATCTGCACATGATCCCCGGCCAAAAAAAGAAGGTCGACTTCGTCTCCAGCCTCGACGCGCTCGACCCGGACCTGGTGATCAACACCGGCGACAACCTTTCCGATCTGGGCGGGGTCCCGTGGGTGCTCGACGCCCTCGGACCACTGTTGAACCGGCCCGGCGCGTTCGTCTTCGGCACCAACGACTACTGGGCGCCCCGCCCGGTCAACCCGCTGAAGTACCTCACCGGCGCCAAACGCGAACCGTCGTACGTGGACCTGCCGTGGGAGGGCATGCGCGCCGCGTTCATCGAGCGCGGCTGGCAGGACGCCACCCACCAGCGTCTCGAGTTCAAAGCCTCCGACGTGCGCCTCGCCCTCGCGGGTGTCGACGACCCCCACCACGACCTGGACCAGTACTCCAAGATCGCCGGCGCCCCGCACCCAGACGCGGACCTGGCCATTGGCCTGCTGCACGCCCCCTACCGCCGCGTGCTCGACGCCTTTGCAACCGACGGCTACCAGTTAGCCCTGGCCGGCCACACCCACGGCGGCCAGATCTGCCTGCCGGGCGGGCGCGCGCTGGTGACCAACGCAGACATCGACCGCAAGCGCGCCTCCGGCCTCCACCGCTACGGCGACATGTGGATGGAAGTGTCCAACGGGCTCGGCCAATCCAAGTACGCGCCGGTGCGGCTGTTCTGCCCGCCGTCCGCGGCGCTGATCCGCGTGGTGGAGCAGCGTTAGGAGGCTGGGGCGGCTGGCTGGGGCCGTGGTTGCGGTGGTGGCACCCTGCTCCGCAGTCAATAGCTGAAAGTAGCGCCCAGCCTGAACGGCGACCTGGGGGTTTGCAGACGCAGGCGGGCTACTTCCAGCTATCGCCACCCTCGCCGGGGCGGGAGGGGCCACCGGGGCCCGCGGGACGGGAGGGGGGCGGCCCGGGCCCGCGGGGCGGGAGGGGCCACCGGGTCCGCAGCCACGAACGCACCCCCTGCCGACCAAAACCGCCACCGATAGCTGAAAGTAGCACCCAGCCCGAACGGCGACCTGGGGTTTTACAGACACAGGCGGGCTACTTCCAGCTATCGCCACCCTCGCCGGGGCGGGAGAGGCCGGCCGACGCAGCCGCGGCCGCTGGGGCCCGCGGGACGGAAAGAGACGGCCGACGCAGCCCGATCACCCGTCCATCCGCCGAGCAACGGCCATCAGGCTGCGCACCTCGGCGAGGAACACCTCTTCCGCCTCCAGCAACTGCCGCGGGCTGACCCGGCAGACGACGTATCCCATCCCCTGCAGCACCTTCTCCCGTGCTCGCTCGGCGCGGATGATCTGGTCGGTGCGGCCGAAGGTGACGCCGTCGTATTTGTAGTCGCCGTCGACCTCGATGATGAGCCGCCCGTTGAGCAGGTCGACTTCAAAGTTGCCGATGGGTTGGTTGACCAGGAAGTTGTCCAGCCCGGCGTCGATAAGCACAGCACGCGCGTAGGACTCGAACGGCGAGCGCGAGTTGGCCACGGCGTAGCGCATCACTTTTCGCAGCACCCCGATGTTGCGTGCCTTGCCCAGCTTTAGAATTTCCGCTTCCACCGTCGCCCGGTCGGTGTGATGGCGCAGGATCCAATCCATCGCTACGAGGCCCTCGCGGAAGCCGTGCCGCAGAGCGATCTCGAACGCGTTCGTCAGCTCGTCCATGACGCGGATCCGGCCGTTCGACCTGATAAACCCGCTCCGCTTCCTCGGCTGCAGGTACACGCATCCGCTCGGCCACCCGCGTTTCGACGGCGGCTTCCCCGTCACCGCGCACAATTCTACGGGCTCGGCGCTCGTTGCGACGACCCACATCCCCAGCAACCGCGCCGCCGACCTCCCGACTAACGCCGCGCGAGGCATACTCGCGGCTACGGCACACGCGCGCAGCCAGCGTTGTTCGTAGTAGGCCAGCGTCCGAAACTGCCGTTTCGCAACCGCATACTGCGTTGACAACCGCTCGTGCGTCCCCAAAGGTCCGACCCTGAACGCCTCGGCCGGAAGCGTACGAGCGCTAACAAGCATGGCGATGACTTCTTCTTTTCTCCACCCCTCCACAACGAAAGCATCCCACGAACGCGGCCGGAGCGGAAGCCAATGTCCATTGAAATGGACATCCGACCAGCCGTTTTGGCGTCCCAGGGACCCGGGGGTATTGTGTGTCGAGTACCGCGGGCAGGTGCCCGAGATACGACCGGGATATGGCGCAGCTTGGTAGCGCGCTTCGTTCGGGACGAAGAGGTCGCAGGTTCAAATCCTGTTATCCCGACCAAGAATATGCCTTCTGAAGGAAACTTCGGGAGGCATTTTTTGATGAACCGTGTCGGCGCGCTGGGTATCATCGTCATGGTGGGTAAAACGAAGGTCTTCTCGCTACCAGGGCGCGTACCGGTGTCGTCCATTTTCCTTGACGAGTCGGGAACTCGAAATTCATCCGGTGGTTTCTTCGTCGTAGGCTTCGTAAAAGTGCGGGATTTGCAGACGCTGGACCGCGAAATTCGGCACCTACGCCAAACCTACGGGTTCCACCAGGAAATTCATTTTTCGGAAATTAAAAACAACAAGGTCCGTTTCTATTTCGAACTCGTTGAGCTTTTGGCTTCCTCAGACGTGCGAGTTGGCGGATCGGTCTACGACTCGTCATCGTCTTTCAGCTCGGAGAAGGACACTTGGCAGCAACAGGCCACTATGGCTTCACGTCTGATTCGTGGCAACATCAATCGTGGTGAACTGGTCAATGTTTTTGTTGACCTTGTTCAGACTCCACGTGGAGAATCTGTCGCTCAGAGTGTAAAGAACGACGTTAATCGGTCTTTAGGAAGCCGTTGCGTACTTGAGGCATACGACCTCAATTCTGAAGCAAGCGACTTCATCCAATTGGCAGATGTCGTCGCCAGTTCGATTGCTTACGAACGTCGGCATGGATTAATTGATCCCACCCGAAGAAACACCCCGAAAGCCCGAGTAGCCGCTCGATTGCGACGGGCGTTAGAACTGGACAGCTTCGACGACATCCAGCAGGGCAAAGTCAATATTGTGACCATGCACAATTAGAAAAACATTGATTTGAGCGCGCACCGATGTATAGTTATTGATCCGAGGGACTTGGGCTAGCAGTCCACTACCCCTCGGACCGGCTGGGATTAAGTTCGCAGTACCGGAAAGCGCAGATTAGGTTGCGCATTACAAACTTGAATGGCCTCCCTTCCCTTAGGTGGGATGCGGGGGCCATTCCTTTTAGCCGCTCACAGGCAGACCCTTAGCGCTGCTTCATCACCTTTGGCGCCACGACGGCTGCGATCCCGACCACCGCGAGGATCGCCAGGATCACGCCGATGACCGCACCCGTACTGCTGCCCTCCGACTTGTTGCCGGCGTCAGCCGCCACGGAATCCTGCGCCACCGGAACCGATGCGGTCGCCACGCCAGACACCCGCGCCGGCGCAGGGGCCAGCGTTTCGACGACCTCACGCTCGATAATGAAGTCATCCTCGACCGGCTTCGCGGCGTCGATACGCTCGAGGGCATCTTGCTTGTTGCCGACCGCCCGGTCCGCCTCAGCCAACCCTTCACGAGCATCTTCGAGCGCGGTTTCGTCGTCGGCAAGCGCCTGCTCGGAGGCGGTGAGGTGGTCGTTGGCGGTGGCGAGGTCGTCGATAAGCGGCTGCTTCGGCGTGGCCCGAGCGACCGCGAGGGTCTCGTCAGCGGTCTTCTTCGCCGAAGCCGCGGCGTCGCGGTCGTCGCGGGTGGTGTCGCGGGAGGTGGTCGCGCGGTCGAGCCCGTCCTGAGCCTGGTTGACGTCGATGTGGGCGAGGTCGACCTTCGGTGCGAGCTCGTCGACACCCTGCTGAGCGTGCTCCACAGCGCGCGTGAACGTGGAAACCCAGAACTGTGCGTACCTTTCGTCGTTATCGACCGCCCGGAACTGCGCGTCGTAATCCACCTGGGTGATCACGGGGTCGAAGCCGTCGGCAGTGCGCCGCGAAAGTTCGCCGGTATCGCTGACAAGATCGCCGTACGAGGGGGTGACGCCCTTCGTGTCGGTCAACGGGTCGGTGATCGGGTCAGCCTGCATCACCTCGCGGGCACCCGACGGAAGGTAGAACGGGACGCCGCTTGCTTGAGCGCGACGCGTCGATTCGTCCCCGTCGCGGTACCAGCCGTCTTCGAAGTCGAGGTCGTCGTTGAAGAACATGGTCGTGGCGAACACGTTGCCGCTGTCGTCGACAGTGATGCCAAGTCCCATTCCCTCGAACGTCGAATCAAGCATGCCCTTGTTGTGACCCGGCGAGTTCCTCCACTGCTCGAAGAGCGCCACGGGCAGACCGACCCAATGCTTGCGCGTCCTGTCGCCCCTGATGCCCGGGTAACGCGCCGCGATGTTTTCGCCCGAGCGTCCGTATTCATCCGCATCGGAGTGACGGAACGCTTCCTTGCGCCCCATCACCGGCGTGTCGGCCGCCATCTGGTCAGACCACGCCTGCGCTTGCTCGATGTAAATCTCGTGGGTGACCAGCGGGTGGAGGCCGTTGGCCTCGCGGTACTCGTTGATCATCTCCGCGATTGCCTGGCCGGTTAGACGCTTCCAGTCTTCCAGCGTGTAATCCGCGCCGGTACGAATGCGGTCCTGGATACGAGCACGCTCCATGCGCGCTGCCTCCACCCCTGCCAATGCTTCCTCGAGGGAGCTTGTGGAGCGCTCAAGCGATTCCTTCTTCTGCGCGAGCTGCCCGCTCAGCTCATCCAACTCCGCTTTGACGGTGTCTCGGGTGGTGCGGGCGTCGTCGACACGCTGCTGCGCGGCAGCGAGCCGGTCCTCGGCCGACCGCAACTCCGCGGCGGCGTCGTCGGCGTCCTGCTGGCGGGCGTCCACGTCGACGGCGGCCAGCGCCTCCTCGGCGTCAGCAACCTCCGCTCGCGCCTTATCGACGACCCCCCGCGCCTCCTCCAACGCCTCCGACGCATCCGCAGCCTTCCGCTCGGCGGCGGCGACCTGGTCGCGGGCTTCCGTCAGCGCTTCATCGGCGGCGTCGCGGTCGCGCTGCCACTGCGCAACCGCCTGGTCGTACGCGTCCCGGTCGACTTCCGTGACGGTTCGGGTCTGCACCGTCTGGGCCAGCGCCTCGGGCACGGCGACGTGAACGGTCGAGATGGACATGGTCGCGGCGAGCATCGCGGCGGTGAGACGTGTGCGCTTCATGGCATCCTTCTGCGGATTCGCTGGAGAAACAATGGATGCAATGAGAATATTACGTCGTTGACCTGCGCGCATAATAACTTATGCACTTCTCAGCAACACCTTTAGTAATACTTAATAAAGGTCGGTTGGGGCCGATGGAAATGCCCTCATCTGTACGGTGTGAATAAATCTGCAATCAACGGGAAGGGGACCCGGTAAGGATGCATGATCACCTAAAACAACTTGCAACGCAGTGGTCGGAAGAGTTCGACAACCACCTCTGCGAGATTGCTAACCTGCGCAGGCAGATACACCAGAACCCGTGCGTCAGCGGCGAAGAACAACCCACGACGGACCTGATGCGGGAAGCGCTCGGCATCGATCTCGAGCCGATCGCGGACACCGGCGCGATCGGCCGGGTCGGACCGCAGGACGGGCCGGCGGTGGGGATCCGCGGCGAGTTGGATGCGCTGCCGGTGACGGAGGAAACGGGGGTGGAGTGGTCGTCGACAAGCGAAGCGATGCACGCGTGCGGCCACGACGTGCACCTCGCTGCCCTTGCGGGCGTGGTCAAGGCGGCAAAGAGTCTCGACCTGCCGTTTGGCCTGGTGCCGGTGCTGCAGCCGCGCGAGGAGACCTACCCGTCGGGCGCGCTAGACATCGCGGAATCGGGGAAGCTCCAGGCGTTGGATGTGCGCCATGTCATCGGCGCGCACGTCCACCCGACAGTGCCAATGGGCGCGGTCGCTGCCGGCTCCGGTTTTGTCAACGCCGCCGCGGGCGAGATCTCCGTGACGGTTACCGGCAAGGGCGGACACGGCGCGTACCCGCACAACGGGCGTGACGCAGCGGTGCCCACTGCACAGGTCGCCGTCGGCATGCCGGAGGTCGTGCGCCGTGTGGCGGATCCGATGGAACCAGCGCTGGTGAGCATTGGCACCATTTCCGTCGGCCAAGGCGCGGCCAACGTGCTGCCCAGGACCGGGCGAATCTTTGCCACGGTGCGCTCCACGAACAGCGCGAAGAATGCCCAAATTGCGCAGGAGGTGGGAACGATGGCTGCCAACGTCGCCGCGGGTTACGAATGCGAGGCGGAGGTCTCCTACCGCCCAGGACTTCCCGAGCTCATCAACGCCCCGGTGCTCGCGGACCGCTTCGGCGCCTACGCGGAGAACCTGCGCATCGACAACGCGGAGACAATGCGCTCGATGGGCGCGGACGACTTCTCCTTCTACGGCGAGATCTGCCCGTCGCTGATGTGTTTCGTCGGCGTAGCGGACGGAAGCGAGATGCCGTCGCTGCACGACCCGACGTTCCTGCCGTCGGAGGCGGCGCTGGAAAACGTGGGCAAGGCGATGATCGCGGGCTATCTCGCCGCCGCCGACGCCATTCTCAGCGAGTAACTACCGCGGTTCGATTTCGCTCTCGACCAGCCATTTGTGGTTGCGGTAGGTCTTGCCATTGGCCTCGTAATCCACCATGTAGACCGTTTCGCGTGTGGAGTAACTGATCGTGCCTTCCGCGCCGTCGAGGCCTTTTTCGTGGTTGGCGTGGATGGTCACTGGGGTGCCGTCGAAAAGCCCGCGCGCGCCGGCGTTGTCGATCTCCTCGTGGACGACCCACTTGTAGTTGAGCACTGGCTCGCCGCCGTTCGTTGGGTAGTAATTCACCGAGTACGCCGTGGTGTTGTACGCGCCGACGACGGTCGCCGGCGCGCCGTCCATCCCGTCGTAGTGGTCCGCGGTCAGCGTGACCTCAGTGCCAACCGGGAACCGCGGGTTCTGCGTCTGCTCGATGCCGTCCGGAGCCGGTCCGCCGTCAGCGAGCCCTTCGCTTATCGACGAACACCCCACCCCAAGCGCCCCCACCAACACAACCGACGCGACCGAAGCAAAAACACGGGGAAACATGACTCCAGTCTACGACCCCTCGGAAACGACCAACCCCCGAAACCAGCGAGTGGTTCCGGGGGTTGAGGGACGTTCTGGGGAGATTAGAACTTAGCGATCGGACCCAGGATGCTGTCCACCGGGAACGGAATCACCAGGGCGATCAGACCCGCCAGGCCAATGATGGCGGCGATGGCCAGGATGGCAATCTGCAGCGGAGAGCCGACCGAGGAACCCTCGGAGGACTTCTCCTCTGCTGGCTTGTTCTCCTCTGCTGGCTTGTTCTCCTCTGCCGGCTTGTTCTCCTCAACCGGCTTGTTCTCCTCAACCGGCTTCATCTTGTTCTCGAAGGTCAGACCGTGGTTGACCGGATCGATGCCCAGCGCGTTGAGGCTGGCGAAGAAGAGGTCGGTCTGGTCGATCTGGCCGGTGAGGTTCGCGGCACCCGGGCCGGAGGCTGCGACACGGAGCTGCGCACCGGTGTGCTGCTGGCCACCGAGGGCGTCCTCGTCCTCGTTGGTCTTGGAGGTGGCGAAGTTGACGGCCATGGTGGAACCCTCAACCGTGGTCAGCTGGGTGACGCGGCCGGCGGTGTTCTGGTTCTCGTAGGTGATCTGCGCGGTGTGAGCGTGGTCGGCGGTCGCGACGATCAGGGTCTCCTCGCCGGTCTTTTCAACCCAGTCCTGCACAGCCTTCACAGCCTCGTCGAGCTGGCCGACCTCACCGATCAGGCCACAAGCGTCAGCCTGGTGGTCAGCCTTGTCCGGGGAAGCGGACTCCACCTGGAGCACGAAGCCCTTGTCGTTCTGCAGCAGCTCGAGCGCCTTGGAGGTCATTGCTGCCAGACGCGGGGTCTCAGCGGTGAACTCCGGGTTAGCCACGCAGGTGGCCGGCTCGAGGTCGCCGCCGTCGGTGGTCGGAATGGACTGGTTCAGCGCGCGCGGCATGTTGCCCTCGGAGAACAGACCGAGGACCGGCTTGTCGGCGTTCGCCTCGGCGATCGCGTCAAGCTCGGAGGCGTTGGTCACAACCTGGTAGCCGTTGTCCTTCGCGTTTTCCAGGACAGTCTTACCTGCGGTCCAGGTGTTACCGTTCTCGCCCCACTGGCCGCCCTGGACGACCTCGGTGTTGAAGTAGCTGCGGCCGCCACCGAGGGTGACGTCTGCACGCAGGTCGACGATCTGCTCGGAGATGGAGCCAAGACCGCCGTTTTCACGCAGCTGCTCGCCCTCTGCGACCTTCTTGTCGCCGGACGGTGCGTAGTAGGAACGCTTGGTTGCGTGCGCTGCGAAGGCTGCCGGGGTGGCGTCCTGGATCTCGGCGGTGGTGACGTTACCGATCTTCAGGCCCTTGGCCTTTGCGATCTCGCCGAGGGTTGCAACCGGCTTGCCGGCGTTGTCCACGCCGACCGCGCCGTTGTAGGTCTTCACACCGGAGTTCCATGCGGTACCGGTTGCAGCGGAGTCACCCACGTACTGCGGCAGGCCAGTCTCCTTGTCCAGGGAGAAGGTGGTCAGGTAGCCGGTGTAGTCCAGGTTGTCCAGGCCCTCGAAGCGGCCTGCAGAGCCCTT
>ERZ1029884.51-NODE-51-length-27715-cov-15.813051_pt1 | contig 27715 bp, 25 predicted proteins | sample MGYA00519233_ERZ1029884 | MGnify/ENA primary metagenome ERZ1029884 (study PRJEB33666, sample SAMEA4610931) | skin metagenome | biome: Human-associated habitat; feature: Malodor aspect; material: skin | place: Philippines | collected 2015-08 ...
ACGGCGGCCAGCAGGAGATCAACTACCGCTTCAACACCCTGCTCCACGCGGCAGATGACCTGCAGGACTTCAAGTACATCATCAAAAACACCGCCACCCAGTTCGGCAAGACCGCAACATTCATGCCGAAGCCGCTGGCCGGCGACAACGGCTCCGGTATGCACGCGCACATGTCGCTGTGGAAGGGCGGCGAGCCGCTGTTTTACGACGAGTCCGGCTACGGCGGCCTATCCGACATCGCCCGCTGGTACATCGGCGGCCTGCTGGAGCACGCCGGCGCGGTGCTGGCGTTTACCAACCCGACGCTGAACTCGTACCACCGCCTCGTGCCTGGTTTCGAGGCCCCGATCAACCTGGTGTACTCCCAGCGCAACCGCTCCGCCGCGATCCGCATCCCGATCACCGGCGCGAACCCGAAGGCCAAGCGCGTCGAGTTCCGCGCCCCGGACCCGTCGGGCAACCCCTACCTCGGCTTCGCGGCCATGCTCATGGCGGGCATCGACGGCATCAAAAACCGCATCGAGCCGCACGCTCCGGTGGACAAGGACCTCTACGAACTGCCGCCGGAGGAAGCCAAGGACATCCCACAGGCGCCGACCTCGCTCGAGGCATCGCTGGCAGCGCTGGAGAAGGACCACGACTTCCTCACCGAAGGTGACGTGTTCACAGAGGATCTGATCGAGACCTACATCAAGTTGAAGTACGACAACGAAATCACCCCGGTGCGCCTGCGTCCGACGCCGCAGGAGTTCGAGATGTACTTCGACTGCTAGACGGTCCCCTCACCCGGCGGTGACATGGAATTCCCAGTAGGCTGACAGCGTTCGTAGTTGTCGAAACTTGTAAGGATTCCCATGTCCACCCCGAATCAGTGGGGCAACAACCAGCCCCAAAACAATCCGCAAAATCAGTGGAACGCGCAGCAGGCGTGGTCTGCGCAGCCGGCCGGCGGTCAGCCGGGCGGCCAGCGGCCAGGCGGTGCGAAGCCCGCGAAATCCATCGGTTGGCCGGTTTGGTGCTACCTCGGTGCGTTCCTGCTGACGCTTTTGACCAGCTTCCTAAAAGTCATCTCGGCCAAGATGGACTATGGCATCGGTTCCGCAGAGATGGGCGTGAACTGGTGGGGCAAGGTCTCCGCTTCCGCGTCCGCCTTCGGGCGTTACGACACCGGCGGCAGCTACGATTTCGGCGGCGCCGACTACGTCGTGTTCAGTCTGCTCATCTTGGCGCTGCTGGCGGCGGCGACGTACTTCGCCTTCGTTCGCAACGACAAGCTCACCGGCATCCTCGGCCTTGTCGCCGCCGGCCTGCAGCTGCTGGCCGTCGTGGTCAAGCTTTTCCAGATTCTCGGCGAGAGCTTCTTCCACACCGGCGCCGGCTGGTGGCTGTGGCTGCTGATCTCCCTGGCCACCCTTTTCGTTTCCCTGCAGATGTTCAAGACCGGCCGCGCTGGCGTGGAGCAGAAGTTTAACTCCGCACGCGCGGCTGCCCAGAACAAGCAGCAGCAGAACCAGCAGCAGAACTCCTGGGGCCAGCAGGCGCCGCAGCAGCAGCCGCAGCAGCCGCAGCAGGGCCAGCCGAATACATGGGCACCGCAGCCGCAGCAGCCCCAGTCGCAGCAGCCGCAGCAGGGCCCGCAGGCTTCGCAGCAGCCGCAGAACCCGCAGCAGGACCAGCAGCCGCAGCAGCAGAACTGGACCCAGTGGCAGAACCCGGGCCAGGACGGCCCGTCCAATCCGCCGGCTTCCAACTAGCCAAACGGGTTCGTGGTTGCTTAGCGTGAACTAACTTTGTATAGCCTGACCTGCGAAAGGTCAGGCTTTACTTGCTTGCGCAGGGAAAACATTCCGGTCATGATGGCTTCCATGACCGACACATTGAACCGCCCCGACTCTTGCTCAAACGACTGCCCTGCAGCCGGGGCCGCTGTGGAACCCGGCGCGGGCGAGCGCCTGAACCGCCTGCGCGCCGCCGTCCTCGGCGCGAACGACGGCATCGTCTCCACCGCCTCAGTAGTCGTCGGTGTCGCTGGCGCGACGGCGAACCAGACGACGATCGCGATGTCGGGTCTTGCCGCCGTGGTTGGTGGCGCGGTGTCGATGGCGCTGGGCGAATACGTGTCGGTGTCGTCGCAACGCGACTCGGAGCGCGCCATGGGCATGACCGAGCAGCACCAGGTCAACCCGTGGACGGCAGGCATCGCTTCATTCCTGTCGTTCCTGCTCGGTGCGGCGCTGCCGTTCATTACCGCGCTGGTTGCGCCGGAGGCTGCGCGCATCGTGTCCATCTTTGTGGTCACGCTGGTGGCTCTGGCACTGACCGGTGCGCTGTCGGCGAAGCTTGGCGACGCGCCGGTGGGCCGATCCGTCGCCCGCATCGTTATCGGCGGTTCGTTGGCGCTCGCGGCGACATTCGCGGTCGGCACACTCTTTGGCGCGACCGCGGTGTAAGGGGTAAGTACACAACTCCACACAAAGTACACATCTCCACACAAGGTGGGCTGTGACAGATCGCACTGCTCGGGCGAACCCGACCTGCGGATAGTGACAAACCGTGCCTTCCCTCGAAGCGCACTTTGTCACCAGGGCCCCTAGCGCCAACCAGCTTGCTGAGACCCAACTCGGCGCCCCGGCAACTAAGGGATTACCATGCGCTGAGTGACTGACAAGTTTCGCCAACTGCCCCCACCCGGCCCGGCGTGGGGTGGCAGTCTCATGGGCACCTCGATTGTTTCGCGACTTCTCGTGGAGAAGGACCTCCTTGTCGGCGCCGGCATTTTCGCCGCGCTCGCCTCGGTGATCTTCGTCGCGCTCGTCGTCGGGTTCGCGCGTTACCGCCACCCGCAGTTTCGGCGTACCACGATGGCGGAATGGTCGATGTTTTTCATCGGCATCCTCGCCCTGGGTGCCGCGCTGTCGGGCCTGACGGGCTCCGGTGTCTACCGCCTGATCGGCTTCTGGATCGGAGCTCCGGTCACGGTGGTCACGTGGGCAATCCAGCTCACGCGTTTCGACGGCAACCCGCGCTTCACCTGGGGCTTGCCTTTGGTCGGCCCGTCCATTTCCGCGTCGGTGGCCGGCTGGCTGGCGCGCGACTACGGCAACATGTACCACACCATGGGCACGGTCTTTTTCGTCATGTCGATCCTCACCGCGGTGCCGGTGTTCATCGGCGTGTACTGGGCGGCGTTCCACGGCAAAGTGGACCTTTCCGGCGCGAACTCGGCCACCGCGTGGGTGCCGCTGGGTGTCATCGGCCAGTCCACCACCGCGATGCAGATCCTCTACCCGGGCAAGTTCTCGGTGTACTACGGCTACGTCGCGCTCATCATCGCGATCCCGCTAGCGCTGTTTGCAATGCGCACTTTCTACCCCAACGTCGCACGGTGGGTGAACTACTCCCCTGCGTGGTGGGCGTGCACCTTCCCGCCGGGCACGGTGAGCATGGGCGGTCACCAAGTCGCGCAGGTCAACGGCTCCCACTGGCTCGACGTCGTCGCGCTGACCATCCCGCTTCTGCTGCTCGCGCACTGGACGCTGTGCTCGACACGGTTTATCGGTTGGGTGTTGGAGGGCCGCCGCGGTTCGGTGACACTGCAATAACGCAGCAGTGACGCGTTAGCGCGCCACGTTCAAATCCACCTCGATCCCGCCGACGCGCCCGCGGGAGGTGAACTGCCACACTTCAGGCTCCGGGAACCCGACCGGGCGCGGCCACGGGCCCAACTGCTCGGGTGACGTGACGGTGTTTGTGCCCCACTGCGCGAGCCACAGCGCCCCGAACTGGGCGGGGCTGGCAAGGCCCATGTGGCGGCGCCAATACCAGGCGTTCGTGTACACGCCAGCCACCTCTATGCCTGCCTGCTGAAAGTACGAGGCGGCGACGCGGACGTCGTCAAGCGAAAGCCCTGCGGGCGATTCCACGTCGATCCACATGGGCAACTGCTTATCGACGACCCCCTCACACGCCACCTCAACCTGCTGTGCAACCGTCGTGCCCTCCGAGGGGGCGCGCAGGAAATGGTAGGTGGCGATGTCGCAGCCGGCGGCGGTGGCGTCGGCAAGCAATTGCTCGAAGCATGGGTCACGGTAGGTGCCGTCGGTAGTGCGGATGATGGCGAAGTCGAAGCCGGAAAAGTCGAAGCCGCGCTGGTGCTCGGAGACGTCGACGCCGAGCCTCACCGTTTGGTCAGCCCAAGCCGCGGGGTGAAACTTGCCGGGTGGCGGCGCTGGGCGGCGGCGTCGGCGATCGCGAGGCGCCACTTCGGGTCGGTCACGGGCATCTGCGAGATGGGGAACCAGCCGACGTCGGTGTTTTCGTCGTCGCCAAGCGAGGGCTCGGTGTCGTCGATGAGCTCGCAGCGGATCTGCACCGTCATGTAGGAGGCTTGATCGCCGTTGTCGTGCGTGACCGGGCCGTGGGAGCCGACGCCGAGCAGCGCCGCGGGCTCGGTACGCAGGCCGGTCTCCTCGTGCACCTCGCGCACCGCGGCGACGTGCGGGTCCTCTCCCGGATCCGCGATTCCGGTCACGGGCGTCCACTCGCCGTTGTCGGCGCGGCGCACGAGCAGCACCTCCGGCACTGCCCAATCGGAGGTGTCCGCGGAGTCGCGCAGCACCACGGCGCACACGGCCGGCACCCACATCAGGTCGGTGCCGATCTTCTTGCGGGTTTCCACGATGAACTCGGGGATAGGCATGGCAGCGAGTGTACAATCCGATTCGTTATGAGCACCGTGGCAACCGAATCACCGCAGGACACACGCCCCTTTGTACAGCGTGTGCCCAGACCATTATTCGTTGCGGTGTACGGGACGCTCATGGTCCTCACGGTGGTGGGCGCGGTGTTCGCGGCCCGCTACACGGCGGACGCGGAAAGCACGCCCGAGGAACTTCCGCAGCCGGCGCGCCCCTTTAACCCGGCGCCGGCGGACCCTGCAAATGTGGCGGCGAGTGTGCGCCCGCACCTGATCGAAAATCTCCAGGTGGGCACGACCAAAACGGGCGTGATGGCCCGAGGCGACATCACGGAGCAGGCGGTGGCGGACCCGACCGAGTTCGCCGGCCACGTCTCCCGCCTGCTGGAGCAAAACTGCCTGGACACGCTCACCCTGACCACCCCTGACGGCATGCGCCTGAACTTCTGGGGCTTTTGCTTTGCGACGATCCCCGAGCAGACCATCTACGACTTTTTCCGCTTCGCCACCACCGAGGAGGCGGATGCGGTGTCCTTTGCCAAGTTCCCGGCGCAGAAGGGTGTGCAGTACGCCAAACTCACCTGGATGGACGCCGACAGCACCGGCAAGGACCCGAGGGCACTGAAGCGGACGTGGAACCGTCTGCAGCGCCCGGAGGAAATAGAGCGGTTGACGTTCTACGGCTACTACGACGACGAGGTGGTCGTGATGACCAACGACGCCAACGACGGCAAGAACACCGAGTCCTCCCCCGCCGGCGAGGCGTTCGAAGAAAAGTGGGGACTTAAGCGCTAACTACCAGCGCTGCGGCACCAGGTCGGCGTCCGGCACGACGCGGTTAATCACAGTCATGACCTGCTCGATGTTGGAGTAGCTCATCAAGAGCGGGTCGTCCATCCCCTCGAAGCACTCCTCCCCCGCGCGGCCCGCTTCGGTGCCGGAGACCACGCCGACGACGGTGGCGCGGCCGTTGATCTCCGTGAACACGGGCCCGCCGGAGTCGCCCGAGGCGGCGCAGACGGACGCGATGTCGCCCTCGGTCTGCGCCTCGGCGTCGCCGTCAAGGTTCACAATCTGCACGCGTTGCGTGGCGACGAACTCCCCACACGTGTACCCCGTTGTCGCCCCCGTCTTGCACACGCGCTCCAAGTCGTGCGGATGGTTGGCAATGCCAGTCGGGATCGGCTTGCCGATGACATCCATGGTGCGCTCGCGGTCCGTGATCTCAACGATGCCGATGTCGATGCCTTTAGTGGCCTCGTCTGCGTCGCCGTACATGCCTGAGTAGATGAATTTACCCACCTCACGGGTGTAGTCGTAGGCGGTCGCAGCATTCGTGGGCCACACCAGATCGCCCGTGCGTCCGCAGTGGCCGGCGGTCACGGCGTAGGCGCGGCCGTTGGCGCCGGTAAACGAAAACGCCGACGTGCACGACTGGGCGGTGAAGTGCTCGCCCGGCGACGGGTAGTGGTCCGTGGACTGGATCTTCGTCCCCGGCGCCCACGGTGCGAACGCGGGCACGAGCACGTTCGATTCGCCCTCCGCCGCGGGTGGGGCGTCCTTCGGGGTTTGCACCTGCTCGAGTGCCTCGCGCTCCTCCACCGTCGCTGTCGGCACCTGGCTGGCGTTAAGCCCTAGCCACACCACAACAGCGACGAGCGCAAGCGTGGCGACGATGACCGTAATCCAGCCACCTGTTTGCAACCCCGTGCGCTTGCGCGGCGCGGGCTGCGGTTGGGGCACCGGCTGCATCTCCGGGAACTGCCACTGTTGGCCGTCCACCGGCTGGTAGCGGCGCACGGAATCGCCACCGTTGTTGTCGGGAAAGGTCAAGCGGGGACCTTACTCGGCGGTTTCGTCGGCGTCGTCGTCTTTGGCTTGTTCTTCAGCCTGGATTTTTATGTCGCGCAGGAACTTCTCCGGGTCGAACTCGGTGTAGTGCTCCGGGCCTGCGAACTGCTCTTGTGCCATCGGGGGTGTCCTTTCCTACACGTCGGTGCGGTCGATCGCATCGGCGATGAATGCTTTGACTGTATCGGCATCGTTGGGCAGATCCACAACGTGGCGCTCGGCATCCATAATCGTTGCAAAGCGCTCCGGCACCTCCGGCTCGCGGCCGGTGGCCTCCCTGATCGTGTCGGCGAACTTCACTGGCAGCGCGGTTTCCAGCACCACGATCGGCGTGTCCACCTCGTCCGCGAATTGCTGAGCGACGAACACCCCGTCCGCCGTATGCGGATCCACCAGCACGCCGTACTCGTCGTCGACCTGCTTGATCGTGGCCACGCGGTCAGCGTGGGTGGAGGTGCCGGAGGCGAAACCGAAATCGCTGGTGATGTGGGACAAGGTGTCGTCGTCAAGCGAAAAGCCCCCGTGTTTGACCTGGGTGCCGAACAGGTCACGGGTGCGGTCGGCATCGCGGCCTAACGCGTCGAAAATCATGCGCTCGAAGTTGGACGCCTTGGAAATGTCCATCGATGGCGACGACGTCGCGTGCGTGTCGGCGGCCCCGCGCGGGCGGTAGTCGCCGGTGGTGAAGAACTCGTGGAGAACGTCGTTCTCGTTCGTCGCCACGATGAGGCGGTCGATCGGCAGTCCCATCTGCTTCGCGATGTGCCCTGCGCACACGTTGCCGAAATTGCCGGTGGGCACGCAGAACGAAATGCGCTCGTCGTTGTTTTCGGTGACCTTGAGGTAGGTGGCGATGTAGTACACCACCTGCGCGAGCAGGCGCGCGAAGTTAATCGAGTTCACCGCGCCGATCGAGTACTTCGACTTGAACGCCGCGTCCGCGCTGACCTCCTTGACCACGTCCTGGCAGTCGTCAAACACGCCGTCGAGCGCAATGTTGAAGATGTTCGGGTCGTCGAGTCCAAACATCTGCGCCTGCTGGAACGGGGTCATGCGCCCTGCCGGGGTGAGCATGAACACACGGATGTTGTCGCGCCCGCGCATCGCGTACTCGGCGGACGAGCCGGTATCGCCCGACGTCGCGCCCAGGATGTTGATCTCCTCGCCGCGGCGGCCGAGCTCGTATTCAAACAGCTCGCCGAGCAGCTGCATCGCCATGTCCTTAAACGCCGCAGTCGGCCCCTCGGACAGGTGGCCGATGTGCAGGTCAGCGTTCAGGCGGGTGACCGGGACGATCTCCTCGCTTGCGAACACCGGGGTGCGGTAGGCCCGCTTCGCGATGTCCTCGAGGTCGCGCTCCGGGATGTCGTCCACGAACAGTTTCAGCACCTCGGCGGCAAGGGCAGCGTAACCGTCGTTGGCTAATAGGGTGCGCCACTCGTTGAGAAGCTCCGGCGTAATCGACGGGTACACCGCCGGCATGAACAGGCCGCCGTCCGGGCTTAGGCCGGTGAGCAGGATGTCTGTGAAGGAGCGTGCCTTCGCCGTTGCGTCGCGAGTCGAGATGTAATCCACGCCGTGAAGTCTACGTCATCGCCTCTACTGCCAGGCCAGATCGCGCAAAATCCGTTCATGTGCAGGTCTCGATATGCGTAATCCCTGGTCACGATGTTTTCGCGAAAACGGAACGATTTTCCCCAAAACGCCCTGACCTGCAGTTACGCATATCGAGACCTGCACATGAACGTTTCGGACCCGTCCCTACCGCCGAGGCGGGTCCTGGCGACCGGTGAGGATATCCACCACGGAGCGGATCGCGGCGTCGCCAAGCGGCACCGTGCGCTCCTTCTGCTGCTCAGGCGCACTCGCCCGGCGCGGAATGGTCGGCTCGACACTGATGCCGAGCGTCGCGTCGTTCAGGTCGAGTTTCGTTGTGGGGTCGATGCCGGCGACGCGCGCGGCGTCGACAAGCGCAACCAGATCCGCAAAGGTCGCGTCGTTGAGGTCGATAGTCATGTTCACAGCCATAGGCACGAGCATATTGCTTATCGACGACCCCACGCACCTAGTCGAACTCCAGCGACTGCTCCTCGCCCCAGAACACCTGCTCCACCACGCGGTGGGCTCGCCGGGTGATGCGCAGGTAGTCCTCGAGGAAGTCCTGCTGGTCGTCGGGGTCGTATCCGGCGGAGCCTGCAACCTGCGCGAGTTGGGGTCCCGGCGCGGGGAGTTGGTCTTCGCGTTTGCCGGTGACCAGCACGATGGCGTTGCGGGCGCGGGTGGCGGTGAGCCAGGCAGTGCGCAGCTCCTTCGCCTGAGATGCGGATACGAGTGCCGGGTCGTCGAGGTCGATGAGGAAATCGAGCGCGTCGAGCGCCGACGGGGTGCGCAGTTCGTCGTAGTGGTGGGCGTGCGCCATGGTGATGAGTTGGACGGTCCATTCGACGTCGGCAAGCGCGCCGCGCCCGAGTTTCGTATGCGTAGCACGGTCGGCGCCGCGGGGTAGGCGCTCGTTGTCCACGCGGGCTTTGATGCGGCGGATTTCACGGATATCTGCGGGTTTCGCGCCGCCGGCCGGGTAGCGGAACTCGTCGATCGCCTCCAAGAACGCGTCGCCTACCCCGCGATCGCCGGCGACGACGGTAGCGCGCAGCAGCGCCTGGCGCTCCCACACTTCGCCCCACTCGCGGTAATAACGCTCGTAGGAGGCCACGCTTCTCACCACTGGCCCGGAGCGGCCTTCGGGACGCAGGCCGAGGTCGACTTCCAGCGGCGGATCGCCCGACGGTTTGGACAGACGCCGGCGCATCTGGTCGATGATCTTCGCGGCCCACGCGATGGCTTCGGCCTCGTCGGTGCCGTCAGCAGGCTCGGCGACGATCATCACGTCAGCGTCCGAGCCGTAGCCCAATTCCGCTCCCCCGAGCCGGCCCATCCCGATCACGGCGATGCGCGCCGGGGGCGTATCGCTTGCCGACGACTCCAGGTCCGCAACCACCTCCGCCCTCAGCGCCGCCTCGAGCACCGCCTCCCAGACGTACGTCAATTCCAGGCAGACTTCGCGCACGTCCATCAGGCCGAGAAGATCGGCGGCGGCGATGCGGGCGAGTTCGGCTCGTCGCAACGAGCGCGCCACCGACACCGCCTTGTCGGGGTCGGACTGGTGGCGCTTCGCCGACGCGACGATCGCCTTGTGTACCTGGTCCGGCGCAGCCTCCAGCAGGCGCGGCCCGCTGGAACCGTCGCCGAGCAGTTTCACCACTTCGGGGGCAGAAATGATGAGGTCGGAGGCGTACGGAGAGGTGCCCAGGATATGCATGAGGCGCTGGGAGGCCACGCCTTCGTCGCGAAGCATGCGCAGAAACCAGCTGCGGTCCACCGCCGCGTCTGAGAGTTTGCGGTAGTTGAGCAGCCCCTGGTCGGGATCGGCGGTGTCGGCGAGCCAGTGCATAAGGCTCGGCAGCATGATTGCCTGCAGTCTCGCCTTGCGTGAGGTGCCTTTGACCATGGCGGACAGGTGGTCGAAGGCGCGCGCCGGGTGGCGGTAACCAAGCGCAGCGAGCTGCGCCTTGACGGCGTCGGCGGACAGGTTCGCCTCACCCACGGTGAGGTCTGCAACCGCGTCGAGCAGCGGCCGGTAGAACAGGCGCTCGTGCAGGTCGGCGACGTCGCGGCGCACGCGTTTGAGTTCGCGGTGCAGCGCCTCGGGTGCGGTGCCGCGCGGGCCTGCGGAAAACCCAGCGGCGCGGGCGAGCCAGCGGTTGCGTGGCTCGTCGTCCGCCTCGGGCAATTGGTGGGTGCGCTTGAAGCGCTGCAGTTGCAGGCGGTGCTCCAGCAGGCGCAAAAACTCATAGGCGCCGGTGAGCACCTTGGCGTCCTCGCGGCCGACGTAGCCGCCCTTCGCAAGTGCCGTAAGGGCTTCGAGGGTGTTTTGGGCGCGCAGGGTGTCGTCGATACGCCCGTGCACGAGTTGGAGGAGCTGGACCGCGAACTCGACGTCCCGAAGCCCACCGGGGCCGAGTTTGAGTTCGCGGTCGCGCACGTCAGCGGGCACGTTTTCAAGCACGCGCCGGCGCATGGCCTGGACGTCCTCGACAAAGGAATCGCGTTGCGAGGCCTCCCACACCATCGGTGCGAGTTTCTCCGAATACGCACGCCCCAGCTCCATCGTCCCGGTCATCGGCCGGGCCTTGAGCAGCGCCTGGAACTCCCAGGTCTCGGCCCACTTGTTGTAGTAGGTCACGTGCGAATCCAGGGTGCGCACCAGCGCGCCGGAGGTGCCCTCGGGGCGCAGGTTCGCATCGACGTCGAAGAAGCAGGCCGAGCCGATGCGCATCATCTCGCTGGCGGCGCGGGTGATCTTGGCGGTGGCGGGCTCGGCGACGAAGACGACATCCACGTCCGAGATGTAGTTCAACTCCCCCGCGCCACACTTGCCCATCGCGATGACGGCCAACTCGGCGTCGAATTCGTCGTCACCGTAAACGTCGCGCATGGCTACGGCAAGCGCTGCGGTCAGTGCGGCGTCGGCCAGGTCGGTGAGCCTATCCGTGGTGTACGCGTACGTCATCGGCTCGCCCTCGCCGAAGCCTTTCACGGCGGCGAAGGTGCCGGCAAGATCCGCGGCGGCGACCTGCATCACCAGGTTGCGGTGCGCGGTGCGGAGCGCTTGCTTGGCGACGACCACCTCACCGGCATCAGCCCGATACAGCCCCGGCTCGTCCGCGTCGACGCCGACTGCGGCGAGCATGGTGCGAAACATTGCGGGCCGGTCCGGGAGGTCGTCGCAAAGCAAACGCCACTGCTCGGGGTTGGCGATGAGGTGGTCGGACAGGGCCGTGGAGCCGCCGAGCAGCGCGAAGAAGCGGGTGCGGAAGATGGGGTTGGATGAAAGTTCGTCGAGCAGCGGCGCCCACGAATCCAGCGCGTCGTGGAGACGGTAGGCGTTATTCAGCGCCAAATCCGGGTCGGCCGCCCCCGCGAGCGTGTAGGCGAGCTCCTCGGTGTCGAAGCCGAGCTCGGCCAGATCGTCGGCGGCGCGCGGGCTGGTCAGGCCAAGTTTTGCGGGTTTCACTACAGGTCAATCCCGGTGTCGACTTCCCAGGGCGTGATCTGGGCGGTGTAATCGTGCCACTCCTGCCACTTGGCGCGCAGGAAGAATTCGTAAACCTGCTCGCCGAGCACCTCCGCCATGAACTCGGAGCGCTCGAGGTTGCGCAGCGCCTGGTCCAGCGAGTTCGGCAGGTCCCGGTACCCCATCGCGCGGCGCTCCCGGCGCGTGAGCGCGAATACGTCGTCGCGCGCCGGCTCGTCGAGTTCGTAGCCCTCCTCGATGCCCTTCAGTCCCGCGGCGAGGACCGCGGCGAACGCGAGGTACGGGTTGCAGGCGGAGTCCAGCGAGCGGACCTCCACCCGGCGCGACTCGGCCTTGTGCAGGCGGTAGGTGGGCACGCGCACCATGGCGGAGCGGTTGGAAATGCCCCAGGTCGCGGCGGTGGGTGCCTCGGAGCCGAACTGGAGGCGCTTATACGAATTGACCCACTGGTTGGTCACCGCGGAGATCTCGCTGGCGTGTTCGATGATGCCGGCGACGAACTGGCGGCCGGTTTTGGACAAGCTGATTTCGTCGTCCGGGTCGTGGAAGGCGTTGGAATCGCCCTCGAAGAGCGAGAAGTGCGTGTGCATCGCGGAGCCTTCGAGGTTGCCGAAGGGCTTGGGCATGAAGGTCGCGTGCACGCCGTTGATCTCCGCGACGGTTTTCACCAGGTAGCGGAAGGTCAAGATGTTGTCCGCCATGGTCAGCGCATCCGTGTGGCGCAGGTCGATCTCCTGCTGGCCGGGCGAGCCCTCGTGGTGGGAGAACTCGGTGGTAATCCCCATGTACTCCAGCGCGGAGACTGCCATGCGGCGCAGACGCGGCGCCTCGTTGCGCTTGGCTTGGTCGAAGTAGCCACCCTTGTCCGCCGGCTTCGGCGCCTCCCCGTCCGCGCCGGGTTTGACCACATAGAACTCGATTTCGGGGCTGGCCTGGAACTCGAAGCCCATGTCGCGCGCGTTTTGGATCTGCCGGCGCAGCACGTGCCGCGAGTCGGCAAACAGGGGCCCGCCGTCGGGCATGGTGATGTCGCAGAACATGCGCGCGGTCTGCAACCCGGAGTCCTCGTCGAACGGCAGCGGCTGGTACGTCGACGGGTCCGGGCGCAGCAGGGTGTCCGACTCGGAGATGCGGGAAAAGCCCTCGATGGAGGAGCCGTCGAAGCCCACGCCCTCCTCAAAGGCAGACTCCAATTCGGACGGCGACATCATCACGGTTTTCAGCGATCCGAAGATGTCGGTGAACCAGAGGCGGAGAAAGGCGATGTCTTGCTGCTCGACCAAGCGCAGCACGTTGTCGGTTTGGGCACTCATGGCAACAACTGTAGCGGGCGTGACGACATCCACTTTTCGTCGAAGTCCGTGTCGGCGACCACGCTAGACTGTGGAGCTATCGATTAAAGGAGGTCACCACACCATGGCTGAGCAGCAACCACAGAATTTCCTCGAGGTCGAGGTGAAGTTGGCCGTCGACGAGAGCACGGGCATGCCCGATCTCACCCAACTCCCCGGCGTGGAGGAGATCGCGGGCACACGCGAACACAACCTTTCCGCGGTGTACTACGACACGAAAGATCTGCGTCTCACGCGCTCCAAGATCACGCTGCGCCGCCGCACGGGTGGCGCGGACGACGGCTGGCACATGAAACTGCCGCAGGGCAGCGCGCGCAAGGAGGTGCGCATGCCTCTCGACGACCCGGCGCAGGTCCCCGAGGCACTCCGCGCCCAGGTCCGCGCCATCGTCCGCAACGAGGAACTCGCACCTGTCGCGCAGGTGGATAACCGCCGCGTGGAGATCACCCTCGCCGGCGAGGACGGACCTGTTGCGGAGTTTTGCGACGACCACGTCACAGCCTGGTCCCTGCTGCCTGGCGGCGAGCGCACCAACTGGCGCGAATGGGAAATCGAGCTGACCGACGCGCTCGCCGGCACTGAGGAAGGCAACACCCTGATCGAGCAGGCGTCGTCCTTCCTCATCGCGGCGGGCGCGCGCAAGTCCTCCTCGCCGTCGAAGCTCGCCACCGCGCTGGGCGACGCAGTCAAGACCGCTCCGCTTCCGCCGCATATGCAGGGCTCGCTTGACGACGACTCCCCGGCGGCGGCCGTGGTGTCGTCGCTAAGCAAACAGCGCGACGCGATTGTGGATTGGGAACCGCGCGTGCGCGCCGACGAGTGGGATTCGGTGCACCAGCTGCGCGTGTCCACCCGCGAGATGCGCTCGCTGCTGGAGACGTTCGAGGGCATTCTCGAGGGCGAGGAACTGGGCCGGCTGGAAGACGAGTTGAAGCACGCCGCGGGTGTGCTCGGCGTGGCGCGCGACGCTGAGGTCGTGGAGGAGCGCTTCGCGGAGCTGCTCGACTCCGACGAGTCCGGACTGATCGACGACGCCGCACGCGCCCATATCGCCGGCGACATGCGCCGCGACTACAACGACGCCCACGCGGAGATCATCGCGATGCTGGACTCCGACCGGTTCATGGACCTGTTAGATTCGATCGACGCGCTGCTGGCCGAACCGCCGATCGCTGCCGGCGACGAGTCCAAGAAAGAGGAAAAGAAGCAGTCGAAAGAGGTCCTCTACGACCACCTCGAGCGCGGCTACAAGAAACTGCGCAAGCGCCACGAGAAGGTCGGCGAGCACTACTACGACACCGACCTGCCGCTGCACGAGCGCGAGGATTACGTCCACGACGTGCGCAAGGCCGCGAAGAAGTTGCGCTACTCCGCTGTCGCCGCCCAGGACGCGGGACTGAAGGCGGGGCGCCTGGCGAAGGCCTGCAAGCGGTTGCAGAGCCAGTTAGGCGACTTCCAGGACGCGGTGACCTCGCGCGATCGCATCGAGCGGCTTGCCAACGAGGCCCGCGAGCGCGGCGAGGACGCCTTCGCCTACGGCATGCTCTACCAGCGCGAACTCGCCCGCGGCGAGGAGGCGCTTCGCGGCTACGACGACACCATGCGCGAGGTGCGCAAGGCGTTTAAGAAGGTCAAGCCGTAGGTTTTTCTTCCCGGGTCTACTTCTCCCAGGACGGGGTCTCGCCCCAGTTGTCGTCGGCCTCGTCCTGGTTGTCGGCGGTCTTGTTACGCTGCGTCGCGATCTTGATGGCGTTTTCCGCCTCCTCGCGGGTCGCATACGGGCCCATGCGGTTGTCCCAGGACGCTTCCTTGCCCTGGGTGACCTCGCCGGTGGACGGGTTGTAGTAGAACTGCTCGTCAGCCATGACCAAGCTCCTTATTCGTTGGGGTTATAACCGGCCTCTACCCTACCGGCCCGCTTGGTAGTGTGGTTGCGGTTAAGGAGCGTGTACATGGCAGTTTTTCAGACCCCCAAAAAGTCACCTGTCGAGCGCGTCCGCGCTGCTCACCCGGGCGGTGGACACGTTGCGTCGGCGCCGGGAACGTGGGTGCTCATCGGTGAGAACGTCGACCACTTCGGCGGCGTGACGCTCGTCGGCACGGCGTCGCTACGGGTGGCGGCCGCGGCGAGCCCGCGTGACGACGACACCATCGCCATCAACGCCCGCAGCCCCCACAACAGGGTTACGTCCGAGACGACACTCACGCAGCTTCACGACGACGACATCACCGACCCCCTCGCCCGCCGCTGGACCGGCCTAGTGCAAACTCTGATCCAGCGCCAGGTGCTCTCGCGGGACACCGCCGGGCTGGACATCACCGTCGAGTCGGACGTCCCCCTCGGCGCGGGCCTCGGCGCGATGTACGCCGCCGACGCCGCGATCGCCCTGGCGCTCGCCGGCGGCCACGACGATATCGACACTGCCCCGTTTCGCACCCGACTCGCCGAAGTTTGCTCGCACGCCGTGGCTACGTACTCGTCGCTTGCGGTGGTGCGCGCCCGCCACTCGGTGGCCCTGCGCGGCGGCGGTGACGGCGTGAGCGTTATCGACTACGCCGACGGCTCACTGACTCAGGCCCCGCATCCGGCCCGCCACGGCGTCCGCATCTTCTCCCTGGTCACAGAGCTGGGTACGCCGTACAGCAAGGAAAACCAGGCAATTGCCGATCACCGCGCGTTCATCGACGCCGCCTGCGCGAACTTCGGTGTCGAATCGCTGCGTCAGCTTCCCGACGCCGTCAACCGCGTCGTCCAGTGGGTCGAGGCCCGCCGCTCCGTCGGCGACGAGACCGCCCCTGACCCGGACACCGCCAGGCGCTGGGTGCACTTCTGCGAATCTGAGACGCTGCGCTCGCTCGCCGCGGCCAAGGCGTTGCGTTCCCGCCGCGCCAACGACCTGTTTACCCTGCTGAATTCCCCGTCGGAGCCCCACAACCTGGCCACCCCCGAAGCCGTGGTCGCCTTGGCCCGCGAGCGCGGCGCCGTGGCCGCCCGTCCCGCCGCGACCGGCACGTCGAACGCAGTGATCGCGTTCGTGCCGGTGCAGGAGGCCGATGCCTTTGTGGAAACGATGGCCAAGGATTTCGAGGTCGTGGAAGTCACCCCGGGCGAAGTCGCCCGCCTCGAGGCGTAGGACTGCGGCGTGGTGGATTCTCCTACGCTCGGCTCTCTGGGTTGTGCGAAGGATGACGAAGGTGTCGTCGACACGCTTGTGGTTGCACACGCCGGTTATGGCAACTCCCAAAACGAGTATTACGACGAGGTCCTCCACGAAGTCGAGGGGCGCATCGCCGCATCCGGTAGTGCTGGCAAAACGGACATTGCTGCGTTGGTGAGTTGGAAACGGCTCAACGCCAGTGCGGTGTGGGTCAGAGAGTTGATGCAGCTGCCCGAAAGTGCCGTACGCGAGGCCACCGGCGCAGCGTTTGAAGCGGCACGAAAGTTTGAGCCGATATCGACAGCAGCAGCGAATGCCGTCGAGGCGTTGCGTCCTCTCCCCGGCTTACGACGAGGCGGGGCCGTCGCGTCTGCTGTGCTCACCGCCGGTGCCCCGGAACGGATGGCCGTCTACGACCGGCGCGCGCACGAATCGTTGCGAAAACTTGGTATCTCGGTCGGGTATAAGGCAGGCATCTATTCTCGATACATGGCAGTTGTTGAAGCATTGCGTAACGACGTCAACAACTCACGCGGCTTGGCTTGGCGAGCACGTGACGTCGACCTCGCGCTGTACTGGATGGCGGAATAACTATGTCGGGATCCCACAAAGATTCAATTGGACAATTCTCCGACCCACGCGAATTGGAAAACGCATGGTTCCAAGAACGCCGCGCCAACCTTTACGCTGAGCTGCAGGATGCCAGGGCGTCGGCTCTGGATTCCATTTCCCCTCAGCTCGAGGAGTTAGAGGGAGCCCTCGCCGAAGCACAGCGCGAAAACCGAGCTCACGACACCGCCGATTTAGGCGTTCAGATTGCACAACTGCAAGAGCTCAAAGAACTCAAACTTTCCCAGATTGCACTGCGCGATGATGAGGCGAAACGCTACGATGCAGATGCGCGCCGTGCCTATGCGCTTTGGCGACAAACTCCCGATGGCCAGCATTTCCAACAATGGCTCAAAGACGCGGAACGCCTCTACGTACGCCACTCCCGCTTTCTCAAAAATTGGGATGCAAAGTACGAATCTGAAGCAATGAGTCAGGTGTCCGGGTATGACCGGCGCGCTGCGGAAACCGACATCTGGGTTGATAAACCCCCGCTGGGTATCCGCTCCTGGATTTTCATCACCGTCGCTGGAGCAGGAATACTCTCGTCGATCATCATCCAGGTGCTCTACAACAACGGCAAGATGACCGACAGCCTTCGAGATGAGGTTCTCTTCTGGGCTATGCTCGCTGGTTTCTTCGGAGCGATCGCGTCCGGTATCTCGGCTTTCTTTGATAGGAACTCCCGAGCCTGGCGCCGAGACAACCAAAACACACGGACGACTTCACGCGCCGATCGAGAGCAAAAGTTTGGTTACGACCCGCTTTCCGAAGCTGCCCCACCCTCCCCTTTTGAGGATGGTTACCGCGAGTACCTAGATCTAATCAAACAGACGGCCGTGAACGGTTTTGAAAATCATCCGTCCCCTTCAGAGCTACCGCCGCTGCGAGCTCCCCGTTTTCGCCCGACCGTCGATATTCCGTTCGCGCCAATGGCGACGTTGTTGGATCGCGCAAAAGCTGAAATGTGATTCGCCTGCACGGGTTTGCCTTCTTCGAACCACCATGGGCGAATCTGTCCTCCCAGTTGGTAAGGCCCCTTGGCACTCCTTGTGTCGCCGTCACACCGCTTCTCCAAAGTTCGAAAACGGCGTTACGAAAATGGCCCGAAATGGGGTGTTTTCGAACTCTTGTTTTCGAAATCTGGCGGGCAACGAGGAACGAGGACTAGTCGGCCGGCCAGGCGAACCCAACTTCGCGCGCGTCTGGGTCCGCCCGGACGAGGGAGAACTTCGTCTCCGCACCTTCCTCGGGCGAGCCTGCGGACGGCGCGAGCACCGGCGGGTCCACGATGAACACGCGGGCCGGCGCGGCCTCCCCGCCCTTGCCGGCGCTCGCACTGCCGGGGCCCGACACAACGGGCTCCCCGCGCTTGAGCACCACCCCGTCGAAGTTGTGGCCCACCCACGGCTCAAGCACCGTCGCCTCCGTCAGGTGCAGGCAGGCCTTTTCCACGGTGTTGGCCAGTTGCGACGACCGCCCCATCGTCTTGAGCATCCGCGCCGCGTCGCGCGTCACCCACTCCGGCACCGGCTCGCCGGCGCAGATGGCGAGGCAGACTTCGGTGGCGAAGCGGTCAACAAGCCTGCGCAGCGGCGCAGTCACGTGCGCGTAGTGGCCACCGATGCCGGCGTGCACCTCCGGCGCGTCCTCAGACAGGTCGACGTAGCCTGCACCGCGCAGCAGTTTCTGAGCCTCACGCATCACCGCCATCCCGCGCGGGGTGTCGGCGTCCACACCGGCGAGAAATTCGCCGATATCGCCGGTGACGTCGAAGCCCAAGTTGCGCGCCTCACGCCGGAACTCGGCCTCCCCCTCCGCCGACGCCGGCCCCAACGTACGCAGGAACCCGACCCCCGCATCGACCATCATGCGCCCGGCAACCATGCCGGTCAGCAGCGAAATCTCCGAGTTGTAGTCCATGATCGGGTGGCGCGGCTCGATGACCAGCTCGTAGTTCTCCCCGTCGCCGACCACCCGCACCGACGGCACGCGCAGGTTAATTGCGCGCCTGCGTAACGACGACTTCTGCCGCAGCCGCCCCACCTCCGGCAACAACTCGATGGAGGGGTGCACGGTGCCTTGAGCAAGCGAGGCGTGCACGCCCTCGTAGTCCAATCGAGCAACCGAGTGCACGAGGGCGCGTTCGACGTTCGCATTTACGACCTCGCCGTCGTCGTCAAGCGAAAATGTCCACAGCACAGCAGGCCGGTCGACGTCCGGCAGCAGCGACGCCGAGCCCTCCGACAGTTCCTCGGGGTGTAGGCGCGCCGGCTCGTCGGGGAGGTAAATGGTCTGGCCGCGCTTGAGCGACTCGGCGTGGACCTCGGAATCGGCGGGGACGAACGCCGCGACATCCGCGATCGCATAGCGCACCGTGTATCCCCCGGCGTCGCGCTTCTCGACGTGCACCGCCTGGTCTAAATCCTTCGAACCTTCCGGGTCGATGGTGACGAAGGGGATGGCGCGGGCGTCGATACGCGAACCCGCGAAGCGGTCCTCGAGGCCTGCCGCCTCCTTATGCAGCGACGACGCGAAATCGGTGCGCACGTCGAACTCGCGCGCGATCGGGCGGAAATTTAAAGGCGCGGCGTAAAGCTTCATAAAACGCCATCGTGCCACGAAGTGGGCGAATGAGTCGGCCTATGAGCCGGATTCTGTACCCCGCAAGCGGGGCGGCGACCATCCATCTGGGCGACCCATCGCTGGGCGCCTCGAGCAGCTACCTTCGGACTGGGCGGGCAGCCTCATCGCGTCCGACGACCTCCGCCGTTTCGGGCGGGGGCTCTTGCCTTGCTCCCGGTGGGGTTTACCTGGCCGCACGTGTTGCCACGCACGCCGGTGCGCTCTTACCGCACCCTTTCACCCTTACCCCGTTGCAGGGGCGGTCTACTCTCTGTTGCACTTTCCCGCGGATCGCTCCGGGTTGCTGTTAACAACCACCGTGCCGTGTGGAGTCCGGACTTTCCTCGACGTGCGCCTGCCCCATGGTTGGGGTGGTTCGCGCCGCCGCGGCCGCCCGGCCGGCTCATTCGCGGGGTACAGCATACGCTTTCGGCCGGTTGGAACGGAACTGCGGCAGGATGCGACCGGGTCCGGTCCAAACCCAAAAGTGAGGGGCAGGATGTGAGGGGTTCGAGTAATAGCGCTCTCCCCGATTTCGACGACGGCGACCCCCTCACATCTAGCCCCTCACAAGTAGCCGGGGTTCACACCCTGCCCCTCACATCTAGCGGCGGAACCTATCGGAACCTACCGGTGATGCGCCACGTCGTTGACGCAGCGGACCACGCCGTAGTCGCCGTAGAAATCGACCACCGAAATGCTGGCGAGATCCAAAAACAGGTGCTTGAACAGGTCCGCATTCACACCCAGCGCCTGGCGGACGACGGACTTCACCGGCGTCATGTGGGTGACCAGCAGCACCGTTTGCCCCTCATAGCGCTCCTGCAACTTCAGTCGCGCGCGGGTGACGCGGCGGTGAAAGGCGGTCAGCGACTCCCCCGACGGCGGCGCGTTGTTCGGCGAGGACTGCCAGGTCTCAAAGGCCTCGGCATCCTTGGCAATCACCTCGTCACGCGTTAGGCCTTCGAAGTCGCCGAAGTCCAATTCGCGTAGGCCGTCATCGGTCGCAACAGATAGCCCCAGCGTCTCGGCGGCGTACTTGGCGGTTTGTTGAGCGCGGGCTTGTGGGGAGGCCACGATGGCGTCGATACGCCCGAAGCCCTGCAGTGCCGATGCAGCACGTTTTGCCTGTTCGCGGCCGGTGTCGGTGAGGTCCGGGTTGGACGTGCCGGAAAAGCGACGCTCGGCCGAATGCTGCGTCTGACCGTGGCGCAGCAGGATGAACCGGGTGCGCGGGTTTTCGTGGCCGGCCCAGTGTGCGGCAGCATCGCGCTTGTCGACGACCGCCTCCCCGGAAGACGACACGGAAGACCCAGCCCACACCCCGGTGCCCTTCACAATCCCCGGCTTGTCGCCGCGGGCGGCGGCGTCCATGGCCACGTTGGACAGTTCGTCGGCCTTTTTGTTCTTCGCGCGCGGGACCCAGGTGTAGGTGACCTTTTCAAACCCGGAGGCCAAGTCGCGGGCCTGGCGGGCGAGTTTTTGCATGTCCGGGTGCTTGATTTTCCAGCGGCCGGTCATTTGCTCGACGACGAGTTTGGAGTCCATGAACACGTCGACACGCGTGGCCCCCACGGACCGGGACGCCTCTAGTCCCTGGATCAGCCCGTGGTACTCGGCGACGTTGTTGGAGGATTTCTTGCCCACCACGTAGGCGATCTCGCCGAGCGTCTCACCGGAAGCGTCGTAGACCACCGCGCCGGAGCCGGCGACGCCCGGGTTGCCGCGGGAGCCGCCGTCGCAGTACATCTTGACCTGCATTTACGCCTCTTCGGAGGGAGCGACGCGCACGAGCAGCGTGCCGCAGTTCGGGCAGGTCGGCAGGGTGTCCTCCGGCTCGGCCATCACCTCGGCGCGCTCGGCGGGCGGCAACTGGATGAAGCAGCCGCCGCAGGCGCGGCCGTTGAATTTTGCGGCGCCGATGTCGTCGTAGGCGTCGAGTACGTCGTCCGGCAACTTGGCGCGTAGAGCGTCGGTGTCCACGACCTCTTCCTCCGGCAGCGCGTCGACGGTGCGTTGGGCGGCGTCGACTTTGCGGTTGATGTCGTCGACACGCGCGGCGTGCACGTCGCGGTTGTTGCGAAGCGCGGCGATCTCGTTGTGCGCCTCCTTCAACTCAGAAAGCAGGTCGGCGATGCGCGACTTCGCGGCGTAGCGGTCGTGCTCGAGATCCTTGCGGCGCTCCGGGTCGGTCTCCGCACCCAGTTGGCGCTTGTCGTCCAATTCGCGCTTTTTCAGTTTGCGTTCGTCTTCCTGGATGCGCAGGATCTCCAGCTCCATGTCGTCCACGGCGAGTTGGGCGGAGGCGGAGGCCTCGGTCAGGCGGGTGCGCTCGTCGAGAAGCTTTTGCAGCTCCTCGACTTCGGGGCGGACGCGGGGCTGGGACTTGGAGGCGTCGGCAAGCGAGAGCTCCAGGAGGACGGGTTGCAGGTCTTTGGCTAATTGCATCAGTACTCCTTTAGTTCGCGGGGTGTGCGGACACGGTCCAGGGATCCGTGCGGATGTGCAGGATCTCGGTGTCCACGCCTAGAGGCGCCACGATACCCTCCGCCTGCTCGGTCCACGGAAACTCGCTGGCCCAGTGCGCGGTGTCGATCACGGCCGGGCCTCCCGCGCGCAGGTGCTCGTCGACGGGGTGGTGGCGCAGGTCGGAGGTGACGTAGACGTCCACGCCGAGCTTGGCAACGTCGGCAAGGAAGGAATCGCCCGAGCCAGAGGACACCGCGACCTTGTGCACCATCTGGTCCGGGTCGCCGGCGGCGCGCACGCCCCACACAGTTTCCGGCAGCGCGTTGGCGACCTGCTGAGTGAATTCGCGCAGCGTCATCGGCTCGGGGAGCGTGCCGATGCGGCCGAGCCCCGTCGCCTGGTCCAGGTCCGCGGTGTGCTCCACCTGCACGATGTCGAACGCCGGCTCCTCGTAGGGGTGGTTCGCACGAAGCGTATCGACGAGCCCACGCCGCAGCCTCGCCGGCGCCACGAACTCCACACGCACCTCCTCGGCGGTGAAGTGCTCGCCGACAGCGCCGTCGGTCGGGTCGGCGCCCTCGCCCGGGGTGAACTCGCCGGTGCCCTCGTAGGAAAACGCGCACTCGCGGTAGTTGCCGATCGCGCCCGCGCCGGCGTCGAAGAGCGCCTGCTTCAACGTCGCGGCGTCGGACGGCGGGACGTGGACGCCCCAGCGGTCGGTGGCGCCCAGAAGCACCGGCTTGATCGGGCGGCCGGGTTCGATGCCGACGAGCTCGGCCAGTTTGTCGCTTACGCCCGGGCGCGCCGAGTCGGCGTTGGTGTGCGCGGCGAACAGCGCACAGCCGCCTTTCAGCAGCGTGTGGATGACCTTGCCCTTCGGCGTGTTCGCCGCCACCGAGTGCACGCCGCGCAGCAGCAGCGGGTGGTGCACGACCAGTAGCTGCGCCCCGGCGGCAACGGCGCACTCGGCCACCTCCTGGGTGCAGTCGAGCGCGAAGGCAACCTTGGTCACCTCGTCGGCAGGATCGCCGCAGATCAGCCCTACCTGATCCCAACTTTCGGCCAGCGCGGGCGGGTAGGCGGCCTCGAGCGCGCCGACAACGTCTTGCACAGTCACAGCAGTCATGGCAGCCAGCCTACAAATTTGGAACAGTGGGCAGGCGTGACCACCACATTGCTTTTCGACGTCGACGGCACCCTGATCGATTCCTTCCCCGGCATCCGCCACGGCTTCCTGGTTGGCCTGGATGCTGTGGGCTGGGAGAAACCAGACGAGGAGTTCATCAAACGCATCCCCGGCCCGCCCATGCCGGAGTCCATGCGCGCGCTCGGGATGGAACCGGAAACGGTGGAGCAGGCCATGCGCGCCTACTCCGAGTACATGTCCACCGAGGGCTGGCAGCGCTTCGAGGTCTACCCCGGTATGGCGGACCTCGTGGAGCACCTGCACCGGGAAGGGTTTGAGTTGGTCACGGCGACGTCGAAAAGCGAACGCTTCGCACGCGCGGCGCTCGAGCGGGCAGGAATGCTCGAGCACATCGATTTCCTGGGGGCGGCATCCAACGACGGCGTGCGCGCCAAGAAGGCCGACGTGATCCGCTACGTGCTGGACAACGTGGCGCCCAAGCGGCCGCTGATGATCGGCGACCGCACCCACGACTACACCGGCGCCGCCGCCTTCAACATCCCGAGTGTTGCCGTGACCTGGGGCTACGGCGCTTCGGCGGAGTGGGACGAGGCAAACTACGTAGCATCAGACGCGACCGAGTTGGAAAGGATCATCCGTGCTGCATATTGATTTCGTCTGCACCGGCAACATCTGCCGCTCCCCGATGGCGGAAGTCATCGTGCGCGCCAAGTTGGAAGAAGCGGGACTGCGTGACTCCGTCCGCGTGTCGTCGTCAGGCATCGGCGACTGGCACGTCGGCCACAAAGCCGATGAGCGCGCTCGGCGCGAACTGGCCCAGCACGGCTACGACGGCGAAGAACACCGCGCCCAGCAGTTCGGCTTCGAGCAGGAGCAGGCAGACCTCATCGTCGCACTGGATACCAACCACGTGTCCGAGTTGGTCGTGCGCGGCGTGCCCGAAGAAAAGGTGCGGCTGCTGCGCTCCTTCGACCCCGACGCCCCCGCTGGCGCCGGCGTTGCGGACCCCTATTACGGCGGGCCCGAGGGCTTTACCGTGGTGCGCGAACAGATCGAAGCCGCCGCCGACGGCATTATTGCCTGGGTGCGCGATCGGTGAGCCCCAGTACGAGACAGTCCGCCGAAAGTTTTCCAGTGGACGCGAGCTCATCGAGAGGGTGAAGCCACGCCGCGAGCAGGCCCAAGCCTACTGTGCGATCGCTGACGAGGTCGAAACCGAGACGGGTGCTGAGTCTGATCAGCTCAACTCAGAGAGCGTCAGGCAGAGGGTATCGCCCGCGCGAAAGCCCGTAGCGTGTACAAAGGGCGGGCGAGGGTGCTCACCGGCGTCTAGGTTGCGCAGACCAAGTGCACCCCAAGGCAGAGGTGGCCCACCGGCTCGGGATTGGGCGCACGACGTTACGCAAGCACCTGTCATAAGCGGAGGGAAAATCCTCGATCTGCTGTTAGCCAACCTCGGAGATTGACGATACCCCGCAGCTCGAGTCCTTACACGCTTCACTGTGGTAATCGAAGATTGTCAACGGTTTCTCCGGGGCGTTCCAGCTCCTCACTTCAATTTTCCCGCCCTTTTCCAGTGCGAATTTGGGGTCGAAGCCAGCGGAATTCATGGGAATGAACTGTTTTTCGGAAAATCCCTCAATCGTTCCCGTTAACTCGGGATCTGCAGAATCCCTTCTATTGATAAACACTCTGCCTTCTCTGTCAATGAACCCGTTCTCGCCTCGTGGCAGGGTGCGAGTGACAGCAAAATCTTCATGGAGTGTCATGACGTGCTCGGTTACTTGCTCAATGTCGAGCGTGTCGTCCCCGCTTACTCGAACTTCGAAAGCCGTGAGAAAAGTTCGGTTTCCCTCCACTCGTCCCTGGAGAATCTCGAAGAGCCCATCCCCCAGATAGTTGACGTGTGGATACTTAAAATCAGGGGAGTTGACTTCGTAGCCGTCTGGAAACGTTATTTCCCTGCCGTCTCCCTCGGCATCTAAGAGAAACATTCTTCTGTCGCTAGCTGTTCCGGTTGGCGTATATCCGATTACGATGGCATGTTTTTCACCGACGGCGAGCGAGTGTGGAACTAACGGGAGGTCGTGAGTTGAATTGGTCCCATCTTCCTTCAGAACGATCGCTTGATGTGCGAATTTGGCTGATTGCGATGAGTTGACAATGGCAACCGCCATAGATCCTTCGGGAGAAAATCCGAAATACGTAATGGGGGCATAGTCTTGGATCTCAACGGAACCGTTGTACAGACCTTGTTGTTGTATTGAGTCGGCGAAGTAGAGATAGCTCCCCCCGTTTGTCGGGAGAGCTACCGGAGTCCAGCTACCCGAGCCTTGCACGTGGGCAATCTCTTGGCCTTTAGGTTCATAGAGGTAGTAGCTGTTTGAACTGTTATTCCCAAAGGGCTCAAGCACCGGGCCGTAAGAGACAATGTAATTACCTGACTCCGACCAGTCCTGTGCCGTCGAAGCAGTTGGACTTGCATCTTGTGTTGGCGAGCAACCCGCCAGCAGAGCGGGAATTCCCGAAAAAACCGCGAAGGTAAAAACAGCCTTGATTGTCGTCGCCGCACGCATACCTTTGTCTACCACACTGTGACCCGTGGCCTCTGGCCGGCTTAGGTGGGCATTAACCTGCTTAGCGGCAAAGCCCAGTGCTTGTGGCTGATTAACCCTGTCTACGCCAACGAGTCCGGCACATCGCAGAACATGGAGCTTCTAGCGGCCACGAGCCGCGCCCTGGTTGGGTTCTTGGCTCAAGATCCGAACTTTGCCCACCGGTTTAGCCGTAGCCCGTTCTACACCGGGGATAGCCCGGATCGCTATATCTGTTATCGACAGCATCACCGCAATGAACGACTGCCCAATCTCCATCAGGGAGGTGCGCTCTGAAGCGACTAGACTAACCCGGCATGAGCGCCAAGAATCAGACGTCAAAGCCGTGGTGGCGCCAATTGCTCAACCCCGGCTGGATCATCGCGGCGATCGTCGTCGGCATCTTCTCGTATTTCGCCTTCACGTTCCTCGCGCCCTGGCAGTTGGGCAAAAACGAGCAACTCGTCGAGCGCAACGAACACATCGCCGCGGCGTTCGAACGCGACCCGGAGCCTATTTCGGAACGCCTGCCGGGCTCGTCGCTCGATCCCGACGACGAATGGTCGCGCGTCATCGCCACCGGCCAGTACGCCGGCCCCGACGTGCTGTTGCGCCTGCGCCCCGTCGACCGCACCCCCGCCTTCCAGGTGCTCACCCCGTTCAAACTTGACGACGGCCGCACCATCATGATCAACCGCGGCTGGGTCCCCGCCGAAGAATCCACCCAGGTCCCCTCGATCGAGCCCGCCCCCACCGGCGACGTCACCCTCACCGGGCTCTTGCGTGCCGACGAACCCACCCACCCCACAGCCCCTGTCCACGAGCAGGGCTACCAGATGGTCTACTCCATCAACTCCGGCCAGATCGGGTCGCTGACCGACACCGACCTGGTCTCGCCGTATCTCCAGTTGCTTTCCGACCAACCCGGCGTCATCACCCCGATCCCCATCCCCCAACTCGAAACCGGCAACCACCTCTCCTACGGCCTGCAGTGGATCCTTTTCGGCGTCGCCGCCCCCGGCGCCCTGTTGTACTTCCTGTTCGCCGAGTCCCGCGAGCGCCGCCGCTTCGCCGAGGAGCAGGAGCAATTGCTTGACGACGACCCCGTGCCCGCCCCTCCCACCTCCGGCCCTTCTCCCGCTGCCGGTTCCGATGCTGCCGGCTCCGCTGATGCTGCTAGCTCCGCTGCCCCGTCTTCTGCTGCCCCAGCCCGGTCGCGCCAGCGCTACGGCTCGTCCCGCACAAACCCGTGGGCCAAGGCATACGATAAGGAACAAGAACGCTAGGCCTTTACCGGTAAAGGGGTATCGATGCAGTTGAAGTCCGCCCTGGACACACTTGAATCCGCCGGCGTCGTGCTGGCGCCCGGGGTCGAAACCGCCGACATCGACGACGCCGTCTTCGACCACGCCACCCTCTTTCGAACCCGCCCCTTCGCTACCCTTTCTTCCATCGCCGGTCCCGACGGCGATCCCCTCTTCGCTCTGGCCTCCCCTGGTTCGTTGGCGTCCCGGGCCGGTCTAGCCTGCACCGCCCTCGGTGCCTCTCTCGTTGACCTGTCCGCCGTCCCCGACACCCCCAACTCCAACACCGGCTCCGCCCGAGTTCAGTTCTCGGAGTGGGACGTCGCCGACGTGGAATTCGACGCCGACTCCCCCATCTTCGAGTTGGGTATCCTCGCCGCGATCGAAAACCGCGCGCTGTAGGTTCCAGCCGCTGCCCTCCCTCTTTCACCGGCCGCCTCTCACCGACCCCCTTCCGCCCTAAATGTGAGGGGCAGGATGTGAGGGGGTCGAGTAATTCCACCCACCCCGGTTTCGACGACGGCGAACCCCTCACATCCTGCCCCTCACATTTGGGCTCGCCAGCCGACGATGCTTACTCGTAAACGCTTATTGCTCGAGTGCGCTGCGGAAAATACGTCGCCTCTCGAGGAGTAAGCGTCCTGGAGTAAGCATCTAGGCCCCACCGAGGGTTAAGGGTCAAAATGTGTGTCCGGAATCGCCGATTTTCATGGGGTGACCTGTAGGTTTCAGGAAAGTATATGCTTCCGGGGCATATATTTGGGTCTCGAGCGTTCAATCCTCGGTGTGGCAGCGTTGGTGTGCTATGTGCGGCG
>ERZ1029884.53-NODE-53-length-26725-cov-14.112486_pt1 | contig 26725 bp, 23 predicted proteins | sample MGYA00519233_ERZ1029884 | MGnify/ENA primary metagenome ERZ1029884 (study PRJEB33666, sample SAMEA4610931) | skin metagenome | biome: Human-associated habitat; feature: Malodor aspect; material: skin | place: Philippines | collected 2015-08 ...
GGTTTGCTGATGACGATCAGCGCGGTCGGCGCGGTAATCCTCGGTTACGTCGGAGAGGCCGCGGCGCTTGCGTTCCTGTACTCGATCGCCGAGGCGCTGGAAGACAAGGCTATGGACCGGGCACAGGGCGGACTGCGGGCACTGTTGAAGTTGGTACCGCAGACCGCGACGGTGTTGCGCGACGGCACGTCGGTCGAGGTCGCAGCGAAGGACCTCGTGGCTGGCGAGCTGATGCTCGTGCGCCCCGGAGAGCGGATCGCCACGGACGGCATCATTCGGTCTGGGCGCTCCAGCCTTGACACCTCAGCGATCACCGGAGAATCCATTCCGGAGGAGGTTGCGCCCGGCGACGAGGTGCCCGCGGGAGCGATCAACTCCGCCGGTGTGCTGGAAGTCGAGACGACCGCAGCTGGAACGGACAACTCGCTAACCACACTCGTGGACCTGGTCGAGCAGGCGCAGGCGGAAAAGGGCGACCGCGCCCGGATCGCCGACCGGATTGCCCAACCCCTAGTGCCCGGGGTGATGATCCTGGCGGTGCTGGTCGGCGTGATCGGCTCGCTGCTGGGCGACCCCGAGACGTGGATCACCCGTGCGTTAGTGGTTCTGGTCGCAGCGTCGCCGTGCGCGCTGGCAATCTCCGTGCCGCTGACGGTCGTGGCCGCGATCGGCGCGGCCAGCCAGTTCGGCGTGGTCATCAAGTCCGGCGCGGCGTTCGAGCGGCTCGGCGGCATCCGTCACCTGGCGGTGGACAAGACCGGAACCCTCACCCGCAACCAGCCCGAGGTTACCGGCGTGGTCCCGGCAGACGGGTTCGATCGGGCTCAAGTGCTTGCTTTCGCGGCGGCGGTTGAGCAGCAATCGACGCACCCCCTCGCCGCGGCGATCGCGGCAGCGGAGCCCGAAGCGCCCGCCGCCCTGGACATCAGCGAGGAAGCCGGGCATGGCATCGGCGGCACCGTCGAAGGTCGACGGGTGCTGGTGGGCAGCCCCCGGTGGATCGACGCCGGGCCACTGAAGGCAGACGTTGAGCGCATGGAATCCGAGGGCCAGACCTGCGTCCTGGTCACCGTCGATGACACCCTCGCCGGAGCGATCGGGGTCCGCGACGAGCTGCGGCCCGAGGTGCCCGAAGCCGTGCAGACCCTGCGCGCCAACGACGTGGAAGTGAGCATGCTCACCGGCGACAACACTCGCACCGCCCGAGCGCTGGCTGAAATCGCCGGAATCGACGACGTGCGCGCCGAGCTGCGCCCTGAGGACAAGGCAAGCATCGTCGCCGAATTCTCCTCCAAGACACCGACAGCGATGATCGGCGACGGCATCAACGACGCGCCGGCACTGGCGGGCGCGACGGTGGGCATAGCGATGGGAGCGACCGGCTCTGACGCCGCGATCGATTCCGCTGACGTCGCCTTCACCGGCCACGACCTCCGACTGATCCCGCAGGCGCTGCAGCACGCCCGCCGAGGCAGCAGGATCATCAACCAGAACATCGTGCTGTCTCTGGCCATCATCATCGTGTTGATGCCACTGGCGATCAGCGGTGTACTGGGCCTGGCCGCCGTCGTGTTGGTACACGAAGTCGCCGAAGTCATCGTGATCTTGAACGGCCTGCGGGCTGCACGAGCGAAACGCTGAGGCTGTGACCGGCAAGTCTTATAAGAGTTAAACCACGCGCCGAGCGCACACACGTTGGACCAGGCGAGTCATTCGAGTTCACCACCTGGTCCTTCTCGATGCGTGCAGGCACGGGAACTGTGGGTGAACCTAATAGTTCAACGGCCCGATACCGCTTGCAGATTCTACACACGAGGTAGCGGAATGGACCGAGGCCGAACGAAAACCGGAGTTAGAGACAGTGCTCTTCAACCTACCCCCAATAACGCGAAACGTCATTAACGCTCCGCGTTACACATTAAATTTGAATTCAACGGAGTGGCGAAAGAAGGCTACCTCACTCAGTTGTAAGCGATTCGAGAAACCTGAAAAGTGTGCCGCAAGGCGTTTTCTGCTCGGAAAGGCAACCTCCGCAGGCTAGATCGCTCCCCGTCACGAAGAGCTGGCACCGCCGAAGTTGCCCTCACGCCAGATTCGGACTCATTCTCACAGTCAGTCGCGGAACGAAAACCAACTGAGCACGGTCCTGGCTGCAGCTAGAACTGTTGGTGCCGAAACTAAATACCATCTTCTAACCGCTGGCGAAGCACGACTTCTTCTTCATCGCTGAGCCCGGCAAGTCTTTCACCGTGTTGTTCCTCTTCGAATCGCAGCGCATCCGCCAATGTTTCTTTCAACGGGCGAATCCGCAGGCCCGCTTCGTAGGCTGCGGTGCAATCGAGTAGCGCGATGTTGCGAAACTGTTCACCTGGTACCCACAACGGCAACGATTTTGGGCCCATCCACGGGGTTACATCATTAGCGAGAAGCAGTTCATCAGAGCAAGGTCGCTCCGTAGACTCCGATGCGGTTAACTCCCGCGAAATCTTGAACACATCGGACAAGGAAGTAGCAAACCCCGTAGCATTAAAGGTTCCGAAAGTCCCGACTTCTGCGGACTCAACTATCCAGCCTGCAAGGTCTTTCACATCGATCATAGCGACGGGAAACGCCGGGTCTGGGACGATCACGTTCTCACCCGTGGGATGCGCGAAGCGCCACGGATAGTAACCACTGCGCCCTGTTTCGTCGCCGTAGCCGGCGATCAGACCGGGTCGAACTACCATTACCGACCGATTTGTGCTTCGATAAGTCGTTTCGCAAGCAGACTTTGCAGCTGGGTACTGCCCCATGTTCTCCATGTAGTCAATTTCAAGCGGAGTGACTATGGAATCAGACTCGGAAGAAATACTTCCCTGATCCTCATATACGCTGCTCGAAGACACAAATATACGATGCTTGGCCTGGAGTTTCGCCGCCGCATCCCGCGCATGCTTCGGCTGACTCGTCAGATCCACAATGGTGTCCCAAGTTTTCCCCGCAACCTCATCGTACGCACCGTCACGGTCACGGTCTGAACTCACAAATTCGGCTCCGTTGGGAACCTTCCCGTTACCCCGCGCGAGGCAAGTAACTTGATGTCCTCGGTCGATTGCTGCAGCCGCAATGTGTCCTCCAAGGAAACCGGTACCACCGAGCAATAAAAAGTTCATGTCACTAGTTGTACACGAAACCTTCTCACACGTGACCAGTCCTAATCCCAGCGCATCCAAGCTGGAATAAGATGTCAGAGCAGGATTACCCCACCATCTGCCAGGGATTCTTATTCGGCTAACCTACACATTAAATTTGAATTCAACGGAGTGTCGTCGATAAATAACTATTCGATGCGCAAAGTACAACGAAATACCGCTAGAAACAGACAACATATGGGGGTGCACAGAAACACATATAGGTTCTGCGGAAAACCTATAGGGTGCGTCGCTAAGAACCGCTGTGCGCGAAAAACATAAAGGGTTTACGGACCCGGTCCCAGACCCCTCAATACTCTGAGCCGGAAGAATGGAAAGTGGAAGGTTGATGTATCCCCACTATTTATTTTTTCCGTTTTTCGGAGTACATCGGGAGCTACAACTGCGGACCAGCTCTGTGTGAACTAGATGAGAAGGCGCAGCAGCGAATCATCGACGCTGGACAGTTGGTGCTGCGGGCACGCGAGCGGCACCCCCAGCGGTCACTCGCGGAGCACTACAACCCGTTATCGATGGACCCAATTCTGCTCAAGGCCCACAACAACTTGGACCGGGAAGTCGATAAGGCTTTCGATGTGGCACGCAAACTCACCAACGAGCGCCAGCGCCAGGAGCTACTGTTCGCCAGCTACGGGGAGTTGGCGAGGGGCTATGTCTCCTCGCTTTCATCAAAATCGAAACCACCAGCAGGGTCGTTCCCCGTGCGGGTGATTTTGATCGGTCCCGCTGCTGGGTGTAGAACCCTGTCGCTGGCAACGCCGGGAACTATGACTGTGCCCGACGAGAACACGTCACTGCCATAACGCGGCTCACGGTAGACGAACATGGGTCGTTCACTACTACTGGTGGATTTCGGTTTTGGTGGTGGGGGGATTACCGCCGCCGGCCTCGATTTTTCCGTTGAGGAGGGCGTTGACTACTTCCCGATTGTGAAATGGGCCGATGGCGCGGTGAAGAGGAACCAGTCACCTGGAAGAGATCGATCCAGTCGCTGGTGTGCAATCTGGGAGGTAGGGTTGCGGGGTCGATTCCTCGCGAGCGCAACCATGATTGTGTCTCTGAACGTGATGAAAACAACCCTGCCCTTCGGAGAATTTCCCCTATCCCGCGTCCCCGGGCGGTGAAAACGGTGTGCACCATCGCCTGAAAGGCTTTGCGTTGCTCTATCGGGATCTTCGGGTCACCCACCCGGCGGATCACTAAGATCCCCCCGTCAACGTTTGGCTGTGGCCGGAAAGCAGACCTTGGTACTCGGGAACCAAGGTGAAACGTGAACCATGGGGACCACTGAGCTGTCATCATCGTGCTTGCACCTACCCCGGCCCGGCGGCGAGCGACTTCCCACTGCATGAGGAGTACAGCGGCAGTCCATGCCGGCGCATGCAACAACTTTCGAAGAATGGCAGTGGTGAGGTGAAAGGGAATGTTTCCCACAATGACGCAGGGAGTGGCGGGTAACGGGAAGTTGAGGAAATCATCATGGACCACTTCGACCGACGCCGAGGCGGTCTTTTTTGTGAGTTTGGCAGCTAGTTTTGCGTCTACCTCAACTGCCGTTATTGCCCTCCCCAAGTGGGATATCGGGTGAGTGAGGGCACCGCTTCCTGGCCCGATCTCAATGATGGGGCCGGAGGTTTGTTTTACAAGATCGACGATGGAGTTGATGATCTTGTGGTCTGTGAGAAAATTTTGGCCATGTTCGTGACGGCCGTATCCGTATGTAGACATCAGGTGTGCTCCGTGGAGTTGAAACGGAGCCGGGCATGGCAAATGGCCGCCCGGCTAAAGGACCGGAGCGGTTTCTAACCTGCGGGAGGGAGAAAACCGCCTTAGCGGCTGGTGAGCGGCCGCATGAAAACGGAACCTGAAATCAACATGGGCCTATCGTATCCAATTAATTTCGCAGGGTCCAATACGGTGAGAAAGAAGACAACCGCACCGCAACAGTGCAAGACCTCTCTGGATTGGAATTTAATTGAACATGGGTTTGGGGTACGACGCGCCCTACTCGGAGTGGCACGGACACTACGGCTGCGCGCCCACACACAACAGTAAAGAGCTCGGCAATGCACAGACACGTAACGAGAGCGCCACAAATGTATGTACGTTTAAGTTACAGCATCGACACTGACGCTCCACATGGAGGGACGGCCGCAGCCCTGCAGCAAGCACACGGCAGGGTGTCTGCTTCGGGCGACGTGAAATTACGCAGAAAAATACGAAACACATCACCGCAGGTCACGGTAGGTATTTGCGGGTCATTTCGTAATCTCGTAAACGAAAAGAACAAAACTACGAAACACAAAAACATACGTTGAGCAGCGTAAATGGTTTTCGTTTCGTAATTTTTCCACTTTTTGAAGAAAATCTAAATAAGAAGAGACACCTTGATTGCGATTGTGTCCCGTGTCACATAGCTGCAACCCCTGCAGCGTGCCCTCAACGAGGACGCTCTGTGTCGTAGACATGTGCCTGCAATGCGTGTCTGTGTCTCTCTCTTAAAAGGTTTGGGTCGAAATACCGCAAAATTACGAAACACCGCCGAAATGTGACGTGTCTATGCAGGTCACAGCGTTATCGCGTGTTTCGTAGTTTTGTTCTTTTCGTTTGCGGAAATCACGAAACCGCAGGTAGAGCGTTTCGTAATTTTTTCGTATTTTGATCGGCAAATTACGAAACGAGGTCAAAACTACGAAACGAGCACACTATAGACGTGTCACAGGTCACAAAAAGGCGCGCCCCTTGCGTGTCACCATGCCGCCACACAACAGCTGCCCCACCACAACACCCCAGCCGTGTCACGTGGCGTGTAGAGACGTACTCGGATCTGTCTTTAAAGTTCAGGTCGCAGGCTATTGTGCGCGACGCATAAGTTTCGTACGATGGCCTCTAGACCGTATGTGGCGTTTTAATTCGTTTCTGGTCTAGCCAGCCGCATACGGGGGATAACCCCGAGGATAATTCACAAAGAGATAGTCTCTCGACCGTGATAGGCGCGGTTCCTCCGACGAGATAGACCGGTTGGCAACGGCATTGCCAACCACAAAAGCGGTCAGGTAGGGAGTAAGCGCTCCCGTAAAGCAATGGGACGGCAGACCACCGTTCTAGCGAGTTGAGCACGGCACTCCAAGCCGCCTGAATAGCAAGCCGGTAAAGCACCCCGCTCCGGGACAGATCAATCTGCCCAGGAGCGTTTTTCTATGTCCGAAAAGGACACGACTACCGCTGTCGCGCCACGCTTTTACACGCTGCAAGAACTCACCGATCTCGGTGTCGGCTCTGAGTCCACGTTGCGAAAAGCTATTAAAGAGGGCCGTCTTTCATTCCACCGTTTCGGCACCGCCTATCGGATTCGCCAAGACGATCTCGACGCCTACCTCGCGGCCGCACGCCGCCCTGCCCCGCAGCTATTTGACGGCTTCGTCGATGCCGTCGTGGATGCAGCGCCCCAACTGACAGATGAGCAGCGCCAGCAGCTCGTCACGGTGCTGGGTGGTGCGAAGCACTAGTGCGGACAAACCCACCTACGACGAGATCCCGCCGCTTAGCTCAGCTAGTCAGGCTGGGTCTTGAACTGAGTGCGAGGGCTGATGGGTGATGGCCGTGCTACTACACACGCGCGCTCCACCGTCGTGCCCCGAGCCCAAACAAAGAATTCACTCAATCAAGGAGAACAAACCATGTCTTTCAGAGACGATTACGCAGCCGCGCTCCGCGATGAGCAGCGAGCAAAAGATTCCGTGAACGAGGCGCGCCGTGCACACAAAGCAGCAAAGGAGCGTCTTGCGCAGTTGCGCAAGTACGCCAAAGAGTTCGAGGTGAAACTCGACGACGACAAGCCCGCCGGGACCGAAGATGACGGCGATACGCCGAAGAACGGTGACGGCGATACGCCGAAGAACGGTGACGGCAATACGACTAAGAACGGTGACGGCAATAAGCCTGAGAGCACCGAGGGCAGTAAGCCGAAGCGGCATCTAGAAGTTGTACCCGACTAACCCTTTAGCCGTACACGCAATCACCTCATGTGTGTACGGCCACGCGGCGTGACGACGTACAGCCGTCACGTTTGATGTCGCCACACACCCCGCTCGCAAGGGCGGGGTTTTCGCGTGTGTGCGGGTGGCTGCGGCACCGCTACACGTGACACTGTCACGATGCTTGCGCCGGTATCGGCGACGGGGCATATACACGTCTGCCCCGTCGCCTGGATCATCCGCCACATGGCTGGCGGTATGTCGCGCTGCTGTTATGCGCGGTCCCGGCCGGCATAGTCTCGTGTGGACGTCAGCTATGCCGAAGACGGGGCCGTGGGCGCAGCAAAGACAGCAGCGTGGACAGAGCAGATTTCAGCAGCTGTGCTGCTGAAGTTGTGACCGCGACGGCAGATGGTATGCGGCGGACGCCGCATCATGCCGCGTCGGTAGAAACGCTGATGTTCATCACGGCACGCTTGCCGTGATGGAGCGTTTCGTGATGACCCAACCACGACACATCGATGCTGGCATATCCGAATACATATCGACGGGATATATCGGATTGTCAGCAGTGTCGTGATGCAGAGCATGGGTCATTACACAAGGTGCAGCGCCAGCTGCACTATTGGGCATCTTGACCGGAGCGCAGCGGAGGGAAAGGTAGACCCAGCCAGACCGAGCGAGCGAGGTCTGAGTCTGGGGCTATGAGGGGCGGCGCGTCAGCGCCGGGCACCGGGTTATGCGAGCGCCAGCGAGCAGTAATACCCGGTGCAGTGCCTCGGCTATGCCGAGCGCCGGAGCGCAGCGGAGGCGTCGCACCCCCTTATGCCCTTTTCCCCCTTCTACCCCTATAACGACAAACATATAGGGGTTTTGACACAGAAGGGGGCTGCGACCTGCGTGTTTCGGGTCTTTACGTGGTCTTCGACCCTTACCCGAAACGGCCCGTTGATGCGCGAAGCGCACATGGTGCCTACGCAAAACCTGCAGGTCGCCACGCTGTGCGCACCACATACGGCGTCAGTCGTTGTATGTCGGTCTTAAAGTAAGGGCCGATGACGGGTGGAAACGCCGCTTGCGGCGTCTTCCCGCGTCATCGAGACACCTGTAGCGAGCCTGCGAGCGCAAGGTGTCTAACCGAACGGCAAGACCGACATCGTTGACGTGGTGCGCGCAGCTCTACCCTGCACCGTGACACCGCCGTCAGGCGGTCATTGCAGGGTGGTGAAAATCCCGCAGCGAGCCATCCGCCGCAAGGCGGTGTTGATGCTGCTGCGGGGGTCAACGACACGGGCTGAGTAACACACTCCATATCGGCCCGTGCTACAAGCACACTATCGGTGCAGACGTATCACGTTCGCGGCGGCCATATGCGCGCAAGCGCATGTAACAGACACCGCCAGCGACGTGTGTTTCGCGAGCGCCCGCTCGCAGCAGATCCAGCGGCAGCTGTTGATGCAAATGTGTAGCGCCGCGACTCGATTGGTTCATCTTTGTGGCAGCGGCTGTACGGCCCTGTGGCGGCCGTAGACGCCTCGGATGGACGGAGTGCGCGTGCAGAAGAACAGTTTCGAGACGTCGCTGTTCGTCGTGTATCTGCCGAAGTCGATGTGCAAGGAGATCCCCGACTACTACACCAGTGAGGTGGACGGGCGCGAAGTGAAACGTCCGCGCTATGCAGCCCGCGACTACGAAGAAGCAATGATGTACCCCGAAGAGTCAATGCGTTGGCTCGCCGAGAACTTCATTCCCGGCGGTATCGACACAGTCGCCGGCGGGGACATGAACTTCGACGAATCGACGCCACACATCCAGTTTCAGGCGGACACCCTCTCCCCTCATCCGGACAAGCCCGGTACGCTGCGTTGCCGCCCTGGCATCGCGTACAACACAGGCCCCACGGTGCGGTACAAAGACGGCCCGAAGAAGGGCAAGCAGATATCGGGCCAACAGAAGTTCATCGATGCACAGCGAGAGCTTCGTGAACACATGCACTCGTTGGGTTATCTGGTCGAGCCGGAAGTCTCTGAACGACACGACGAGTCGCTGAACCTCGACCGCTACACCGAGCAGCAAGACCGAGAGCGGGATCTCAAGAACCGCGAAGGTGAAGTGGAAGTCAAGAAGCGCTCCGTGCAGCGCGACATGAACGCGATCGAGTGTGATCGCGAGCAGGCAGCAAAAGAACTCAAGCAGGCCCAAGAAGCCAACGAGAAAGCGCAAAGTGTGCTGCAGCACGCCGAAGAACAGGCCCGCGCTGTTGCTGAGCGCGTACTTCGTGAATCACGCGAGAAAGCCGAGCAGGACGCCGAACAGACCATGGGCCTTGCCGAAGCGCAAGCAGACGAGCTGCTCGAACGAGCCGAAGAGACTGCACGGGCCAAGGCGAGCGCGATTACAGCCACGGCCCGCAGCGAAGCGGAGTCGATAACTCGCAAGGCCGACGAGGCCCATAAGCAGGCTGAGCGCGACGCCGAGACGATCTGCAGTGAAGCACGAGGTGAGGCTGCAAGCATCCGCGACGAGGCCACGCGCGACGCTACATCGATGCGTGAGGATGCCCGCGAGGACGCTGATCAGATCCGCCGCAACGCGCACGCGGATGCCGAAGATGAAGCCGCCATCATCATCGAAGAAGCGGTGAAGTCAGGACAGCAGTTGGAGCATCTGGACAAGAAGTTCCTGGTGCAAGAACTGCATCGCAGCCCGGAGCTGCTTGAGCGCTACACGCTGTTCAAGCAGTCGCAGACCTCAGGCAAGAAGGGCGGGGCGCAGCAACGTGCGCGCGAGCGTATCGAGAAGCGCCGCCGCCATCAGCAACAGCAGCGTGACCGTGATGGCGGTGATTAGTTGTAGCACTGCTCTCCCCCGCCCTGTACGGCCCTGTAGCGGCCTAGCAGGGTGTCGCCAGGGTCAGTGTCCAGAGATAGCGCTAAAACCGCTCTAATTCAGCGAGAATCGAAGAAATCTGGGCCACGCTGAGCGGAGTGTCACTACGTTGTGCAACGAATTGGCCTGTTGAGTGGCGGAGATATTGCGCAGCACGTCGGCCGGGACAATGGCGCGTGTGCTGCGCAGAAGAGATGTCCGTAGAAGGGCCGACAGAATGTCGTTGTCATTCTGTTGCGTAGTAAAGGTGTCAATAGGAGGGCCTGACCCCCGGAAAGTGGACACGTCGGGGGTTATCTATGCTGCTTGGGTCAGTGTAGCTGATGTGAGTGCTTCGAAGTCATCGGGGGCTAGAAGGTTGCACCAGGAGTGTCGTCTGCGCGTGTTGTAGCGCATGCTCATAGGCATCGATGATGGCCGCATCGGTGAGGCGTTGTCCAGCAGCACGGAGCCGGTGTCCGGTCTTTAAAGCATGGCGGAACGCCGTTTCATCACGGGCCGCGCACCCTTGACTAATCCAAAGGACACGGACGCCGTCGATCAGTTCTGGGTCATATTGATCAAGTCCTGCGCCTATTTCGTTTTCAACATCTTCTGCAAGAGCTTTGAAGGCTTGGGCTTCTTCTCGACGAGCCTTCACTGCATTGATGAGTTCACGACCAGAGCTAAATTGCTGACGCATGTTTTTACCGTACTGAGGGTGTCCAGCCATCTCACGCACCTGCCTTAGAAAGTCCTGGAGGCGAATGACGCGATCGTGTTGGTGATACCAGCGATATGCCTCTACTGACTTACCAGTATAAAAAGGACTACGACTAAAACGGTGCGCAAAGTGCGGGTCATGTGCGAGAAGAGCGCCTAACTCCTGGCTCGTAGCTTTTAGCAGCTCCATATTGCTGGAATGCTTATTTTTGCCGGTATACACCGGGTCAATCAGCCAAATAAACTGAGCTTTACCACTTAGCGGATTAATCCCGGCCCATGCTGGCCCAATGCCTCGCTGGACAAGGGCGAAGATAACGCTTTTAACATAAGCATTGAGATGAACTGGATGGCCTCCAGATTCTCCGGGCTGGTCAACATCAATAACCATAACCGCAGAATATTGCTTATTCGTCAGCATGACGTATTCACATCGACCGAGTTTCTCCGAATCAGTGCGATAAAGTCTCGGAACGCTGCGCTTCTTACCGGTTTCTTCATCTACCACGACACGGTAAGCACTTTGAAAGTCACGGCTGATAGAACCGTGTAGCGCATCACGCCCAAGATGCTGGAGAAGTTTTTCCCGGTCAAGCTGACTTGCCGGAGTATCATCTAGACCTGCGCAATCCTGGCGCACTCTAGATGGCGTACCAACACGCGCACCGGTCAAAGTGCCCGGAGAGGAATCATTAGATAGAATCATGCACATGCTTTCCCCCAGCTACTACTGGGTGATAAGCGAAGGTCACTTGGTTGCCGCCGAGTGGCCTTCTTTCGTCTTTAGTATCTCTCAACTGTAAAACACATGACTGTCATTTTGTGCGAGACACACATAAAGATATGTTTTACCTGCAGTAACAGTGTTTGAAATATATTGCAACAAATGCTAAAACCGCAGAGTATCCTGCATAGATACAAGACATCGACTATGGATCATAGGGGTTAGCGGTACTCATGTGTACTGCCGTCCAAATCAAAGGCTTGGTTGTCACCGAGGCAACCAGGACTACTCCAAGCACCACAGCCTCCAGGACTACAGATAACCAAAGAGCCTTTAAAGAGAAACCACATAGATAAACCCCAGTACTTTCTTCCTCACTGCCAATGCTCACTGGAGTGAACAATCCCTTGTGACTTTTGTCGAAGCTCCGCACAATGGTTATAGGCTGCTTCCCCCCGAACGGCCACTATGTATAAGTTCTAGCCCTGCCTCTCGCCCCTCAGGCAGGGCTAGAACTCGTTAATGATTTCTGAGTCAATCGAATACGAACACTTCAGAGTACTAAGAGTGCAACTCCTACGGTAATCATCCGTTCTCGCCACGTAACTACTAGATGAGGGCACCCCTACCGGTAATCACTAATACAGGGTGCCTATCGTGATGATTACTTTGACTGCTGCTCGTCCTTGGCGGCGACAATCATGTGCGCTAGCACCTCCAGGAACTTATTGAGGTTGCCTGGATCTGCCGTGATGGTTTCGAAGACTTCCTGAGACTCCCGGGCCGCCTGCACGAGTGCGCCGAACCCTTTGTTTTTAAAAGCGTCAGTGCCAGCAACCTGTGAGGGGTTATTTTTCCTGACTAATGCCTGCACAGGGGCTGCTAACTGTCTCCGGCGTAACTGAGCACTCCAGCTGGGATTCGTCTGTTCCACTCACCAATCTCGAACGCCTGCGAATCCAGTTGACATGGCCGGCTTCGTACCATGAGCACCAGCGACTGATCGGTGTTTGGTGGTGTCCGGCCCGTACCGGTCGTCACTGCCTTCGCCGACGTGGCAAGGAAGTCCACGGTTCTCATTAGACCGGGACCACTACTCTCCGACGCGCAGCGACACCGTCCAGCGGGTCGCCCCGCAGCATCGTTTCGCCACGAGGCGCATGTCGGACGCTCCAGCCATCGTCTGCAGCACGCGTGCGATGTGGCTCATACGACCACCCCCTTCTTGCGGAATACCTGCCAGGGGTATACTGTTGACTTGTACAGGTACCCGGTAGGGGTACTACAGAGACACAAGGAGGATACATAATGGCTTCGAACAATTACCAGGTGACGGGCATGACCTGCGGGCACTGCGAGATGTCGGTCCGCGAGGAAGTCGGTGAGATCCCCGGCGTCCAGGACATCCAGGTCAGCGCGCAGACCGGCAAGCTTAACGTCACCGCCGAGGGCGAGATTGACGATGCCAAGGTCCTCGCGGCGGTCGAGGAGGCCGGCTACTCGGCGGTGCGTGTCTGATGAAGGCCGGAGGACGGCTTGCGCTCTACGGGGCCGGGCTGGTGGTGGCGTTCGGCGGGGCCTTCGGCCTTGCCGGCGCCGTCATTCCTGACAGCTTCGTAGCAGCATGGGCAGAAGGAAGTGACGTGAACACACACGGTGAAGGACACGGCGGCGCTGCGCAAGAAACTGCGGAGCCCACTCTGAACGGGGTCTCCGCAAGCGCGGACGGCTTCGTACTTTCCCCAGTCCAGGCTCCCACGGCTGCAGGCGAGGATGGAGACCTGAGTTTCCAGATCCTCGACGAGTCCGGCGAAGCGGTGACCGAGTACACTACCGCGCACGAGAAGGACCTGCATCTGATCGCCGTTCGCACCGATGGTACTGGTTTCCAGCACGTGCACCCCGAGCTTGACACGAGCACAGGCACTTGGTCGGTGCCGTGGACCTGGGACGAGGCGGGCACCTACCGCGTGTACGCCGACTTCACACCCGAGGGCGAGGGAGCCGAAGGGATCACCCTGACTCGCGCCGTCGAGGTGGCGGGCGACTTCGCCCCTGTTGAGACCGAGTCACAGACCACCGACGAGGTCGACGGATACACCGTCTCCCTGAATGGCGACCTTACCGCCGGCACCTCAAGCGAGCTCACCATCTCGGTCGAGCGCGACGGTCAGCCGGTGACCACGCTGGAGCCCTACCTGGGCGCGTTTGGCCACCTGGTGGCGCTGCGCGAAGGCGACCTCGCCTACTTGCACGTCCACGCCGAGGGCGACGAGCCCCAGGCCAGGGACACGGCCGGACCCGAGATCGGATTCGCAGCGGAGGCCCCGACCGCCGACCGTTACCTGCTCTACCTGGACTTCCAGGTCGATGGGCAGGTGCACACCGCCGAGTTCGTGATCGACGCCGAGCATGGTGACGGCTCGCAGACAGACGATTCGCATACCGGCGGCCACTGACCCGCAGGGCCTGGCGTCGCACGAGAGATGAAGAGAGAAGGAAGAGGATGAGTACATTAGCGCCCCCCATCGGTGGGCCGGACATCGAGCTGGAGATCGGCGGGATGACCTGCGCCTCCTGTGCGAACCGGATCGAGAAGAAGCTGAACAAGCTCGAGGGCGTCGCGGCCACGGTCAACTACGCCACCGAGAAGGCCAAGGTCACCGTGCCTGCCGGCTACGATCCGGGCCTGCTGGTCGCCGAGGTCGAGAAGACCGGCTACACGGCTGCGCTGCCCAAGCCCAAGGGCACCACGGCGAACACGTCGGAGACCGAGGCCGGGGAGGAGGAAGACACTGAGCTCACCTCGCTGCGCCATCGGCTAGTCGGCGCCATTGTGCTCACGGTTCCCGTGATCGCCATGGCCATGATCCCCGCACTGCAGTTCGTATATTGGCAGTGGGCCTCACTCGCGCTTGCCGCCCCGGTGATCATCTGGGCAGCCTGGCCGTTCCATAAGGCCGCATGGACGAACCTCAAGCACGGTACCGCGACGATGGACACACTCATCTCGATGGGCACCTCGGTCGCACTGCTGTGGTCCGTCTACGCACTATTCTTCGGAACCGCTGGCACACCCGGGATGACGCACCCGTTCGAGTTCACGATCGCTCCCTCGGATGGCGCGGCGAACATCTATCTCGAAGTTGGCGCGGGCGTGACGATGTTCATCCTCGCCGGCCGCTACTTCGAGAAGCGCTCCAAACGCCAGGCCGGGGCCGCGCTGCGCGCCCTCCTGGAGCTCGGCGCGAAGGAAGTCGCCGTGCTCCGCGACGGCGTTGAGGTGAAGATCCCCACCTCTGACCTCCAGGTCGGCGACGAGTTCATCGTTCGTCCGGGTGAGAAGATCGCCACCGACGGCATCGTGGTCTCCGGCTCCTCCGCGGTGGACGCCTCCATGCTCACCGGCGAGTCCGTACCGGTCGAGGTCCGCGAGGGCGACTCGGTCACCGGTGCCACCGTCAACGCGGGCGGCCGCCTTGTCGTGCGGGCGACCCGTGTCGGTTCGGACACGCAGCTTGCGCAGATGGCGAAGCTCGTCGAGGATGCGCAGACTGGCAAGGCCGAGGTGCAGCGTCTGGCTGACACGATCTCCGGCGTGTTCGTGCCGATCGTCATCGTCGTCGCGTTCATCACCCTCGGCGCCTGGCTGGGAGCCGGATTCCCCGTCGCCGCCGCGTTCACCGCAGCGGTCGCCGTGCTCGTTATCGCCTGCCCCTGCGCGCTGGGACTCGCGACTCCGACCGCGCTGCTGGTCGGCACCGGCCGCGGGGCGCAGATGGGCATCCTCATCAAGGGCCCAGAGGTGCTGGAGTCCACCCGCAAGGTCGATACCGTCGTGCTCGACAAGACCGGTACCGTCACCAGCGGCAAGATGACCCTGACAGATGTGATCACCGAATCCGGTGTGGACCGTGCCGAGCTGCTGCGCTTCGCGGGTGCGTTGGAGGACTCCTCGGAGCACCCGATCGCGCAGGCGATCGCCAAGGGCGCCACCCAGGAAGTCGGCCAGTTGCCCACGCCCGAGGACTTCGCCAATGTTGAAGGCAAGGGCGTGCAGGGCATCGTCGAGGGCACCCCGGTCGTCGTCGGACGCGAGTCGCTGCTGGCCGACTGGTCACAGAAGCTCTCTCCGGAGGTCGCACGGGCGAAGGCTCAAGCTGAGGGTGAAGGCAAGACGGTCGTCGCGATCGGCTGGGACGGTGCTGCGCGCGGCATCCTCGTCGTCGCCGACACCGTCAAGCCCACGAGCGCGGAGGCGATCCGCGGGCTCAAGGAGATCGGCCTGACCCCGGTGCTGCTCACCGGTGACAATGAGGCCGTGGCCCGCCAGATCGCCGCCGAGGTCGGCATCGAGGAGGTCATCGCCGAGGTGCTGCCCAAGGACAAGGTCGACGTCGTCACCCGTCTCCAGGGCGAGGGCAAGATCGTCGCGATGGTCGGCGACGGCGTCAACGACGCCCCCGCGCTCGCGCAGGCCGATCTGGGCCTGGCGATGGGCACCGGCACGGACGTCGCGATCGAGGCCTCCGACATCACCCTGGTCCGCGGCGACCTGCGGGCCGCGGTCGACGCGATCCGTCTGTCTCGGAAGACACTTTCGACGATCAAGACCAACCTGTTCTGGGCATTCGCCTATAACACCGCCGCGATCCCAGTCGCAGCGCTGGGCATGCTCAACCCCATGCTCGCAGGCGCGGCGATGGCGTTCTCCAGCGTCTTCGTCGTCGGCAACAGCCTCCGCCTGCGCGGGTTCAAGAGCGTCGCCACGAAGTGACGAACGAGAACCCACCCATCCATACCAATCCGATACAGAACCCACCCATCCATACGAATCCGATACAGAAGGAACACCAGAAAATGAGCAACTGCTGTAGCACGAACGAGACTAACCCCGCCGCCGAGAACGGTGGACGCGAGAACCTGCTCGGCGGGGGCGCCGATGACATGACCACCTGCCCGGTCATGGTCGGCACCCCGGTCAGCAAGAAGACCGCCGAGGCCGCCGGCCTCTACCGCGACTTCAAGGGCGAGCGCTACTACTTCTGCTGCGCTGGCTGTGGGCCCGCGTTCGATTCGGACCCAGCCAAGTACGCCGCCAACATGGCGTAATCCACCAGCGTGCGGGGTGCCGCGGCACCGCTGCGGCACCCCGGCACCTGATCGGAGCGAACCGACATGACCACCCCGACCTCAATGACCGAACCTCACATCGACACCTGCCCGGCGGGAGGCGACGGCGATCCGTCCGTCCACGGATACATCAGCGACAAGGCGACGTACCGCAATCGCCTGCGGCGCCTCGAAGGCCAAATCCGCGGCATCGATCGGATGATCGATGAGGACCGCTACTGCATCGACATCTTCACCCAGATCTCCGCAGCCACCAGGGCACTCGAAAACGTCGCCCTCGGACTGCTCGACGATCACCTCAAGCATTGCGTCCTCGACGCCGCCCTCGCCGGTGGACCAGTCAGCGAGCAGAGGCTCGGCGAGGCATCCGAGGCCATCGCCCGTCTCGTTCGCTCCTGACGCCCGCACACCAAATCGATCACGACCTGCAGCCCAGGAGTTTCCCTATGACCACACAACACGTCCTCATCCTCGGTTCAGGAGCAGCCGGAGCCGCAGCCGCCCGCACTCTCGCCACACGTGACGACGTCCGGGTGACGATGGTGACCCGCACCGGGGAGACGCCTTACACGCGAATGCTCATCAAAGGAATCGCGTTCGGCCCGACCCCGCCGGAGATGATCAAGCTCCCGCTACCTCAGATTGAGGTCATCGCCGACACCGTGCTCGATGTCGATACTACGGCGAAGCGGGTCCAACTGACCTCCGGCGCGCAGGTCTCCTACGACGCGCTCATTGTCGCGACAGGGAGCGTGCCCCGCTCTCTGCCCGCGGGTGTACTCGAAGGCGACGACGTCGGACAAGGCCGGGTCACTGCTCTGCACTCCTTGGAAGATGCCATGGGTATCCGCGATCTGCTGACCAGCCTGGCACGGCCGGCGCGAGTGACGATCTATGGCGGCGGAATCATCGCAGCCGAGACCGCTTCGTCGCTGCAAGCCGACGGACACATGGTCATGCTGGTCTCTCGCAGTTCTGTTCCCGGCATCGGAGCGTTTGGGGCGCCGGTGGCTGAGCGCCTCGCCGCTGACCATGCCGCCAAGGTGCAGACTCGATTCGGTCGCACTCTCCAGCATGTCGACGAAACAGAATCCGGTGTTGCCATCACCCTCGACGACGATCAACGCATCGTGGCCGACTTACTCCTCGTTGCGCTCGGCACGACGCCCGCAGCCCCGTCGCCGTGGACGAACGGCATCGACGTCGATGATCGCCTCCGTGCCGCAGCAGACCACGTCTACGCCGCCGGAGGTGTAGCTACGCATCACGACGAAGCACTGGGCGTCTGGCGCATCGACCATTGGGAAGACGCCGCCGCGCAGGGCACGCACGCCGCACAGGCCGCACTGCACGACCTCGACATCAGCGACGATCCGGGCACCTACCTGCCGCGCAGCCCCTACATGGCGCTGGTCTACGGTCAGATGATCTCCGGAGTCGGGTACACCGCTGGTGCAGACGCCCAGGTGGAAGCCGGCGAGGAGTTCATCGTGCGCCACGAGACCGACGGCACCGTCGTCGGCGTCACCGGCATCGACGCGGTCGGCACCGTCTACCAGTGGGGTCAGCAGCTCCACGGCCTGCAGGCATAGACGATGGCGGGCGACTATACGAGGCAGATCCCGCGGCGGGGTTTCGCGCTCGCGATGGCAGCGACCATTCTCATGATGGCGGCTGCCAGCGCGCCGTCGTTGTTCTACCCCCAGATCGCAGAACAGCTCGGACTCGTCCCCGTCGCCACCACACTCGTATTCGCGGTCTACACCTTCACCCTCCTGGCCGCGCTGCTCTACCTCGGACCACTCTCCGACCACGTCGGCCGACGTCCGGTCGTGGCCGCCGGTTCTTTGGCGCTGGCGCTGAGCGTGGCCATGTTCTGGTTCGCCGGTAGCCTCGCGGCGCTCCTGGTCGCCCGAGCCTTGCAAGGGCTCGCAGCGGGGCTGCTGATCCCGGCGCTGTCGGCGATGATGATCGACTTCGAGTCCCCGTCGCATCGGAACATCGCAGCCCTGTGGAACACGATCGGCCCGATGATTGGCCTTGGGGCCGGGGCTCTCGGTGCTGCACTTCTCCTCGATCTCACCTCCGAACCGACAACTGCCGTCTTCGGGTCGCTCGTGCTTGCCTTCCTCATCGTGGCAACGGTCGTGTGGAGCACACCGGAACTGGCCCCGAAGACCCAGATACGACGTGGCGACCTCCGTCCGCGGTTCACCGTGCCACCGCACCTACGCCGCATGTTCACCGCCGGAGTGCCCGTGATCATCGCCGGGTGGGCGACCAACGGACTCTTCCTCGCGCTCGGAGCCGGCCTCGTCGGCAGTGAGCTCGGGGGCTCCACGCACACCCACGCGGGCATCGTCATCTTCGCACTGGCGATCTCCGGAATCACCGCCTCGTCCGTCCTGCAGCGGCGTTCCGCCCGCACCATCAGCCTGTATGCGACCAGCGCCCTGGCATTCGGCACCGCAGCGAGCATCGTCGCCCTCGCACTCGGTTCCTACCCGGCCTACGTCGTGTCGGTCGCGATCGTCGGTTCCGGGTTCGGCACAGCGTTCCTCGGGGTGCTGCGCACACTCATGCCCCACACGGCATCGTCGGAACGCGCCGCCGTGATGGCTGTGATCTACACGGTCGCCTACCTGGCATTCGGCGTGCCCACCATCGTCGCCGGGTTGCTCGTGCCGGTACTCACCCTGTCAGGAACGATGACAGTCCTCGGTGCGATCATCATCGCCCTCAGCCTTGCAGCCACCGTCCTACGCCTGCGCATTCCTTAGCCGGCCGCAGATCCGGCAGAGACTGACGACTTCTCCGAACTCCCCACCGACTCTCGCCGCCGAACCGCACCCGACCAAGAAGAGCAGCCATGACCTATGCGATCGCGCTTCCCTGCGCGGACGTCAAGGACCGCGCCTGCATCGACGAATGTCCTGTCGACTGCATCTACGAGGGCGAACGCTCGCTCTACATCCATCCCGACGAATGCGTTGACTGCGGAGCCTGCGAACCGGTTTGTCCCGTCGAGGCCATCTACTACGAAGACGACCTGCCCGACGAATGGTCTGACTACTACAAGGCCAACGTCGAGTTCTTCGACGAATTTGGTTCTCCCGGTGGAGCCGCGAAGATCGGACCGGCGGGCTTCGACCATCCCCTCATCGCCGCATTGCCCATCCAACATGAGCAGTCCCTCTGAGAAGGACAATTCGATCGATTCACGCCGGTACAACGCGCAATCCTTGACTAGTACCCCTGGGGGGTATAGGGTAGGTGTCATGATGAAAGGAGCTGACATGCAGAGGAGACTGCGAGCAGGGCTGGCAGCAGGAGTGCTCGGAGTGACACTCGTGCTCGCCGGTTGCAGCAGCGGAGCAGACGAAGACCAGCAGACCGACCCTTCGGCTACTGAGGAGCAGGGCCACGGCGGCGACAATGCAGAAAGCGGAGATGAGGAAATGGATCACTCGATGGAGCACCCGATGGACGGCGGACCGGCACCCGAGGGTATCGCCGAAGCCAGTGACCCCACATACCCGGTCGGCACAGAGGTACAGCTCACGGCCGACCACATGGAAGGCATGGACGGTGCGACAGCGACGATCTCCGGCGCATTCGACACGTACACGTACTCCGTGAACTACACTAACGCAGGTGGCGGCGACCCCGTCACGGACCACAAGTGGGTCGTGCAGGAAGAAATCGAGGATGCCGGCGACGAGCGCCTGACCGATGGCACAGCGGTGACGCTGCTCGCCAAGCACATGGAGGGCATGGAGGGCGCGAGGGCCACCATCGCTTCGTCCACCGATGAGACGGTCTACATGGTCGACTACGAGACGGACGGCATGAAGATGACGAACCACAAGTGGGTCGTCGAGAGCGAGATCCAACCAGCGCCCTGAGCCGACGTTCGCTTGCCCGGCGACCGGGTGAGCGGCATGGCTCGATGACGAAGGAGAAGAACGATGACGGACCCGAACTCACACCAGCACCACGGTCACGGAACCGATGCACCCGCTCACGGCGAGCATCACCACGGGTCTGTGTCCGCGCACGCCTCGGCGGAGGCGCACGGCACGCACGAGGGCCAGCACACTGGACACCAGGGCCACGCCATGAACCACGGGCAGCACTCAGACCACACGGGCCTCGATGAGAACGGTGTCCACGGAGATCACAGCGGCCATGGCGGCCACGGAGATCACAGCGGCCATGGCGGCCACGGGGACCACGTTGGCCAGTTCCGCCGGCTGTTTTGGATCAACCTCGTCATCGCCATCCCCGCGGTCGCCCTCTCACCGATGTTCGCCATGCTGCTGGGCTACGAGGTCCCCGGCTGGGCGGGCTGGGTCGCCGCGGCACTGGGCACCGTCATGTACGTCTGGGGCGGCAGGCCCTTCCTCACCGGTGCCGTCAGCGAGTTGAAGTCCCGCAAGCCCGGGATGATGCTGCTCATCGCTCTGGCGATCACGGTGGCCTTCTTCGCCTCCTGGGCCGCGACCCTCGGGCTTGTCCATCACGAGCTGGAGTTCTGGTGGGAGCTGGCGCTGCTGATCGTGATCATGCTGCTGGGCCACTGGATCGAGATGCGCTCCCTGGCCCAGACCACCTCGGCGCTCGACTCGTTGGCTGCACTGCTGCCCGACGAGGCCGAGCGCGTCGAGGGCGAGAACGTCGTTAAGGTGGCCCCAGCCGACCTCGTTGTGGGTGACGTCGTGATCGTGCGCCCCGGCGGCAGCGTTCCGGCCGACGGCACCATCGTCGACGGCCGCGCCGACATGGACGAGTCCATGATCACCGGCGAGTCCCGCCCGGTCTCTCGGGGCGAGGGCGAGACAGCTACCGCCGGCACCGTCGCCACCGACTCCGGCCTGCGGGTGAAAATCACCGCCACCGGCGACGACACCGCCCTGGCCGGGATCAACCGGCTCGTCACCGAGGCCCAGAACTCCTCCTCCCGCGCCCAGCGGATCGCCGACAAGGCCGCGGCCTGGCTGTTCTGGTTCGCTCTCGGCGCGGCGCTGGTCACCGCTGTCGTCTGGACGCTCATCGGCATGCCCGACGAGGCCGTGGTCCGTACCATCACCGTACTCGTCATCGCCTGCCCCCACGCCCTCGGCCTGGCGATCCCGCTCGTGGTCTCCATCGCCACCGAGCGCGCCGCCCGCGGCGGCGTGCTGGTCAAGGACCGCCTCGCCCTGGAGTCGATGCGGCAGGTCGACGCAGTGCTCTTCGACAAGACCGGCACACTGACCAAGGGCGAGCCCACCGTCACCGGCGTCGAACCGACCGGCGACCTCGACGCCGACCAGGTCCTCGCCCTCGCGGCCTCGGCCGAGGCCGACAGCGAGCACCCGCTCGCCAAGGCCATCGTCGCCGCCGCCAAGGACAAGGGCCTCGCCCTTCAGCAGGCCAGCGGCTTCTCATCCTCGCCCGCCGTCGGAGTCACCGCGACTGTCGCCGGCCAGGAGGTCCGCGTCGGCGGCCCCCGGCTGCTTGAGGAGACCGGCCAGCACGAGGTCGGCACAGCCGAGGAATGGCGTTCTGAGGGCGCGATCATCCTGCACGTCCTCCGCGACGGCCAGGTGGTCGGCGGCCTCAAGCTCGCCGACGAGATCCGCCCCGAATCCCGCAACGCCGTCGACGCCCTCCACGCCCTGAGCGTCGAGGTCGTCATGATCACCGGCGACGCCGAGGCCGTGGCGAACGAGGTCGGACGGGAGCTCGGCATCGACCGCGTCTTCGCCGGCGTCCGCCCCGAGGACAAGTCCGCCAAGGTCGCCCAACTGCAGCACGAGGGCAAGAAGGTCGCCATGGTCGGCGACGGCGTCAACGACGCCCCGGCACTGGCCCAGGCCGACGTCGGCATCGCGATCGGCGCCGGCACCGATGTCGCCATCGCCTCGGCCGGGGTGATCCTGGCCAGCTCCGACCCCCGGTCGGTGCTCTCCATCATCCAGCTCTCACGACGCGCATACGGTAAGATGAAGCAGAACCTGTGGTGGGCCGCCGGATACAACCTCATCTCCGTGCCGCTTGCGGCCGGCATCCTGGCACCGGTGGGATTCGTCCTGCCAATGTCGATCGGCGCGATCCTGATGTCGGCCTCCACCGTGGTCGTCGCGCTCAACGCCCAACTCCTGCGGCGCATCGACCTCACACCCGAAGCCAGCACGCGTTCCGTCCTGGAACGCCAGAAGTAAGGACATGCCCATGTCTGTCGACACCGATTCTCATCAGCACGGATACATCAACGACAAGGAGCGCTACCTCGGCCGTATGAAGCGCATTGAGGGTCAAGCCCGAGGGATCGCGAAGATGATCGATGAAGAGAAATACTGCATCGACATCCTCACCCAGGTATCCGCCCTGACCCGCGCCCTCCAGGGGGTCGCGACCGGTCTACTCGACGATCATCTCAAGCACTGTGTGCTCGACGCAGCGAAGCTCAGCGACGAGGCGGCCGTCGAGAAGATACAGGAAGCCACCGACGCCATCAACCGACTCGTCCGCTCCTAATCCCGGACCCCGAGGCCGCGTTCCAGGACACGGCGGGAAGCCCTCACGACGCCCTCCACGCCTGATCCTCACCGACACGCCGTCCGCCCGCGATGCGCCCACTTTCGCTCAACGGGCCAGGCGAGCCGGCGCCCACGGCGTGCGCTTGCAGGCCGCGGCCGGGCTGCTGCGCATGAGTGCGGTGTACCAACGCCCCGTGGTCCGCTCGACCGCACCCCTACGATCCTCGTCCTTCGCACGCTCCATTCCGACCCCGAGCTGCAGTGCGACGTCACCGTCGAAACCCTGACCGCGACCGTCGACCCCCTGTCCCTCGAACTGCCGGAGACCTCGCTGGCACCCGCTTGGACCAGCGTCGAACCCCCACAACACGGGTGGAGATACATTGCGGACGTGTCCAGTCTGACGCTGATGCGTAGCGTCCGTGCCGGCATCGAGGCCGTGGCCCAAGCACTTCCCGACAAACCCGGCGACGATGTCGCCCGCAAGATCCGGGGCATGGTCTGGGGCACCCCGGACACAGCCCTCGCGTCGCTGCCACAAGGCGTCGCGTTCGCCGCCTACGTCTTCGGGTTCCTCAGCTCCGAAGGAGAGGCCGCGATCTCCACCGCCGGCCGCTGGACGCGGTTGACCCTTCCGACTGGACACGTACTCCTGCGCGGACCCGTCGTCTCTGGCCTCACCTCAATCCGCCGCACCCGGCCACGCGTCTCCGAGTCCTTCAAACCAATCGGATAATACTTGATACCCCATAGGGGTAAAGGGTGGGATTGGTGACTATGAGAGAGGCTGAACACGCGCACGCCACGTATGACACACCGCACCTGGATGCGGCCGGGATCGTGAGTCGGCAGCAACGCGAGTCCGGCGACTTCTACCTATTGACCGGTGTACATGCCGGGCATCAGCAGCAGGAACGCATCCCTGCGGGTTCAACCTCGAACTCGCGACCAAACTGACTAAGGAGGCATTATGCCCCGTTTTTCCCGATTGACCCCTGAGACCGCAGTGGGGAGCTCACGAGACTTGCTCGGCGATCTCGTCGAGCGGCACGGCGAGGTCGGAGACATGGTCTCGACGATGGCGCATTCCCCGGCGGTGCTCGGCGGTTATCTCCAGCTGAGCAAAGCCATGCGTCGCGCCAAGCTCGACCGCAAGGTCAGCGAGCTCGTTTCGATCGCCGTGCAGTCGCAGCAAGGATGCGGAATGTGCCTGGCCTCGCACATCAGCGCGGCACGATCACTCGGGGTCAGCGATAACGAGATCGCACTCGCCCAGCAGGGTACGGCGATGACCGGCCCGGTCGCGGCGATGATCGCGCTCGGCCTCCAGGTCTACCGTGAGCCTGCGTCGATCACCGACGAGCAGATCGACGAGCTTCGGGGGTTCGGGTACAGCGACCGTGAGATCTCTGATGTCGTCGGGGTCGTGTCGCTGAACATTCTCACCGGCGCCTTCAACCTGGTTGCCGGCCTCACGCCGGGCGACTGATCTTGCCGGCGACTTGGCGCCTTGGCCGAGAGGATAGGCAGCGGTCTGCAAAACCTTGTACACGGGTTCGAGTCCCGTAGGCACCTCCACTTTCCGCCGAATCCAATAAGGCACGCGTCGCAGGAAGCGGGCAGTCCACCCTCGGGCGCGCCGGAACCTCTGAGCTTCATTTCGCATCGAGCGACAGATCACACTCGACAATATCGTCATAGAGCGATATAATCGCTATATGACTATGAATCAACAAGAGGGGGCAACCCTCGACGAGGTGGCGACAGCAGCGTACGCCCACCTGTTCCAGGCATTTGCAGAACCGACGAGGTTGGCGATCGTGCAGCACCTCGCCTCGGGCGAGCACCGGGTCCGCGATCTGGTCGAGCACATGGGCCTGGCCCAGTCCACGGTAAGCAAACATGTCGGCTTTCTCGTTGAGTGCGGCCTGGCGACGATGCGCCCGGAAGGGCGCTCCACCTGGTACTCGCTGACACAGCCCGAACTCCTGCGTACCCTCGTCGCCGCTGCCGAATGCCTCCTCGATGCCACCGGCACGCAGGCCCTGCTCTGCACGCACCTGCGACTCCCACATACCCACCACGCGACAGATACGGAGAAGAAGTAGACATGGGCGCAGGACACAATCACGGCCCCGCAGCCAGCGAGACCGGGCACCCTGGAGATTTCCGCAAGAAACTCTGGATCGCATTCTCGATCACCGCGACGATCGTCGTCGCCCAGGCCATCGGCTCGGTCATCACCGGCAGCCTCGCACTGCTAACCGACACCGCCCATGCCATCACCGATGCCGTCGGCCTACTGGTCGCACTGATCGCCGGGACGCTGATGCTCAAGCCCGCCAACTCCAAGCGCACCTGGGGGTTCCGACGTATCGAGGTGATCGCAGCCCTCGGACAGTCGGCACTGCTGCTGGTGGTGGGCACGTACGCCGCCATCGAAGGAATCCGGCGACTGTTCGAGCCGCCGGAGGTGCCCGCAAGCGAACTGCTGATCTTCGGCATCATCGGCCTGGTCGCGAACATCATCGCCATCACCATCCTCGCCTCCAGCCGCGGTTCGAACTTCAACATGCGTGCCGCGTTCCTCGAAGTCCTCAACGACGCCCTCGGCTCACTCGGAGTGATCATCGCGGCGATCGTGATCTCCACGACCGGGTTCATGCAGGCCGACGCCATCGCCGGACTGTTCATCGCCACCCTGATCGTGCCTCGCGCGTTCAAGCTGATGCGCGAGACCACCGGCGTCCTCATGGAGTTCACTCCTAAGGGCCTCGACCTCGACAAAGTCCGCTCACACATCCTCGAACTCGACCACGTCCAGGATGTTCATGATCTGCACGCCTCCACTGTGGCGACCGGCCTACCGACCCTGACCGCCCACGTCGTCGTCGACGACGAATGCTTCACCGACGGTCATGCCGCCCAGATGCTCCAAGAGATCAAAGACTGCGTCGCAGGACACTTCGAGGTCTCCGTCCATCACGCAACCTTCCAGATCGAGACCGAGCACATTGCCGAACATGAACCGGAAGTCAGCAAGCACGACTGAACGCAGCGCCCCCTCCCGGGCTCGTACCGGGCGGGGCGCTTCCGCATCACACAGGTAGGCACTACCCCTATGGGGTACTATGGCCAATTGGCACCACGGGCAGGCACGAGAAGGAATCCCATGAAAAACCTCAGGTCATTGCCGAAGTACGGCGGGAAGAAAACCGCTGCAACCACCGTCGTGATCGGCGCTTTCCTGCTCACCGGATGCGCGGCCGCCAACGACTCACCCTCAGCCACCTCGGCCAGCGGAGCCGAGATTCTTGTCGAGAATGGTCTCGAAGGCCTCGACGTGCGGGAGCTGGTCGAAACGCTCGATGCGATCCCGCTGGACGATCGCACGGAGACCTTGACCACGTCGATCACTGCGGAGATGGTCACGCTCACTGATCAGCACGAGCACGCGACAGAGGTGCGGTTGCCCAGTGACGAGATCTACGTATCCGTTGCCCCGTATCGGTCGCAGACCCATGATTGCTGGTGCTGTTGCAAACTCGCGTTTTCGACGAAAACGGCGGATCCGGTACCAGCGTT
>ERZ1029884.54-NODE-54-length-26014-cov-133.973304_pt1 | contig 26014 bp, 26 predicted proteins | sample MGYA00519233_ERZ1029884 | MGnify/ENA primary metagenome ERZ1029884 (study PRJEB33666, sample SAMEA4610931) | skin metagenome | biome: Human-associated habitat; feature: Malodor aspect; material: skin | place: Philippines | collected 2015-08 ...
AAGTTTAGTTCATAAAAGCTTTTTGATTCAAGCTCTTTTTCATTTACACTGATCTTTTAATCAATGCGTGATTTATTTCTCGGCCGTTCCGTCCTGCGACCACTCCGTGGAGGGTCCTCTTCTGGCCGGACTGGCCTATTAATCATCCTTAAAGAAATCAACTTGGTTAAAGTTGTCAATAACTTGTTTGTTATTTATTGATAGGTTGATTATGTTTTGTTTTACATAATCATTGATATTAAATTTCATTTTAGATGTTATTTCTAACATCTGGTTCATCTTGTCGTTTGTTTGTAACGACTTTATTAGTCTACCACTTAATTTTTATCTTGTCAACACTTTTTATAAGTTCTTTACAAAAAGTTTACTGAACATTTACAAATTAACTGTATCGACTTTGTATAGTCTATCACCTTTTCATTTGCTTGTCAAGAGTTTTTTTAATTATTTTAAATCACTCTTTTAAGCTTTTTGGTGTCGACTTTTTCTATTATACAGAACTTAAAATTTATGTCAATACTTTTTTTAAATTAATTTTCTTCTGGCTCATAGTTTACTATTGAAACCATCTTGCCATTCTTATCTTCTATTTTTCTAATTTTTTTATCAAAGTCTATACGTTTTAGCCAAATAGATTTATCGCATCCTAGACACTTTATCTTCATGTCTGCGCCCATGCGTTCTATTTCCCACTTGTTTTCACCGCATGGGTGGCCCTTTTTTAATGTTATGATATCTCCTTGTTTATATTTTTTCATTGGCGTCCTTTCCATTTGCTATTGCTACTACTTGGATGCTTGGGTTTAAATCTCTATGATAAATTTCATCTATGATTAGTTTTCTTTCTCTTCTTGCAAGTGCCCATTGGTAGCCTGGCACTGCTACTGCTGTTGTTTTTGCTACATAGGATGATTCTCGTATTTCCATTATTCCAAATAGGCTTACATCTTCTACAATGTATTCGCTTAAGTCTTCTTCCTCTTTTAGTTTTTTTGAAACTGAATTTACTATGTCTAGGGCTTCTTCATAGGGTACATCGTAGGATAGGTAAATATCGCATTCAAATTTGATTGGACCACTATTTAAGTTTTGGACGTTGGTAATTTGTGAGTTTGGTATGGTGTGGAGAGACCCATCATAATCTCTTATTTTTGTGTGGCGCATGCCTAATGTTTCTACAGTTCCTTCTACTCCTCCTGCTATTATCCAGTCTCCTACTCTAAAGGTGTCATCTATTATGATGATTACTCCGGTAACTATATCTTTTACAAGAGTTTGAGCACCAAAGGCTATGGCTACCCCACCTATCCCTGCTGTTGCTATAATGGATCTTGTGTTTATTCCTAGCATATCCATTACTATCATTACTATTATGAAACCTACTATAAAACGGATAACTGTGTATAGGTTTTTGCTTAGGGTTTCTATTCTTACTTTTCTGTAGCCATCTTCATCCATTTTGTTAGAAAAAGCTTTGTTTATAAAATGTGACATGGCTTCTAGTAAAATTTTACTTAAAACCAAAATTATTAATATAATTATAATATCTTTAAATATATTAGCTTTGGCTATTTGGTTTATATTAACGTCTGGCATTACTCCTCCTTATTTTTTATATGTACTATATATTTTATAAGGAATTTTAATTTTTTCCATAAAAAAGCACAAGAAATTTTATTCTTGTGCTTTAAATAACTTTTAATATTTCATCTGCTAGATTTTTATGGAAATCTTCTCTCATATGAAGCCCATCTATATAGGATGGTTTTATTTTTCTAGCATCTAGTACTATTACATCTAATGAACCGGCTAATATTCCATAATCGTTTATAGTTTGATTTATTTCTTTATATCTAGGATAGGATTCATCCGCCTCCATTAGTGGAGGGATGATTACTATATTTTTATCTGCCAATGATTTGTCTAAAATCTGTTTTATATTGGAAAAAATTTTATCAGGACTTACCCTATCAAAGGTGTCGTTAGTTCCACCAAAGGTGATTTGAATATCACAAGCGATAGGCTTAAACCTTTCTAGCATCCCACTAGTTCTATCTCCACTTATCCCTAAATTTATAATTTCAAGGCCCTCATCTTCCAGATAATCCGTATAATCTTTATCTACCAGATAACCTTCTGTAAAAGAATCTCCTAGGCAAAGTATTTTCATTCATCAATCCTTTGTAAGGCTAGGGCTGTTCTTGCTGGGATATAAATTTTTATTCCATCATAGTCAGTGCCAGCTAATCTTTCTGTATGGTAAATATAATCGTGGGATATGCGGCCCTTGCCACCAAATTTTACTTGGTCGGTATCCATAGAAACTTTAAACTTTCCTGTGTCATGGATTGGTACAGCAAAGGAATCGTAGGAATTTGTTGGATGAAAGTTAAAGATATAAACTATATCTTTATTTCTATAGGCTATTACTTTTCTATCATTGTCTATCCATAGCCTAAAAATTCTATTTCCTAGTTGGCTATTATCTTTACTAAATTCCAGCATTTTTTTATCAAACTTTGCTAGGTGCTGGTATTTTAAATTGTCATTTTCTAATAAAGACCATTGGCGTCTGGCATAGTCAAAGGAATATCCATTGCCCTCTCTTGGAAAATCTATCCATTCTGGGTGGCCAAATTCATTGCCCATAAAATTTAAATAACCATCTGAGCCCATAGAAATAGTAATCCACCTTATCATTTTGTGAAGGGCGATTGCTCTTTCTACTATATAATTGTCATCATCCTTATTCATATGCCAGTACATTTCTTGGTCAGCTAGAGTAAAGATTGTAGTTTTTGATCCAACCAAGGCCTGGTCGTGACTTTCTACATAAGAGATGCGTTTTTCTTCTGGACGGTGGGTGGATAATTCGTACCACATATTGGATAAATCCCAATCTTCATCTCTTTTTTCTAAAGTTCTTTCCCAAAAATCTGGCATACCCATGGCCAGTCTATAATCAAAGCCAATCCCACCTTGAGAAACTGGCAGGCACATACCAGGCATGGCTGACATGTCTTCTGCAATAGTAATTACATCTTCTTTTACTTCACGAGCTAGTTCATTGGCCATTTGCAAATAATTTATTGCTTCTATATCAGTATTCATAGAAAAATATTTATCATAGTGGTCAAAGCTTACTCCACGACCGTGATTTTTATAAATCATTGATGTAACCCCATCAAATCTAAAACCATCAAAGTGAAATTCTTCTAGCCAATATTTAACATTTGAAAGTAAGAAATGGGCCACTCCTGGTTTGGCATAATCAAATAATTTGCTATCCCAATCTGGGTGCTCCCCCTTTGCTCCTGTATGGAAAAACTGATAGTCAGTCCCGTCAAATTCATTAATACCTTCGATAGTATTTTTTACCGCGTGAGAATGAACCAAGTCCATAATTACATTTAGTCCTAGCTTATGGGCAGTATTTACAAGAGATTTTAAATCGTTAATCTCCCCATACCAAGAACTAGGTGCATAGAAATTGCTTACTTGGTAGCCAAAAGACCCATAGTAGGGATGCTCGGCTATGGCCATTAATTGGACAGTATTATAACCTGCTTTTTTTATCTTTAGCAAAATATTTTTTTCAAATTCTTTATAGGTAGAAACTTTACCTTCTTCTCCTGCCATGCCTATGTGAGCTTCATATATTAACAAATCTTCATTTTTTATTTTAAAGTCACTATCACTCCATTTAAATTTGGAGCGAGGATTGTACATAATGGCTGCAAAATCTCCATTTTCATCTCTTTCTACTCTTTTAGCAAAAAGAGGGATCCTATCAGAAATTTTGCCATTAGTATCTACTAAAACTTTTATGCGAGAGCCATGGGGAATGGTTTTTATACCTTTTATAAAAATCTCCCAATCTTCGTCATTTATTTTTTTCATAGGATGAGCATGCCTATCCCAGTCATTAAAGTCACCTATTAGGTAAAGGCCATCTGCATTTGGAGCCCATTCTCTATAAATCCAGCCCGTTTTAGTTTTATGAAATCCATAATAATGGTGGGCATTGGCAAAGTCAGAGAGAGTTTGACCATCTCCTAAGAGTCTATTTTTTGCTTTTTCGTATTCGCTCATTCTTAGATTTATATCATCTTCATAATCTTTTATCCAAGGGTCAATATTTAATATTTCCCACTTTGCCATACCTGCCTCCTATTAACTTATTCTTTATGTGCTTCTATAACTTTTTGTGTAATTTCTTTTGGTACTTCTTCGTATCTTTCAAAATCCATAGAGAAAGATCCCCTTGCTGATGTTTGACTTCTTAAATCAATGGCATAGGTTAAAACTTCTGCTAGTGGTGCTTCGGCAAGAATAACTTGACTACCATCTGCTTGTGGTTCCATTCCTAAAATTCTACCACGACGTTTATTCATATCACCCATGATATCACCCATGTGAGTTTCTGGAACTCTTATTTCAAGTTTCATAACTGGTTCTAATAGTATTGGATCTGCTTCTTCTATACCCTTTTTAAAGGCAATTCTTGCAGCGGATTTGAAGGCTTGCTCGTTACTATCAACTGGGTGGTAAGACCCATCATATAAGGTTGCTTTGATGCCTGTTACTTTAAATCCTGCTAGAGGTCCTTCTAATAGGGATTCTTCTAGCCCTTTTTCTACTGCTGGGAAGTAATTTTTAGGAACTGCACCACCAAATACTTCTTCATCAAATATAAAATCTTCTTCAGTTGGTTCAAATCTGATAAATACATCTCCATATTGGCCGGCACCACCAGATTGTTTTTTGTGCTTACCTTGAACATCAGAATTACCTTTTATAGTTTCCCTATAAGGAATTTTGTAATCTACTACTTCTGTATTTACTCCGTAGTTATCACGAAGCTTATCCATAATTACTTCTAGCTGGACATTGCCAAGACCTGATAATATTTGTTGGTGGGTTTCTGTATTTCTGTCATCTTTAAATGTTGGGTCTTCTTCTATCAATCTTTGTAGAGCTTCTGAAATCTTATCCTCGTCGTTTTTGCTAACTGTATTTATCGCATAGAATAAAACTGGTTTTGGATATTTGATTTGCTTATATTCTATTTTATTAGCAGCTGTTGCAAGAGTATCTCCTGTTGATAATTCATCAAGTTTTGTAAAGGCACCTATATCTCCTGCTACTACTTTATCAGTTTTAATTTGTTCTTTGCCTCTTAGGAAAAATAGGTTAGAGGCTTTTACTTCTTTATTTTTTGTAACATCTAAAATCTTATCATCTTTTGAAACTGAGCCTGATAAAACTTTAAACATTGAAATTTTTCCTACAAATGGGTCAGCTAGAGTTTTAAATACCACTGCAGAGAATGGTGCATCTTCTTTTGGTTCAAAGGCTTCATAACCTTCTTTTACTCTAAATCCTATATTGGCTACCTCATCATCGATTGAAGGCATATATCTAGTAATTACTTCTAAAAGCTGGGTAAGGCCTATTTCTTTTTCACTAGATCCTGCAATTAGTGGAACTACAGTTCCTTCTAGGATAGCTTCTGTAAGACCCTTTCTAAATTCACTTTCGGAAAATTCTTCACCTTCAAAGAATTTCTCCATTAGAGAATCATCTGTTTCTGCTACAGCTTCTATAATTTCTTCATAAACTTCATCTACCTCTGCTAGGCGGATTTCTGGGATTTCTACTTCTTTTTTATCCCCATTTTCATAAGTGTAGGCTTTTTTATCTAGAACATCGATTATCCCTTCAAACTCATCCCCTTCTCCAAGCATAAGGGTAAGCGGAATTACTTTTTTACCAAACTCAATATGAAGGTCTGATACAACTTTATTAAAGTGAGCATTTTCTTTATCAAGCTTATTTACAAAAATAATTGATGGTAGGTTTATCTCTTGGGTATAATTCCAGTATTTTTCTGTACCAACTTCTATACCATTTTCCCCATCTATTACAAAAAGTGCTGCCTCACTTGCTCTTAGAGCTTGTAAAACTTCACCCTCAAAATCAAAAAATCCAGGAGAATCTATAAAGTTTATCTTGTAGTCCTCAAACTCTACAGGAATAATTGAAGTTTGAATAGAGATTCCTCTTTTTTTCTCTTGAGCCTCATAGTCTGAAACTGTAGATCCTTCTTCAACTCTTCCTTTTTTGTCAATGGCACCTGTTTTATATAAAAGTGCTTCAGAAAGGCTTGTTTTACCACTTGCTGAGTGACCGACTAAAGCTAAATTTCTTATTTTAGATGTAGTGTAATTTTTCATCATTATCTCCTTTATGAAAACATTTATATTTTTCTATAAAAATATGCCTTCTAAATGCTTATATGTTATATTATATAGCAAATTAATTTATTTTTCCATATTTTAGAAAATGTTTTCCAGTTAATCACTTGTTAAAATATATACCCATTTTAAAATAAAAAAAAGAGTACCCTTCTTGGTACTCTATTTTTTAAAGGCACGCTTAATGTAATCTATTAAAGATAATGATTTTCTAAGCCTATCACCTGGTATATATTTATTTATAGCTTGTAAAGTCTTTTTATTATCCATAGTTGTAAAAATAAAATCTCCATTTTGCTTGGTATGAATAGCAAATCTTGGGATTTTTTTCTTAAATATAACTTCTGCTGTGATAAGATCTACTTCATCCCATGGGATTTGGATATAGTCCCTAGGATTTCTTTCGTTATAATATTCGAAAGCTTGATCACCAATCATCACCTGACCAGAGCTGGTAAAGCCCTGGAGGTGCTTTGCTTTTATAGTTAAATCAATTCTTTTATTTTGTGAGCTAACCATTACATTATATTAAAGTATCTAGCAATAATACCAATGATAAATAGGGCGATGATGATTGTGATTGGAGAAACATCTTTTTTAAGAAGTTTTGATATACCAAGGGTTAGTAATAATGGAACTAAACCTGGGATTAGCATATCTATATTATCTTGTAAGGTTGTAACTTTTTCTGGACTAAAGGCAGTTGCTCCATATGTTTCATACATTTCCAGCGCATGTTTGATTCCTTCAGATCCTGCTGGTAGGTTTGCCCAATCTATAAATGTTTTACTATCTTGAGCTACTCTTGTAATTTCTACAGGGAAATCAACACTTACCCATCTTTGAACAAGAGCACCTATTACGAACATACCAAGGATTGAAGCTGTTAGGGTTACCCTACCTAAAAGTCCACCTGATAAGTCTTTAGTAATTTCATTTCCTGCTTTGTATCCTGCCTCTTGACTTTTCCATAGGAATAAATATCTAATTATATTCCAAGCAACGAAAAATAATATAGGTCCTAGGGGATTTCCACTTAAGGCTAAGGATGCTCCAAGAGCTCCTAGGATTGGTCTAATAGTAAACCAGAAAACCGGATCTCCTACACCTGCTAGAGGACCCATCATACCAACTTTAACCCCGTTGATGGCTGCATCATCTATAGCTGTACCATTTGCTCTTTCTTCTTCCATGGCAAGGGTAACTCCCATAACTGGTGCAGAAACGTATGGGTGGGTGTTGTAAAACTCTAAGTGACGTTTTAAAGCTGCTGCTTGGCTAGCTTCATCATGGTATAAGGATTTGATAGCTGGAATCATAGAATAAGCCCAACCACCGTTTTGCATTCTTTCAAAGTTCCATGTTCCTTGTAAGAATTGGTGTCTGTTGCAAACTTTCCTTCTTACATTTTCGGATAACTCGATTCTATCATGGTTATCATCAAGAACTTCTTGGTTTTCATTAGTTTCTGTAACTTCTGTTTGTTTAGATTCTTTTTTAATTACTTCTTTTTGATTAGCAGGATCTTCATTTATAACTTCTTTGCTAGAGTCTGCTTCAAAAACTTCTTTTTCTTTTTTATTATCAGTCATAAGATCCCTCCTTAATAATCATTTATAATATCGCCAAGTGGGTCGCCAGAATTAGAACCAGATCCTCCACTACTTTGGGCAATACCTTTAAGTTTCATATAGATAAGAGCAAGGGCCATACCTATAACTCCAAGACCTATTAGGGTTATTTCATTAAGGGCAGCTATGACAAAACCAAGGGCAAAAAATGGCCAAGTTTCTTTGGTACTCATCATATTTAAAACCATGGCATAACCTACAGCTGCAACCATTCCCCCACCTACTTGCATACCGCCTTTTAACCATTCTGGCATAGCATTTAGGGCATCAGTTACTACTTTTGCAGGTATAAAACATAAAATAAGAGCTGGAATTGCAATTCTAAGTCCCTGCATAGCTACACCTGCCCAGTGGATTCTTTCTATTTTTTTAAAGTTTGCAGTCTCTGCTGCAGTATCCATAGCGTGAACCATAGGAATAGCAATAGTTCTTGCAAGCATAGTTAAAAATAAACCAGCTACTGATAGTGGAATTGCAAGAGTGATAGCTGTACTTCTAGCTTCTGCAGCATTAGTAGTTCCTCCATTTAGGGCAAGAGCCATAATAATTGCAGATGCAACAGATGCTAAAGCTGCATCGGGAGCGATTGCTGCTCCAACGTTTGACCACCCTAGGGCCAACATTTGTAGCGCACCACCTAGCATGATACCTTCCTCTAAATGTCCAGTTACTAGACCAATTAGGGTACAAGCAACTAAGGGTTGGTGAAATTGGAATTGGTCTAATACTCCTTCACAACCTGCTAGGAAAGCTACTATAAAGATTAAAATAATATTAATAGCAGTCATTTTTCCTCCTAATTCATATTCAATTCTGTTTTTGCTTTTTTAAGCATGTTTTCAAGATTTTCTTTTTTATCAGAAGGTACTTTTCTTACATCAAAGCTAACACCATTTGCTTTTAATTTTTCTAAGGTTTCTACATCAGATTTACCCATAGAAACTGCTGTTGTAAGGTTTACCTTTCCTTCTGAATAAGCCATTGACCCGATATTTACATGATCAATCGCACCGCCTAGTTCGATTAATTCTAGAACATCTTCTGGTTTTTCAAACAAAAGCATAGCACGTGTTGCACCAAATCTTGGGTCATCTAAAATCTCTTTCATCTTCCAAATTGGTACTACGTGAGCCTTTACTCCTGGCGGTTCTGCTTCCATTACCATTGATTTACGTAGTTCATCCTTACTTACTGTATCAGAAACTACTATAATGCGGTCAGGCTTAGTTGCCTTTGTCCAGCTAGTTGCCACTTGACCGTGTAAAAGTCTTGTGTCGATACGTGCTAGGACTATATCAATTTTTCCATCCCCAATTACAGTTCCTTCTGGAATAGAGCCATCGGAAGCTTTTTTTGCATCAACTAAAGCTTGTTTGTCATCGCTTTCAGTAGTAGCTACTTTTTCTGTTGCTTCATTTAGATCTTCTGGCTTTATTTTTACACCCTCTTTAGCTGATCCTACTATGGCTTTGGCTATATCATGGGAAGATTCGCTTGTAAATCTTTCTGATAGGGCTTCTATAACCATAGGAAGGTTCATGCCAGAAACAATAGCCCAGTTTTCTTCATGGCCTTCAAGTAAGTTTGAAGTTTGATTAAAGGGAGTTCCTCCCCAAAGATCAACTAGAAATAAAATTTCATCGCTATCTACTTTTTTTATACAAGCTTCAAGCTCACTTCTTAAGTCATCTGGTCCCATGCTTGGTAAAAGAATAGCTGTTTCAAATTTTTCTTGCTCACCAAAAATCATTTGGGCAGATTCTTTAATACCTTCAGCAAAGTGGCCGTGACTTGCAAGTATTATTCCTACCATCTTCTCTCCTTTTACAAATATAAAATATATAAATTCATGTGAATGATTTTACAAGTTAATTATATCACAGTATTAGTGAATTTTGTCAGCTGGATAATAAATATTTGCGTCAAACCTAGCCCTAGTTATGACATCCATATAATTTTTGGTTTGCTCTAATAATTCATCAGCTCTTTTTCTATCTCTATTTCTTAAAATCTCTTCGATTGCAACAAATTCGTAGTATAACCTAGACCTACCTTCCTCGTTAAATTGAAAGGAAAATTGGCCATCATCACCAACCACTTCCATATTAAATTCGCCAAAACTATTTAAGGCATCAGGAATTTCTATAGTTGCCTTTGTGCCTTGGATAGTATTTACCATTGGTGCAGCAGAGTCTTTTGAACCTATACATGAAACTTTAAAGTCTTCATAGTCAAGAATTACTATGCCTGAAGTATCGATATCATTCTCGATATTTGCAAAATATTTTACATCTTTTGGCAGACCAAAAGTATCTACTGCAAAGGCTAGATTATATAAGTTTAAATCTATTAAAGCTCCCCCAGAAGCTTCTAGAGAAAATACTGTCTCAATTTCCCCAGCCTTAAATTTGTCATATCTAGAAGAATATTGGGAATAGTTAAAGGAAACTATTTTTATCTCGCCTAGATCATTAATCATTTTCTTTGTCTCTATAGCGTTTGGTATAAATCTATGGCTGATAGCTTCCACTATCATAACATCCTTATGCTTAGCTTTTTCTATAATTTGTTTTGTTTCATAAAAATTTGATGTAAAAGGCTTTTCACAAATAATATCTTTGCCATAATCTATAGCCTTATCCATAGCATCAAAGTGCAAGTGATTTGGCAAGGCTACATAGACTGTATCAATATCTTGATCTTGTAACAATTCATCTATGCCTAGATAGTATTTTTTAATATCAAATTCTTTAGCTAAATTTTGTAATTTTTCTTCATTACGTGCTGCTATAGCTACTAAATCTATATTTTTAATTTTCTTAAGAACTGGCAAAACTTCTTTTACAATTTTCCCAGAGCCTAGGATACCTAATTTCATTTATTACCTACTTTTATAATTTGCTTTTAAATGCTTATCTTCAAACTTATCTCCTAAAAGAGATCTTTTTTCCATAAGTTTTATAAAATATTTTGATGAAAACATACTAATAAAATAAATCAAAATAGATGCACCAAGAGTTGGTATAAGTGCTGCTTGGGTGAACTTTGAGTCTGGAACAAAATTAAGCACTACATAATATGATGTCCATATTTGAAAAAAGCTGTTTAATGGAACTGTTAAATAAATATCTTTATATGATTTATAATTTCTAATTAGGATAAAGGTTAATATATCAGCTAAAAATGCACTAGCCCATATAGCTAATACACCAAAGATAGAAAATTTTAATATAAAAAATCCAAATATAAATGACATAAGAGATACAATACCAATTCTTTTTGTTCTTAGAATAACTGCAGTAAAAATAAAACTATAGGCAGGTGCCATGGCTAATAGTCTGCCTCCTGGAATTGGTAAAGTTCTTCCTACAAAATATAAGATAGTACCAAGGATAACCATCAGTGCAACTGCTATAGCCACGACTGTAAGTTCCTGGGTTTTTATTTTTTTCATAAATCCTCCTTAATAAGTATCTCTATAATTTTTACCCAATATCGATAAAAGTTTCTTGTAGTATAGTTAAGAGAACGGAGGAATTATGACTTACACATTAAAAGAAAAACAAAATTATAAAAAAATGGGTATGGATGTTTACCTTTATGAACACGATAAAACAAAAGCCCAAGTTGTATATGTAGCAAATGATGATAAAAACAAAACATTTGGGATAGGATTTAAAACTCCACCAACAAATTCTAAGGGTATGGCCCACATAATGGAGCACTCAGTTTTAAATGGATCAAGAAAATATAAAACTCGTGAGCCTTTTATGGATATGGCAAGCTCATCCTTACAAACCTTTTTAAATGCCATGACTTATCCAGATAAAACTGTATATCCAGTGTCTAGTGAAAATGACAAAGACTTTTATAATCTAACTGATGTATATCTAGATGCAGTTTTTAATCCAACTGTCCGCCACAAAAGAGAAATCCTAGACCAAGAAGGCTGGCATTATGAAATGGATAATGACAAAATTACTGGCATATCTGGTGTTGTGTATAACGAAATGAAGGGAGCTCTTACAGATCCTGATGAAATAGTTTATGATGATTTTATTTCTTATTTGTATAAAAATAGCCCCTACGAATACGAATCTGGTGGAGACCCAGCTGATATTTACAAAATTTCTTATGAAGAATTTGTAGATTTTTATGACAGCCACTACCATCCATCAAATGCCTATATTTATTTTTATGGAGACTTAGATATAGACTTTTATCTAGACCATTTAGATAAAGAATATTTGTCAAATTATGACTATAAAGATTTAGATTTTGATATAAAAGTTCCAGGTAATTATTATAAGGAAGTTATAGAAGCTAGCTACCCTGCCCTAACAGAAGGAGAAGGTACTGATTATTTAGTATATGGTTTTTTAACAAAAGAAAATCAAGATACAAAATACTATTTAACTTTATTAATATTATTAAGTGCCCTCTTTCATATGGACTCATCTAAGATTAAAAACCAGATTAATCAAGAAATTGACCCGGATGACTTTACTGCAAGAGTTGGTTACGGGGTAAGAAATGCAATAATCTTACAAGCACAAAAAGCAGATGCCAAAAAACTTGATAGGTATGTAGAAATAATCGAAGATGGCTTTAAAGAAGCTAGCCAAGGAATTAATAAAGAAAGCTTAAAGGCTGCTTTTTCCATTTTTGAATACGGGCAAAGAGAACAGCTTATCTCTGTTATGCGCGGATTAACTTATTTCTTAATGTGGCAATTTGACAAGCCAGTTTTTCAGAGCTTTAAAATAATAGACTACCTAGATGAGCTAAGGGACTTAATAGATACAGATTATTATGAAAACTTCATAAAAGAAAACTTTATAGATAATCCAACAAAATTAGTCTACTTTGCTAAACCAAGTAGTGCTTATGTAGCTAATAAGCAAAAAGACCTAGATAATTATATAGCAAAGTTAAACGAAAATATGACTGACGAGAGCTTGACTACTATAAAAGAAAACTTAAAAAAACTAGAAATTCACCAAAACAAAGCAGATACTGAAGAAGAAAAAGCAACTATTCCTGTATTAAATATTAAAGATGTGCCAGTAAATGTAGAAAAAACTCCTAGAGAAGTTATAGAGGATAAATTTACCTATATCTACCATGATATAGATACTGCAGGTCTAATCTACATTTCCCTTTACTTTGACATTGGTCATTTAAATTTAGATGAGCTTCGTTATTTAACCTTAATAAATGACTTTATGGGATCTGTTGATACAGAATCTATACCATATACTGAGATAGATGACGTCCTTTTCCAATATTTAACTAGCCCAAACTTTTCAAATAGTTTTATAAATGTAAATAATGAAAAAATAGCAAGGCTTGAAAAAGTTTCCTTTACATCCACTATAGACACAGCCCAAAAAGGCCTAGATTTAATGGCTGACTTTATGTTTAAATCTAAATTTGATAATCAAAAAAGGATTTTGGAATTGCTAAGAATGAAAAAATCTTACTTTGAATCAGGCATGTATGAGCAAGGACATATCCTTGCTATGAACAGAGCAAATAGCCATATAGATAAGGCAACTATGATTAAAGATGAGCTGGGAGGAATTGGTTCTTATTTATTTTTAAAAGATGCTATCAATGAAGTTAGAAGTGATTTTGATAGTTTTGTAGGTAAAATAGAAGCAATTTACAAAAAGATTTTTACCAATAATTTAGAAATCAATATTACTGCCTCCCCTACTGATTTTAAGCAAGTAAAAGAATTTATCAATGGCAAATTCAATAACTTATCCAGTAAGCAAAAAGATGTTAAAATAGATTTTACCCCTAGATCTTATAAAGAGGCCATCCTTTCAAATGCAAATGTAAACTACATTTCAAAAACAGCAAATATAGAGGAGTTTGGCAAAGAATTTGACGGAAAACTGATAATTGCTACATCTATTCTATCAAATCCATACCTTTATGAGCTAATCCGTGCCAAGGGCGGAGCTTATGGAGCAGGAATTACTGCAAACAGGTCTGGACTTTTATCAACATATTCTTATAGGGACCCAAACATTTTAAAAACTATAGATATTTTTGATAGTATCGGAGAACTTACAAAAAATATTGATTTAACTGATAGAGATTTTGAGAACCAACAAATCTCATCTATGGGATCTATCCTTAGACCAAAATCTCCATCAAGTAAAGCTGAAGAAGACTACAGTAGGTATAAAAAAGAAAACCCAACCAATCCAGAGGAGTTATTGTCTCAAATAAAAACTGCAAACATTGCTGATATAAAGGCCTATAAGGATTTATTTGAAAAATCTATGCAAAAAGATAATCTAGTAGCATTTGGTAACCGCGATAAGCTAAACGAAGTTAAAGACTACTTTGATAAGATAATTGATTTAGATGAGTAAATTAATATAAATTAAAACGATATTTAATTTTGTTTATGTTTAGGGTATGATAATGTTAAGATAAGGAGTGACTATGACTGATAATAAAAATAATTTTAATTTTACCGATATAGACTTTTACGGAATTGGCGAGTCAATTAAAAATTCTATTAATAATACCCTGAAAAAATTTACTGAGGACAAGGATAAAAACGAAAACTTACCTCAAACTAGAAATAAAGAAGTGTGCGAGCAAAAACCACCAGAACTTTCTAAAGCAAAAGGTTGGCAGGCCGCATCTATTTTAGCAGGTCTTAACCTAATACCTTCTACAATAGCAACTTTAATTAACTTTTTTACTTCCGGAGGTATTAGAGGTCTTATATTAAGCATCTTTTTAATTTTATTGACCCTATCCTTTCCTTATATTTCTTGGAAAGCTTCAAAAGAATACTTTAGGCTTAGCAATAATTATATAAGGTTTTTAAGGGAGATTGGTAATAATACAGTAATTTCTATAAGAGATCTAGCAAGTGCAGTTGCTCAAACAGAAGAAAAAACTGTATCAGACCTTACAAAAATGATGAAACGCGGATACTTCCACCAAGCCCGTATAGTAGAGGATGGTTCACTTTTTATCCTAGACATTCCTACCTTTAGACTTTACAAAGAAAAGAAAAAGGAAATCCCAGAAACTAGAGTAAAAACGGAAAGTGAAGATGAAGTTTTAGTAGAAGACTTAAGTTTTGAAAGAGCCAAAGAAATCCTAAACGAGGGTAAAAACTCTATTGAGGATATAAAAATTAGCCAAGATAAGATTAAAGATGCTAATTTTAAAACAAATGTAGATAAGCTTTTAAAAAATGCAACAGATATCCTAAATATAGTAGAAAAGTATCCAGAAAAATCCTACGCCCTAAATAAATTTTCTGACTACTACTTGCCTACTACAGCAAAGCTTGTAGAAACCTACTATGATTTTGAAATGATGCGTACAGATGATAGTAAAATACTAAACTCTATGAGTCAAATCAACGAATCAATTATTACTATCGGTGAAGCCTTTGATAAAATCAAAGTCGAACTTTTATCAGATAGGGCCATGGATATAAAAACAGATATTGACACTATAAACTTACTTTTAAACCAAGAAGGTTACGCAGAAGATGATTGGAGCAACGAATGAGTGATATAAAACTAACCTTAGATGGCGCTGATGAAAATGACAGCAAATTAGATAATATAACCAATGAAACTCCTGATTTGGTAGAAAATAATGTGAAATTTACACCAGAAGAAGAAAAAATGATAGATGATTTTTCTAAAAAAATTAATCTTGATGATACAAACATCATCCTCCAATACGGATCTGGAGCTCAAAAAAAGATTTCAAACTTTTCAGAAAAAACTTTAGATACAGTTCGTAACAAAGACCTTGGAGAAATCGGCGGCTTGCTTGATTCTGTTGTCATGGACATACGTGATATGGAACGTGAAGAAACTTCTGGTCCCCTAGGATTTTTAAAAAAACAAGTAAATAAGGTTGATGACTTAAAAGTTCGCTACCAGTCAGCAGAAAAAAATATAGATGAAGTAGCAAAGACTTTAGAAAATCATCAAATAACTTTGATGAAAGATATCTCTATGCTTGATCAAATGTATGATTTAAACGAAGAATACTACAAAGAAATCACCATGTATATAGAAGCTGGAAATAGAAAGCTACAAGAAACATATGCCACAGAAATTCCAGCCTTAGAATCTCAAGCCAAAGAATCAAATTTACCCCTAGATGCTCAAAAAGTAAATGATTTAAAGGCTCAGGCAAATCGTTTTGAGAAAAAGCTCCACGACCTAGACCTAACTCGTATGGTTTCTATCCAAATGGCCCCACAAATTAGGATGGTACAATCATCTAACTCAATCATGGCAGAAAAAATCCAAACTACCATTGTAAATACTATCCCTCTTTGGAAAAACCAAATGGTTTTAGCCTTAGGGATGAACCATACTAACCAAGCCATTGCCACCCAAAAAAGGGTAACTGACTTAACCAATGAGCTTTTAAGAAAAAATGCAGATACCCTAAAACAAAACACAATAGAAACTGCAAAGGCTACAGAACGTGGAATTATAGACCTTGATACAATAAAGCACACCAACGATCAACTAATTTCTACAATAGAAGAAGTTAGAAATATCCAAATCGAGGGTAAAAAAAATAGGACCTTGGCCCAAGCAGAAATTGCTAGGCTAGAAGATGAACTTAAGAGAAATTTAACAAGAGGAAATAGTAACTAGGAGGATTTATGGTAGATATAGGAGATTTTAAGTTTGATACTCAAATGCTAATAGCAGGCGAAAATTTAGATGAAGATGAGATATTTGATCACATTACAGAAAACTTTGAAGGGGATAGCCTATTAGCAGTAGGTGATGAAGAACTAATCAAAATACACTTTCATACAAATAAACCTTGGGAAATCTTAGAATATGCAGCAAGTCTTGGAGAAATCCATGATATAGTCGTAGAAAATATGCTAAGACAAGCCGAAGGTCTACAAGGTTAAAGGTAAAGCTAGAACACTTAGTTCTAGCTTTTTTGATTGAAAAATACTTATTTTTTAATATAATAATAGGAAAGAAGTACACAAAGAAAGAGTTTATTATGAAAATTAAAAAATACAGCAAAATACTAGCCCTATCCCTTGCCCTAGGCCTAATAGCCCCAGTAGCTAAGTCCTTTGCAAGCGAAGACGCTATAAAAAAAGAAGAAATAAATACTCTAGAAAATTTCGATAAGGCTTCTAAAAGCGAAATATTAGCCTACCAAAATTTATTAGATGAAAAAAATAATAATATAAATGAAAATCCTAACCTAAACCAAGATCTAGAAAATATTGTTAAAAACTTTGGTGAAGAATATAAGCTTCGCTATGAGCTAAAGGCAAATATCGAACTAATAAAAAAACTTGATAAGCAAAACTTTGCAGAAGTTATTAAAGATAGCGAAAAAATTTTAAACAGTGATGACCTAGAAAAAGTCAAAGCCCAAAGCGATTACTTACAATTATTAATTAGCCAAAAAGAAACAAATAAGCAAGTTAGCTTAACAGATCAAGAAGTTAGAAACATAGAAATAGCTACAACAGATTTTGTAAATAATGGAAAGCTTTTTGCAAACGAATTTGCTGATGATAAGCAAGTAACTGATGATTTTATAAAGGCAATCAAAAACTCAAAAGCTTATTACTTAGCTAAAGACTCAGAAAAAGAAAAATATGATGAGCTTATAAAAAAGGCTAGCACAAATAAAGAAAATCCAGAAACCATTTTAATCTTGGAAGATTTTATTAATAGTACTAATAAAGAAAACTTTGCAATACCAGAAGATTTAACTAGCGAAGATGAAACAGAAATCGCCAACCAAAAATTTATAGCAGGTAATACTAGCGAATCTTCTGATGACCTAGCGGAAGAAAACCAAACTATAGAAAATCCTAGCCAAACCACAGGCAGTGCAGCCAACCCAAGTGAATCAGCATTCTTAAAAAATGATAGCACAAGTAGTAAATATAAAGAATTATCAGATGCTCAGAAAAGAGAAGTTGATGCTATAGATACTAATAAAGACGGTGAGATTTCAAATGATGAGCTAGATCAATCTGCAAACTACACAGCAGATTTAGGATCTGACTCATGGTTATATCCTTTTACAGAAAAAGCTTTAAACGAAACCAGCAGCGATGCTAGTCAAACTGATAATCAAACACAAAATACTAGTAGCGAAACAAGTACAAACTCAGAAAATCCAACTGAAGAAAAAGAAGTACCAAAAACAGTAACTATCGACAATGAAACCAAGTCTCCAGAATTAAATGATGAAGACACAGATACAAACGATGATACTGAGGATGATAAAGAAGAATTTAACGAAACAGAAGCCAACCAAACAGTAGCGCCAAGAGAAAATACCAATGCAGCTAGCATTGTAAAAACAGGTATAAGAGGATTAGGCTATATAGTAGGAATATTAATAATAGCCTTAGGTGCTTATTACTTCTTAAATAAAAATCAAAAAAATAAAAAATAATCTAAAAGCTAGGCATTAGTCTAGCTTTTAAATCGCTAATCTTATTTATAATTAATTAAGTCAATCCTGCTCTTATATAATTTTTTCTAATTACTATCTATTTTTTATGTGTAAATTAGCTATCTAATATTTCTTAAATATTTTTATATTTCATAAAATAAATAAATGATTTTTCTGTTTAGTAACTTATATTTGATATTGATTTCTAAATACAGTGGAGTAAAATTATTTCAAAGGTGATTAGTTAAAAAAATCATAAAATAAATATAGTACCCTTAAAGGAGAAGTAAATGATGGATGATGACAAAAAAAGCAAGTCAACGCTATTAAAGTTAATGTGGTTAGACTTTATATTTGGAGTAATAGGGATTATTATAGCTCGTCTTATAACACCAAATAATATTTCAGACCTCATTTTAAGTAGAACTGGAGGGAATAGTTTTACGGTGGATGTAAACTATTATACGTATTTCTTAATTAAGCCACCTTTACTTATATACTCTATTCATAGAATATATACCGGCCTTAAAAAACTAGTAATTTATAGTCCAAATTTAGGTAAAAAATCTGACAAGTAAATTTTAAATATAACATTTGTAATAAAAAATATGAGAATGTGATAAATTCTCATATTTTTTTATTTTTCTACTTATAATATTAAATTTTTTGTTAAAAATTACCAGCTTCTATTTCTTCTATTGTTTCTATAGAATTTTTAAAAGAAGACGATTCTATATCTGGAACTGTGCGTTTTTCTGCATCTATTGATCCATCTGGAGCATAGCCTAGAGTATTTGTGTAGGTAAATACTAGGCCAGAATTTGGCATTACATCATTTATTACACCAAGAGTGATTCCATCTCCCCCAGTTGTTTCTCCGATCAAGGATGCTGAATCAGAATGTTTCATAAAGCTTGCCATTCCTTCCGCAGCAGAAAATACTGCCTTATCTACCATTAAATAAATATTGCCCTCAAATCCATAGTCTTTTTGACTATCATCTGGATTTACTGTTATCGTATCTCTAATATAGTAGTCAAAATCTTTTAAATCACTGGCATGGCTTAGTTTTACCCCTGATATATCAATGTCTTTTAGATTTTCAATATTTAAGGTGTCATCGGCTAGGATTAATTTTGCTCTAGCAGAGTCTTTAAAAAATAAATGATTGGTTACAGATTTGGGGCTAGTTAAAACTTTTGGTAGCAAAAATTTTTGCCAATAGTCCATATTGCCTCCGTAGTTTTCACGGATATCTATTATAAGGGCCTTATAAAGGTGTTTATTTCTTAAAAATTCATTTAAAACTGCTTCATCTTCTGCAAATTTTTCTGGATCTAGCATAGAATTTATCTTTAAAAGCGCTATGCCTTCCGCTGGGCTTTCAAAGCTAAGGTTTGAGTTCTGATTTTTGTTTACAAACGGCAAGGCTCTTTTCTGGTTATTTTGGCTATTATCTGCTGTTTGCTCCCCAGAAAGAGAGTAGCGATTTCTAACTACCTGCTTATTCATTTTTAAAAATTCATAATAAATTGATGGTGTATTCCAATTTTTGGAATAGTACTTTAATGTATTTGCTACATAAGCCTTATCGGCTATGCGGGCGTGATAGTTGTTTAGCTCTCCCATTATCCCAGTCATTTCATCGACAAATTCTTGGTCAGTTTTTGCATTTTCTATGCGTTTTAAATATTTTTTGTAAGAGCCTAGAAAATCTATATTGTAATCTCTTTTTAAAACTTTAAAAAATGGATAATTTGCCTTTAATTCATTAAATACATAATTAAAGTCTTCGACCATTTCTTTATTAGTTAGTTCTTTTGGATTTTCTGGATTTGGTAGTTGTAACTTTGGTGGCTTTTGTAAATCTTTATACCAGCTTAGATAAGTTTCTACATCGTATTTATCAATATTATCTGGATAAAAAATACCATCTGAACCGCTAAAACCCCCATCACTTACTATAGTTTGGGTGCGCCTAGCTTCTAATTGATCTAACCTTCTTTGGACACAAGATGTACCTATAAGCATAAAAACGAGGATTAGACAAAAAATTTTACCTTTCTTTTTCATCAAATCCTCCTCTTATTACAAAATCTCTCTTATATAAGTCATAGAGCACAGGGATATTTCCTATGGGATTTACCAATGAAAACACCACAATAGCAAGGATAAGAAAGTTTAATCTACTCATCTCTCTTCGTAGAATTGCATTTAGACTTGTATTACGGATTCTTATCATGGCTATGCCAAAAAGTATAGCAAGTATACCAAAAATAATCTCAAAGATTTCTTTATAATAAACCCCAAATGCTAAAACTCCAATACCAGCTAGTATCCAGACAACAGAGCTTATAGTTTGCATTTTATTATATTTTTTTAATAAGTCTAAGTTTCCACTTCTATATCTTCTCATAGTTCATATTATATCTTATATTTCTAAATTTGGGTAAACTTTCATATATTTATCACTAACTTCACCAGCTTGGTAGTTTAAGTAACCGGCCATGGCAATCATAGCTGCATTATCTGTGCAAAGCTTAATAGGTGGATAGTAAAATTTAACATTTTCTTTTTCACATACTTGACGCATTCTTTCTTGCAATCTGCTATTGGCAGCAACTCCCCCACTTAGGGCAAATTTATCAAAACCAGTTTCTTTTAAAAGTCTTATAGATTTTTCAACTAATACATCAACTTCCGCTTCCTGAAAACTTGCAGCAAGATCTGCCTTATTTATTTCATGGCCTTTTTGCTCTTCTTGGTTCATATAATTTAAAACAGCTGTTTTTAAACCAGAAAAAGAGAAATCATAAGAATCTTTTTCAAGTCTTACCCTTGGAAAATCTATAGCATCCTTATTTCCTTCTTTGGCAAGTTTATCAATTTTTGGTCCACCTGGATAACCTAGGCCCATTTTACGGGCAACCTTATCGAAAGATTCTCCAGCTGCATCATCTCGAGTTTTGCCAACCACTTCATAATTTGTATATGAATTTACTTTTACAAGATAAGTATGGCCCCCACTTACAACAAGAGTTATAAAGGGAGGTTCCAAGTCTTTATGAGCAATATAGTTTGCACAAATATGACCTTGCATGTGGTTTGCGCCAATCATTGGCGTATTTGTTGCAAGGGAAAGTGCTTTTGCAGCAGAAATTCCTACCAAAAGTGAACCCATAAGTCCTGGGCCCTTGGTAACTGAGATTAAATCTATATCATCATAACTAAGATTTGCATCATCTAGGGCTTTTTCTATCAAAGGATTTATAGCTTCTAGATGTTTTCTACTAGCAATTTCTGGAACCACTCCCCCAAATAGAGTGTGGATATCAATTTGTGATGATATTAAATTTACTAAAAGTTCTCTATCATTTTTTAGAATTGCCACACAACTATCATCGCAGCTGGTTTCAATTCCCATAGTATAAAAATCTGTCATTACAATTCCTTTTTCATGTTGTAGGCATCTTCTCCTACCTTTTGGTAGTAGTTTTTTCTAATGCCCATTATTTCAAAACCAAATTTTTTGTATAAGTTTATAGCAGCTAGATTTTTTGTAGAAACTTCTAGCCGTATTTCTTTCATATTATTTGCTTTACTCGTTGCTAATAGGTGCTTAAGCAGGTTTGTTGCAATGCCCATATTCTTATGGTCACGCTCTACTGCTATAGTAAATATTTCTACCTCATCTAATACTTGGCTAGATATATAAAAACCTACTACCCTTCCATCTTTTTCTGCTACATAATGATTTAAAAACGTGTTGGATTCTAAGTCTTTGATGAGATTTTTCTTTGACCAAGGCTCAAAAAAGGCTTGGTTTTCTATATTATAAACCTCATCTGCATCCCTAATTTCCATTTTTCTAATCATCTTATACCTTATTCTTTTTCTCGTATTCTCTTTCTGCTTGGGATTTTCTTAGATAATTTGGACTAATTTCAAAAAGATTTGGACTTTCGTTTATATGAATAAGTCCTAACCTTATAAGAGACTTTCCTATACAATTATTAAAATTAATAGGCAAAGTGTGAGCATTTTTAAAATACTCGCAATATTTTCCACTTATTTCTCCTATAAGTTCCACTTCTTCATCCAAAGCATCCACAAGCTTAACAAAATCTTCTATTTCATAAAGGTCTTCTTCGATGATTTCTTTACCATCCTTACCATAAACTGCCGCATAAACTCTATTGCCCCTTGCATCCATTAATGGTGCTTTTAAATAATTGCTTGATGAGTTATTAGCTAAAGCTTCAAGGGTTGAAATAGGAATTAGGTTTTTATCATTTACTTGGGCTAGGGTTTTGGCAACAGTCATTCCTATTCTAAGACCTGTAAATGATCCTGGTCCCTTAGATATTACAAAAGCATCTATGTCTTTAATAGTCATTCCTAAAAGTTTTAGTAAATTTTCTATCATAGGGACTAAGGATTCGCTGTGGGTTCTTTGCTGGTTAACATTAAAATCTCCAATAATTTCATTATCACTTGCAATAGTCACAGTAGAAATCATAGTTGAGGTGTCAATTGCTAAAATATTCATTTATCTCTTGCCCCCTTTTTGTATCATCTAAGATTTTTATTTCACGAGTATTTGTGTCTACTTTTGATATTTCAACATTTACCATATCATTTGGCAAAAATCCTTCTCCATTTTCTGCCCATTCTAAAAATGTGATGGCATTTTCTGGATAAAAATATGTCTCATAGTCAAGTTCTAAAAGCTCATCAGTATCATCTAGCCTATATAAATCTAAGTGATAAATAGTCTTATCTCCCTCATAGATATTTACAATAGCAAAGGTTGGAGATGAACTATCATTTATACCAAAATACTCAGCAATAAAATTTGTTAGGGTGGTTTTTCCAGCCCCCATATCTCCTATTAAATTTATTACGTCATTGTCTTTTAAAAGGGCTGCAAATTCATTTGCAAAATCCCTCATTTCGTTTAAATTACTTATAATCATAAATCCTCTTTATCTTAAATATTATACTATTTATAACAAAAAAATCCCTAGGCAAGCTAGGGATAAGTTCTATCTAAAATTTTAATATTGGTGATATGCGTTTATAAAGCAGCTGGGTAATTATAGCTTCTACTGCCCCTTTGATAAGGTTAAATGGAGCTACTGCAAATACCATCATAGTAAAGTAGTTTGAAACTAAATTATTGCCCGGAATCATAGCTGCAAAGGCTTCAAGTTCTAGGTTCATCACTTTACCATAGATAGGAAAGACTACAAAGGCATTTGATAAGGTTGCAACTGCACTCATTGCAACAATACCTAAAACTAAGGCCAAAACTGAATTTTTGCGAGTTTTCTTATTTCTATAAATTAAAGATGATACCAAAACAAAGGTAGATCCTACAACAAAGTTTGATAGCTCTCCAACTCCCCATGTCATAGTTTTTGATAGGTTAAGAACATTTTTAATAAGCTGGATTAAAACTCCATACCAAGGTCCCATGGCAAAACCACCAATTAAAGCTGGTACATCAGCTAAGTCCACTTTCATAAATGGTGGAGCTATTGGAATAGGCATTTGCACAAACATTAATAAATAAGAAATACTAGCAAGGATAGCAACTTTTACCAATCTGTCTAAACTAAATGATTTACTTCTTCTTTGAATCATAATAACCTCCTAAAATGGGCAATAAAAAATGCCCTGATATTGGGGCATGAAAAATACAAATATATACTTCTCCCATCCAGACTTTACTGTCGGTTTTGGAATCTCACCAAATCAACCAAAAAATTGGCTCGCAGACTATAACTGCCGGTTTAGGAATTTCACCTTACCCCGAAAAACGCCTGTCCGGCGTATAGAGGACCCGTGCCTAACAGGCACGGAATTACCGCAGACGCCAAAGGCGTCGAGGACAAAAATTTGTCCCTCAAACTTCGGAAAGACGCAAAAAATTATTTAGTTCTTGACAATATTATATCACAATGAAAATCCATTAGCAACTAATATTGAAAACAATTTCACAAAATCAGTTTTTTGGCTTACAACTATCAAGCACCCACTTATAACCCTTGCGGTTTATAGTTTCTATTGGGTTTAAATCAGCCTTTTTAAATTCTAGGCGAATTTTTCTAATATGCTCCCTAACTGATCTTTCTGTTGTTTTTAGGCCCTTTTTGTTCATGGCCTCTACTATATCATCCTTACTTAAAATCTGTCCCATATTTGAGATTAAAACTGAGCAAATACTTATTTCAAATTTTGTAAGGTCTAGGATATCATTGCCTATCCTAAATATTCCATTGTCCTCTTCCATTGTACAAAAACCTAGTCGGACAATATTTGTATCATTAATCTCTTCTACCTTCTCAAAGACAGAATTAATAAATTCCTCACGGGTATTTGAGTGGATTACAAAATCTTTGTCATCTAACTCTTGTTCGTAAGGATTATCAGCATTTCTCTCTGTTAGATAAATAACTGGAGTAGTTGTTGTTTGCTTTATGTATTGAATCACCTGCAAGCACTTATTATAGGTCATATCAACTAGTATTAAATCGTATCCACTAAGGTCTAGTCCTATAAGGTCTTCCATCTGTTCAAATTTATGTATAACTACTTCATTTTTATCAAACTGGGAATTTAAGAGAGATGAAACGCCGTTTTCATATTCAACTGATGCTATTTTCATTTCTACTCCTTTTCTTTACTATATTATAGCCTTTTACCAGGAAAAAGTAAAGATATTTTTATATAAATTTACTTTTTACTTATATAAACCACAAATATTATTGAACTTTGTCAACAAAAAAGAACTTGCCTTATGACAAGCTCCTTAATTTATTTTACAAATAGTATTTTTTAACCATTTTTAAGTCATCATCTAGTTCATAAACTAATGGTTGACCTGTAGGAATTTCTAAGTCCATGATATCCTCATCAGAGATACCTTCGATGTGTTTAGCAAGTGCTCTTAGGCTATTACCATGAGCTGCTATTAAAACTGTTTCATCTTTTAATAGTTGTGGTGCAATGTTATCAAAGAAATATGGAAGAGCTCTTTCTAGAGTAATTTTTAAGTTTTCTGCTACCGGAATTACATCTTTTGGTAGATTTTTAAACTGTCTCATGTTTAATTGTTTTTCTTGAGCTTCTTCTGATAGGGTTGGAGGAAGGGTATCGTATGATCTTCTCCAAATGTGGACTTGCTCATCACCATATTTTTCTGCTGTTTCAGCTTTATTTAAGCCTTGTAGGGCCCCATAGTGACGTTCATTTAGTCGCCATGATTTTTCTACGGGTACAAATAATTGTTCAGAATATTCTAGGACGTAGTTACAAGTTTTGATAGCTCTTTTTAATATTGATGTGTGAGCATGGTCAAAAACTATGCCCGCTTCTTTTATTTTTTTACCAGCTTCTATAGCCTCTTCTATACCTTGGTCTGATAGGTCAACGTCTACCCAGCCTGTGAATTTATTTGCAAGGTTCCATTCACTTTGGCCGTGTCTAACCATTACTAAAGTTTTTGTCATTATCTTCTCCTTAGTTTCTCGCTAGTTTCTAACTCTTTCTGTTTAGCTTTTACAGAGTCATCTGTGTTTTGATCTATTTCATCAAGCCAAGTGAGCGCTCGACCTGTACCTATTACTACACATTGGTCTGCATTTTCTGCAATATTTACAT
>ERZ1029884.63-NODE-63-length-23417-cov-15.323089_pt1 | contig 23417 bp, 34 predicted proteins | sample MGYA00519233_ERZ1029884 | MGnify/ENA primary metagenome ERZ1029884 (study PRJEB33666, sample SAMEA4610931) | skin metagenome | biome: Human-associated habitat; feature: Malodor aspect; material: skin | place: Philippines | collected 2015-08 ...
TTGCTTATATAACCGTTATTCCAATAATAAATAGTTATTGGAGTATGGTTCTTATAGCAATAGTTAAGCTTATTATTTATATATTCAACTTGATCAGATGAGAGGGAAGGTCTGTCAGTTTTATTTTGATCATTGATGTATTCTTTAAGTTTTTCAAATTGCTCAGGGATAGTGGCAAAAGGTTGCCATTTAATTTTTCCACGACCTTGAGGAATATTTTTATCTAAATACTCACTAGGAATTTTACGATAATCTGTTTCATTTTTATATTCATCAGGTAAAGGTTTCATAATAAATTCACTCCAGTAAATAGTATTATATATGCTATTATACGAACAAATGTTCTTGTAGTAAAGTATAGTATATAAATATTAAGTAATTAAAAAGACAGTCACTAAGTTAATAGTAACTATTTAAAAATTATTCTAAATGTATTAAAAAAGTATTTACTTACATTAAGAAATAAAATATAATAATAAAAGAAGGAGTGATAATATGATTTTAAAATATGACGAAAACAAAAAATCATTAGAAAGAATAGAATTGGAAGAAGGAGAAGAGATTGCAAGTGTTGTAAGCAATAACCTAAATGGTTCAGCTATTACTTTAGGACACAAGCGAATTAGTATAGGTTTTTGGGTTAATGAAAATGCACTAGATACAGGAGAGTATACTCATATTACTGAAGTAGCTTTTAAAGATGATGATCTTCCACCAAGTGATTTAGTTGGTTCTTTTATCATAACTGGAACACAAGAAGATGAACCTAAAGAATTAAGTGAAGAGCAAGTTGATATGATCGAAAAGAATTTAAAAACTAGTAGTAAGACAAGTATGGAATATTTAGAATACGTTAAAAATAGTAACTAGGAGGAATGAATTGTGTGTAAGAAAAGAATGGCTTTACATAACCATACAATGTTTTCTAACTTTAGAATTATTGACGCTATTACGTCACCAAAAGAATTACTAATGACAGCAAGTAAACTTGGTTATAATGGTTTAGCTATTACCGAACATGAGAGTTTATCAAGTGCAGTACAAATGATACAAGAATTAAAATCTCTAAAGGAACAAAATATAGTAGATGAAAGTTTTAAATTAGTTTTAGGTAACGAAATATATTTAGTTGATAGCTTAGAAGAGGTTAGAGATAACTATGTTGGTGGAGGAGTAACTAAATTCCCTCATTTCATCTTAATGGCTAAAAATAGAAAAGGTTTTGAAGCATTAAGTAAGCTATCTAGTGAAGCTTGGAAGAATAGTTTCTTTACAGGTTTGATGGAGAGAACACCGACTACTAAAGAATTTTTAAGAAGTGTAGCTACAAGTGAAGAATATAAAGGAACAATCATGGCTACGACAGCTTGTATTGGTTCAAGTGTTAATATTCAATTACAGAAAATGAAAGCAGCTGAGAAAAATGGTTCATCATCTGAAGAAATAGCTAATTATTATAATGCAGCAAGAAAAGAATTACATTGGTGCATTGAGACGTTTGGTAAAGATGATTTCTATGTAGAACTACAACCAGCCGAAAGTGAAGTACAAATTTATTGTAATAAGCATTTAGTTAACTTAGCCAATGAAACTGGTTTGAAATGTATTGTTGCTAATGACACTCATTATGCAAGACCAGAAGACAGAGATGTTCATAGAGTATTCTTAAACTCAAAAGAAGGAGACAGAGAAGTTGATGAGTTTTATTACTATTGCTATATGCATAGTATTGATGAAATGAAGAAACAAATGTCTTATCTATCTGAAGAAATCGTTGAAGAAGCTATTAAGAATACTGAGAAGATTTATGACAAAGTAGAGGTATATGATATTAATCATACTTCAATTATTCCTAAGTCTACAATTCCAGAATTTGAATTATCTCACATATTTAGTAAAGCTTATGATACATATGAACATATTAAATACTTAGCGAATTCAGATAAGATAGATGATCAATACTTACTTTATTTAATCGAAAAAGGTTACTTTAAAGAGTTACATTACAAAGGTATTGGCAGAGAAGAATTCCATCAAATATTAAAACGTATTGACGATGAATTAAGTGAAATCATTGGTATTAGTCATAAATTAAACCAAACTATGAGTTCATATTATTTAACTTGTAGAGAGATTGTAAATATTATGTGGCAAGATGATGAGTGTGGAGGTAATAGTTTAGTAGGCTCTGGACGTGGCTCTGGTGCTGGTTTCTTATTAAATTACCTTTTAGGTATTACTCAAATCAACCCTTTAAAATATAATAATTTACCTCACTGGAGACATTTAACTAAAGAGCGACCAGAATTACCTAAGATGATTGGGTATTAAATGTGAACGTATGACAAAACGGTGTGCTTATTTAATTATAAGTGCTAACAGTATCAGTTGAATAAGACCGTCATTCAAGCCTTGCAAGGAGATAATGACATTTAAAAAGGACGAAGCCACTGACTAAGAGACTCTAAGGTCTATTTTAGAATAGATAGCTGAGAATACTGTGCCAAGCCATTTATATATGGAAGGTGCAACGACTATCCTGATTGGGAGTACAGTAGATTTTGTCACTACTGGAAGTGCATTTACATTAAGTTAATTAATGGAGATATAGTCTAGTCCGACTGTTTAAAACAGTGTTAAAGTATTACGAAAGTAACGGTATAAATGGATATAGATATAGACTGTGAAGGTTCTAAGCGTCAACGTATTATCGGTGCATTAAAGAAACATTATGGTGAAGATAGAGTATTAAATGTATGTACATATGGAACTGAAGGTGCTAAATCTGCAATTAAGATGGCTGCTCGTGGTTTGAATATTCCAGATACAGAAGCACAATACTTAGGCTCATTTATTAAAGTTGAACGTGGTCAACAATGGAGTATTAAAGATACACTATATGGAAACCCAGATAAAGATAGAAAACCAGATACTCAATTTAAAAATGAAATGGAGAAATACCCTAGATTACTTGAAACCGCAATGAAACTAGAAGGTTTAGTAACTAGAAGAGGTATACATGCTGGTGGAGTAATTATCTTCAATGATGAAGCTTATAAGAATAATGCGATCATGACTGCTTCTGGTGGAGATGTTCATGTAACACAATATAATTTATCTGACTCAGAATACATGGGCGGAGTAAAATTCGACTTATTAAGTGTAGAGAACTTAGATAGAATTAGAGCAACATTAGAATTATTATCTAAAGATGGACTAATTGATAATACAAAATCACTTAGAGAAAACTTTAGTGATTTACTACACCCTAAAAATTTAGATTTAGAAAGTAATGAATATTTTGAGTTAGCTTCAACTGGAGAAATCAATGACTTATTCCAATTCCAAACTGAGATTGGACAAACAACATTAAAGAGAGTACAACCAGAAACATTTGAACAATTCTGTGCAGCAAACTCGTTAATGAGATTACAGTCTGATGGAGAAGAACAGCCTATTGATAAATACATTCGTCATAAGAATGATATTAATGAATGGTATAAAGAAATGCGTGAATTTGGTTTAAATGAAGATGAAATTAAGATTATGGAAGAGCATTTATTACATGACAAAGGCTTAAACATTACTCAAGAAAACTCAATGGGGCTATCTGCGGACAATAGGATATCTAACTTCACTATTTTAGAGCAAAATAAGCTCAGAAAGGCTATTGCTAAGCCTAAAGGTGCGGCTTTAGACCAAATAAAATCTCTGTTTTATTCTAAGGGTAAAGAATGTGGAGCAAGAGAAATATTCTTAGATTATGTATGGAATGTTCAGTTCGCAATGCAATTCTCATATAGTTTCAGTTTATTACATACAACTGCTTATTCAGTTATTGGTATTCAAAACTTAGAATTAAATAGAAGGTTCCCAAGAATTTATTGGCAAACTGCATGTTTAAATGTAGATAGTGACTCAATATCAACTGATAGTAAAGATATTGATTACGAAAAGATTGCTAATGGTATTGGTAAGATGAAAGAGAATGGCGTAACAGTTAAGCTGCCTTCTATTAATAAATCTACATTAGAGTTTAGTCCAGACGTAGAGCACAATGCTATTGTCTATGGTTTAAAACCAGTTAAGAATATTAATAACGAAATAGTGGATCATATCATTGCAAATCGTCCATATCATTCACTAGATGATGTGTTAACTAAGTTATACGATACTAAATTGATTACTAACAAACATTTAATTTCTATTGTTAAATCTGGTATGTTAGATGAATTTGGTGAACGTAAAAAGATTATGATGGACGTGGTTAAATACATAACAGACTTGAAGACTAACTTAACTTTAGCGAATATTAAATTGTTGCTGGAAGCGGATATTCTTAGTGAGCGACCTGAATATGAATTAATCTTATTAAGAGAAAACATTAAGAATAAAGTGCTAAGAAAAGTTCAAACAGGTAAGAGTAAAACTAAACACAAAATCTTTAAAGTTGAAGACACTGAACTTTATGATCGTTTGATTGGTAATGAAGCTATTGTTAATGTAGTAGGAAGCTATTATGAAGTAGATGAAAAAGAATTCAAGAAAATCTTTGATAAGAAGACTAAAGATTTAAAAGAATGGCTGAAGACAGATAAGCCTATTGAATTAGCAAATAGATATGTATTAAACGAAGCTTGGAAAAAACATGCATTAGGTAATTATTCATCTTGGGAAATGGAGACATTATCGTTCTATTACCATAAGCATGAGTTATACAACGTAAATAAAGAGACTTATAACATTATTGATTTTAAAGAGTTACCAGTTGATCCAGTAGTAGCTGACGTATTTAAATTTAAGGGTAGAGAAATGCCTAAGTATGAAATTGTGAATATTGCTGGTACAGTTATTGCAAAAAATGCACCTAAGAAGTCAGTAACTATTCTTGCTACTGATGGTTCAGTTGTAACAATTAAATATCATGGTAACTTTTCTTACTATGACAAGACTAGTAAACTTAATGGAAGTGTAGTTGAAGAGTCATGGTTTAAGAAGGGCAATAAATTGATATTTAGTGGCTTCAGACGTGGAGGACAATTTGTATCTAAGAAGTATAAAGACACCTCAACTTCATCTTCAACTAAGTTGATCGAAAGCATTTCTAAAGATGGTGTACTTAGATATAAATTAGAGAGAGACTATTTATAAATTAGAGGAAATAAAATTTAAAAAAGTTAAAAATTCTTATTGACGAGTAAGATATGCACATGGTATATTTTACTCAGCAATAAGAAATAAAATATAAAAAGGAGTTAAAAGTATGAGAGGGGTAAACATAATGCTACGTTTGGAAAAAGATTTGGAGAACTTACAAGAGGAGTTAAAGGTATGTAATAAAGAAATTTCTAAAGCTGATAAGCAAGTAAGTGAAATACTTCACGACATTGAAACTAGAAACATGAATGCTTATCAAGGTTATTACCTAAGCAAAGAATTACAAAAAGCTTTAGAAGCGAGACGTTGCTGGAAGGATCGTAGATACGAATGCTTAGAAGCCTTTAATGAGCTTGGAGGAGAAGAAAAACTTAAAGCATTAAGAAGAAAAAGAGAAAATAGAGTAAAACGTTATTTAAAAGGGAATGGTTGGAAAAATAATTTCTCTAAAGAGGCGTTAGCAATCTTAGAAGGATCAGCAGTTTAAAAAAATCTGAATTTTTAAGAAATAAAATATATAAAACCGTTTCAAAATACATAACAATGTGATATACTTAATTTAACACCTAAAGACTTAACAAAAATTAATTACTAATATAATTGATAATTGATAGGGGACAGGAAAAAATGAAAGTATTAAACATTGACAAACATAACGAAATCTTAGCACTTAAAGAAGAGATTGAAATGATCGAAGATTATGGTGTAAACAACATGAATTTGGAAGAACTTCAATATCTTAAAAGAATGAGTAAAGAGTGTCATACATATATGAATTGCGTTAACTCAACTATTAACAGTTTACAACTCAGAGATGAGTACAACAACACTGGAAAAAGTAAAGAGTTAAAATACTATGAAGAAAAATTAGAGCTGTTTAAAAAATACTTACCTCAATATGATGAGTATAAAAATCAGCTTGAGGAAGTATTAGCAGCATAGGAGGAAATTATGCAAGAGCTATACGAAATATTACAAGAAATTAAAAACACTAATAGTAAGACTAGTAAAGAAAACATCCTTAGAAAACACAAAGACAATGAATTATTAACTGAGACACTAAAATTCTTGTTTGATGATTTGATCGTCACAGGTATCTCAAGTAAGAAAATCGCTAAGCCGATTAACCCAATGACGATTAATAATATTGATTTAATGAAACTTTTTGAATATCTAAGAAGTAATAATTCTGGTAAGGATAAAGATATAGCATATGCTAAAGGTATGATTAATAATGCTAGAAAAGTATTTGGAACTGATGTTGCCGATATGGTTAAAGGCATTATCATCAAAGATTATCCGATTGGTATTTCAAAAGTAACGATTAATAAAGTATTCGGCAAAGGTTTTATCTTTAAGTTTGATGTAAGAAAAGGAAGTAAGTTTGAAGGAAAGCTTAAACCAAATGTACAATATGCACAATCAACTAAGCTTGATGGTGTTCGATCAGTAGTATTAGTTAACGATAAAGGTGTCCAAATCTTTGGTCGTAGTGGGAAAACGATTGATGGTTTGAAAGAGATTGAAGCATTATTTAACAAATACTATGAGCAGACAAATACACCTATGATGTTCGATGGTGAATTGCTTGCGATTGATGAAACAGAAAGTATTCCTAACGATGAGTTATTCAGAATTACTTCAAAAATCTTGAGAGTTAAAGGTGATAAAGCAGACGTTAAATTCGTGATGTTTGATAATATGCCTTTAGAAGAATTTTATGAAGGTAAATCAAAACTTAAATTCAAAGAACGTAGAGATAACTTATTAGCATTTTACGAGCAATTGAAGGCGATTGATCCAAAAGTGATTGATATTGTGCCTATTCATTATATTGGTAATGACATGGCTGAAATTCAAGCTGTACAAAAGAAATTGGAAGACGGTGGCTTTGAAGGATCAATGTTGGATGAAATTGACGCTTATTATGAAGCAAAAAGAACTAAATCTTTATTAAAGTTTAAGACTTTCCATACCGTTGATTTACGCTGCTTACGTGTAGAAGAACATGTTCGAGGTAATAAGGTAGGAAACATTGTAGTAGACTATAAAGGTTATGAGTTAGGTGTAGGTTCAGGTTTCTCAGATAAAGATAGAAAATTATTCTGGGAACAAAAAGATTTAATAGAAGGTAAAATCGTTGAAATCAGCTATTTTGAAGAAAGTAAGAATGATAAAGGTGGGGAAAGCTTGAGGTTCCCTGTATTCAAAATGGTAAGAAACGATAAAGATGAAGTAAGCTTAAATTAATTTCATAAAAAATAAAATATAGTATTGTAATCTATAAGAACATCAATTATAATTAGGACATAAATTATATAAGAAAGTGTGAAGAGCATGAATACAACAACTAATAACAAAAAGAAAAAGAAATTGATTACAGTATCTTCAATAGTAATTGCAATATCGCTTTTAATTATTATACTAATCGCAGTGATCAAACCATTTAGTGATGAAAGTAAATATATAGTGAATTCTTGGGAAACTGACACTGAAGAATATATTACTTTTGATAAAGACGGAGAAGTTGATAGTGAAAACACGGATGGTACTGACATTAAGTATGGTACATATGAAATAGAAAGATATGGAAAAACAGATCAATACTTCTTGGTTGTGAATATGGAAGACGAACCAGAAGCAACATTCAACGTAAAGTTTAGTGATGATCACAAAACAATGTATCTTACAACTGAGGATAAACAAGTAATTACTTTTGAGAGATAATAAGAGAAATTAAATTTTCTCTTATTCAAGAAATAACATATAAAAACAGTGAGTTTATTAGTAACGTTAGCTTCATTTGATAAGCTCCCTAATAAATAAATAAAGGAGACAGATATGAGTTACGAACAAATGAAATATGAAAAATATTTAAAACATCGTGAACAAATCGCAACAATGTTAACAACGTTTTATGACAAAGCTGAAGAAGCACTACAATCTGGAGAAGGAATGGAAGAAGCATTAGAATTCATCGGCATTAAGTCAGATGAAATGCTTCAAAAAATTTAGGAGAGAGAAAATGAGTAAATTATATAAAGTAGCATATAACCAATTATACATAGCGAAAGCAAACAAAACACATGATGTAGATTTCAAATTCACGAAAGATGAAAATGAATATACACATATGATCATTAATACATATATTGATGGAACTGAACATACAAAAGATATTATCATCACTAGAGAACCTGTTCTAGATGACTTTGACTTAGAAGGAATTAACGAAATCTTAAAGACAAATAACATTAAGATTAAACGTTTGGAGGAGAAAGTAATTGCATAAAGAAAAAGACACTTATGTAGTTGAATTGATCAACTTTAAAATTTATATCTTAAAGGAAGACAATAACATTGAAGACATTGTTTATACAGAAAACAATACCTCATTAACTAAAAAAGAGTGGGATAAAGAAACTACTTCAAAACTTATCTTTGAATTAATCTCTTCAAGAATTTCATCAGAGCAAATCATTACCGACATGACACAAGAGATTGCAGACTTAGATGAGCAGATTAAAGAATTAAAAGGAGAGAATGACAAAGATGTTACCGAACCTAAATAAGCAAGGTATTAAAGAATTTGTTGTTGAAACAAACCAAATGGGAAGGCTTTTAGCGAGATTACCAGAGCACTACTGGAACCAATCAAACAAAAAACTTCTCACTGAAACAATTAAGAAGTTAGATAATATTACAGTTGATGATATTGATATAGAGGAAATTGTGCAATATCCAGAAGTAGAGAAAAATGTCTACACGATTTGTATTCATGATTTTCTAAGATATGCATTAATTGAAAGTTCAACTGGAGATATTATTTTTGAACAACTTGATTTTAAGAAAAAATAATATATAAAAAGAGGTAATTTATATGAAAGTTAAATACAATAGACCATTAAATTTACAAGATATTATTGATCAATTAAAAATTATGCAGGCTATTGGCAAAATAGACACTATTAACGAACTGATTGAAGATATTGAGTGGCTCAAAAAAGAAGATGTTGGTACATATCAAGATAAGTATCATGCTTTATCGGTGGACTATGGATATCTACGAATGGAGAACAAAGAACTTAAAGAGCAGATCGAATTCTTAGAGAGCGATAGTGATGAAGACTAATGGAAATTATAATGCAAGAAATTTACGATATTAGTTTTTATGGTACACCCCTTTATGAGGATCAAAAAGTATACATATTGAATGACAATTTATTTGCAGACAGAAAAGAACTTATTAGATACATATATGAAAACAGTGTTAGTTACATATTAGGTGGACGTAAACAATTAGTTTGTTACTAAGAAATAAGGAGAAGGTAAAATGGAAAAAGTTATTTACCTAGCAGGTCATATTTTAAATGAAGCGATGGTTGATTATCGTGAAAAACAACATAATGAAATTAGCGAAATTGAGGGAGTAAAACCTTATAGTCCTCATCAAGACAAATCTATTAATGATAAGTCTAATGCAGAACAAACAAATCTAGCAGAGAGAATTCTAAACAATGATTTCACTGCTATGGAAAATTCAGATGTTTATGTTTTAGATATTCTAAATGAAGGTTTAGGTACTATTGCAGAGCTTGGAATAATTATTGGTATGAAGAAACAAGCTCAGAAGCGTATTGTGGAGTTAAAAGAAATGTCTGAAGAAGCTAAAGATGAAAATATTGCAAGTTTAATTGCACTAGAGATTGAAAATAATATGCAAGTATTAGATAAACCAGTTCTATGTTACTGTTCGGACATTAGACAAGGACATGGTAAGCCTTACACCGTTCCAGATCGTGCTGAATTCTCTACTAACCAATTCGTATATGGAATGGTATTGGAAGCTACTAATGGTGAAGGTTTTATTACTTGGGATCAAGTTTTACATAGATTAGATTTGTTTGGAAGTGGCCTAATTGTTTAATAACCCAGAGAACTTTGACTGGAGTAGGTTACACTGGCAAGCAGACTGGAATGGAGAAGACTTAGGCTATCCAGACAGAAATGTTGTAGGACATTATACATATCATGATTTAAATTTGTACATTGACACAGAAAACTTAGAAATATTACAAGCTTGGTTCGGAGATGAGGAAGATGAATTATAACCCTTTTCAGTGGACATTTAAATCAGAGCAAACAGCTAATGAATTTAATGAGCACGTAGAAAAATCTGTACCATTCTATAAAGAGATACATAAGATTGTTAAAATTATCGGTGGTTTTTTTGTTGAGGATAACACAAACGTCTATGACATAGGCTCCTCGACTGGTAATTTATTAAAAGGTATGAGCAACATACTAAAACGTAATGCTAATTATATAGGAATTGACAATTCAATTTATATGAACCAAGTAGCTATGAAAGACGCTGAGAATGATAATATCAAAATTATCTCAGAAGACGTACAAGATTTTAAATTCGCAAATGCTTCATATATTACTTCTATATTAACTTTACAATTTATAAATATTGAGGATAGAGAAAAGACACTAAAAAATGTTTATGAAGGCTTGAATAAAGGTGGAGCATTTATCCTCGTTGAAAAAGTAAATGGAGAATTTGTACAATCACATGAAATCATGAACCAAATATATCATGATTTTAAACTTGAGAATGGCTTGACTTATGAAGAAGTGATCAAGAAATCTCAATCAATTAGAGGAGTATTAAAGCCTTTAACCTTAAACCAAAACAAAAGAATGCTTGAAGAAGCTGGTTTTAAGGATATAGATACTTGGTTTAAATGGAACAACTTTGTAGGAATAATTGCAGTTAAGTAGGAGGGATAACATACTTGATTAAAGTATTAGAACTTTTTAGTGGAGTAGGCAGCTTCTCAATATCCCTAAACACTTTAGGAATTGAGCATGAGATTGTTGGTTTTAGTGAAACAAGAAAAACTGCTACTCAACTATTTTGTAAATTACATAATAAAAAAGAAAGTGAAAATCTTGGAGATGTTAGAAGCGTCTCCGCAAAAGATTTAGATGTAGACTTATTAGTATTCGGTAGTCCATGTCAAAGCTTCACAAGGGCTGGTAAGCAAGGTGGAGGACTTAAAGGTTCAGATACTCGATCAGCTTTAATGTGGGAAGCAGTCAGGATAATGGAAGAATGTAAGCCTAAATGGATAGTTTGGGAAAACGTTCCAGACGCAATAAGTAGAAAAAACATGCCTAACTTCCAAAATTATATAGATGAGCTTGATAGCTTAAATTACAATACATATTATAAAGTTCTAAATGCACATGAATTAGGTTCAGCTCAAAAGAGAAAACGTTTATTTTCAATATCTATTAGAAAAGATATAGATAATGGTAAATTTGAGTTTCTTGATTTAACAATGGAGCCTAAACATTTAGAAACATACTTAGAAAATAATGATCAACCAGATATCGCAAACGAACATATACATAGTCATCTTATACTTGGTAAAGATGAGAACGGTTATAAAATTAAAAATGGTACTAAGCAAGGTTATTTATACGCAAATAATGGAGACGGAATTGACTTAGCCTATGTTACTTCTAAAGCTAGAAGAGGACGGGTACAGGTCAAAGCCTGTCAAACAATTATGCGTGGTAAGACTTTAGGAACAATAAATGATGGTGTATTAAGGTTCTATTCTCCTAGAGAATATTGGAGATTACAAGAAATGCCAGATGAATTATACAAACATGTTGAGGCATGTAACTTCAAACCTAGTACAGCTTATGATGTTGTAGGTGGAGTGATCAATCAGTTACATCTTAAAACAGTGTTCTTATCGTTGAAAAAAGCATTTAATTGGTAAAGAAATAAAATATAATAATGTGAGGTAGACAAATGAAGAATTTGGAACTATTTTATGAAGCAACAGAAAAATTAATGACAGAATACAAAAATGATTATCCAATCAATGAGAAATGGAATTTATCACGAGTACATATTAATGAGTATAAAAATAAAGTTACTTTAGATTTCACAACTAAATGTGAGTTACCAGTAAGTATTGTTATGACAAACGGTATTGTATCTAAACTAATGAAGAAGAATATCAACTTTAATGCATATTATCTTGATGAAATCAAAAAGCAATTAGAAGAGCGTGATAATGAAATGGATAATATTCAAGAAGATAAACGCAGAAGAACCAATCAAATAGATGAATTCATTAAGAAATTCTTGAAAGGAAATTAGAAATGGATAAAGAACAATTAGTAAGATTAAAATACAAGAAAAATAGTCATATGACAGCAGTACAAACCAACAACGATAAAGTTATTCAACTAGTACCAAACCCAGCATTTGATGTTATGTACAACCATATTCAAGAGAACGCAAAAGTATTTACAGGTTATAACGGAACAATTTTATATAAGTAGGAGAGATTTAATTATGAAAAGACTTTGTTTAACAATCATAGGATCAATATTTTTTGGAGCTATATTCTTTACTTTAACATTTGGTTTCTTTGAAATCGTTATGTTGATAAGAACAAATTTAGTAGAGACTGCTATCTCTCAAAAAGAAGTAATTCATCAATCAATAATTGGATATAGTGTCTTAACTACGTTGCTATTAAGCAATAAAGTAGCGAAACAAACATTAGAGGAGCATGGACAATAATGGCAACATTACTTTTAACCCTTAATTTACTAGTAGTTTTGATATTTGCGACTGCGTATTATAACCAGTTAAAATCAATATTTTATTCCAAAACTCTTACAGGAATATCATCTATGTTTTGGTACTTAGTAAGCTTTTCAACTTTGTTTAGCTTATTAAATGTACTACGAACTGGTAATGCTGAATGGTATATCTATTTAGGACAGTTTATTAACGCTGGTGTAGCACTAATCATTGTAATTTGGATCAACTTTAGGAGATTAGAAAAACCAATTGCAGTTATATTCTCATTACTATACATACTATTAGCACTTGTAATCTTTAGCCATCTATCATTAGAAGTAAGTCAAACAGCGGCAACAGTTTCAATTGTGTTAGCCTACATTGATCAAATCATTCACTTTATTAGGAAGAAAACAAGTGAAGGAGCTAACCCGTTGCTGTACTTATTCTTTGCAATAGGTTTATCATTGCTAGTAACTATCTTTAGTTTAACAGGTGTGTCTATACATATTATTATTACAGAAGTTGCTAATATTTGTTTATTACTTACATGTTTTGTATTAGCAAAAGTTTACTCAAAAAATAAGAAATAAAATATAAAAAACAGTTGACATTGAGTAAGTGAGGAAGTATTATTATGAAGTAGATTAATTGAGCGTAAATTTTATGTAAATTAATCTACAACTCCTTACTCAATATTTAATAAGGAGAGAATAAAATGATGGAAGATATGAAGTTATACGATTACGCTGATCAATACCAAAACTTGATCAACTTTATGGAAGAAAATGATTATTCTTTTGAAGAAATGAAAGACACTTTAGAGTCTATTCAAGAAAGTGCAGAAGGTAAAGTCATCAACATCGGTAAAGTAATTCAAAAGTATCAAGATGATATAAAAGTCATTAGTGAGCGTAAGAAAGCACTTGATGAACTCAAGAAGAAAGCTGAACGAAATATTGATAACTTAAAACAATATGGCTTAGTTCAAATGTCACGCTTAGATATGAAGAAAGTTGCTTCACCAACATTAACTGTTTCAATTAGAAATAGTAAAGTTATGAACATCAAAGACGAAAGCAAATTACCTCAAGAATACATCACTGAAAAAGTTGAGAAGAAAGTTGATAAAGCAGCATTCAAGAAATACTACAATAGTTTACCAACTGAAGAACAGGAAGCTATTGATTATGCTGAAATTGAAGTAAAACAGAATATCTTAATTAAATAGGAGGAAGCTAAATGCCAGTTTATACAAATGAAGGTTTAAGATTTGATAACGAGCAAGAGGCAATTGATTGGTTTAAAACCACTTTGAATACTGAGACTCCAATTGGAGAATTGTATGAGAAATTACACGCAGTTAAAGAGTGGGAAGAAGGAGAGTTTGACCTTCAAGCAACAGGTTTAAATGACAAGGAAGTTCATATTCAATTAGATAGTCCAAGTCATGAAGGTAAGGTATTCCGAAGAGTTCAATATAACTCATATGGTAATAATGAGCCATTAGAATTTGAACCATTAAAAGAATTAATTGATAATATGATCAAGTCGGTTAATGTAGCTTCGATTATTGCTTTTGATAAAGTAATTGAAATCTTAGGAGCAATTAAAGAAGGAAATGAAAAATATATTGCTGATCGAGTGACTAGTAGTGAAAACTTAGTGTTGACTGTTCAAGCTGAACGCTATATGTATGATGGAGCAGTAGTTATTGCTATCACTGATGAAAAGACTAAGGAACAATATCAAGACTCAATTCCGAGTGATGAAGAAGGACGTATAGATATTGAGTTAGTTGAAAAAACAGTGGAAAGTATTTTTCTGAAACAAATGTCTGGTAAATTTGATGGTGAAGAAGTAACCGTTGATGGATATAAATTACAATTCTTATTAAACTATGCACATGAGAACGAAAAAGAAGTTGAAGTTAAAATAATTTGATACTGTGAGGAAAATTTAATGAACGCATTAGAAGCAGCATACAAAAACGCAACATTCGATTATTTGGAAGACAATGATACATATGATAATACGCAAGACTTCAATGAAGCTATACATACAACAGAAGATTTCTTAGAAAATCTAGATTACAATTTTTATGATAAGAAATAAAATATAATAAAATGAAGAAGAATAGTGCAGTGGATAAAAGAGAAAACATTTCAGTACCTAGTAAACTATCACTTGCTTATTATTCTCGCACAAGACAAACGGAACGATTTATGGAGAAAGTTCTGGAACAAATTCAAATAGATGTGCATAGAATAAAAGATGAACCGTTAGAAATAAATAATTCATATGTGTTAATTACACCAACATATGATTTTGGAGAGGTTCCAGCACTAGTAGAAACTTTTCTAGAGAATGAAACAAACCAAAATAATTTGATTGCAGTTATGTCGTCTGGCAATCGTAATTGGGGAACTAATTTTGCAATAGGTGGAGATACGATTTCGAAACGATTTAACGTAGAGTTGATCGGAAAGTATGAACTAGCTGGAAATATGGTCGATGTAAATAAATTAGTCGATTATATTAAAGGAAGGGTGATGTAATGGAACACAAGAAAACAATTAATGATATGTTCGATAAACAATTTGGAATAGTCTTTGATATGCAAGATGATATTATTAAAGACAATTTAAGGAAGAGAAATAGACATCAAGATTTACAGGCAGCTGCTCAGACGCTTTACTTCTTATATAGTATGAAACTATTGGATCAAAGCAATTCATATGAAGTAATCACGCCTACAAGTACAACTACTAAAACAGTAGATAGAGATAACACTGGTGGTAACGTTGGTTTATTAGAACGTGATGAAGAGCCTAGTGTAAATCAACAAGTATCTGATTATCTAGACGGTTTAGCTGAGAAGAGAGATATTGATCAGCTTCTAGATAAGATGAACGAGAATAGAAGAAAGTTTATTGAAGATGTTAAACGAATTAGGTTAATGTCTGAAGCAGAATTTGAAGATTATTTAAGAAATGAAATATAAAAATATTTGGAGGTAAATGATTTGAGTAAATGGATCGAAAAAAACAATGAAATCATGAGAAGAGATGAGTTAGGACAACTTAGCTTATCGAAAGACAAAGAAGCAATTAAGTTATATTTAGAACACATTAAGAGTAAAACAAAGCAATTCTCAAATCAGATTGCAAGATTACGTTACTTAGTAGAAGAAGATTATTACATTGATGTATTTAAAGATTATAGTGAAGAAACATTATTAGAGCTTTTAGATTATGCTTATTCATTCGGCTTTGAGTTCCAAAGCTTCATGGCAGCAAGCAAATTCTATGATACATACGCATTAAAAACTAGAGATAAGTCACAATGGCTTGAAGACTTTGAGCAACATAACGTAATCGTTTCTCTATACTTAGCTGGCGGAGATGTTGATTTAGCTAAGAGATACATTAAAGCTCATACACTTCAAACAGTACAAACAGCAACTCCAACATATTTAAATGCTGGTCGTAAACATCGTGGAGAATTAGCTTCTTGTTACTTATTCACGATGGATGACACATTAAACTCTATCAACTTCATTAGAAGTCAAGTGTCACAAGCTAGTAAGATTGCTGGTGGTGTAGCAGTTAACTTAACACGATTAAGAGGTCGTGGTGCTACATTGAAAGGTGTTAAGAATGTAGGTAAAGGTATTGTGCCAGTTGCTAAATTAATTGAAGGTGAAGTTAGTTATGCTGATCAATTAGGTCAACGTGCTGGAGCTGGAGCTGCTTACTTAAACATCTTCCACTCAGACGTAATTGAGTTATTAAACACTAAGAAAGTTAATGCAGATGAAGATACACGTTTAGCTACACTTTCAATCGGTTTAATTGTTCCTTCATTATTCTTTGATTTAGCAAAAGAAGACAAAGACTTATATATGTTTGAGCCATACTCAATTCAAGAAGAGTTCGGTAAAGATGTAATCTTAGATGATATTAATATCAATGATTGGTATGACAAGTTTGTTGAGAATGAAAATGTTATTAAACACAAAATTAATGCTAGAGAAATGTTAAATCTGATCGCTCAAATTCAATTACAATCTGGTTATCCTTATATCATGTATAAAGATAACGCAAATAAAAATCATGCTTTAAATGAGCTTGGAGAAATCAAAATGTCTAACTTATGTACTGAGATTTTCCAATACATGCATGTTTCTGACATTAAAGATTACAACGAACAAGATGAATTAGGTCAAGATATTATTTGTAACTTAGCTTCTCTTAATATGGTTAAATCAATCGAAGAGAAAGCAATCGAAGAGTCAATTCGTACTGGAATGAGAGCTTTAACATTTGTAGCTAACAACTCACGTATTGAACATTTACCAACAGTTCATAAAGCAAATAAAAACAATAGAGCAGTTGGCTTAGGTGTAATGTCATTCCATAGTATGTGTGCTAAAAACAAAATCAGATATGGTTCAGAAGAGTCACTTGATTTGTTAAATGTTTACTGCATGATGATGGACTATTATTCATTAGACGAGTCAATGAAGATTGCAGTTGAAAGAAATGATAAATTCTATGGTTTTGATCAAACAGATTATAAAGCTAAAGATGGAAAAGAGTTTGGAGAATACTTCTATAAAAACAATCGTGTAACTAAGAATGTAGAACCAATCACTCCTAAAGTTAAAGAGATTTTTAAAGGTATTTACATTCCTACTAAAGAAGACTGGCAACGTTTAGCTAGAGAAGTTGATAAGAATGGTTTATATAACTCATACAGATTGTCTATTGCACCTACACAGTCTATTAGTTATATCACAAACTGTTCTTCAGCATTAACACCAGTTGTAGATGTTGTAGAGAAACGTAAATATGGTAACTCAGAAACTTATTATCCAATGCCTTACTTATCACCAGAAACAATGTGGTTCTATTCACCAACTGCATTTGATATTCCTCAAGAACATATCATAAATGTAGCGGCAGTAGCTCAGAAGTGGATAGATCAAGGTGTATCAACAATCTTATTTGTTAACAGTGAAATTGAGACAAACAAATTAGCAAGATTATATGCGTATGCACATGATAGAGGACTTAAATCACTCTATTACACAAGAAACAAGCTTATCAGTATCGCTGAATGTACAAGTTGTGCAGTTTAATACATATTAAAAACAAAAACTACCTAATAAGGAGATATACATATAATGACAAGAGAAATTAAAGCAAGAGCAACAAACTGGGACAAAGATAATTCAATAGCGTTAACTTATTGGAAGCAAAATGTAAAACAAATGTGGACTGAAGAGGAATTTAAACCTTCTAAAGATTTAAGTGTTTGGAAGACATTATCTGCGGATGAACAAGAAACTTATGTTAAAGCACTATCAGGTTTAACAGGTTTAGATACAACACAGGGAACTGAAGGAATGCCTTTATTGGCTTTCCACTATCCCGAAGAGATTTGGAGAGGAGTATTTGCATTTATGTCTATGATGGAGAATATTCATCATAAGTCGTATTCACATATCTTTACTTCACTACTTGAGAGAAAAGATACTCATTACTACTTAAAAAAATGGGTACCAGCAAATAAATATCTAAATAAAAAGACAAAATTGATTACAACTAACTACTATAAATTACTTAAACCAAACCCTACTGATCGTGAAATTTATGTAGCAATGGCTTCATCAATCTTCTTAGAGTCATTTTTGTTCTTCTCTGGTTTCTACTATCCATTATATTTAGCTGGACAAGGTAAAATGGTTCATAGTGGAGAAATCATTCGTAAGATTATCTTAGATGAAACTATTCATGGTAGTGGTACAGGATATGCAGCTCAAGTTATCTTTGATAAATTCAGTAAAGAAGAGCAAGAGGATATTCGTAAAGAGTTAATGGAACTATTTGATCAACTTTACTTCAATGAGGTTGAATATGCAGCTTCATTATACGATAAGTTAGGTTTAACTGAAGACGTTATTCGTTACATTCAATATAACGGTAATCGTGCTTTAATGAACTTAGGTTGGGAGACAGTATTTAACCCAGAGCCATTTAACCCTATTGTAGAAAATGGTTTAAGAACAGATACAACTAACCATGACTTCTTCTCAGTTAAAGGTGACGGTTATACATTAGCATTAAATCAAGTACCTTTACGTGACAAAGACTTTGATTTCAACAATGTTATTTCATACGATTTATCTAACAAATTCTTACAATAAGGTAATTAATAGGAAAGGAATAAAACCATGATTTTATTACAACCAACTAACAACAATACTATTAATATTGCCTTAACAGGTAAAATGCGTTCAGGCAAAGATACAGTAGCAAAACAATTAATAAAAGCTTTTGAAGACGATAACAATACAAGAGTAGTAATGTTTGGTTTTGGAGACGCATTAAAGGAATATGCACAAGAGCTGTTCCCTAATAAATTTGCTAATGGTCAAAAACCTAGATATTTGTATCAATGGTTTGGACAAACTATGAGAATTCAAGATGAGGACATCTGGGTAAGAATGGCAGCAGATAATATTAATCATAGTAAAAGCTTTAGTTCTCTATTTAAGAATGTGATCAATGTTATCACAGATTTAAGACAACCTAATGAATATCAATTCTGTAAGGATAATAACTTTATCATTGTTAAGGTTGAGTGTGATGACGCTGTACGACTTGAAAGAATGAAAGCAATTAATGATAAATTTGATATTACAGATTTAACTCATGAAACTGAAAGTTATATTGATACATTTGAAGCAGATTACACGATTACTACTACTCATACTAACGAAGAAGAGTGCATGGAACGTGTGAAAGCTTTAAAAGAATTTATCTTAAAGAAATAAATTATAATAATAAACTAATATATTAAAGGAGATTTTCTATTATGAACGAAACAAAATACTTATTATTTGGATCACCAACTTGTATGCCATGTAAAAACTTAAAAGGAATTTTACCAGTAATGAACTTTGAGTTTGAATATAGAGATGTTTTTGAGAACCCAGACTTAGCAGCAGAGCATATGGTTATGTCAACACCAACTATGATTAAGTTCGTTAACGGTGAGAAGGTTGCTACTAAAGTTGGTCAAGGTGAAATTATGAAATTTGTAGATGAAGAACAAAGTAAATAAGGAAGTATACATATCATGGAGAAAAATAAACTGAAGAAATTTATCGAAGGAATTTTCATTGCCTATGAGTACGAAAAACGTACTCACGGGCTTGATGAAATATCAGTAAGAATATTAGATAGGAAAATATTTTATGCAATCAAGCAATTGAACGAATTAGAAGGAATTAAGAATATGTGCTTTAAAGCATATCACAAAGCAAAGCTAAGAAATTTATATTTAAAAATACACAATCAACAAATTTATAAACAATAAAGGAGAATTCATATGTTTCAACAAATTAAAAAAGGACAAATCGTAATCGACACAGTAACTAAGCAATATGGAAAAGTAATTGGAAGAGAATTTAAAAATAACAAAGGTGTAGACCTTTTAGTAGAAGTTATTGTTAATCAAAATAAAGAGAATAATACACGTACTACTAAATTGATCAAAGTACCAATTATGAATGCTAGACCATTCAAGCCTACTAATGAAAAGAAGAAACCTTATGCTCCATACTTTGATGTAAAGAAATTCCATGAGACATTTGGACACCCAGTAGCAGAAGTACCTCAACCAATCAGTAAAGAGAGAGCAGCACAAAGAGCTGATTACTTAGTGGAAGAGTTAGTAGAATTCTTATGGTCATCTGTGGCTGGTAATGAGCTCGAAACAGAGAAATTGGTTGATGAATTAATTCATTCAATTCATAAAGCTAAGAATAAATGTTTTGGTAAAGGAGAATTCCCTAGCTCAGAAATCTTATTAAATCAAACAGACGCACTTAATGATATCAGTTATATTAACTATGGTTCTATTGTAGAAACTGGTGTGAACCCTAAACCTATTTTTGAAATCATTCAGAAAGCGAATATGGCAAAACTTGGAGAAGATGGTAAACCAATTATTGATCCAGTTACTAAGAAAATTATGAAACCAGCTGACTGGGAAGCAAATCATAAACCAGAGCCTCTTATCGAAAAAGAATTAAATAGACAAATTGAAGCAGCAAAACGTAAGAGAGGTTATTAATATGAATTCTGATAAATTTAAAAGAGAACAAATTAAATTAGCTATTGACTCAATCGAGTCTTTAGCTCTTAATTCTGATAATTATATTAAAGAAGTAATACATACATATACTGAAGGTTTACATGGTACTAAAACTATTAACTTACAAGTTACATTTAAAGATGACATGCATGGCATTGATATAGATAGAGGAAGACCTTTAGGTGAAGATGACTTTGCTAATAAAGTGACTTCTGAAATTGAACGATCAAGAAATGGTATGAGACAAAACCCTTTAAATAGAAGTACGAATATTTTAAGTAATAAACAAGTGGCTAATGCTAACTTTGATTTATCTAGGCAAATTAAAGAAAACTTAACTAAAAATGGTGATAAACATGCCTTTACAATGTAGATTATCGTTACCATTACCTACTTCATTGAATAAGCTTTATGTACAACAATTTTCTGGAGGACGTTTTACAGGTAAGAAGATTTTGTCTAAAGCTGGTAAGGAAAATAGAGAGGACATAATGATTAACGTTGAGCGTCAGATGTCTTTACCTATTAATATTGAATGGGACTATGAATATACTAAGGATCATTACATATATATGGATATAGAGGCATATGTTACTAGAGTTAATGTTGACTTAGATAACACATTGAAGACTTTAAATGACTCAATAGAAGCTTCTGGTTTAGTATTTGATAACGATAAGAAAGTAGTACCTAGATTTAATAGAGTATATATTGATCCAAGCAACCCTAGAGTAGAACTAACTTTCACTCAAACTGGTTGGAATGGAATTTTTGATAAGGAAGACGAATATAATGACTTCCTAGAAGGTTGTCAAAGATGTACGAGATATAGAAATGGATCGTGTTCTATTCTCAAGAAAGCTTTAGAGAACAAAATACAAGAAGAAATTTCACTCGATGAAGATACTCTTATGTACTCATGTAGTAAATGGAAGGAAAAGAAAATATGAGCACAAATAATAAAACAGTAATTTTCACAGAAAAAGCAAAAGAAAAGTTAAACAAAATACATATTGAATTATCAAATGAACAAATACATAATTTAAAAAGAATTAAAATATAAAAAGATCAATTAAACCACCTAAAAGGGTGGTTTTTTGTTTTCTAAAGGTTATAATAGATCTTGAAATAAAATATAAAATATGAAAATAGGTGATATCTTATGGCAACTAATTATAAGAAGCCTAATCTATGGACAGCGGAAGAAATAGATTTATTAAAAAAATTGAACAGTAAAAATATGTCCATAAGAGATATGGCAGATTTTTTCGATAATAAAACTTTAAAGCAAGTAGATTATAAATACAGATATTTATTTACTCAAAAACAACGTAAGAACACTAATAAAAATCGTAAGTGGTCAGAAGAAGAAGTGCAAATCTTAAAAGATAATTATTATAAAAGTTATGATGAATTGTTAAAACTTTTACCTAAAAGAAAAAAGGATGGTATTAAGAAGAAACTCGCTCTACTTGGTATTAAACGTAAAAAGAACGGTATGCATAAAGGTAGAGAGTTAGAAGTAGTAGAGTTACTTAAAACAAATATCGTAGCTGATGTAGTTAAAAAGACAGGTTTATCTAGAAAAGCAGTTAATCAAATTATTAAAAAATATAATGTTACACCTGTAAAACCAAATCAATGGTATGCAGTCGATGTTGATATTGAAGAAGAAACAGATATAAGTGTAACTATTCATTTAGAAAAAGATATTTACAAGGGGGAATAATTTTATGTCAATTAAACCAGCTGAAATAGAGAGTAAAATTAAACGTGTAGCATTATATCTACGATTATCTAGAGGTGAAGGACTAGATGATTTAAATACACATGAAAGAAGATTAGTGAGAAAATGTGATGAACATAACTGGAGCTATGAAATGTATAAAGAAATTGGTTCAGGCTCAACAATTAAAGATAGACCAGTTATGCAGCAGTTATTAAATGATGTTGAAAGAGAATTATTTGACGCTGTGGTAGTAGTAGATTTAGATAGATTATCTAGAGGTAGTGGAGCAGATAATGATAGAATTCTTTATGCATTAAAGACATCTAATACATTAGTTGTTGTAGAGAGCCCTTATCAAATTCTAGACGCTAACAATGAGTCTGATGAAGATATGATCGTCTTCAAGGGTATGATAGCCAGAATGGAATTCAAACAGATTGTTAAACGTCTTAAAGTTGGTAAGAGAATGAAAAAGGAACAAGGACTGTGGGTAAGCTCAGCTACTCCATATGGTTATAAAGTAGATAGTGAAACTAGAAAACTTACTCCAGATGATGAAGAAAGTAAAGTAGTTGTTTTGATCAAAGACTTATTTCTCGAAGGCTATTCTTGTGCCGACATAGCTTGGGAATTAAATAAACGAAAAGCAGTAACTCGTGGAGCATTGGAATGGAGAAGTGAAAGGATAGCAGCTATCTTACATAATGAAGTTTATGTAGGAACTATTGTTTATAATAAAACGGAAGG
>ERZ1029884.67-NODE-67-length-22777-cov-16.301118_pt1 | contig 22777 bp, 20 predicted proteins | sample MGYA00519233_ERZ1029884 | MGnify/ENA primary metagenome ERZ1029884 (study PRJEB33666, sample SAMEA4610931) | skin metagenome | biome: Human-associated habitat; feature: Malodor aspect; material: skin | place: Philippines | collected 2015-08 ...
AGGCGCCACACGGGCTTGCGGCCTTCCGCCTCGAACGCGTCGATCTGCTCCTGGGTGAGATCGCGGTCGAAGTTGTCGTAGCCCAGCTGCGGGTCGCGGCCCGCCGCCTTGTGCCGCTCCTGCACCTCCTCATTGGTGGAATACGCCGGGTACACCTCGCCCGCCTCGATGAGCTTGTTCAGCACGTCGGCGTAGATGTCGGAGCGCTGCGACTGGCGGTACGGCTCGTGCGGACCTCCGACATTGACGCCTTCGTCCCAGCCCAGGCCGAGCCACTCGAGCGAATCGATAATCGCCTGGTAGCTCTCCTCCGAGTCGCGTGCAGCATCAGTGTCTTCGATGCGGAACACGAGCTTGCCGCCGGAATGTTTGGCTTGCGCCCAGTTGAACAGGGCGGTGCGGACCATGCCCACGTGCGGGGTGCCGGTCGGCGACGGGCAGAAACGTACGCGCATATTCGAGGTTTCAGTCATGGTCGCAATGGTAGCGCGCGCCCCGACACGCTTGACGACGACCAACCGTGCCCCTTCCCTCTGGGTCAACCCCGACTGCGGACTGAAGACCCGCGGCTACGCCGAGGTGGACCCCTCTGCGTAACCTGGCCGCCGCCCGCGACGCGGTCATCGAGGGGCTGTAGGTCGCCGCTGCCTGTGCCCTGCTCTGCGTCCCCCCACGCTACGTCCCGTTGAAGTTTCCAGCGAACTAGTTGTAGCGAATTGCCTGAAATGCGTGATTCGCTGGGTTTAGTTCGCTGGTTTCCTTCGTTTCAAAGGGGGCGGGGCCGCTACCCCCCGATACGAAAAAGCGCACCCGGCGGGTTACCAGGTGCGTTCTGTGGCGCAGGCGTCTACTTCGGGTTGCGCATGAGGAACGCCCACATTTCGTCGGCGGCGGACGGCGAATACCACCAGAAGTGGTTGGAGCCGTGCACCTTGATCACCTCGACGCCTTTGCGGCAGCCGCGGGCGGACACACGGGTCGCGTTGTGCCCAACCGGGCGGGTGTCCACACCGCCGGCACAGCCGTTGCGGCGCTCGTAGGAGCGGAACAAGTCGGTTACCGGCAGCACGCGCATACCGCGGCGGACCGTGCCGTAGTACGGGGTAAGCGTGTCGTTCGTGCCGTGCAGCGCCATGAACGCGATCGGCAGGTTCTGGCAGCCACTGTTGACCGGGGCGTAGTACGCACCCGAGACACCGGCAACGCCGGCGAATAGGTCAGCCATGTGGCAGGCCGATACGGCAGCCATGCCGCCGCCGGTGGACATGCCGGTGGCGAAGATGCGGCGGCGGTCGATGTTGTAGTAGCGCTGCACGTCGTTGATCATGGCGCGCACGAACGCAATGTCTTGGCCCGGGCGGGTGGCCGCGGTGGCGGAGCCTTCCCACGACGCGCCAATGGCGCGCGGGTAGACGATGATTGCGTCGCGGCCGACGGAGGACTCACGCAGACGGGAGTAGTTTCGGAAGTTTTCGGTGGAGTCCTGGTAGGCGGAGTAGCCGACCATCACCGGGGTCGGGCGTGCCGGGTTGTAGCCGCGCGGGACCCAGATGAGGTAGCTGCGGCCGGCGGCGCGGATTTCGCCGTTGGTGCCGTTGGCCACCGGTGCCGGTGCCTGCGGGGCCCAACCGCGCGGTGACGGGGCCGGCTTCGGAGCAGGTGCGGGTGCCGGAGCCGGCACCTTGGGTGCGGGAACCGGGTTCAACGGCAGGGACGATCCCGGCGGCAGGGATTCGTTGGCCATCTGCACGAACTTGTTCCATTCCGCGTTGGCCTGGTTGGCCGCGTCTGCCGCCGCCTTGTTCACACCTTGTACAACGCCGTTGACCTGGTTGTTGAGCTGCGAGGAGAGGTCCTGCGCGCCGGCGTTGACCGGGGTGAGCGCCGCCACTGCCGCCATAAGAGCCGCCGCGCCGACTGCCATTGTTTTCCGCATCCAGCTAAAACGCTTTGAACGTTCCGCCATGTTGTTCACATTTTTCACACAGGCAACAATAAACCCGCAGGCACAGTTGGGCAACCGGTCCGTCGACACCGGTCCGACGACAACTGTCGGGCGCGTTGCCGTTAGAGTAGTCCCCCATGTCCTCGAACCCGCTCACCGGCACAGGTGTGAACCGCCCCGCGTCCGCGCCAGACTTCTTGCTCTCGCGCGCCGACGGATCCGTGCGCACCCAAGGCGCCGAGCGCACGTTCTCTGACGCTTGGGCTGCCATCGACGCCATCGAACGCGGCGAGGTTGAAATGGTCGTCGGCGCGCTGCCGTTCGACCAGGACTGCCCGGCGGCACTCACCGTCCCCCAGACGATCATCCGTGAACCAGGCCCGCTCGAGCCCCACCCCTACTACCGCGTCGGTCCGGGCTCGCAGCTCAACGCGATGCTTATCGACGTCGACCCCTCCCCTGAGGAACACCTGAGCCGCGTCGAGGCCGCTGTATCCACGATCCGCAGCTCCCTGCTGGACAAGGTCGTGCTCGCCCGCGCTGTCGATATCGCCTTCGACCCTCCGGTGGATCCGCGCCTGGTGGCGGCCCGGCTGATCGATTTGTCTTACACCCACGACGGCTTTATCGCCGATCTCACGCCGGCAGGCCGAGTCGGTCACTTCCTCGTCGGCTCCTCACCCGAGGTCGTGGTGCGCCGCCGCGGCAACACGGTCACCTCGTTTCCGCTGGCAGGATCCGCCGCGCGGGTGCCAAACGACCCGGTGGCGGATCGCGCGGCCGCCGCGTCGCTGGCGGGGTCGCAAAAAGACTTCGACGAGCACCGTTTCGTCGTCGAGCACATTCGCGACGTCCTCGCGCCCCTGTGCACCGAGCTCGAGATTGCGCAGCGCCCCGTGTTGGAAAAGACGAGCGAGATGTGGCACTTGGCCACCCCCATCAAGGGGACGTTGAAAAATCCGGCGCCCACCGCGCTGGATCTCGCGCTGCGCCTCTACCCCACCCCCGCAGTGTGCGGCACGCCGTCGTCGGCTGCTGAGGCGCTGATCACAACTGCGGAGTCGGACCGCGGGTTCTACGCGGGAACGGTCGGCTACACCGACGCGGCAGGCGACGGAGAGTACATGGTGGCTATCCGCTGCGCCGAGGTAAACGCCGACGGCACCCGCGCCCGCGCGTGGGCCGGCGGCGGCCTGACGGCGGACTCGGACCCGCAGGCCGAGCTCGACGAGACCACGGCCAAGCTGCGCACCATCATGCGCGCGCTCGGCCTGTAGCCGGCTGGCGGTTGAGACGCGCTAGGCGCGCTCGACCGGGTTGCCGAGTTTGCCGATGCCCGGGATTTCCACCTCGATATAGTCGCCCGGCACCATCTCCGCGGTGCCCGCCGGCGAGCCCGTGGCCACAACGTCGCCTGGCAGCAGCGTGAAGGACGCGGAAACCCACTCGACCATCTCGCCGACAGACTTGATCATCTGGTTCGAGTTGGAGTCCTGTTTCGTCTCCGTTGTGCCCTCGTGGGTATGGTGGGCCTTGATCGGCAGGTTGGCAAAGTCGAACTTGTCCAGATCCGTCTCAATCCACGGACCGATCGGACCGAAGGTGTCCATGCCCTTCGCGCGCGCCCACTGGCCGTCGGCAAACTGCAGGTCACGCGAGGAGACGTCGTTAATGATGGTCACGCCACGCACCACAGACTTCCAGTCTTCAGCCTTGACATTTTTGCACGGCACGCCGATGACGAGCGCGAGCTCACCTTCGAACTCCACTCCGGTGGCAAACTCCGGGATCTTGATCGGCGCGCCTGGGCCGACGACGGACGTCGAAGGCTTGATAAAGATCGTCGGCGGCAGGTCTTCCGCGGACTTCTTGAACACTTCGGCGACGTGGTCGGCGTAGTTGCGGCCGACTGCCACGATCTTCGACGGCAGCGTCGGGGCTAGCAGGCGGGCCTGGTCGAGGTCGTACTCTTTGCCGGTGTATTCGGGTTCTGTAAACGGGGTGCCGGCGATGGCTTTCGCAGTCTTCCCCTCGTCGTCAATGACGGCGAACGTCATCCCTTCAGGTGTGGCAATTCGTCCAAAACGCATGTGACCGAGCATACAACCAACATTGGCCTGTGGCGCTATTCGGCGGTCAGCGCCAGGTAGAGTTCCGCGCACGCGACCGCGTCTGTCAGCGCGTTGTGGTTGCTGTACGCCGGGAGATTGTAGCGCTGGCGCACGCGTGCGAGCCGGAGGTCCTCCCCGCGCGGATACGTGCCCATGCGCTCCATGTGCCGTCGCTCCATGGCAAACGTGTCGCGTACCTCGGCATCGCGCAGCCCCCAGCGCTTGCCCGTGACGTCGCGGTGCAGCTTGCCGACGAACCCGAGCTCCATCTGCGCGAAATGGGCCAGTAGCCGGCGCCCCTCGATCGCACGCAGAAACGCCTCGAGCACTACCGCAGGCTCCGCCCCGTCGAGGGCGATGTCGTCGTCGGTCACGCCGTGGATAGTCGCGCTGTCGCACACCTGCGCCCCGGAAATCACGTGGCATTCGGCCCGCGCGAAATCGATCACTCGCCCGTCGACCGGCACCCACCCGATGGAGATCAACTCGTGGCGGCCGGGTTTCAAACCGGTGGTCTCGACGTCGACGGCCAGCAGGGCGTCGTCGACAAGCGTTCGCGCTTTCCTCCACCGCCTCCATGAGGTAGCGCGATTCACGCGTGCCGACGAGCGTGGAGTACCCGAAATTCAGCCCCGTGTCGCGCCGGTCGAGCAAGAGGTTGTCGTCCGAGACGATGTCGACTGCGCCGGAACGGATGACAAACAGCGTGTCGTTGGGCTGGCCGACATCCACGACGATGTTGCCACGCCGCACATACGTGATCCCCATCTGCGCCGGTAGCGCGCGGAGTTCTTCCTCGGGCAGGCTTGAAAACGGCTCATACCGCCCGAGAAACCCTGAGACCTCGTCTAATTCCACGCTCAGGCCGGAAGCGTAGCGTGGCCGGCCGGCCCGGCGGGACCGTTTTCGTGAACTACTGGTAGCTCACGAACCACGGGCGCGGGTTGACGTCCGCGTAGGTCTGCTCCGGGGTGAACGTCGGCGAGTCCTCGTCGATGAAGTTCTTCCACGCCATGAAGTAGTTCGGATCCAGCCCCTGGCGCAAGACATTCCACGTGTCGAACTTCTGCTCCGGCACACCGTGGCCGTCCGCGTGCAGGATCCACGCCAGCTCGGGTTGGCCGGTGACGATGTTCTCGCGGTCCGGGTACATCGCGACCTGGAACTGGTGCAAGATCATCGCCTTTTGCGGCAGATCGTTATCCCGCACGAGCGCTGCGAGCCAGTCGGCGACCTCGTTGATCTCCGCGGCGGTGGCGCTGCCGATGCGCGACAGCGGCTCCTCACCCGGGTTCAACTTCCACTCTGCGTCGAGCGCAAGCCCCACATTCGGGCGTTTGAGCAGATCCTCATAGATCTTCGCCTGCTCCAAGAAGTTGCCTTGCCCCGGCTGCAGGTCGATCACGGCGTACCCGCCGGCGTCCACAATCGCGTCGACGTAAGGCGCGATGTCCTCGATCGGCGTCTCGTTAGAGAAGTTGCCGTCATCGCCCGGGAATTCGGAGGCTACAGAGGCGATAACCTCGAACGCCGGGATGATCGGCTGGTCGTCGAGTGGCTCGTAGCGCGACGCGTATTCCTTGGCCAGTTCCACGGCAGCGGCCGGGTCCTGCTCCCCCATCAAGCCGAGTTCCGGGCCGTACGGGTGGCCGTAAAGCGCGATCATGCGGCGGCCAGGGAAAACCAGCCCGCCGCCGCCCGGCAGCTCACCATTGGAGGCGAGTGCGGCGCGCGCCTGGAAGTTCTCGTTCGAACCCCACTGGCGACCGAGCGCCAGCGCGTCCTGCTCGGTCACATCGCGCATGCTTTGCGACGACGCCCGCGGGTCCGGCACCGCGAGCACCTGCACGTCCGCACCGGCCGCGCGGGCAGTGGCGACGGATGCGCGCGAGGATACCGCGGTGGCGAACACCGGCGGCATCACCAGGTCACGCGGGTTCTTCGGCTCGAGCGCCGCAATGGCAGCTACGTCGCCGGCCTTATCCGCGGATTCGACTGGAGCGGTTTTTTCAATTGAAGCGTCGTCGCCCGGGACATTGATCACCTTGGATGCGCCGAGGCGCTCGATCTCTGCGTCGACGGTCTCGTCGGTGCCGTCGAGGCGCACGAGCATCGGGGCGCCCAGCTCCGCTGCAATAGCCGCAGCCTGCAGCTGCTGGTCACGGTCCTTTGCAGAGACGACCACGGTGTCGGAAGACTCGAAGAACCGCTGCGAAACCTCGGCACCGGTGCCGTCTGGGTCCTGGATGACCTCGTCGCCGTTTGTTTTCAGCGCCTCGCGGCCCTGGTCGTCGGTTCCCGACGCGCCGTTGCCGGCCTCGTCGGTGCTGCATCCGGTGAGCACGAGTGCTGAGGCGCCCAGTGCGGCGAGCGTGGCACGGGTCATCTTCAGGGGTGAAACCATGCGCTAAACACTACGCGAGCGCGGCGGCGATGCGGTCACCCACCTCGGTTGTTCGCACGGGTGTGTCGCCGCGCTGGCTCACGTCGTGCTCCACTGCTGCTTCGATACGCAAGGCGTTGGTCTCGTCGCCAATAAAGCGCAGCATCATGGCCACCGAAAGGATCATCGCGGTCGGGTCCGCGATCCCCTGGCCTGCGATGTCGGGGGCGGAGCCGTGGACTGGCTCGAACATCGACGGGTGCTCGCCAGCGGCGTTGATGCAGCCCGAGCTGGCCAGGCCGACGCCGCCGGCGACTGCGCCCGCGAGGTCGGTGAGGATGTCGCCGAAGAGGTTGTCCGTGACGATGACGTCATAGCGCGACGGGTCTTGCACCATGTAGATCGTGGCGGCGTCAATGTGGTTGTAGTCCACCTGCACTTCCGGGAACTCGGCGGCGAGCTCGTCGACGACACGCTGCCACAGCCCACCGGCGTTGACCAACACGTTCGTCTTGTGCACGAGCGTGACCTTTTTGTTGCGGGTCATCGCCAGTTCAAAGGCGTAACGCGCGACGCGCTCGGCGCCGAAGTAGGTGTTTTGCGACACCTCCGATGCAACCTCGTGCGGGGTGCCTTGACGCAGCGTTCCGCCGTTGCCGGCATAGAGTCCCTCGGTGCCCTCGCGCACGACGACGAAGTCAATCTCGCCGGGGTTGGCCAACGGGCTCGTCGACGTGGGGTACAGCTTCGAGGGGCGCAGGTTGACGTAGTGGTCCAACTTGAAGCGCAGCGGCAGCAGCAGGCCGCGCTCGAGCACGCCGGCCGGAACACGCTCCGGATCGCCGATGGCGCCGAGCAGGATGGCGTCGTGCTCGCGCAGGCTGGCCAGGTCGTCGTCGGTAAGCAGCTCCCCGTTGCGCAGGTAGCGGCGGGCGCCGAGGTCGTAGTCGGTCGTCTCCACGTCGTCGCGGACGGCGCGCAGCACCTTGAGGCCTTCCTCCATGACCTCCGGGCCGATTCCGTCGCCTGCAATCACCGCAATTTTCATATTTTGGGACACCTTTCTCACTGTGTAGACGCTGGCGCCCAGAGTAGCACTCCCGCTAGACGACGACACCCGGCGCGTCCCCGCCGCGGAGCACCGCGAGCACCGCGTGCGCGATGTCGGTGCCGGCCCGGTCTTGCGCCTCTTGGGTCGCAGCGCCCAAATGCGGCGTGACGACGACCCCGTCCAGCCCCACAAGCGGCGAGCTTTCAGGCGGTTCTTGCTCGAACACGTCGATACCCGCAGCGCGGATACGCCCGTCTCGTAGGGCGTTGGCGAGCGCATGCTCGTCGACGACTCCCCCGCGCGCCGCGTTGACCAGAATTTGCCCGGGCTTGGCGTGCGAGAGCAGGCGCGTATCGACGAGCCCGTGCGTTTCCGGCACCTTTGGCACGTGCACCGAGACGAAGTCTGAGACGGCCATGAGCTCCTCGAGCGGCACGATGCGCACCCCGAGGCGCTGCGCGGCTTCGCGATCGGGGTACGGATCCGCCGCGACCACCGTGGTACCAAAGGCGGAGATACGCTCGGCGAACAGCTGCCCCACCCGGCCGAAGCCGATCACGCCGACCGTCTTGCCGAACACTTCCACACCCTGGAACCTGGAGCGCTCCCATCCCCCGCCGCGCACGGAGGCGTCAGCCGCCGGGATGTGCCGCGCGGCGGCAAGCAGCAGCGCGATGGCGTGCTCGCAGGCGGAGTGGATGTTCGCCGTCGGGGTGTTAACTACCGTCACCCCGCGCGTGCGGGCCGCGTCGAGGTCGATGTTGTCCACGCCCACCCCGGCGCGGCCGACGACGCGCAGGTCCGACGCGGCGTCGAACACGTCACGGTCGACGGTGGTGGCCGAGCGCACGATGAGCGCGTCGGCGTGGGTGACCGCTTCCAACAGTTCCGCCCGGCGCGTGCCAGCTACGCGCTGCACGGTGGCGTTACTGCGCAGGATGGTTTCGGCGGCCGGCGCGATGGGGTCTGCGATGACGATGCGGGGGTTCAAATGCATTAGTTAAGTCTAAATACCTCGCGGTGTGGTGGCGCCTTGCTACGGCGCCCTGTAGTGCCGTTCCGCCTGGCGGATCCGGAAGCCGAGTTCTTCGCTGCTGCCGAACTGGCTGCCGAGCGCGATGAGCGGGTTGTCCCCCAGCCCCGCCATTGCGAACAGTGTCTCCTGGGCGCGGCGCGGGTCCGCCAGCGGCACCATGGTGACGGTCGCCCCGTAACTGCGGGCGTTAGCGATCGACGGGATGGACGACTCCCAGGTGGCCACCACCTGTGGCGCCATGTTGGCGTCGCGGCGCGACTGGACCGGAAACGGCTCGGCCTTAGCGCCGGGTTTGGTCACCGGGTCGGCCCATGCGGCGCGCAGCCATGTCGGGTCGTTCTGGTCGATGTCGGCCACAGCGCGGGCAGCGTCGTTGACATCGCGTACCAGCTGCTCTTTAAACCGCAGCGACGTCATCTCCCCGAGGGCGCGGATCCCGCCCGGGTCGCGGCGGATGCGCATTGCGCCTGACGACGGCGCCATCGCCACATCGCCCACCGTGAGCACGGTGACGGTGCGCATGTCCGCGATCAGGGAGACATAGTCGGCGTGGCGTGCGGTGTCGTAGACAAGCATCGGGGCGTGCGCCGCCACGGCAATCGAGGCGGCGCGTAGTTGGGCCTCGAGGGTGTCGTCGCAAAGCACGAGCGTCTCGGAGCGCGGGAAGAACATCGATGCGGTCTCGAAGCCGAGCGGGTCATCTACCACAGTCGGCTCGGCGGGAAACTCCGCCGACACGTGGCGGGCGAGATTGGCGGTTTTCGCTTGCTCGAGGGCGTCGAGTTGGACGTCCGGTGTGCAGCCGGCCAACAGTGCCGCACCACTGACAGCGCACACTGCGGTGCGGAATCGCGAAGTGTTCAAGGTCGCTGCGCTTACCCTTCTGCCGGTTCGTCGGCCTGCGCGGGGCCGGGCTGGTGCCAATCCCGGACCGCGTCGCGGTCCATGGCGTACTCGATCATGCCGATGAAGCGTTCGCGGCGATCGTCGAGAAAGCCCTGCCAATCGGATCGCATCAGCATATCGGCATCGATTTCGTGGCCTTCGACGACGGCGTCAAACTCGTCGTCGTCAAGCAGCGACTTCGACTGCAGGCGGGGAAGGTAGCGCTTCGGCTCGTTGTCCTCCACAACCAGTTCCGTGCGTCTGCCCATCGGGGTGCGGTTGAGCACCGAATCCGCGACGTCGCCAGTGACACCGTGGGCGGCCAGGTATTTATTCGGGAACACGCGGCAAAAACGCGGCTTCAGATCGAAAACAGTGTCTTCGTTAAACAGCTCGCCGGTGCGCCAATCGCGTGCTCCGCGAGACATCAGCAGCGAGTACAACCCGCGGTAGACGCCCGACTCCGGCCCAGCGGTCAACAGCCGCGATTCGTGGAAGCGCGCGTCCGCCACTGTGCGCGGCACCGTATCGGTCTCGCCGCGCACCCACGGGGTGACCTCGGTGACGTCCACACCGATGCGGATCGTCGGGGCGTGCGAGCCGTAGAGCTCGCCGAAGATGCCCGACCAGAACCAGCGGTTGAGCCGGTCCTGTGCCTGCGGCTCCGCAAGCGCGTCCGGCGTCTCCGCCAGCCGCGCGAGGATGACCGCCAAGGGGATCAGCTGCGCCGGATACGGCACCTGGGCCGCTGCTACGATCCGGCGCTCGCTCAAAAACTGCGCCGCTGTCTCGAAACCGCGCACCATCTCGTCGGCGTGCGCGAGGTATTCCTCGAGCGTGATGTTCAAAATATCGCCGCGGTGCCCCAGTGCCGGGCCGCGCCGGCTCGTCAACAGCAGCGACAACGCGCGCAAGAAGTCCACGCGGGTAAGGCCGTCTAACACCGGGTAATCGTGGAGCTGCTTGGTCACCCCCGCCCAGTGGCGGGCCAGCTCAAATTCCGGGTCCTGGGTGGCAAACACCGCGGTGAGCAGCTCGAAGACATCCATTTGCACCCCGGCAGAGTTGGCGAAGGCGAAGATCTGCCCCACCCCGGCCTGCGATGTTTCCCGCTCGAGGCGGATGACCGGGATGTCGTACGCCGGAAGACCCTTCATCACCTCATCGATGAACTGCTTCACGGCAGTGCGCACATTTTCGTCGCCGTTATTCGCCGCCATGTCGACGAGTAAGTCATTGCCTTCCTTCCACAGCAGCGTCGACACCGGAATCACCGCGTGTTCCACCATGTCGTCCACCGTCTGGATCCCGCCCGGGATCTCGGGGCCGAAGTGCGAGCGCACCACTCCGTGCTCGTCGACAGCAAAGACCGCCTCCACCGGCATCGGCGCGTGGGAGACTGCCTTGCGCACGTCCACCATGAACCGACGGGTGATCGCACGGCCGAGATAGTCCACTGTATGCACCTGCCCGTCGCCCTGAAAAGCGTGGAACAGGGAGGTGAGGCGCTGCTGACCGTCGAGAAGCACAAGCCCGGGCTGCGTGTCGCCCGCCTGCACCCCCTCTAGCGGACGCGGACGGAAACGCTGCGCCGTATTGCGCGTGTCCAGCGCAAGAAACGACCCCACCGGGTAGCCGCGCAGCACAGACGTCACCAGCGTGCGCACCCGGTCCACATCCCAGATGTAGGAGCGCTGGAAATCCGGCAGTTGCAACTCGCCGCGCTCGGCGCGGGAAAACAGGTCAGTCAGCGAATAACTCGGCGTGGTAAACCCCATGCGGCCAAGCGTAGGCCACAATCAGCACACCGTCTCGTGGTCGATATGCTCCGGCGGCTCAATTTGCACCGTCGCGTGCCCCGCGCCCAACTCCTTCAATTCCGCCTGCACACGGTCGAGCAACTTGTTCCTGTCGCGCCCCTCGCCAGCCACAATGTGCACCGTCGCAATCACCGACACCCCGTCTAGCGACCACAGGTGCAGATCGTGCAAGTCCGCCACCCCGTCCACTCCGCGCAATTGCGTCTCGACGACCCGCGCATCGAACCCATCCGGCACCCGCTCCAACATCACGCCGGCCGACTCCGTCATCAACGCCCACGCACGCGGAAACACCATCGCGGCGATGAGCAACGAGGCGATCGGGTCGGCGGCTGTAAAACCGGTCGTCGCAACGATTGCTCCCGCGACCAACACCGCCACGGAGCCGAGCATGTCTACCAGCACATGCAGGTATGCCCCGCGCACGTTGATCGAGTCGCCCTGCTGCGCACGCAGCATCCACGCCGAGAGCGCGTTGGCCACCAACCCAATCGCCGCGACAATCATCATCGGGCCGGTCTCAATCGGCTCCGGCGTGCGCAGCCGGCCGATCGCCTCCACCGCGATCCACACCGACACCGCCAGCACCGTCGCCGCGTTCACCAGCGCAGCGAGCACCTCCACCCGGCGGTAACCGTAGGTCGCGCGCGAATTCGCGGCCCGCTTGCCGACGAGCACCGCCGCCAGCGCGACGATCAACCCGGCGGCGTCGGAAAGCATGTGCATTGCATCCGCAAGCAGTGCCACCGAGCCGGAGATGATCCCGCCCGCCAACTCGGCGAAAAACACCGTCGCGGTAATCGTGAGCGCCCCCGCAATCGCCATCAGCGGCGCGTCCTGCGGGGACGAATGGGCGTGCACGTGGCCGTGGTTGTGGTGGTTCATAACGACCAACCATAGAGAACCCGCACTGTTACTGACAACTTATTGAAAATGAATCCAGCTTCAACGAGCGGCGCCCTCACGAGGGGAAACTCCGCAAAATCCCTCAAGTAGGGCTTAAGAATCACGCCGCCTACACCCGCATTTTTGTTACTCTGGGTGACCGTTCACACAAAGTGTTGCCCGTGTGGAACGCGCATGCGTTTCTCGCGGACAGGGCTGAGTTAACACGAAAGGACTTTTAGACGATGACGAACCCGAACGATCCGAAGAACATCGATCCGCGCAATATCGACCCGAAGGACCTCCCGAAGGACGTTAACGCCCGCGACATCGATGCACGCGACATCGACGCGAAGCGTGTCACCGAGCCGGCCAAGGATGTCCGCGCCGAGCGCACCACCACCGAGCGCACCACCGGCACCACCCCGGCCCGCACCACCGGCGGCTCCACCGCAGTCACCGACGAGGACAACGGTGGCGGCGGCTGGTGGAAGTGGCTGCTGGGCATCCTGGCGGCGCTGCTGCTGATCGCTCTGCTGTGGTCGCTGTTCTCTGGTGACGACGAGGGCGACGGCGAGACCGTCACCTCCACCACCACCGCGGCAACCGAGGTCGTCAACGAGACCACCACCGTCGAGGACGGCGCCGCTAACGAGTCCGCCGCAGTCGAGGAGTCCGCTCCGGCCGAGGCCGACGCTGACGCGACCGAGACCAACGTCGTCGACCAGGCAACCGACGCAGTCGTCCCGGAAGACGCACCGAACGCTGAGGACGTCACCGATGCTGTCGTTCCGGAGACCAACTAATCTCCACTCGCCGTTTATGGCTTCCCCCGCAACCGGGTTTTCCCGGGGCGGGGGTTTTCCTTTTGCCCAAAATGCTTACCCCAGGATGCTTACCGTGCCTAGATGCTTACTGCAGGACGCGTATCCCCCGCCGTCGTGGTCACGGCGACTCTGGCGGCGTCTCGACCAATAGGCATCCTGGGGTAAGCATCCTGGGCGCTGAGCCGGTCTATTTGTGAAGGGCAGGATGTGAGGGGGTCGCCGTCGCCAACAAGCACCCCACCCATCGATGGCGGACCCTTCACATCCTGCCCCTCACATCTGGCGATTTTCGGGGATCGGTGCGGGATCATCCCAGAAACGACAATGCCCCCGGCGACCGCGCATGCGGCCCGGGGGCGGAGCACCTGCTGGTTTAGCGGGCGGTGTCGGTGAGCGGGTTCTTCACCCAGCTCATCATGTCGCGAAGTTCCGCACCAGTCTTTTCGATCGGGTGGTTGGAGACCTTCTCGCGCAGGTCTTCGAGCTCCTTGTTGCCGCCTTCGACGTTTGCGACGAGGCGGTTGGTAAAGGTGCCGTCCTGGATGTCCTTCAGGATGTCGCGCATGCGGCCCTTGACGCTGTCGTCGATAAGGCGCGGGCCCGACAGGTAGCCACCGAACTCAGCGGTGTCCGAGATGGAGTAATTCATGTTGGCGATGCCGCCTTCGTAGATGAGGTCGACGATCAGCTTCATCTCGTGGAGGCACTCGAAGTAGGCCATCTCCGGCTCGTAGCCGGCTTCGACGAGGACGTCGAAACCGCCCATGATGAGATCTTCCAGGCCACCGCAGAGCACTGCCTGCTCGCCGAAGAGGTCGGTGACGGTCTCCGCCTCGAAGGTGGTCGGGATGACACCCGCACGGGCACCGCCGATGGCAGCGGCGTAGGACAGGGCAAGGTCGCGGCCGTTGCCCTTCGGGTCCTGGTCGACAGCGATGAGGCAAGGCACGCCCTTGCCGTCGGCGAAGGTGCGGCGCACCAGGTGGCCCGGGCCCTTCGGAGCGACCATGGCGACGGTGATGTTGTCAGCCGGGGTGATCAGGTCGAAATGGATGTTCAGGCCGTGGCCGAAGAACAGTGCGTCGCCGTCCTTGAGGTTCGGCTCGATGTCTTCGGTGAAGATCTTCGCCTGTGAGGTGTCCGGGGCGAGCAGCATGATCACGTCGGCCCACGCTGCGGCGTCGGCGTTAGTCTTGACCTCGAAGCCAGCCTCGCGGGCCTTCTCGGCGGACTTGGAGCCTTCGCGAAGACCGACGACAACCTCGACGCCCGACTCGCGCAGGTTCTGCGCGTGGGCGTGACCCTGGGAGCCGTAGCCAATGATTGCGACCTTCTTGCCCTGGATCAGGGACAGGTCTGCGTCTTGGTCGTAAAGCACTTCAATAGCCATGTTTCCTCACTACTTCCTTCATCTTGTGAGACGGACGTTTCACATTATGACACAGCCGCCTCGAGCTTTGTTGTTTAGTCGGGCAATGTCATGGTTTTCGAGCCGCGGGTAAGCGCGACTGTGCCGGAGCGCGCCAGCTCGCGGATCCCGAAGGAGTCCATGACTTCCAAAAACGCCTTGAGCTTCGAGCTCTCCCCCGTCGCTTCGATGACCACGGAGTCCACGGCAACGTCGACGACGCGGGCGCGAAACAGGTTCGCCGCATCCACCACTTGCGGGCGGGTTTGGTTGTCCGCGGTGACTTTGACCAACAGGAGTTGGCGGCCGACGGTGGTGTCGCTATCCAGCTGCTGCACCTTAAGCACCTGGATGAGTTTGTAGAGCTGCTTGACAATCTGCTCGACCGAGCGCTCCGTCGCATCGACGACGACGGTAAGGCGGTTAATGCCTTCCTTCGATGTCTTCGCGGAGACGAGTGAGACCAGGTTGTAAGCGCGGCGGGTAAACAGCGCTGTGACGCGGGTGATGATGCCGTCGACGTCCTCCACCAGCACCGACAGCGTGTGGCGGGTGATTGCTTCTGGTTGCGTCATGGTGTTAGTTCCCTTCCTGCTCCGCCACGGCGGTCTCGATCGTTTCGCTGATTGCCGCGGGCGATTCCGCGGCGGACTCTTCCTCGTCGAAGAACGGACGCATACCGCGCGCGTACTCGATGTCGCTATTCGACGACCCGGCGGCGATCATCGGCCACACCTGGGCGTCCTCGCCGACGATGAACTCGATGACCACGGGCCGGTCGTTGATCTCGCGGGCGCGCTGGATGGCGGGCTCGACTTCTTCTTCCGTGGTCACGCGGATCGCCACCGCGCCGAGCGCCTCGGAGAGCTGCACGAAGTCCGGCACATAAGTCTCGCCGCCGAGTTTCGTATGCGAGTAGTGGCCGTCGTAAAACAGCGTCTGCCACTGGCGCACCATGCCCAGGTTGCCGTTGTTGATCAGCGCGACCTTGAACGGGAAGCCCTCGAGTGCCGCGGTGGTGATCTCCTGGTTGGTCATCTGGAAGCAGCCGTCGCCGTCGATGGCCCACACCTCGGCCTCCGGATGCGCGGCCTTCACACCGAGCGCTGCCGGGATGGAGTAGCCCATCGTGCCGGCGCCGCCGGAGTTGATCCAGTGGCGAGGAGTTTCAAAGTCAAGGAACTGCGCCGACCACATCTGGTGCTGGCCCACGCCCGAGCAGTAGTACGCGTCCGGACCCGCCAGCCGGGACAGTGTCTCGATGACGTACTGCGGCGCCAGCGTGCCGTCGGTGTGCTTGTCGTAACCACGGGGGAAGCGATCTTTCAGCCCCTGCAACCGCTCGATCCAGGGCGCGATGTCCGGGGCCTTCGTCTTGCCGGATTCGCCGAAGCAATCGGTCAGCTCGGACAGGACGCGCTTGGCATCGCCGACGATCGGCACGTCCACGGCGCGGATCTTGCCGATCTCCGCCGGGTCGATATCGGCGTGGATGACCTTGGCCAGCGGGGCGAAGGTGTCGGTGTCGCCGGTGACGCGGTCGTCGAAACGCGTGCCAACCGCGATGAGCAAATCGGACTCCTGGAACGCGCCGACGGCCGGCACGGAGCCGTGCATGCCCGGCATGCCCAGGTACAGCGGATGCGACTGAGGGAACGCGCCGAGCGCCATGAGAGTGGTCACCACCGGGATGCCTGTCGCCTCCACGAACTCGGCCAACTGCTTGTGGGCCTCCGCCTTGACGACGCCGCCGCCGATGTAGAGCACCGGGCGCTTGGCTTCGGCGATCATCTTCGCGGCCTGCGCAATCTGGCGGTTGTGCGGCTTTGTGTTCGGCTTGTACCCGGCCAGGTCGATGGTCGGCGGCCAGTTGAAGTCGATCACCGCGTTCTGGATGTCCTTCGGGATGTCCACCAGCACCGGTCCCGGACGTCCGGTCGAGGCGATATGGAACGCCGCGGCGAGCGCGTACGGGATCTCATCTGGGTCGGTGACCATGAAGTTGTGCTTCGTGATCGGCATCGTGATGCCGCGGATGTCGGCCTCCTGGAACGCGTCGGTGCCCAGCAGCGGCGAACCGACCTGACCGGTGATGGCAACCAGCGGCACCGAATCCAGGTGCGCGTCCGCGATTGCGGTCACCAGGTTGGTCGCGCCCGGGCCGGAGGTGGCGATGCACACGCCGACCTTGCCCGAGGCCACCGCGTAGCCTTCCGCCGCGTGTCCTGCACCCTGCTCGTGACGCACCAGCACGTGGCGGAGTTTCTCGGCGTCGAAGAGGGCGTCGTAAAGCGGAAGCACCGCGCCGCCTGGCAGGCCGAAGACAATCTCCGTGCCCAGTTCTTCAAGGCTCCGGACGACCGCTTGTGCGCCCGTCATTCGCTCCGGCCCATTGGCCTCCGTTGCGGGGGTTGGTTGTGAACCTGCCACCGTTGCACGCTCCTTGCTCGAAATCCTAAAAATAAAAGCCCCCGGTGAGCGTGTGCTCTCGAGGGCGCTTGGTGTGTTCTGCGGCGTGTAAAACAACCCGCTACGGCAAGCGCCGAGAGGGAAGAATAATTACAAGTCGCTGAGTGAACATGAGCATCACATTAGTGAGCCACCGCACTCCCCGCGTATTTTTATTCATCGCTCACGCTTGACGACGACCTCTGCCCCCGCACTCCCGTTACATTCCCCATGACAGCGGTGACTAGCATGCCGATGTATGGCTGCCACGCAGGAAACAACCCCGAAAGTCTTCAAACCCACGCGCGAGCACATCCTCGCAATCCTTATCGCGACCGGTATCGCGCTCATGGGAATTCTCTGGGCCCCGAAATACCTGTTCTGGCTGCTCATCTTCCCCGCCGTCTGGTTGGCGTGGGTGCTCGCATCGTCCACCACGGTGAGCGAGAAAGGCATCGCCACGAAATACCTCGTGCGCAAGAACGCGTTTTTGCCGTGGGAGAAGCTCGCCGGCATCGCGTTCAAGGGCTCGCAGGCTCGCTTAACGACGACCGACGGCACCGAATATCCGCTGCCCGGCGTAACGTTCAACTCGTTGCCGGATTTGGCGGAGGCCTCGAACGGTCGCATCACCGACGTGATCACCGCTGCGCAGGAAGCCGCCGACGGTAAGTACGAAATCATCGATAAAGAGGGCTACCGGGTGCTGCTCACACGCGAGGAGTACGACGACTACGTGGCCGAACACCCCGACCTGCCCGGACCGCGCCCTTCCGCGAACTAACCTAAGGAGTAAGCCCAATGATCCCGCTTCGCTCACGCGTCACCACCGTCGGCCGCCAGGCTGCTGGCGCCCGCGCCCTGTGGCGCGCCACCGGCACCGGCGAGCACGAATTCGGCAAACCGATCGTGGCCATCGTGAACTCCTACACCCAGTTCGTGCCGGGGCACGTCCACCTCAAGGAAGTCGGCGACATCGTGGCCGACGCCGTGCGCGCGGCCGGCGGTGTGCCCAAGGAGTTCAACACCATCGCTGTCGACGACGGCATCGCCATGGGGCACTCCGGCATGCTCTACTCCCTGCCGTCGCGCGAAATCATCAGCGACTCCGTGGAGTACATGGTCAACGCTCACACCGTGGATGCCATGGTGTGCATCTCCAACTGCGACAAGATCACCCCGGGCATGCTCAACGCCGCGATGCGCCTGAACATACCGGCAGTTTTCGTCTCCGGCGGGCCGATGGAGGCCGGCAAGGCCTTCTCCGTCGGCGGGGTAACCAAGCCGAAGTCGGATCTTGTCGATGCAATCTCGCTGTCCACCAACGACTCCGTCTCAGACACGGAGCTCGACGATATCGCCAACAGCGCCTGCCCCACCTGCGGGTCCTGCTCAGGCATGTTCACCGCGAACTCCATGAATTGCCTGACGGAAGCACTCGGCTTGTCGTTGCCGGGCAACGGCACCACATTGGCCACCCACACCGCGCGCCGCGATCTGTTTGAACGGGCCGGCCAAACTGTGATGGATCTGTGCGAGCGCTACTACGGCCAGGGCGACGAATCCGTCCTGCCGCGCAACATCGCCACCGTCGACGCGTTCCGCAACGCTATGGCGCTGGATATGGCGATGGGCGGCTCCACCAACACGATCCTGCACATCCTCGCCGCGGCGCAGGAAGGCGAGGTTGATTTCGACCTCACCGACATCGACGACCTGTCCCACCAGATCCCATGTCTGTCCAAGGTCGCGCCGAACGGCGACGCCCACGTCGAAGACGTGCACCGCGCCGGCGGCATCCCCGCCATCTTGGGCGAACTCCACCGCGCTGGTCTGCTCAATGATGGTGTGCACTCGATCGCGTACTCGTCGCTAAGCGAATGGCTCGCCGACTGGGACATCCGCAGCGGCACCGCAACCGACGAGGCGCTCGAGCTCTACCACGCCGCGCCTGGCGGGCAGCGCACGACCGAAGCGTTCTCGCAAAGCGCGCGCTGGTCCGACCTGGACACCGACGCGAAAAATGGTGTCATCCACGATGTCGAGCACCCGTTCACCTCCGACGGAGGCCTGGTTGTGCTGCGCGGCAACCTCGCACCGGACGGCGCGATTTTGAAGACCGCCGGCGTGGAAGAAGGCCTGTGGGAGTTCACCGGTCCTGCACGCGTGGTCGACTCGCAGGAGCAGGCGGTGTCCATGATCCTCAACCGCGAGGTGCTCGAAGGCGAGGTCGTGGTCATCCGCTACGAAGGCCCCGCGGGCGGCCCGGGTATGCAGGAAATGCTCCACCCGACGTCCTTCCTCAAAGGCGCCGGCCTGGGTAAGAAGTGCGCGCTGATCACCGACGGCCGCTTCTCCGGTGGCACCTCCGGCCTGTCCATCGGCCACATCTCCCCCGAGGCCGCCGCAGGTGGGCTGATCGGCCTGATCGAAAACGGCGACACCATCTCGATCTCCGTGTCCAACCGCGAGTTGAAGTTGGATGTGCCGGAGGATGAGCTGCGGGCTCGTCGTGAAGCTATGGACGCCTCCGACAACCCCTGGATGCCGAACCGGGTCCGTGAGGTATCGAAGGCGTTGCGCGCGTACGCGAAGATGGCCACCAGCGCCGATAAGGGCGCTGTGCGCCAGGTGGATTAATTTAGGCGAACGGGTTGATGCCGGTGCCGAACCACCAGGCCAACCCGGCTGCCGCAAGGCCAACCAGAGCGCAGATCCAGGAGGAGACCAGCGGGCGCTTCGCCCAACCGCGGGAGGCGTCGATGCCGTAGCGGCCAGGGCCGGTGAACTGGACCGCAAGCGACGCGGCGAGCAGCATGACCGGCACCCAGGTCTCCGCGTTCCAGGCGAAAACGTTGAAAGTGTCCGCAGCCTCGATGGCGTGCAGCGCGAGGAAGCCGGTCACTGCGATTGCGACACCCGCCGCGATCGGGCCGAGCAGACCCAAGACGAGGAACACGCCGGCGGCCAACTCGAGGGTCGGCACCACAACGGCCAGGCCGTTGCCGTACGGGTAGTCCGCGAAGGCGTTCTCGAGCCCGGAGATGCCGTCGTTGCCGCCCAGGCGGAAGAAGGTGCCCACCGAATCGATGATCAGGTAGGCGCCGAGGAATAGGCGAAGCAGGAACAGGCCGAGGTCGGTGGTGCCGCGGCGCGGTTCCTCTTCTTCAACCACGACGGGCGCGGCCGGCTCGACCGGCGCCGGCTCGACGGTCTCTTCGACGTAGGTGGTCGACGCTGCCGGGGCGATGGTCTCCGACTCGCGGGTGAACGCGGATGTCACCGGCGCAGGTTCGGCGCGGGAAGTCTGCGCGGCCTTATCGGCGCTCAGGTGCACCTCTTCGGTCGCCTTGTCCGGCTGCGGAAACACCTCGGTGGCGTTGTCGCCGGTGTATTCCGGCACGTCGGCGGAGTGTTCCAGGTTGCTGATGTCATCGGGCGTGAGATCGCGTGGGTTTTTAGCCATGCCCCACAATTTAGGCGAAAACCTACGAATGCTCTGTCAACTCGCCGGGTGCGCTGCACGAATATCCTCCGCTCGAGTTCGCGCTCGACCGACAATGGTGTTACCGTACTCCCCGCTCTAAACCCTTTACGTTGATTTATATAAGGACTTATCTCGATGGCTAAAACCTTCAAGATCGCCCTCGCGCTCGTGGGCCTGACCGTGGGCGCGGGCTTCGCGTCCGGCCAGGAGGTGATTCAGTACTTCCTGTCGTTTGGTTACTGGGGCATCCTTGGCGCCGCCGTGGCCGGTACCGCGATCGCCGTGTTCAGTGCCTGGGTCTACCAGTTGGGCTCCTACTACCTGGCAGATAACCACAGTGTGGTCTTCCGCAGCGTGTCCAGACCGTGGCTCGCCAAATACATGGACATCACGACGATGTTCACCCTGTTCTGCATCGGGTTTGTCATGGTCGCCGGCGCCGGCGCCAACATGGAGCAGCAGTTCGGCTTCCCCACCTGGGTCGGCTCGGCCATCATGGTCGTGTTGCTTGTGCTGTCCGGCTTCCTGGACGTGGACAAACTCACCAGCGTGATTTCTTTTATCACACCGCTTTTGATCATCTGCCTGCTCGGCGCGTTTGTCATCACCCTGACGAACATCCCAGACGATTTCGGCTACATCAACGAGATCGCCCAGACGAACCCGCACGCCTCCGGCACGTTCGACAACTGGCTGATCACCGCGCTGAACTACGCCACGCTGGTGATGATCATGGACACCTCCATGATGCTGGTCTTCGCCGGCTCTCACATGAACCCGGCGAAGACTGGTAAGGGCGGCCTGCTCGGCGGCATCATGTTCGCCGTCCTGCTGATGATCTTGGTGTTCATCCTCTTCTGCAACATGGAAGACGTCATGGATGCGGACCTTCCACTGCTCATGGTCTTCGACAACATGCACCCGTCTGTCGGCGTGTTTGTCTCCATCGTGATCTACCTGATGATCTACAACACCGCCGTCGGCCTGTTCTACGCGCTCGGTCGCCGTCTGAGCAACGACAAGCCGGGCAAGTTCCGCCCGTACTACTTCGCCGTTGTCGCTGTCGGGTTCGCGCTGTCGTTCATCGGTTTCGCGGATCTGGTCGGCTGGGTCTATCCGGTGCTGGGGTACCTCGGCCTCGTGCTCGGCATCGTCATGGGTGTCGCCTGGTTCCGCGACCGCAAGAACATCCAGGACGAGACTGGCCGCCGCGAGCGCCTCGCGGAACTTGCGGGCACCCAACTCGATCCGGATCGCGAGGATCTGACCGGCGAGGAGCGCAACGAAGTCGACGAGCTGACCTCCGACTCCAATGTCGGTGGCAAGGACCTCTGGCAGTCCGTGCAGGAGGAGGTCGCGGCCGATATGCACGCGGACTCCTCCAGCGACTTCGACATCAAGTCCGTCCCGGCGCTCGACCCCGAGTCCGATTCCTACACCGGTGCCCCTGACACTCCTGGTGAGGACATCCACTGGCAGTCCTACGAGGAGATGTATAAAACTGGCGAGTTCCCGGCTGTGAAGCCCGAGAACAAGTAGCCCGCTTAAGGACGAAGCGCCCCGGCCAAGGCAGTCTTGGCCGGGGCTTTTCGTTGCGGGGGTTCCTTACAGTTCCCAGGGGTTAATCAGCTCCACTCCCATGTTCGCGAAGTCAGAGACATTGCGCGTCGCAACGATGAGGTTATGAACTTGCGCGGTTGCGGCGATAAAGGAATCCGCCGCTGCTTTTGGGTCCGGGATGTGCATGCGTGCGGCCACTAGCGCCGTCTCTTCGCCAAACGGGAGTATGCGGCTAGCGAATTGCACCCGGACTTGGTCATCAAACCAGGATCGCAACCTAGCGGCCTGAATCGGATCTGTTCGCTGCTTGAGCTGGATACCTTTCTCGATTTCAAAAACCGAGATGGAGGAGATAAAAACACTGTCCTCCGGCAGCGAGTTCGCCCAGCCAGCAACTCCTGCATGCACCCGACCCGGCGGCTTGCGTAATTCGCTGATCACGTTGGTGTCAAGCAAGTACCTCACAAGTCAACGCTCCGCGGCGCGAACCCTACTCGCGGTGGATTAAAATCGATGTCATCTTCCGGCATCTGAATCGATGCCACCCACCCTGAGTCTTTACCCGAGAGACGACGGTAGGCATCGATCGAGAGCAAAACGTGCGAAGGTTCACCTCGGTCGGTGATTACGACGGGGTGCTCAAGCGCCGCACGTTTCGCTGCACTGACGTCCCGGTTGAACTCGCGTGCTGAAATAGCTGTCATGCCAACCTCCGTGTAGGTACGTACCTAACCTCCGTGTAGGTACGTACCTACACGGTAGGCGCGGACGGTAATTGCGGCAACCTCCGAGTGCTACTCAGCCAACTTCTTCGCGATCAGCTGGTTGACCTGGCCCGGGTCCGCCTTGCCCTGGGTCGCCTTCATCACGGCGCCCACGATGGCGCCGGTGACCTTCTTGTTGCCGGCGCGGTACTTCTCCACGATGTCCG
>ERZ1029884.69-NODE-69-length-22285-cov-332.021233_pt1 | contig 22285 bp, 23 predicted proteins | sample MGYA00519233_ERZ1029884 | MGnify/ENA primary metagenome ERZ1029884 (study PRJEB33666, sample SAMEA4610931) | skin metagenome | biome: Human-associated habitat; feature: Malodor aspect; material: skin | place: Philippines | collected 2015-08 ...
CCGTAAACACGGAATAACTTAATAATATTTTAAGCGGAATGTAATCTGTAATCAACAGGTGACATTCCGTTTAATTTTGTCTTTATCCTGTCTTCGTTATACCATTTGATATATGACTCTATTTTTTTTCTTAATTTAATTTTAAATTTTTTTGTGTATTTTGATATGAAAAACCCCTCCATCCGTATTCCGGATTTTGGGGTTTCAGGTCATTTTCCTTGTCTTCTTCTTTATTTGCTATATAAAGGATCACTTAAATTTGAAAATTAAAGATGTATCCCTTATCTAAATCACTGTTATAAATATATAAGATTCTGTGGCCTTTTTTATCGATATTTTCTTGGTAGAAGTAAACAGTATTACTATCTTTTTCTAGTTCGGATATAGAATTTGACAAGATGTCATAATCTTCTATTTCAGATTTATAACTTGCCATCATTTGCTTGAACCTTTTCGATTTTAGATAGTAGTCATCATCTATTTTTTTTCAGTTATTTTGCTTTCCCTTAGAATTGATTAGATATATTATCGAAGTAATCATTTCCAAAAGCTCTTTCCGATTTAAATATCCTCTTTTCATATTGGATATCCTCCACGCTAGATTTTAGATTGAAAAATATTTGAAATACTCCAAATACTACAAGTATTAAAAGTGGTATATATCTTTTTCTCTTAATCATCTTTTATTTCTCCATTTCTATGTTAACATTTATAGGTGTCAATACTTCCATCATTTACATAGCTAAGATATTTAATCGCAAAAGAAAGCGTTGTCATATAGCTAAATTAAGCTATATTTTGATTATTTCTTTCTTTATTGTATCTTCTTAGGGTTTCATAGTTAATTCCCGTTTGTTTTGCAGCAAACCTTATAGAGTCACCACCGTCTATAAGTTTAAAGGCTAATTGTAGTTGTGGATCATCCATTTTAAACTTCTTTGTTCCACCTTTATAAACACCCTTAGCTTTAGCTAGTTCTATTCCTTGTCTTTGACGTTCTTTTATCCTTTTACGTTCAGACTCTGCAATGTACTTATAGATTTCAAGTATCATTGTGTTCATCAGCTTATTTATGCTTTTATCATCTGTTTGAGTTAAAGGAAGGTTTAAGACTTCTAAAGTTGCTTCTTTTCTTTGTATTTCACTAATTATAAAGTCCAGGTCATCATAGGATCTTGAAAGCCTATCAAGTTCAGCTACAACAACTACATCACCAAAGTGAATAGTGTTAAGAAGCTCTTTTAGTGCCTTCCTATCTTCTATATTCTTACCAGACTCTTTTTCTATGTAAAACTTATCAATCTTAGAATCTTTCATCAGCTCTTGTTGTCTATCTACTTTTTGTTCTTTAGAACTTACTCTAATATAACCAAATCTTGCCATTTTATTATCTCCTGTAAAAACCTGTTGAGCCACCTGTTGTGACACCTACAAATATTATACTTTCAATGATTTGCTAATACCACTAACAGGCTACACTCTATTTAGTCAATATGTGATACTAATTGAAAATTTAAGATATCACATTTTTTGTTTAGCTCGATTTACTTCTGGTAGGTATTTAATAGACAACATTGAACAAAATGAAAAGAAAGGCGTACAATCATTTGAAAACGGAAAAGTATTCTAAATTAGAGGCTTTTCATATACTGGATCTTATAATCAATAATATATGTTTTTTTATAATTACTGGAGGTATATATGAAAAATGCTTTTAAAGAAACATTAGTTGTTATGGGAGGGATTTTCATAATAACTTTAATTTTAAATTTGTTTTTAAATAATATTAATTTTTACAATACAAATGCAACTATAGCTTACTTTGCTTTTGGAATTGTTTATTATTGTATAAAACATTTCACTAAATCTAAACAATAATAATTTGAAGATAATAAGAGAGGGATTGAATCCCTCTCTTTATTATTAATTTTCTCATAATTAATTCATTATGCTTAAAACACCTCATCTATTAAGTTAGATATAACCTTAACAATATAATAAAATTCGACGTTTTCAACGTATTTATTTTTGTTTCTATAATTGTCCCAACTTTTTAAGATTCTATCATTATTACCAATTAATTGTATAATATTAATAGCTTCATCTTTACTAATATCAGTGTTTCTATATTTAAAGGTTAACAAACAAGCTTTTCTTAATTTATCAATATCTATTTCACTAGATTTATTTTTTATAATAATATATATATCATAAAAATCTTTCATTCTACTAGTTATTTCTGCTTTATCTATTATAGTTTGAAGTTTTTCAGCTATAACTGTTTCTAATGGATACAACTGTATTTCTATATTATCACCAAATATTGTAGTATATTTGCTTAATTCAGGTACTGGATAAACAGGATCGCCTGTAGCTATATCAATTGAAAAAGTCTTTCTTATATTAGATAAATTACCTACTAGATAGAATTTTACTCCTCCGTATTTATCTTCAATTTTTATATCTTTGTGTTTATTTTTAACTTCAAACCAAACACCTTTTTTATCATTGTTAGATAAAATATCATCAAATATATTCTCAATATTTTCATAGTCAATATTAGTTCTTTTTACTAAAAAATCAATATCTCTAGTTGATCTATTTTCTATTCCTAGTGTATATGCTAAAAGCATTCCACCTTTAAGAGTAAAATTTTCCTTATATTTACTAATTGATAATAACTTTAAAAATTCATCAAAGAAAAATTTATCTAAAGCTAAATTATAATCAATATTGAGTTCATTTGATTTATTTCTTAGTCTACTAGTAACACTATCCTTATTCATAACTTATAACCTCTAGAATATCCTCTACTTTATCAGATATATTAAATATATCAGCATATTCTCTAAGTTTCCATATATTTTTTGACTTTTTTTTCATATAATAATGCCAAGCTTTTGAAAATATCTCAGAATCTTGATTTTTTCGATCTCTAACAAGATCACACATAGTCCTTTCCATATCATAAGAATAAACTGAATTTCCCATTTCTGTTTTTACTTCAGTAATTCCGATCTTGTACCATTCTTTTTTTATTTGATGTGATTTAACCCTATCTTTAATGCGCCAAGAATTATATCCCTGATATACTGTCACTTCATCAAAAAAGGGTAGTCTTTCTGTGAGATCGTGAAGATATAGAGCTGTTTGATAAGAATAGATACACACCTTATTTTGCAATTGAAAAAAATAAAGTTCATCATAATTATCAAAATCAGGATCAAAATAAACCCCTCTATTTACTCTTTCTATATATCCTTTTCGAACCATATCAGTCAAATACCAAGAATCAATATTATTTTTTGAAATTTCTTTTGATGAAACTATTCCATTATTTTTTTTTATTATTTTTTTTATTTTATCAACACTCATATTTTACTTCCTTTTGTGCTTTATTATATAATATTTAAAGCACAATTACAAGAAATTTATATGTAATAGACATATATATTCAATAAAAATAAGCAAAAAAAGAGGACTAACAAAGTCCTCTTTTTTTATCATAATACAAATATTTTTATTTCTTGACTATAAGAATCAATTATTTGTATATTTTATAGTTTTTAAATTTTTTATATCAATACATTAACTAATATAGCCAATATAATCATAAACACAAAACTCAAAGGTATTGTTTGGGCTATTAATTTATCAGCTTTAATCTTATCCAAGCTCTTATTTGTTATATAGTAAGCTGACAATGAGCTAACTGTAACTACAGTAAAAAACAAAGCTGTGAATACTATATCAAATTCTTTTATAAACACTCTGGAAATCAAAAATATCAAAGTTGGAACGTATACATATAATGCAAACCAACCAAAAGATATATACTTGTTCTTTATGTTCATATTAATCACCTAATAAATATTATTTACAAGCAGATGAAACTGGTATCCAAGCTGCTCCTGTTGCTGCACTAGCGATTAAACCTGCAGGACCTCCAAATGCTAATCCGATCGCGCCACCATATATTGAAGATATTGCTACTCCAGATAGTCCTACTCCCCAATCACAAGCTGACGCTCTACTAACCTTATTCATACCCAAAATAGTTCCATCAGAATGAATTGCTTTACCATTTTCGTCAACTATTTTGTAGGCTTCATTACCATTGTTATCTTTTGCTGTTAGAGTATATGTGCCGTCAGCGTTATTTACTAATAAATAAGTTGTTATATGGTCTTGTCCTTCTTCTATCAGACCTACAGTATCATCACCAGTTACTTTTGTATAAGTTAAGCCATCGTAATTAAACTTTGAGTCGTCAACATTAAAACCTTTTGCTAAAAGTTCTTCTTTTATATTAGTATATTCATATTCGTTTTTATTGATATTTTGTTCCGTAGTATTGTTACTTTCTTCAGATGCATATGATTTAGTAGGCATTCCAATCAAAGATTGCATTCCTATAATCATCGCAGTTCCTAATGCTAACGTTTTCTTTAATTTCAAAAAATACTCCTTTCATTCCTTTATTATCCCCGTTCTTTATCTACCTACCCGATGGCTTATTAATTAAACATAAAATTTGAAATAAAGGTCTAAATATTTAGTTTTCAATATTTATTTTTTAAAAATATATGGTTTAATTCATCTTCAAAATCTAAATAATAAAAAATAGGAATTTTTTGATTCATTTCATATCTTGGCATTTCTTATTTTTATTTTTATATAATTACTCGTCAATACCGTTTTTTCCATTGTAATTGGTGTTTTCTAAGTCTATCTTTTTCCAGCCACCAAACTTGTCAATATAAAGCTTTTTAAGCTGCTGATACTCTTCTTCACTTACTTGTATAGTGTCATACTCACTATAGTAATAAAAAGCCTTGTTGGATTTCTCAAAGCTGTCTGAAGCTTCATCGTAGATCCAGTTATATTTTCCTCAGGATAAGAGTCGTCTTCGACTTTTCTTCAATCATCAGAAAGCCATTGCCAAGAAGTTTTCCAAACTCCTTCTTCTCTTTTTCTTTCCTCTTCTTTCCTCCTTTTTATTTTGTCTTCTTTAATCTTTTCTTTGTCTTTATTTGTTAATGGTATAGTGCTTTTCACATTGAAGTATAACTATATTATAAAATCCTTTAAAATATCAACAAAATAAAGACTATATTAAGTTCTAGTCTTTTCCTTTTAGCTAACCGATTTGTTGTTTCTATTCTATTTAAAATTTTGCAAGTAATCGCTTTAGGCTTTGCCCTGCTATTTCTAAGTCTTAGACTGTAGCGATAACGAAACGGAATAATTAATCAAAGCTATTGTTTTGATAATTCGTAAGTGAAGTGGTAGTGAAAGGCTATGTCTTAGAAATGTTTATTTTCCAAATAGTTTCTGGAAGAATGACTTCTTTTCTTCAGCTTCTTCATAGGATGATTCATAAGTTTTAGTTTCTATGGTTTTAGATTCTAACTCTTCAATTTTCTTATTTGCTGTAGCTAAAGTTGCTGCAATTGTGTTTGATTGATGGATAAGTTCTGTTAGTTTGTCGTTGGTTTCTTTGTAAAGATCCATGAACTTATCATTAAGCTTTTCTTTATCTTCTTGTAGGGATTTATTCTCCTCTTCAAGCTTAGCTTTATCACTATTTAATTCTACAATCTGACTTTGATATTCTTCTTTTATTTTTTTAATTTCTATTTCATAGTCAGCTCTTATTGAAGCAATTTCTTCTTCCTTTTCTTCAATTTCATCAAACAGTCTTATGTTTGGATTTTTTCTTTTTTGTAGATCCTCCAGAAGCTCTATTCCTTTGTCGTTAGGTTGGTTTCTAGAATTAAAAGCTTCATTGTATTCTTCTTCTAAAATAGATTCCTGCAACTCTTTTATATAGTTTGCAATGGTTACTGTAGAAGTATTTAACTTTTCTGATACTTCAGGTCTTGTGTAGTAAGTCATCTTATTATCCTTTATTTACCTTATTCTAAACGAAAATTATAATTAACTTAATTATACATTAACTACAATTTAATTTCTATCTAATTAGACTCTAAGCAGGATTTAATTAAAAGTTATTGTCACATTTTTTAGCTTAATTAATACATAACTACATACTAATTTTATATTTATTTATAGTTAATTAAGTAATCATTAATAACTTATTAAATTACGCTTATAAAGCGTGAAAACAGACAATAAGATGGTATAATAAAGGTAATTAATTAAGATTTAATTTGTCTTAATTTTTTAAATATATTTTAAAAGGTGGTAAATAATTATGGCTAGTACAACAACTAAAAAATCTACAAGGAATACCAAAGGAAAAGAAGCTGTAGAAATAATTGAAACAATTAATGAACGATTAGGATATGATTTATTTGATAAAGATGATTACTTAAGCTTTTTCATTCATTCACAATATCTTGATCATAGTAAAGAAAATAATGAGAAAAGTTATTTAGAAAAAGAAGAGCAGCTGAAGTTATTTAACGAAATGTTAGATGATGATAATTCAAAAACAAATGCAATAAGAAACGTTAATGAAAACAATAACGGTTATTAAAAAATACAATAAGTGTCATTAAAGATCTCCTAGAATTAATTTTCTAGGATTCTTTTTTTGTTCTTATTTATCCAAATAAGCTTAATTTTGAGTCTGCATTTATTTTCTAATTTACTAATAAATATAAGATGAGTAGATTTTGCTTTATTTATTGATGTCTCCAAAGTGGACAATAATTGTACCCTAAGTGGACATCAGTAAAATTATAGGTCTATTTGTTGTCTCCAAAGTGGACATTTTTGGTACACAAAATGGACATCACTAAAAACACCGTAGGTGTTGTACACTTTATGGACAATAAATGTACCTAAAGTGGACATGGGTTTTATCAGAATGATGTTTGATGTCCAAAAACTGTACAATAGATGTACCCTAAATGGACATGATGTAGTTAGAGGTAGGATCGTTGTACCCTAAGTGGACAATAAATGTATCCAAAGTGGACATCGTTAAGTTTTATGGGATAGTTTATGTCCAAAAAATGTACAATAGATGTACCCTAAATGGACATGATGTGGATAGGTTTTTATCAAAATCCAAGAAATTTTGATGGATCTTAACTAAAAAATCCAGAGATTTTTTTATAAAAAAAACGGGGTCGAGGGGTGGAACCCCCGCAAGCTAATAACACGAGATTGATTTAATTTATTAAATCGTTCGACGTGTTAACAGCTTGCAACACCAATTTAAATTAGTATAGTATTTAAAAAGCAAGAAAACGAAGTTTTAAGCTTTTTAAATTTTGGTGTTCCAATAAGAATTATAAATAATATAGATGTACCCTAAGTGGACATCATTTTTAAGATTGTTTTACCAAGCCAAAGGCTATGATAAAATTTTTAATTATTTATTTTTTACAAAATTAGTTTTTAGACTTACTAAGAATTAGTTTATGAAATTACAAACAAACTTTTAGATAAATATTTTTTTGGGAGAAAAGAATTTTTGAATACGTATTCAATTAATATGAAGAGAGTTAGAACAGAAATGTAAATCTAAAAGGAGAATAAACATGAGCGAAAAAGAAAAAAAGAATCACAGAATTGGGATAAGATTGACTGATAGTGAGATTGAAAAAATTGATAATGAGGCTAGTGCTGCAGGACTAAATAGGTCTGAGTATATCAGATTTAAATTAGGAATTGAAGACAAATCTTTTGAGGATAAAATAGAAACTTTTGAAGAAAGACAAGAAAAAATTCTTAACCTTTTAGAAAATTATGACCTATCTGAAGATACAATTATAAAGTTAGTAAATGAATTAAGTACAGTTAAATTAGCACTAAATAATGTCGGATATGACATTAGAAGTTTACGACCAAAATACGCAAATCCTGGATCTTATTTTAATAATCACATGCTTTATGATGAATATAAACGTATAAGAGATAAGCTAGATAAGGTAGGAGATAAGGTGGGTTTATTATGGGAATTACAAAAGTAATACCTACATATAATACTAAAAGTCTTTTAAAGTATTTAGAAGAAGTTAAGTATGAAGATCGTGTAAGAAATGTTGGTTATTTTTCAGTTGGTGTTAATACTACAAACCCATATCAAAGCTTTAAAACTTTATTAGCTAATAAAGGAAAGTTAAATAGAATACGCTTAAGAAATGATCAAGAAAGAGTCTATGAAGGTCAACACATTATTACATCTTTTACTCAAGAAGAGCTTAATCCTGAAAGAGAAGAAGATATAGAAAAAGCGAGAAAAATCATGCAAGACTTAATGATGGATGACTATCATAAGTATGGAGCAGTAAGTGTAGGCTACCTACAAAATGATAATGGGTTCTTACATTTTCATAGACTCTATCCTACTGTCGCTAAAGATGGTAAAGCTTTACGTGGGGAAGTCTATAACTTCTACCACTGTGCTCATAAACTTGATAATATGATGGAAAAACATGGTGTAAATCAGTCTATTTTAACGATGAAAGAAAGGGCTGAAGGTTATAGTAAGGGTGATAAGTTAGAGGGCCCTATAAAGAATAATAGAAACGAGATTAAAGCCTACATAGCAGGTGTTATCGATGAAGGGTTAAAGGATGTTAATATCAATAATGAAGATAAGTTTAAAGAGTATCTAGAGAGCAAAGATATTAGTTTAAACAAAAGAAAAAGGGTGGGTGATAGTCGTGACGCAGGCTACGATATTTACGACTGGACTTATGAGTATCATTATGTAGATAAGGGTCCTAAACTTAAAGATAAAAGTATGAAAGTTAGGGCTAAACAGATTACAGATGAGAATAGCCAGAACATCTACACACCTGATCCTATTGCTGAAAGATTAGCTTTAAACTTAAAAGAATTTAATAGAATTGCTGAAGAAAACAGGAAGAAACGTGAAGAAGAGGATAAGAAAAAAGAGAAGTTTAATACTTCAACAGTTGAAATGATTAATACTAAAAAGATTTTGGCTGATCTTAAGAAAAGGCAGAGAGCAATAATAAGAGGAAGCGAGACGACTTCTTCTAGGTTTAAAAAGAGGGAAAATGAAGTCGAAGCTAAAGAAGAGGTTAAACCTATAGAAGATCCTAAACCTAAAGAAGAACTTAAGGTTAAAAATGAGATTAATGTTGAAGTTAGTAAGCCTAGCGTTATAGAAGATAGCAAAGACAAGAATGGCAATGGTATTGATGAATACCACGAGTATGTGGTAAATAAAAGGGTTAGCGAGATAGAAGAATTATCTAAGCTTGATGAAGATGAAGTAGTTACTGAAGAAGACCTAATTGAAGAGGCTAGAAAAGAAGAACCTAAAACGACTAAGGTTAAAGCTGATTTAAATAGAAAAAGTCCATTTAAGAAGACATATACAAAAAGTCAGTTTAATGACTTAATGAGGCTTGGAGCTGAATTAAACGCCCAACTTGAAGAAAAAGATGATGGTTATGGATATTAGCTAGATTTATAAGTTCATATTTTGCGTTTTAAGCGATTTTATATTCTTAGGCATAGGATTGTATGCCTTGTAGTAAAAGATAACACCTAGGATAAGCTAGGCTATAAATTGGGGTAAAAAAAGAAAGACTCGAAATAATCGAGTCTATTTTTGTGTTTTATTTTCTGTTCCATTCATACTCTAAATAGCTATCTATTTGAGTGATAAGTGAAGGGTCTGCTTCAAAAACATACTTTTCAGAGTACCAGTAGCCTTCCATTAGACCAAAACGTGTGTCTAAGTAGATATTAGGCCCACCAGATGACAATAATATTCTAGATCCTAAGTATTCTTTATCTAGGTTAGAGTAAACTTCAATATCTAAAGCATCTGATACAGAACCTTTTTCTAGTATTTCTTCGTAAAAAGCGTTAACTTGAGATTTTAAGTGTTCAAAGTTTCTGTCCATAATTTATTCTCCTTATTGTTAAAAATGATTGATTTCACAAGATTATTCGAAAAATTATGAAATAATTTTTAAATTATAAAAATGTGATTCAAAGCATTATAAAATACAGAACAATGGATTGTGGATAACTTGACAAATTTACTGTTTTGAGATACAATATATTCAACACATGTTAAACAAATGTGTCTCAATAGTTTACGCTATTATAAATAATATTTTTGGGGGAAAAATTTTTATGGATGTAAAGAATATCGCACTACAAAATAAAACTGAAACCTTAGGCTTAAGGATTACAAAAAGTGAAAAAGATTTTGTTGAAGAAGAAGCTAAAAAACGCGATACTTCAGTAACAAATCTTATAAGATCACTAATATTAGATTGTATGGTTGAAGCTGATAAAAATAATAGTGTAAACTAATATTTAAAGCAATTAAGATAGACAGGCGTAGATAGGACCGTGTGTAAAATACTAATAGTGGGTGAACCCGTGTTTTTGAATATAGGTCGTTATATATCCTATCAGGAAACCATGAACCGCTATGAAGAAAAGTTAAAAAGGAAACTAAAAATAGACAAAAAAATAGATCTAGATTTTAAACCTAGATCCACCTTTTTTCGAAAATTGTTTTGTTGTTACCTATATAATACAACAATAACAGTTAAATGTCAAGAGTTTTAGGCGTTTAACAGGTGAATTATTGGGCGAGAGACTTTCTATTTTATAATCTGTTTTGAATACAATTAAATATGACAGAATTCTCAAGAAATGGTATGCCTGAATTAGATGAAGCCTATAGCAGGGATGATTCATTGTACAGAAGAGGTGCTTCCTATAAGGGCAGAGGTTTAACTAATGAAGAAATGGCTGAAGAGCTCAGAAAGGAAAATCAGTTATTTAATAATCCTATGAGTCACGCTCAAGTTGAAAAGATTATTAGATCTGCTTCTAAAGTTGAAAGAACCGTACCTTTTAATCAAAACAACAATTCAGAAACAAACGAAACTAAAGAAAAAATCCAATACAAAGAACCTAAATCTACTTCTACTAAAACATATACTCATGTAGAAGACTATGTTTATACTGATGAGCTTGGAAATTATATGTTTGCAAAGGCTAGGAGTAAAGTTGTTGATCATGATACAGGTGAAGTTGGTAAATCCATATACTACAAGGAGAAACTAGATCATCTTAATGAAGAACAAAAAGCTACTCTTTATAATAGGGTTGGGATTAAAAAAGCTATTGAAGAAGGTAAACCAGTATATATTGTTGAAGGTGAGAAGGATGCAAACACTCTTATTAAAGCTGGTTTAACTGCAACATGTTCTAAAAGTTCAAGTGAAAAGATAAAAGACTATCATAAAAAACAATTAGAAGGTGTTAAATCAATCTATTTAATACCAGATAAAGATAAAGCTGGAATGACGAGTGCTTACAAGTGGTTTAATGCTATTAAGGATGTTGTAGATAATGTAAAGGTTCTTAATTGGAATGATGAGGATATAAAAGCTGATCCTGAAAGCAAAGAATTTGCTAAATGGGATATTACAGATCAAGTTGAGGCTTGTAACTACACAGATGAAGAGCTTTTAAATTTTATTGAAAATAACTCTTTTGAAGAATTTCCCCAAAAATATCTAGATTTAATAGGTCCTATAACACCTGAAGTAAACATTGATAGAATATTAAAAGATCCAAGAGTTTCCGCAAGTAGAAATACTACAATTGAAGCTTTAATAGACCGATTTGTAAAAAAGAATATAGGTCTAAAATCAAAAGATGTAAATCCTAAGTTAGTCTACTTGGACCTTTTAAACTATATAAATTCATATTTAAGTGCTCTTAAAACTTATTATAAGGGTACAGATAAATCTAATATGCACAAAACTATAGATAAGTTGCCTATAGAGTCTATGGCTTATTTTCTTACAAAGTTATTTATTTTTAAAGCTGTAGCGGTAAATGGTGATAAAGACAGTATAGGCTCTACACCAGTATTAAATGATATTCTTTGTATATACGCTGATGATATATCCATAAACTTTGGAGTTCCAGAGTCTTTAAGGGGTCTATATGTTCAAAACATAGATATATTAAAAAGACTTATTACAAAGTTTAATATTTACACTAAAAAAGACCTTAATGATATGTTAGATATGATTTATAACTCTAGTGAACGTGTAGCCACAACTAGAAACCCTGATTTAATAGCTACAAATAATGGGATATTTAACTACAAAAAGAAAAAACTATTAGACTTTAGACCTAGGTATGTTTACTTAGGGAAATTAGATACTGATTACAATCCAAATGCTAAGAATATAGTCATAGAGGAACATGGCGAAAAGTGGGATATTGAAAGCTGGATATCAGACTTATTTGACGATATTGAAGAAGAAGTTCTTGCTATGTGGCAGATAATAGGAATGATGATTAGATCTGATGTAAGGATTGATAAAGTTTTCTTATTTTACAATGAAACAGGTAACAACGGTAAAGGTACTGTATGCCAATTAATCAGAGGCATAATCGGGTCTGACAACTGCGCTTCTACATCTATCGATGACTTTAACAAAGACTTCGGACTAGAAGATCTGGTTGGTAAAAAAGCAGTAATTACAGATGAAAATGATGTAAGTGCTTTTCATAAGAAAATGTCTAACTTTAAATCAGCTGTAAGTCGTGATCCAATAAAAATAGATAGAAAGTACCTTAAGGCTATTAGTTATGTATTTCAAGGTAATATGATTCAATGTATAAACGGATTGCCAAACACCAGAGATACATCGCCAAGTCTTACTAGAAGATTTTATTTTGTAATATTTAGAAAAAGATTTAAAGTAGGCTCAAAGCCTTGGATTAAAGATGATTACATCAACAGAAAAGAAGTTAGAGAGTATGTACTTTATAAAGTCCTTACTCTTCTAGAAGATCATTATAATGTGATAGAAACCAAATCTGCAAAAGAAACTTCAGACCAATATGATGAAGAAAATGACATAACTCTAAAGTTCTGGAACGAAGTAAAATATGAACTTGCTTGGGATGTAGTACCTTTCGATTTGCTTTTTGGTATTTATACAGGTTGGTATAATGAAGAAAAGAACGGCTCAGTTACTATAAAGTCAAACTACAATGTCGGGAAAACTAAATTTAAAAATAAAATTATAAGTTATATTGAAAACGATCCAGATAGTGAGTGGATGGTTGAAAGGGGTAAAAAGTACAGAATATCAGATGTTTCAGATACTCCAGAACCTTTAGTTTATGAATACAATGTAATTGATTGGATGAATGATGTTTATAAAGGAGATGACCCTTTAAGATATAGCATTGTTAATAATAAAAAAGCTACAGGTAGATACCTTGGTATTTATAAAAAATCATACTATGAAGATGATAGTAGACCAACAGAATAAAAAAACAATAAAGAAGTTAGATTTTTAATCTAGCTTCTTTTTTAATGAAACAAAAGAAAAATAAAAGTATAAAACAGTGTATAATTATAGACAAAAATTTATATTAAGGTGGTTACTTTAGTAGCCATCTGGTAACCAGGTGGTTACTAAACAGGGTCAGATGGTTACTAGACAAATAGTTTAACACTTTATTTTAATGTTATAAACCAATAAATAACTAAAACTCTTTGAGTTTTCCTAAACAATCAAAGACCATTAAAAAAATTTAGTAACCACCTTGCGAAATTTAGTAACCACCCCCCACCTTTTAAGAGACCAGCAATAATGTTGAAAAATGAAGCTTTAATCTAATTGTTTTAGGAGTGGTTACTTTTTAACCTTAGGTGGTTACTTTTTAAAATGCAATAAGTAACCAGCAAACGATGATTTTACCCTTAGGAAAACACGAAAAATAGCCATTCTTCTTTTAGGTGGTTACTAAATTAGATAAAATTATAAAACAATTTAAATAATTTGAAAAAATATATCCTTAATTCGTGTAAAACCTACAAAATAGGATATAAAATAAGCAATATATAAAAAGTTTCTATTTAGGTGGTGATTTAGTAACCACCCCATGAAAAACCTACAATTTATTCAAATAATATGCAAACCCCCTTCTTTTTTTATTATCGTTGTTTCTATTTTAAAAGGTGCGGAACTGACTCTTCATTTTCTACACTTGCTTCTGGTGAAATCAATTTTAAAACAATTTTAAAATAACTTCTTAAAACACGATCCTTAACCAACTTAAATCTGTAAGTCCTTCCTTACTTTCTGTATGATTCTATAGCTATCTTATAGCGGTTCATCCTACAGACCACCTTCCTACACTGATAGATGGTATACATATTGACTTTTAGATTTGTAGCTTTACTTGTTTTTTCTAGATCTAACTCATAGATTGCACTTATTATCCCTTATTACAGTAATAGCTTTAATAATCTTAACTGTAAGCCTTACCAATAAAACATCCCACACCACCACTATTTCTTTACTGTGTAAGCTAAAACGGTTTTAAGATACATTTATGTACCTTACATATTAAAATCGCTTAAAACTCATTTTATGACGATTAATTCTTACTGTAAAAGTAAATATTACAAATTCCCCAATTTAAATTTTGTGTGTTCCAGCTTCTAGCTTATTTACATATATTATTTATATATTTTTTAATATCTTTTTAGGACTTCTGTAGCCGTTGCAATCACTTAATCATAAGCACCCAACTATTACAAATTCCCCAACAACTATTACATATTCCCCATGAATTATTACAAATTCCCCATGGCTTAATTCTAACGTTTGTAAGACTTGATAACACTGTAACTATTGGTATTTCAACAAGTGTAAAATCAAAAGTAACTATTACAAATTCCCCAACTATATTACATGTATTTATTACGTAAATAAACTATTGTAATATTTACTGAAAGATGCTATAATCTAAATTATGAATAATGAATTAGTAGTATACAAAAATGATTTCAACCAAATACCCTTAAAAAGCTTTAAGTCTGTAGAACTAGACCTACTCTTTTCTATAATGAGTCAGATGAGGGATAAGGGACTTACTGCTGTAGAGTTTAGTTTTGAGCAGCTAAAAAGCCTATCTAAGTACAATAATTCCAATGCTACAAAGGAGTTTGTAAAGGACTTAGAGTCAACTTATGATAAATTAATCCATTTAGATGTAAAGATAGGCGATGATAGAAAATTTACTAAGTTTGTATTCTTCACTGAATACACGGTAGATAGTGATAATCAAACTGTTACTATTTGTGTTAACGAGAAGTTTTCTCATTTAATTAACGAACTTACAGGCTCATTTACAAAGCTTGAGCTAGATGAAGTAACCAGTCTATCATCTTCTTACTCTAAGAACGGCTATAGACTCTTAAAACAATACAGATCTACAGGCTATGCAACATTCTGGCTAGATGAGTTTAAAAAGCTGATGGATGTTCCAGACTCCTATAACTACGGAAATATTAACCTAAGAGTACTAAAACCTATAGAAAAAGAACTTCCAAAGTACTTTCCAAACCTTAAGATCAATCGTATCAAAGGAACAGGTAAAGATAAACGAAAAGTTGTAAGACTTGAATTTAAGTTTAGAAACGATGATGGACTTTATAAAGGAAACAGAACATTTAGGGACAATGATGGAAACTACTACAATAAGTACATATCAGACTTTACAGAAGATGAGATAAGAAAAGCATATCCTGAAACAAAGTAAAAGACTGGATGGATTTATGGTATCTTTCTTTTGTCTTAGACGGGTGTCAATATTTATATCTTTTAATTATATAAATATACCAGCAGCTAAAATCATTACTAAGCTAATTTTCTAGGTACAAAAAAGTAAGACAACACTTGCATTGTCTTACTTTTTTATTATTATTTCTATATATAATTAATTAGTTTGCCTGGCTGTTTTGTTATATTAGTTACCAATTTTTAATCCAAGTTGTTAAACCATTCAGTGAATAAACTATATCCTGATCTTTATTAAATACTATTATTGCTCCAGGAGTGTTAGGGTCTCCTTCAGGGTATCCCCTAGGATGTACTAAATTAAACTTTTCTTCAAGTACAGTTCCTTTTCTAAATTCATCAGGTACATTAGCATCCGCATCAATTAAATATACTGTGTCTCCTTCTTTAAATCCAAATATTTCATCTACATCTACATACTCTGGACCTTCTTCAGAAAGAATCAATCCAACTTCAGCAGCTGGTATTTGTTCAAGGTTTGAAACTTTATATTCTGCTACACCTCTATATAAAGGTTTAATATAATCAAACCTACCCTTGAAGTACCCTATTTTTCCATCTGTTTCTCTACCTGCATCAACTTCATAAGAGCTTGCGTAGTGTCCTTTAAAGTTTACACCTGCTTCATCATAACCTTCATTAGTAGCTAAACTTACTCTAGGTAGTTCTTCATAAGGGGTATTATCATTATTTAATACTTTGCCTGTAAAGGATACTCTAGAAAATATTTCATTCATGCGTATTGCACTATCTAGTTCTGGATCAGGATCTTCAACCTCACCAATTTCTCCCTCATATTCTAAATCATCTTCATCTTCCAATTCTGCTTCTTCGTTTTTTTCAGTATCTTTTAGATTACTTTTTTCTTTTAGCTTTGGTTCTTTTGAGATTTCTTCTGTTTTTTTATTTTCAATTACCTCAATGTTATTTGTTTGATTATTATTTAAATCTTTATTGCTATCATCATTATTATTGCATGATGCAAATAACAATACTGATAAGATTATTGATAAGTTTTTAATTGTTTTTTTCATATTTTCCTTTTTAATATAATACTAATGTTCCATCTTCCAAATACTTTACACCTATGGTTACTTCTGTCTCAATATCTTCTAAATTTCTAAAATTTACTCTAGTCATATCAATATAAATATTCCCTGCTTCTCTAATGATTGGTGTAATACTTGAAAAATCGACACCTGGAGTTGGTTCAATACCAAATATTTCTATAAGCTCATCTTCGTAGGTAGTTGATACTGTTCCTGGTAAGCCTCCGAAAATATCTGTTATTGGACTATTTATAATATCACTTGCTAATAATTGAATTAGCGCTTTAACAAAATGCTCTAAGTCTTTACCTTTGTAAGTGTAGTAAAGAGTATAAGTGTTATCTTCTTCATAATATTCGTAATCTTTGTAAGTTATCTTAGCGTCTTTTAAGAAATCCTTTAATACTTCCTTATAATTATCGATATGATCCTCCAAGAGAAATAGCCCTGTATAGTAGTAACCTTGCTCAAGCTCTTGCGTTGCTTGAGGTCCAAAGTAGTCGACAGCGTTTGATATGTTACCTTCTTTAATCTCGCTAAAGGCTTTATCTACCATCTTCTTACCTTCTTTAACTTCTTTAGGTCCTCCTGAACATGATGTTATAACAAAAAGGTTTGCTATAATCAAGCACCATAAACTAATCTTTTTCCATAATTTCATAATTTGCTCCTCGATTTTACTTTAAAGTGATTATATAATAAAGTATATATAATTAAGTGTGATTTTATATTTAGTTAATAAATAATTACTAAATATAAAAGATTGATATACAAGGCAAATAGTCGGAGTTGTAAATTAATATGGTAATCTAAAGCATATATCGTTTAAAATTCCATCTCCGAATAGCGCAAGAACACTATATCCTTCCCCTTCAATATAGTAATACGTATCATTTTCTCTTGATCCTTCTCCTCCATTAAAAAGGCTTCCTTGGCTTTCAAAGTACCTTTTCTTAATATCGTAAGCTTCATCACCTGATATTTCAGCTATTCTAGAAGCATTACTAAACTTTTCTAAGGTTTCTTCTTGACTATCTCCAAGAGATATCCCTCCTAAAGTTTCGACACCGTCTGGCCAAAATACTTCATGAAATGTAACAATAGCTAGGTATTCATCTCGTACTAAAGGTTTATAACTGCTTTTATACATAGCAAATGCTTTGCCATCACCATCTTTTCTAGGGAATTGAGCGTAGTACCAAATATCGTTAGCGTTTTGTGTGTAAGTGTCGAAAACGATATCATCCCTGGAGTTAGCAAACTCATCAAGAGTCATGGGTTCTACACTAAAGTCATTTGAAGACTTGCTTATTTTATCCATAAAACCTTGATTAGAGCTACTATCAACACCTTCTTTACTGTTAGAACAAGATGCTAGCATAGCTGCTATTGCAGCAACTGTTAACTTTTTTAGTATTTTTCTATTCATAATTTCTCCTTGAATATAATTTATAATATTTATTATATCAAATAATTATCATATAATGCCACTTTAATTTGTTGTACTATGTCACAATCTTTTTCTATGCTAATTTTCAACTTGTAAGGCCTTTCATACTATCTGTAAACTCCTAGATTTTTCTGATAGTAACTAGCCTTACTATCTACCTTCCTACACTGATAGGTGGTATACATATTATCTTTTTTCTTTTTTTGTTTTGAATCTGGTGTCATTTTTGGCTGTACTATAATTTACAAAGCTATCTAATGACACCAGCTACTGAACCTATTGGAAAATCAACATCAAAGCTATATAAAAGAGTAAGACAATGCTTATAGTTTCTTACATCTTCTTACTTTTCTTCTACTTTATTGCCTATAGAAATATTAATTAACAGAATATTGTTAATATTAACTTCTGAACCTGTTAAAGCCTTCATAAGCTTAACCCCCTTTCTTATAAATTCTTTTATATTCATCTGCTACACCTCCTAGTGGATTTAGTGTTTTTCTTATTATCCACCTACTTAAAGCATAGCAGCATTTTTACAAGACCAAAATTAAACTTATTATTGTATAGATATGCGAAAACCCGCATAAAAAATACATATAGTTCAATAGTATTTTAAATATATTAAACTTTTACTTGTATTATTTAAAGTTCTATGATATAATATAAGTGTAACAAGTAATTAAAATGACTTTTTCTTTATTGTTTTCTAATATTTCGAAATATAGAAACAAGGAGAAAATATGAATAAAAAAATAAACAGGAAAATATTTTCTAGTGTATTAGCTTTAAGCTTTATATTTGGTGGAGTAGCTGCCCCTATAAATAGAAGCCTTAATGCTAATCAAAATGTAGCTTATGCTGCTACACAAGCTGATGCGTTTTTACAAAACAATAAGTATCTTTCTTATTCTTATTATATAGGTGAGAACCCTGATAATGCTTTTGAAAAAATTTATAATATATCTCCATCTATAGTCAATATTGAATGGAAAAATAAACCTCGTACATCGATAGTAACCGAAGGTACGTATTTTAGGTCTTATGTTGTTATTACATTTAAGGATGGTTCAAGTACAGATGCTTTCTATGTTGTATATGAAAATGAACCTAGATATTCTGCTGAAATTAAAGATGAAGTTCCATATACTCAAAGAAGCTTTGATACTAAATATTACAAAATAAATTCTGTAATTGGAGACCCTTTTGAAAGCTTAAATATTTCTATGTTGCTACCAATAGCTAGAAGTGATTTTGATTTTTTTAAAAATTATAAACCAAAAGCATCTTATGGTTCTGGTTCAGAGGGTTTTATTGATGGTCCTCCTGAGTTAAATAAGGGGAGATTTGAGTGGGTTGTTAAACCTGATACTTCATTTTTTGGTGAAAGAGAGGCTACTATTAAGGTTATCTTTAGTAACGGGTCTACTAGAAATGTGAAATTACCTTATGTTGTAAATGAAACTGGTAAAAGAGATTATGGGCAATCGATTAAATACACTCCAGTAGCGGCTGATAGTTTTATTGTTAATAGTAAAGAAGATTTAAATAGTAGGTCAAGCGAAGCTATTAAAAACTTCTCTAGCTTACCGACTGGTACTAAAGTTTCTTTTGATTCACAAAACCTTAAAGTTGGTACTAATCCAATGACAGCTACTGTAACTTATCCAGATAAGTCTACAGATCCTGTTTCTGTTAATGTTATTTACTTACCATCAACTATTACAAAAAGTCAATTAGATTCGTTAGATTCTACAACTAGAGGACTTTACGCTTATGTAGAGTTTAAAGACAAAGATGGTAAGCTTTTAGAAACTGTAATTAAACTAAAAGATAAGTTAGCAGGAACTAAAGCACCTAGTAGAAAAGTTGAAGACGAAAGGTATGAGATTTCAGGTTGGATATTAGAAAATTGAATAATTAATTAATTTAAAAGATTTAGAATTAATTTTCTAAGTCTTTTTTTCTATGAGTTAAACAGTAATTATATCATAAGCTTAGGCTTATAGGGTTTTAGACTTTGATTTAAGGTATACTAATATACCCCTAAGATATAAAAACGCAAAAGAAAGCGCTATTCTGCGTATAGTTTAAGCTAATTTACCCTTATCTTCATTCTTTGATTGTTAGAAAATAGCTGTGTCTTGTTCTTAACAAACGGGTATTATTAATATAATAATGTTGAATTGTTTATTCTAAAGTAATAAAAAAAGAAGTTAGGGAGGATAAAATGAATTATAATAATAATAGAAAAAAAATTATCATTACTGACTTGGTTATTCTTGTAATATATATATTATTTGAGTTTTTAGTTTCGGATTCTTATAAATATTACCCATATTTTATGTGGATGCTTGCACTTCCTATTTTTGGTTTATCTTATCTTGATTATAAAGAAAATAAGAAATGATAAACAGAGTATAAAGCATGAATACTGAAATCTAATCCACGCTTTTAAGATCTTCTGTCGGTTTATCATCTTATATTGGTTTATTTTTTCTTTAGCTTCAGGAATTTTAGGTTACTAATTAACTTTCTATACAAGATCTGTTTTATCATTATCTTTATTAGCTCTAGAACTATTTAAAAAACTATTATCGAGTAGCTTTAAACTTATGTATTAGCTTAATTATATCAAATAGCCATTGTAAGATACCAATCTATCTTGTAATATAACATTAATGTTAGTATAATGTTTGTGACTAAAAGAATAGAGTTCGACCATGTTGGACACACAAAAAGACTGGAGTTGCAGCTCCAGTCTTTTTTATTAGGTTAGTTACTATCTTAATCTTCGTTTCCATCTAACCATTTGCAAATGTAGTGACTAAGTACACCTGCCATAACAGAAACTGAAAAAGAATAGAATAGGTCTATGAATATATCGACCATGTCGATCACACCCCCTTCCTGTTACCAGTTTAGGGATAGTAACAATTGAATTATACTATATATACACCTAAAATACTTATAATTCAAAATTCAAATATTTACGCTTCGTATTTTGCGTTTTAAGCGTTTTTAATATGTAAGGCATAATAAAAACGCTTAAAACGCAAATTAGAGCCTTGTATTTTATTAAAAAGTGCTGTTTTTGTTGTAATTGTAATATTTTAATCTAAAAAACATAATTAAATAAAACAAAAGACGGTATTTTAGATCCCGTCTTTCTGTGTTCTAGATATAATTATTATTTTTCTAGTAACTAATATTATATACCTTAATGTGATTTATAATCTATTAGGTAATTTTCCATTTTTTTAAGTTCATCTAATTCAACAGTAATTTGTATACCTTCTATATTATCCTTTTCAAAATCGTCTTCTTCGTCAGCAGATAAAGCTAAATCAAATTTCATTCCTTCTTTTCCTAAAAAATTCAAAAGATTCAAACTTATCAATGAAAAATGACTATTATATAAAAATATAACTTTATTTTCTTTTACCATAATTTTTAATTCGTCAGGATTTACACCATAAAATTCTAACGTTCCTTTTATATGTTTTATATATCTATCTATCATGTAAACTCCTTTCTTTTAAAACATTTTCCAGTACAATATTACTGTACCAGTTACTAATGTAATGAAAATATTAGGAGGTTCTATGAACAAAATAAAAAAACTATTTCTCACAAGTATGCTATTAGTTGCATGTTTTATATTTATTCCAAAAGAATCTTTAGCTAGTGATTTTGCAGGAAGTAATGTTAATAATAATCAAATAGTGCCATATGCAACTGTAAGAACAGAAGGTGGAATTTCTAGATTAGATATATATGATGGAGGAAGAAGCGTAACTTGGAGTGCAAGGCCTAATACTGTGGAACCCTATACATTTAAAGGATTAGTTTCAGTAACTTTTAAAGATAATACTACAAAGAGAACAGTAGTTAGTAGATCTGGCTCAGGAGGAGCTTCAGTTAGTGGAAGTTTATATTTTAATAAAAAAATAAAAGCAGCAAGCTTTGTAGGTGAAGCTTTTACAGGAGATAAGCTATATTTAACATTACCATTATCCGAATCTTATAATTAAACAATATAAATATAAAAAAAGAGGGTGTTATCCCTCTTTTTTTATACTTTTTTGCCGTAGTACCTCCCCAAAAAAAAGTAATAAAAAAACTCCGATTTTGAGCTGAACCCGTAAACACGGAATAACTTAATAATATTTTAAGCGGAATGTAAT
>ERZ1029884.71-NODE-71-length-21703-cov-28.890891_pt1 | contig 21703 bp, 18 predicted proteins | sample MGYA00519233_ERZ1029884 | MGnify/ENA primary metagenome ERZ1029884 (study PRJEB33666, sample SAMEA4610931) | skin metagenome | biome: Human-associated habitat; feature: Malodor aspect; material: skin | place: Philippines | collected 2015-08 ...
TATTTTTTATTACATACTTAGTATATCATTAGTATTTTTGTGTGTCAACATTTATGATAAAAAAATAAAAGAAACCTGCCACAACATTGGGACATGTTTCTTTTTAGGGTGTTGGTAGTTGTTATTCAATTATTTATTTTTCAGTAAATCTGCGTTCTCATAAATATTACCCACCACTTCTACACAATCAATAACATCTCTCGTTTTCCAATCACCAATATAAAAAGCCATATTCTCACGACTATACGTCACTGGATAATAACCGTTTATTTCAATTCCGATTCCGCCTTTTATTTGTAAAGGATGGTCTTGAATTTCAACAATATATCCTTCATAAATTTCAGTCCCGTTTTTGTCTTTAAGTCCAGTTGACAGCATGATGTCTACATTATCTGTAACATCTACAATCATACCCGCTTCACCATCGTAATTTAAATCACCAGCTAATACGCTACCGTCTGACGCGATATACACATCACAATCTTCCATCATTTCTTTTCTTACTTTATTCCATACTTGAAATCTTACGTTTTCCATACTCTTCTATCTCCTTATTTTTTAGGTGTTTTGTTATTTTTTATTACATACTTAGTATATCATTAGTATTTTTGTGTGTCAACATTTATAATAAAAAAAATAAAAGAAACACACATTTAAGTCGTTTCTTTTATTGATATGATTTTATTCCATTTTCTTTTTATAAGCTGATATGAGTTGGTCGATAGTGTAATACGATTTGGCAATGTGTATCGCTCTTAACGTTTGTTGCAATGGTTCTGTGTCTTTGCTCAACGTTACATTTACAATACTTTTTAAATACCTTTTCACTTCATGTTCACGACTAAAATTCAAAGTATATCCATTTCTATTTATAATCTTTGTTGCAAATTCAATTTCTTCATCTTCACTCAATATATCGCTATTGCCTAACGTTTGATTTGCAATACTTAATCCAAACGCCAACATGTCTGCTAATTTATCTAATTGAACATCTGATGGCTTACCCTGTTTCTTTTTCCAATTCTTGTATGTTTCTAATGTCTTAAACCATTCAAAAAATTTAATCACATACGCAGTCTTGCTATCTTGTAAATTAAGTGTTGGAATCTTATCGTCAAATGCTTTTTGTATTTCTAATAATTCTTTTAATTGCTCTACTGTTAATTGATTAGTCATTGTCGTTCATCCTTAATTATTATTTTTATTTTCAGTATATCATGTTTATTTTAGCCTGTTTTTAACCAGTCTGTCAATTGCATTAAGGTTAATCATTATACATACTCTATTTTCTCGTTGCACCACACAACGTTTCTCAGGACGTTATTTTTGTGATATAATACCCACATCAATGGCGGAAAACATTGATTCAAATTCAAAACTATGACCCAAAATAGTTTGGATATGCTATAATGTATTTCTTGTGTGATGTGTTTTCACATCACACCTTTTTTATGCTCACTTGTCTTTTTACGTATATCATGTTATTATAAGGACATAAATATTTATCAGATATTTATATTTATTTTTACTTTCTATATTCTGTATTTTTATTTTTCAAAATAGTATTTGTCAAAGTTTAAATATTCATTTTTACTGGTAGTAATCATTGAATCTCCTAATAATTTATTTAAATTATAATGATGTGGTTTACTCATTCCACATCATTTTTTATGCTATAATTGATACATACTTAATTTTCTTGTGTACCGTCCTAACATCTGTTAGGACTTTTTTTGTATTTTACGTTATAACATGATATACTGATTTTGCGTCGGAAAACGCATCCTTCAATATCGTTTTTGTGAAAATAATATTATTCAGATACCCTATCGTTATGATAGTGGTATCTGTTTTTTCATGTTATACTATATGTGTCGATATATTTCGACATACTCGATTTCCTTTATAGTAGTATTAAAATCTCTTTTGTATATTTTTTTTAATTTCTATATTCAATACTTTTGGTTTAATTTTAGTAACTTTTTGATAATTATATTTTAAATCATCCTTTTTTGATTTTTACCTTATCATGATAGAACTTCATGATAAGGTTTTTTATATGTTGAGAATTTATTCAAATCTGCTATACTTATACCATACCTTATTATTTTGAGGTTTTTTTTTAAGATTTAATATTTAATTATTTCCATTTTTTAATCTCTTTTCTTTTTAATTTTTTACTAACTGGTATTTAATCTTTATTTATTCATTTTATTTTCTCACGCCACATGGTTTTATGCCATGTGGTTTTTTTGTTTGTTTTTTGAAGTATATATGATATACTAAATGTGTCACGTTAAGTGACGACTTATATTCTTTCTATCTTTATATATATAGTTTTCCATTTATTTCTAGTAGTTTCTAGTATTTTTTAATAGTTTTAAAAAACAGTATTTCTAGGTTATAATTTTTTGATTTTTATATTTTATATTTTTTTGTCTGCTCACGTGGTGGAAATCCATGTGAGTGTCTCCTTATAATGTAATTTTCTGTGTAATCAACCTCTTATGGTAGTAAGCCATAAGAGGTCTTTTTTTATATGTCACTATTCTCTTTTCTTGAAATTCTAATTTAAGTATTATATAGTAATGGTATCGCATCGTGTGTCTTGCGATATTTCTTCTTTTCTAAAATCACAAATTCATATTAATACGCCACACATCCTATGATGTGTGGTTCTTTTTTTACTCTCCAACTATTGATATATCAGCGTTTTAAAATACACTTTATATTTTCTTAAAACTTTTTTTATATTTTTAGTTGACGATTTCAGTATATCATGTTATATTATGAATGTGCTTAAAACAGAAGCGCAACGAAAAATAATAGATTTGACTGGAATTATCCAGCTTTTCTCGATTTTTTCATTTTTTTATTACAACCTACTTTTTTGTTATTTTTAGTCCTCACACGGTTGAGCCGAAGAGGGCTTTTTTGTTGTCCTTTTACGATTTTATACATATAGATACATACTTATACAATGATATGAGGTTATCACTGTCATTTTTAGATGTGATTTGCTATACTATGGATGTGGATTAGTCACCCACCTTTCATTTATAGTTGGCTTGGGACAAGCCTTAGTAAAATAGCTTAGACCTCTGTTTTACTTTGAAATAAGTAAAATAAGTCATGAGTGTTCCTAGAAACTCGTTACTTTAATAACGATGTAGTTCATGTTGTTTCAATAAACTAATACCTTTGAGGACTATAAGTCCTCTTTTTTTATGCGTTTTATTTGATGATTTCAGTAAAAGGTGTTACTATTTAACCATGATATACTGTTATTCCAGTTGTTACGGTATATCATATCTACTAATTGCTAAGCATTGATATTGCTAATCAATGAAGAAAATCTTATCAACGTGGCGGGCGTGGAACCCCGTCTTTTTTTTATATTTTTATTTACATTTTTAGTAAATGATGTTATATTTATATCAGAAAATGAATTTGATTCATTTTTTTTCTGTTTTTCTGTTAAATATTGAGTTTTCATTTATAGTTTAACCAACTTTCTACCAGTATAGTGATTACTATACTGGTTCTTTTTTTATCTTTTTATTGACAATCTTAGTAAAAGATGTTAGTTTAATATATGTAGTACATTAAAAAAACTCATTTTTGATTTGCGAAGGATTATACTACTTCAATCAAAGATACATTTCCTAAACTGATAAGAGGCGTTATGCCTCTTTTTTTTTATTGCTTTATTTGACGATTTTAGTAAATACTGTTAAATTATAAACGGAATATATGAAGTGTGATAATTTAAACGCACTTTCGTGTAGATACAGACGTATCAACCAATAAAAAATATTTAGTGATATTCAGCAGGTGGTTTATCCACCTGTTTTTTTATATTTATGATTGACGATTTTAGTAAATGATGTTATTATTTACTTACGATTGGTTCCCAGCTAATTGTTAGGTATTTATAATTAGCAAATTTAATGCTATCTCCATTTTTAATTTAATCTAACTGACAAAAGGCACCTGCGTCGTGGCGGTGCCTTTTTTTATGCCTAAAATGAATCAAATACAGCCTATTTTAAGCGATTGTTCTATTCCCCCTACAATTTATCGAATTTATAAATATAGTCGCTAAAATAAGCGCTGTGTGATAATTTAGATAGGTTACAGCGTTTTAAAGTGGTCGATTTTAACCACTTTAGATTAACTCATTGTTCCCGTCTATTTTATGCCACCTTTTTAACCGTGGATGAATGGTTTCTACTCATCCACTTACATGGAATACCGTTATTTTAGACGGGAATGAATCGACATGTTACAGCGTTTTAAATTGAATGTGTCATTCACGTCTGATTTCAGCCACCTTTTTAACCGTGGATGACGGATTTCTGTCTATCCACATACATATAACACGCTCATATTAGACGGGAATGAATACTACATTGACAAATCTTAGTAAATCATGTATATTTAATGATAGTAATTCCTTCTAAATTAGATGAATTATTTTAACAATTATGCTTAACTATTAACTTTTATATTAAAATTATTGCCAGCGAGGGTCTTGTACCCTCTTTTTTTTATTCCAAATTATAAGGAGTTAAATGCTATGACTCATCATAATGTGACGAATTACGACTTATTTAAAGACTTTTTAAATTTATCAGAATCCATTCTCATTACTATTCAACGCAGACAACATGACTTTCAAAAAGAGATTCATTGGCTCAATCAACATTTCTTATGTTTAATTCATCAATTACGTGATTTAAAGGACACTGAGTACAAAACAAGTCTTTTAACCATGGCTATATCTGAATTAGTGTTATTAAAAGAATATAATGATGATGATGATGATAAGGTTTTTGATTTTATTGAATTAGTTATCAACTTAAAGAACAAAGTTTAATCGGTTCTATTAATAATATTCGAGGGTCTTGTACCCTCTTTTTTTATGCCTTTTAAAGCAATAAAAATAGGCTTAGCATGTTTGCTAAACCTAAATGTTATTTATTCTACTCATCTCCATACGATTCTTTTCTTATCGTATTCATCCCACAATTCTCTAATCTCATTATATCGTACAGGTGGTGTTGAATGATTCGCTACCGTTTCTAAACATTCATATCCCTCTTGTTCAGTCATGTTATTATCAGCCATACGTTTGAAAATGTATTCAACAACATTTTCTAACATTTCTTCTCTTCTCATTGATGATGGTTTAACAACACCAGTTACCATCACACGTTCTAAATCATCATGGCTGTCGATTGTAATTTTCGTTAAATTATAATTCCCACTGTATTTTTCATCAATATACTTCAATTTCTTTTGTAGTTCTTTTTTGTCCATGCTCGTCATATGCTCTTTATTTATTCTTGTCATATCAAAATTCGTATATGCGTTTTGAATTTCTAATTGTTTTGCTATTTCTCTAAAGATACTTTCATCTTTCATAATTCTTTTTAACCTCGCTTGTTTTATCTTTTTTTTTAATATATTTTAAGTATATCGTTGGTATTTTTGAGTGTCAATATTAATAGTATGAATTTTATAAATAACACGAAAAAAACACCCAACCTTTGTTGGATGTTTTAGATATGAGTGATGATTATTATACCTTCGGAAGTTTTGATACTACTCTTTTTCTAGTGTTACGTATTTTTTGTACTTCTTCTTTTGATAAATGTAAATTTTCTGTATTATTAATATATTTATCAATAATACGTTCTTTATCATCATATGTGAGTTTTTGAAGAGTTATATAATATTCTAATGTATTATTAAGATTTTCCAGTTCTTCTTTTTGAACTTTATAAATATCTTGGCTTTTCAATCCTTTTTCAGATTCTTCTTTTATTCTTTGTATTTTACTATCTGCTAATCTTAAATCTATAATTCGTGGTGCGTTTTCCCACGCACTTAAAACATGTTTCATTTTCACTTCAGGGTTTGAACGTTTCGATATTTCTTCCAACATAGCAAATGCAACTTCTTCAGTGATGACTCTAGTTGATACTTTTCTTTTCATTGCTCTTACGACGTTATTCACATCAGTCATGTTGTAATTCTCTTTTAATCCAATGATTGAGATTTTAATGAGTTCATTAATGTTCATTATCAATCAGTCCTTTCATGTAATTGTTTATCTGCAGGTATCATCCCCGCTTCAAAATCAATTTAATTTTAACATTACCATTATTAAATATTAAAAAAAATAACATCTACGTGCTTGTAGACGTTATTTTTTATTTTTATATGTCAATCCTAACGTTATTTTAACTTTTTTCTTATAATTCACTTAAAATACCACAAAATACCACAAAAAATCGCTTTTTTACCACAAATTTTGTAACCAACTTGAACCTTACTCCCACAAGAGGTTTAAGCTATTCGTAATTATTATGGTTACAAAATTCCACAAAATTTGTAACCAACTTGAGCCTTACTGCTACAAGAGGTTTGAGATTTAGAAGCGGGTATTTTTGTACTTCTCTTACAAAATCATTACCCTATTTTTTTTAGATATATAAATTAGCATATATCCTATTAGTCATAAAAAACGTGTCTTTTAAGCATACGCACATGTAAACTAATAAAAATCCTCTAAAAATAGTCAAAGTGTAATATGTAACCTACTTTTTATCAGTGTAAAATGTAACCAATGTCTTAAAAAACGGTCAAAAACGTCGATTTGTTACAAAAATACCCGATTTTGTTACAAATTTTGTAACAAATTTGACCCCAAATGGCGCTTACTCCCACAAGACTTTAAGCTACTCCGTAATCATTCCTGTTACAACTTGTTACAAATTTTGTAACAGGTTTGAGCCTTACTCTCCCAAAGGTTTTGAGAGTTTGTTTTTATTATTTTAATACTTTTTAAGGTGTTGAAAATTCTAATACCCCTCTCTCCTTATATAATCATTTTAATATCCACTACTGGATGACGTGTGGGGGATGGTGTTAAAAATACGTCTTGGTGGAAAATCGTGAAAATTCATGTGAAAAATCGTTGTGTACTTACTCCCCCAACGGTTATAGCTGTTACAAAATTTGTAACAGCTTGTAACAGCCAAAAATACGAAGTCTTGAAGTCGTTGGGAGAGTAAGTGTTTGAGATTTTAAATCTGTTACAAGATTTGTAACAAATCAGGATAATTTTGTAACACTTGGATAAATTTTATAAATTATTGTTGTTTTTGAACAAAAAAAAGTACACCTGAGTTCAGGTGTACTTTTAATATTTTATTATTCAATATCATCTAATTCAGAATTGTGACCGATGGTTAAATATGGTGCATCCTCATAAACAACTTCCTCTACAAGTTCTGTAAATGATTCACCATATCCTCTTATTACTTTTGATTTTCCAGCAAATTCACAACGTCGTGCTTTTTCCTTAATGTTATGCGTATCTTCTAAATAAATCGCAAATCGGTCTTTATTGATGTTTGAGTGTGGATATTCTTCTGAATACCACTCATAAAACCAATCTTTAATTGTTTTCGCTGTTTGGAAATTCAACCATTTTCTAAATATTGACGGTTCCTCCATAAATTCAGCACTTGGATTATGCGTGTCTTTACAGTTATCACGGTATCTATCAGGAATAGTACACATGAATTTTCTATATCTATCATGAGAAGCAAAGTATTTTTGCGTCGATTTAACCATTTCTGTACTTGTGAACCCATCTATTACTCTATTTGAACAACCTCCATAATTTGGATGCTGGAATTTCGCAATATCTTTTTGATGTGCGTTAAATGTCATCATACATAACATTGCAAAATACGTCTTAGCACTTCTCATCTTATCCATTGGATAATCTTTGAAGAAATCATTCGTTTTCGGCTCTTTTAAGCAATCTATTAGCACAATACGACGTTTTAACCCACCATCATTGGCATCTGTTGTTTTAACTGTGGGTATTTGACCATCGTTACCTAACGCAATCACTTTAGCGTAAATTTTTGATGATTTGTGATTGCCTCCTTTTTCCTCGATAGATACGCTGTTGCTCAATGTATCTTTAAAATATTGAATAACATTTTTGTGTAACACATCGCCATTTAATTCCCCAATTAAGTTGAACTCTTTACCATAAAAGGCGTTTTCAATGAATCGTGAATCATTTTCTAGCTTGATTTGGTTGATATTGGAATAGTTGTCATCTTGAATAATATGTTCTGAATAATAGTTGAATAAAGCTGACTTACCTATTCCAGCACCCCCACGTACAAATAAAATTACAGCCCAATCACTTGAATGGTAAAACAAGTTCCCTAATACCGATAATACAAATTCATGTTTATCTTCTGAAAAGTTCTCGCTCATGCGTCGAATGACAATATCAGCCTTTTTTCTTACCTCCTCTTTGGTTATCGTACAATCAACAAAAAGGTCTTTAATTCGTCTTGAAATGTCATTATCTGATTTCAAAATGTCATCATGCAACCCATTCTCAAAGTCAATACCATTAAGTTCATCATCTATTGGTAGGTTATCTATCTCATCATCTGTTAGTCCTGTTGGAATACGATAATCATGGTATTGTTTTAATTTAAAGAATGGTTGTGCTTTAGCAACTTTATGCTCGCGTAAATCATAGATTAAATCTTTAAATTGCACCCACTGTGGAAATGCTTGTGTGAATTTTTCAAGATAGTCAATACGATTATCTTTAACATATCTAATATTCTTTAAGGCGTTATTAAAGGCTCTATCTACACTAAACTTTTTGTTTTTACTCCCTGTATCATAGTCATAATTTAGAAAGTCACATAAGTTGTCTGCATAATTCTTAATCTCTTTATTTTTCATTGTACGTCCCACATTAAACTCCCAATGGTTCAGTGTTTCGTTATAGGAGTAATATGGTTTTGCATTTTCACTTTTTGAAAATGATGCCATCAAACGATTTTTATATAACACATGATACAAGAAATACCCTAATGCCTTATCATCAATGTGATATGACACAATCGTTGGTTCTACTTTGAAATTTTTCTGTTTGTCACTTTGTTTTACGTCATCACTCGATACAATATCTAATGAATATGTCATATTGATAAATACTGCATTTGTGGAGTATGTTTTTGCAATCTCATACATTGCATATGTCATAGCATCAAAGAAATCTCGTGAATTTTCCATATTTTCATGTGACGAACGTGTGGATAATTGTAATTTTGGAGAGGTTTCAAAGGTACTACTGTCGATATGTTGAAAGTTAGTTAAAATATACTTAATTTCTGATAATAACTCATTCGCTTTTGTCCCTTTACTACAACGTTCGTTTAATCTACTGTCTAAATCATTATCCTCATTATCTAATAAACGTATCATTTTCTTGTTTAAAGTCGTGAGAAGCGGACTATAAAATGCTTTTTCCTTTTGTGGTGTTTCAAAATGTGGTTTGACATTGGTATTAGGCATATAAAATACCCCTTTCATCTATATTTTGAAAACAAAATATTGGAAAAGAGGCGTTTACAATCAGTTACATAAAATATTTAATTTGCCATTGTCATTTTTTGTCATTAACTAAGGTGTAAAATTGTTTTAAAATAATGAGATAAAATTCACTCAATGTGTGATTTTTGTTTTATTTAGATTGACTTTTTTATTTAAACACCATATACTGAATTTATCAATTAAATATTTCAGTACATTTTTTATAACTCTATATGTTATAATGTTTATGACAAAAAACGTTAGGCAATTAACATTTCGATACTGTAAAGCCTTTTTTCTTGAGTAAGTTTGTTCCCGCAAACTTACTCTTTTTTTTTTGTTTTCTTTTCTTATTGTATCACTAAATTAGTGTTTACATCATAGTTCCTTTTTTAAATCCTTTAGTGTGCCTAATTCTTCATTTGCTACACGTTCGCACTCGTCTATATAATGAGTAATTAGATTTTTATTACAACCAATCAATTCATCTTTTTGGTTGTATAAAATACGGTAAAGACTTGTGAATTTAACGTCAGTTTTCGTATCAATAAATTTTTTAGTTGAGCAGAAACCGTCAGTTAAATTTGATAGTGTCGCAACAAGCTGGAATGATATATCAGCTAATCGTTCTCTACTCTCTTTATCAAACAATGTAAGTCTTGGTTGTTTTGGTGCGTTTTTAACAATTTCTCTACCTGTTTGAATATATTCTTCAATAAGTTGTCGTTCTAAATATTGTGCTTTGATACTTTTCATCTTTATCCACTTCCTCTTAACTTTTATCTTAACTTATATTATACATTCATAAATTTAAATATCAATAAAAACATACTATAAATAAATAAAAAATAAAATTTAATTCATTTTCATTAACATGCAAAAATAATAATCATTTACTAAAATAACCATCATTTTCAGAACCAATAAGATATGCTTTATTCTTTGGATGAATGAATGACACGATTGGTTCATATTGTTGTTTTAACTGTTGTTCTGATTTGTTTTGTGGCATAAAAAATGCCTCCTTTAATGTATTTACAAAAAGGAGACGCTTGTTTATTATTTACATATAAATTAATACCAAAATTAATTGACTTACAAAAATGGTTATCATATACTAAAGACAAACACCTAACATTATGTTAGTGTTGTCCTATTACGTGTATATATGCTATAATCAGTGCATAGTAAATAATAAAAACTTATAGTGTCTCCGAAACAACTTGTTGGTAGCAAGTTGTTTCTTTTTTTTGTATGAGTTTATTTTATCACGAGCGACACATCAAAACAATGTTTGTCCCAGCGTTATGTGATGGCTATTTGGAACAGTTTCATTATAAACCGTTGACAATTCTTAGTATATCCTTTATATTTTAAATAGATTCTTAGTGATTTCTCACTGAGTTATCATGATGTGTGAAGATAGTATGTAGATTAATTCATTAATTTACTTTAGCAGGACATAATGTCCTGCTTTTTTCATGCCAAAAATCGCTTGAAAACCAATTAAAAATACAAATTTAAGCGTATTTTAGTCTTTTCACATGCTTTTAAAATAGATTTGCTATTTTAAAAGTATGTTTTCTCTAATTACATTGACAAATATTAGTAAATCATGTATATTTAATACTGTAATCCCTTAGTATTCAGTAGGATATTAAGGTTTTTAATAAAAATATCTATGTATCAAATAAACAAGCTACCCAAGTTAAGATTTTTAAATTATTTTTCCATTTATGGAAAAGAGAGAGTCTGCAAACTCTCTCCTTTTTTTTATGCCTTTTTATTTCTAATAATTCGATTTGACCCTCAATTTTTTGCTTGAAACACGTCATCCAACCGTTTTAATGCTCAATTCCACCCAAATAAATGATTTTAAAATAGATTTGCTATTTTTAAAGCATCTTTTCACTCATCACATTGACAAATCTTAGTATATCATGTACATTTGATACTGTAATTCTCAGTATTCAATACAATTAAGTTTTTGATATCATGACATCAAAAAAAAAAGCCTAATTAAGTATTTTTAAATGATTGTTTCATTTATGAATACGAAAAAAGAGAGATTCTGCCAAATCTCTCTTTTTTTCATGCTTTTTTAAGATAACCTACCTAAATCTAGCATCTCATCTCGAAAAAACCTCAAAATTGACCCTATGTTGTAAGATAACCTGCTCATTTTCTACCAATTATTATTTTATTATTCTATTAATCCTTAAACCCTCTCAAATTGTTAAATTTTAGCTTATTTTAAAGCCATTAGATGATTACTCGATTTATTTATCATATTTACTTAAACAATCCTAAAATACGCTTATATGTGCTAATTTTAAACATAAAAAAACCCCGACATTAAGTCGAGGTAAATTATTGAATGGAGTTGACTTTTTATGAAAAGCTAATATTAAAAAAGGACTGTCCAAAACCAATTAAATGAACAGCGTATGTCTATTATAACTTTCAAAATAACAAAAGTCTAATATCAAATGAGCGTTAAAATTTAGCCTATTTTAAAGCTATTAGATAATTATTCGCATTATTTATCCTATTCAATTAAACATCTCTAAATTACGCTAATACGTGCTAATTTTAAGCATAAAAAAAAGCACGTTGCTTAATGCCACATGCTGTTACTTAATAAATTTCTATTGAGTGGTTATAAAATAAGACATCGCGCTGATTAACATAACGCTTCCTGTTGCGATGCAAAACCCTATCATATTTGTTTTCGTATTATTATTATGTATGAAAAAGGTAAATGCGTTAATTAAAGCGTACATAAAGACTAACCCACCGTATAAACATCCCATCGCTATCTTATCTTGTCCTAACCCCAGTGAATTAAGTGTGCTGGCTGACATTAGAAAAATGAATGTCACACCAAATATCAACCACCTACTCATTTTATCCATTTTTAATCGCTTATTAAATAAAACAAATGCCATCACTATTAAAACAATGAGTGATGACCCAAATGTTACAAATACACTCATATAACCCCTCCTTTTCGTATTATTTTTTAACTATGGTTATGATAATGCACTTATGTTATTAGATACGATTAGGTAAATCATAGTAAAGCCTATTACTGTAAGTGATGCACCAACACTAAAGTTAATCACGTTGTGTTTCCACGTTTGTTTAGTGATGTGTTCACATACATTAATGATACCTAGAATGATTGTTACTACTGAATACGTGATGAGTGTTGTTTTTAAGATTGCTGGATTTAAAATTAAGTGAGTGTAACCCAAAACACCTAGTGACACTATCATCAAAATAAACGCCACATAGCTAGTGATTTGTGAAACCGATACACCCGCTACACCTTTAGCAAACATAATTAGTGTTAATCCGACAATACCTAAACTGGTTAAACCTATGATAAATAGGAGTTCTATGTTCATTGCTAATCCCTCTTTTCTTTTTTAGCGTGTAAAGTAAAACAGCACGCTTATCTCACGTGCTGTTATATGTTATCCCACAATGATAACGCTGTTTTTATTTTCGCTTTCTTTTTGTAATTTAATCATTGGTTCAAGTAGATTGTATTCAACGGTACCTCGATTAAAGTAAAATTCAACTCTACGTTGTTCCTTACTAATTGATGCGATTTCTTTTAAAATATTGTACGTATTTTTGTAAGATAATCGCACTACATCATTATGTTTCCACATAGATAATAGTTGCATGGTTAAATCAATACGTTTAGCGATTAATTTTGCCATTTTCTCACTAAATAGTTCTTCATCATCACTGTCTTTTGGTTTAGCAATATCTCGTAACTTGTTCTCTAACGTTTTACGTAAATTATCTCTATCTAAATGGACTGTCATTCTTTCATCAAAGAACAATACTTTATTCGTTAATGTGCTGTATGTGTCAATGATTGCTTTATCCATATCAAGTACTGCAGTTGTGTATGCAACAACCTCGTTAAATGAAAAACTGTATTCTAAATTCTCTTTTAGTTCACTAAGTGTTACTGTGAATGTATCAGGTCTAACCCCTTTTGGCATATTTGTTGTTTTAATTTCATGTCTATTCAAATCTTGAATCGTATTTAAGATATCAACATGCAGTTCTCGTTTGGTAACGTCAAATTCTCGACTTGGTAAATCTAATAATTCATGTCTTAACCCTCTAAAATCTACATTCACAATCTTATCACTATTAACATGGAATAATAACGCTGTACGAATACTGTTACAAATCGTTGTGATGGTACTGTCTAACTTGTAAATCGTTTCAATATCTGTATGTTCTTTAAATTCATGTTTTAACTGATTGATACTATCTTTTGCTTTAAGGATATCGCTATTTAGTTCAAATTGATTTTCCTCATTTTTTGTACCAAATACGCTAACCACTGCCTGTAACACATCTTCTCGTAATTCATCTTTAATATCATCTTGTTCAAAACACATATCATCTAAGATTATGTTTAATTCCTCTTTTGTAATCGTTGTCTTTGTCATTTTTCATGTCATCCTTTCGTTTATTGTTCTTCTAATTTGTATTTATTCTCGTATTCATCCCACATTGACTTAACGGTTTCCCACTTAACTGGTGGCATTGAATTATTGGCTACCGTTTCAAATGCAATATAGCCTAAGTTTTTATCCATGTTGCCTTCTTTAATTTGTTTAAAAATAAAATCTAATACATTGTGTAACGTTTCTTTTCTTGTGTTTGGTAAGTCGGTTACACCTCGTGCCATGACCTCTTTAAAATCTTCTTTATTATCAACCGTTGTTTTGCTATACGGTACAATTGTTTTTGGTGGTTTTAACATATTTTTCACTCCTTAAATATTTTTTTCATACTTCTTATCAATGTCATCTAGTCGTTCTTTTAACTTTAAATCTTCTTCTGTTTCTACGCCTCTTTTACGCATATCTCTTGCTACCTCATGCTCTATATACGCATTTCTTATTTCTAATTGCTTTGCAATCTGTTTTAAAGACTTTTCCACTAATTTCATTTTTTTATAACCTCTTTCGTTTGTTATTTTTAATACATTTTTAGTATATCATTAGTATTTTTATGTGTCAACAATAATAATATAATTTTTCATACAAAGTGCAATCTAACGCTTGAAAAACCCTCTAAATTTTAATGAATTTAGGTATAAAAAAAGCCCCTGACATATCATCAGGGGATAAATTAATTAATAAACTTAAAGAGTTGTTGTGGATAATGATATCCACAATTATGTTTATTTAAAAGACAAAGATTCATAAACGTACAAAATAAAACTTGGAATGTGCTATGCGTTAAGCAATAGCATAGATATATTATAGCAAACATACGCGTAAATGAACAGTTATTTCATTACCACTTGTTTTGGTATGATATGTCATGATATACTTATTTTACGAATTTTATTATAAAAAAATGTGTGTTAACAAGGCGACGTCCCGTTATATAACGGGATGTTTTCTTTTTGTTCTTGATTATAGAAATACAACACGATATACTAAGATTATGGAACATAGGTTCCTTCACTAAATTAACCTTTTGTGTTTAACTATCCACAAGTCATTAGGACTTGTGGTTTTTTGTTTTTTGTTTTTCGTTGCCAGTTACAGCCACTCGTGGTATATTAGCCATAGATAATATCTTTGTTCCTATTCTATCAATTGTCTTTGTTTTTTTAATATTTTTATTTACTAGGCGCACAAGTTCAATGCTTGTGCGTTTTTTATTGTGTCAATTAACCATACATGATATATTAATTTCATAAAGGTTTTGCCTTTATATTTTCGATTAATGTTTTCAATTAATAGTGGACATTTTTCATTTTTATATTTCTTCTTTCTTTGGTATTTATTTATAAATTGCCACATATACCCGTGTATATGTGGTTTTTTATTGCGTTTATTAATTACACATGATATACTGATTTCATAAGGTATTACCTTTATTATTTTGAACATTATAAACATTTTTTTCCTTTATTATTTTTAATTTGCCACATATACCCGTGTATATGTGGTTTTTCTTTGATTTAACCCACCTATTTGGTATAATATAGACATACCTTGATGAAGTATTTGTTATAATAAGTTTTCTACTTTATATATCTTTTAACTTTAGTGGAGCCACTTGTATCACATGATATAAGTGGTTTTTTTTGTTTACCTCAACCCTTACATTTGATATACTACATTTACATCGATTTTTATTGGTTTTCGATGACTTTCTTGTTTTAAACAGATTCTTTTTGTTGACATAACAAGAATAACTCCTTTCTTGGTTTTATTTATTAGAGTCGCATATATTTTTTAAAATATATGCGATTTTTTGTTGCATTTTAAAAATAACAATGATATACTTAATTTGTAATCAAGTTCCTTTGATTACGACGATATCATTTCAAAGCGATGTGAGGTGGTAAGCGAATGTCTGGCGCTTACCACCTCTTTTTATTGCTCAATTATTGTAGTAATGATATACTGAATACAGGTACAATAAATAAAATATTCTTTCATTCTTATTAATTATTTATTTTAATTCGGCTTGGAACGAGCCTTAGTAACATAGCTTAACCTTTTTTACTTTGGGATGAGTAAAATGAGGTTGAGTGTTCCTAAAAACACGTTGGTTTAACAACGTCGTAGTTCATTAGCTGTGTAGAGTGTAAGCCATATCCCTTTAGGCTTATGCTCTTTTTTTTATTGATTATGGACATTAGCAATGATATACTAATTACAGGTACGAAAAATGTTTATTGTTAGGTACATCACACCTCTTTTATTTGGTGGAGAGTATAAGTCGAGGGATGAGGCTTATACTCTCTTTTTATTGGTATTATTATTTTGTCAATGATATACTTAATTCATTAATTTCCATAGATTATCGCCTCTTTAATAAATAGAGGTTAAGTATAAGCATTTGGCGATGCTTATACTTTTTTATTGCTTATACATAGTATCAATGATATACTTAATTCATAGAATATACACTTAATCCATATCTCTCTTAGAGGTAATGATATTTACGTATTGAGTGGTAAAGCCATTCAAAAGCCTAGAGTATCAATGTTAATTCATTGGTACTCTTTTTATTGATACACTCATTGTATCAATGATATACTTAAATCAGATTATCGTATTTAATAGCTTATGGTATAACGCATAAGTGCTTTAGGCATTTGTGCGTTTTTGTTGTGTTGTAAAAATGCTGGTGATATACTTAATTTGTGGTTTATAAAACCATCATCTCCTAAATATTAGTTTAAAATACAAAGTTATGCTTTTGTTTCGGTAAGGTTTATTGCGACGTGCTGGATAATACCAGCGCGTCTTTTTTGTTGTCTTTGGCGCGTGATACGTATATAATAAATATAGTTCGTTAAGAACCGTGCTAAATCCAATTTTCTATACTCACATTTTTGTACCGCTTCTCGCGGTACTTTTTTTATTGCCATTTTTAATGTTTGGTGATACGATTTATATAGGAATTTAATTTTGTTATATTTTTGTGTATCATTACTGTATTACGTTTAAACGCGAATCTGACGCATCACTTCGGTGGTGCGTTTTTTCATTGCTCGATATACACCTATGTGGTACTATCATTTTAGATATTATATAAATAGAATCTTTTATTTTATCCAAAGTGCCGATATATTTGGCACTTTTTTTATTGCATATCCAAAGTATCAATGATATACTAAATTTATGTTTAATAGCAGATTATAAGCGCATTACAAATGTGCCTCCAATGTTGTTGATTATTTAATGGATAAAAGTCTAAAAGGATAGCGTACGCTATTCTTTTTTTTATTTGACCTATATCGTATTATTGGTATAATACGTACATAACGCTTAGTTTTATAATTTGTGCTTTAAAAATCACATAGTAGTCTACTAGCACTACTTCGGTAGTGCTATTTTTATTGTTTTTAAAAAGTATCAATGATATACTAAAGATACAACTTAATAATCACTCTTAAATATATATATCAGGCAACTTCACCTAGCACGGTAAAGTTGCTTCTTTTTTGTTACTTGTAAATCGCATAATTATGTCATAAAAGCGTAACCTTTTAAATTTTAACTTGAAACACTAAATTTAAACATGATATACTAAATGTGCTGATAACCTCAGCAAAAAATACAAATTTTATATTCCGCTTTGTACGTTCGGAAATACGTACTGTTAAAAAGGATTAAAAGGGATATGTCCCCTTTTCAAATAAAGGCATAGAGTTGTGGTTCTCTTAAAACACCACACGTTATTGAAGGTACCTTTTCTATCAATGGTGTCCAAAATGTCAATAACATAAATCGTGAAACGCATAAACCGTTAAGGAGTAGCATTTGCTACTCCTTTTCTTTTTATTTGAACTTGGTAATACTACATGATATACTTATTTCATCAATAGTCCTTTCTATTGAAAATTTTAATTGTCTAAAAACTATATTTTTTTTTTAAACTTCTTTCTAACTTTTTATAACTGACTTACTTTTATCGCAGGTACTTTGGTACCTGCTTTTTTCATTGCATTTTTAAGTAAACATGATATACTAATATTACGTATTTTGATGTAGCACATGCTATGGTGATATAACTATTTCGTGATGATGTAAGTGGATGACTTTAGTCTATCCACTTATTTTTGTGTTTTTCTTTCATACATAAGCGATTTAACTTCTTTTAATCCCAGCCATGTGGTATAGTGATGGAGGTTTGAGATATCAAACTATATATTGTTTTCTAAGTAAATCGCTAAGTTTTTAAATCGTTCATTAAAAAAGGAATAACCATCGCGTTATTCCTTTTTTTCATTGCATTTTGAAGTGAACATGATATACTAATGATAGAAGAACTATTAATTTTTTTTTCATAAAAATGTTTTTTATAACTTCCTTCAGCTAGGTTGCGCCCCTGCAACCTAGTCCTTTTTTTTATTGACACCAAAAAGTATCAATGATATACTTATTATAGATTTTCTGATTGAAGATTAGTTTGTTTTCAATTAAGATACACCCTTATTATGTTAAGTCGGTGGCATGGTTGGTTGCCACCGATTTTTTTTGTTCATATATTGCATATTAAATGTATCAATGATATACTTAATATAGAATTTCTCAAAGATATTTATTTTTATAATAACTCCCTTTAAAATTGTGTAGTGGTGGCTGTTTAGCCACCTTTTTTATTTATTTCTATTGACAATTAGAAAAGTAAATAATATACTTAATTCATAAATTTTAGATATAATTATTTTTTTCTTTTTAAAAATAAGTACTTCCTTAATATTTTATACTCATGAGTGGCGTTTAAGCCACTTTTTTTATGTCTTAATATTGACATTTAGAAATGTTAATGATATACTTAATTTACATTTTCAATGGTAATCTAATGTTACCTCATGAGGTAACACTCCTTTAAATTTATTTTTAGGTGGCTTTCGAGCCATCTTTTTTTATTGTTTAACATAGATTTACCACTTACTACCCTAACACTCCACTAATACCACAGTAGCGTTAAAATTTGCTATCTATTTTGGTTCATATATTCTATTTCACTTAATTGTAAGTAAATATCAAACATGCGCTAAAACACCCTTTAAATTGATTTTTAGGACGTGTGTCATAGTGATTGTATGGATACGTTGTTTTTGTGATACTAAAGTTATTAAAAAATAAAGGAGGACGCGTATTTGACCCAATATGATAAAGCCTATCAAATATGTGAGGAGGTTGTGCAAAACGACCATCCTATGCTTTTGGAATACTTGTACCATGAATATGATGAGGAATTAGTAAATATGGCGTATCAGCTTGCCATAGATAATGGTGTGAGAACAGATATTAATAAACGTTCACTTACTTTTGATACACATGTGACACCTAATAAAGAAACAGACGTGATTGCACGTATGATTGCTGATGATTTTGAAGATGAACCTTTAGATGACGCGTTTGTGACGGATTATGTGTTTAAAAAATTATTAATTGATGTCAATTTAGAACTTAAATCAGATAATCTAACCGCTTCTTATCTTGATTTAGAACATCAACGTCATGTTTCTCGCGTGGTTGGTCGTGAAATGGAGAGTGCTAACGCCTATTATCTAAAACATTTCGATATTCTTATTGAACGTGTGATGGCTGATTGCCTAGCAAATGACTTACCTCGTTCATATGCGTATGAAACAGCCAGTTATGAGGCGTATTTTACAGAATCCCCTACCATTATGGCTCAACGCGTGATTGCCTACATTGACCATCACTATGACAACCCTAATGTTGATATGCCAAGTGATAAACAGATTCGTCAATTACTCTTACGTTTTATCTTAAAACGACGCGCAATTCAATTTGATTTATCAGATTTAGTTAAATCTGATATGTATGATAAATCATTACAAGCCAAACAATTCAGTTGTAATTATTACGTAACACCATCCTCACTTGCACTTACTGAAACAGATGTGATTAACGCGGTTAAAGATAGATATAGTGATGAATTAAAACATATCAAAACCATGCTCGTACGTGAGGAGTTACCTCACCTCGACCCAATGGATGTTATTCATGATGAGAGTCGTTTTGATATTACGGTTACAATGCCTAGTGATTATTCTACAATTGACATAATAGCAAGAGAATTGATTGTTGCTGATTTAATTACAGATGATAAAACAGCAAATAACTTGCTGATTCACTATGGTTTACTGAAAATGCGCGTAATAGATGAATGTATCACATTTAACGATTATAGAAATGACTTAATTTCTGTTGATGTGACACTTCTAACCACTGAAGATGATATGTTAGATAAAGAGTCTAATGAGGATGACATGTACCACGATAACAATGAACAATAATGAAAGGAATGATTATGATGACAACATATAAAGAGGCATATCAATTATGTGAGGACTTACTCACGCGTGATAACCACGCATTACGTTCATTTATTAGTGAGCATTATGAAGAAGATTTACTTGAAACCGCCTATCAAATGGCTTTAGATGAGGGACTGAAAGATATTAACCCAGCTAGTGTTCAATATGAATGGCACGTTGAACCTAAACGTGATATTGAATCTATTGCTACTGAACTTGTGGAACGATATCCCGAAAAATCATTAACGCCTGATGTGGTTATGAATTATGCAGTAAACAATAACGCACTTGATTATGAGTTTAGCTTATTAGAAAATGAACAGTCATTTTATTTAAATTTAGATAATCAACGTCACGTGGTTAATGTGGTAAATGAATTAATGCAAGACCCTCGTGAATTTGTTCGTCACTATTATGATGACACGATAGACATTATTCTTGATACATTCGCTGAATTAGGACTTCCCAAAAGTTTAGCTTATGATGATGCAAGCTACACTCCTCATTTTTCTACCAGTTCATCAGATATGGAACGATACATGATAGCATTTATTGATACTCATGTTCAAAAACCTAATGAGGATATGCCAAGTGATAATGAGATTCGTGATTTTGTCGCTGATTACCTCCTACACAATGATAAGTTCAAAATTGACATCAAAACTGTCGATATGGACGATATTGATGCGCGTGAGGATGCAGTCCAAGACTTCATAAGCCAACTGAACGTCACATTCCAAGACCTCGATTTATCAGATAGCGACATTTTACATTACGTTAAAACACAGTATTCATATGAACTCATGCAAGCTAAAAAAGACGTGTTACGTGAGGAGGCACCTGATTCTGATATCGATTCACTCGCTAAAGATAGTAGCTTATTTAAAATAGACATCATCCCACCTACCAACAATGCTTACATTAACACCATCGCTCGTCATGTTGCTAAAGATGATTTATACACGGATGAAACTTCACTCTTAGGTAATGGTTCCGTCCAATCTATCGCTTTAGATGAATGTATCTACTTTAACTCTAATGATGCTACTCATATTAGCGTCAATATCTCTTTTATCGGTGACGTTGTAGATTTATAGAACAATTTAACATGCGCTATCGCGCGCCACTGGAGTGCTGTCGCACTCCTTTTCCTCTTTTATGTGCGATTGATTTCGTTGTTGGTTTATCTCACTTATTCCTCACTTGCTCGTTACTTGCATATATATTTCCTGCTGATATTTCCCGTGTTTATTTCCTAAATAGTCCATCAACCACCACCCTATCAGGTAACACCTTATCAGGTACTCTTTTAGTAGCTGGTACTAATTTATCAGGTAACTTTATCAGGATATTTTATCAGGTAACTTTATCAGGATATTTTATCAGGTAACTTTATCAGGATATTTT
>ERZ1029884.74-NODE-74-length-21593-cov-82.496750_pt1 | contig 21593 bp, 23 predicted proteins | sample MGYA00519233_ERZ1029884 | MGnify/ENA primary metagenome ERZ1029884 (study PRJEB33666, sample SAMEA4610931) | skin metagenome | biome: Human-associated habitat; feature: Malodor aspect; material: skin | place: Philippines | collected 2015-08 ...
AGAGTAGGTTACCGCCGACCCAACAACTTCACACTTATGCACCCGCCCACACCACGTGTGGGCGGGTGCTTTTTGACGTATATGTACTTGGTGTGCCCACGCGTCGGGTGTGGTGGAGGTCGAGTACCCCAGGTCGAGCACACCCGTGATCCGGGCGGTACTCGACTACCACCGCCCACTCGACCACCACGCGACGCGGCGGGCCCGCACCACCACCCTGCCTGCGCACGATCTGACACTGGGCCCAGAATCAGGCCGTGTTCCCCCAGGACAGCATTGGTGACATGCCACATCATGCGCACACCCCCCCCCGGACAACCGCACTGCATCCAACCAACCGGTTCGTGGCGGAAGTCGAGTAGCGAAGGTCGAACACACCCCACCACCCGGGCCCTACTCGACAACCACAACCCGCACCACCACACCGCAGAGAACCACGGGGCTCTGCCTATCGACAGGAGACCACATACGCCCCGGTGGCAGGATCCGCACCCACGATGACGCCCACAGTGGCGAAAGTCGAGTACCCCAGGTCGAGCACACCCCCGCATAGCTTATGAACTCGACCTCCACTACTCGACTTCCGCACCCGACGCGGCGGAGTCGCACCCATCTCCGCGCACGATCTGACACTGGGCCCAGAATCAGGCCGTGTTCCCCCTGGTCGCCATTGGTGATATGTCACATCATGCGCACACACCCCCGGACAACCGCACTGCGTCCAACCAACCGGTTCGTGGTGGAGGTTGAGTACCCCCCGTCGAACACACCCCCACCACCCGGGTCCTACTCGACAACCCGCACCCGAACACCCGAACACTAACCGGGACATATCCGCGGGGATGTGGGACGGGTCTGACTCGCGGTGGAAGGCTTTCCTATAATGATCGGGATTGGAAACGGAGGTCCCTTATGTCAGGAGTGGACGAAGGAGTCGGTCAGGAGCGTTCGTTCGGAGACGGAGCGCAACGTGACTCTGGTAGCCGCGGCGAGAAGACCGCGCGGGGTCACCGCGAAAACGCCGCCCGCGAAGAGCGCGACCCCCGGGGGCGCGCGGGCCACCGCCGAGATGGTGGCCGTGGTGACGGGCGAGGTCGTGGGGAGGGCCGCTCTGAGGGCCGAGGTGGCCGTGACCGGCGTGGCGATAGTCGTGCGCGAACTGGTGGGCGAACTGGTGGTCAAAATGGTGGTCGAGGTGGCGGCCGCCATGGTGAAGACCACGGTCAGGGCGGCGATCGGCGCGGTCGCGGTGGCGTGCGGCACGATCGTTCCAACCCACGCCGGGAAGGCTTCCGCGAGGACCGGATGGCGCAGAAGGAGCTGGAGCCGGATCTGCCCCAGGACTTGGAGATCTCGGATTTGGATCCGTCGGTCCTTCAGGATTTGAAGGTGCTGTCGAAGGACAACGCGGAGCGCGTCGCTAAGCATATGTTGATGGCGACTGACCTGCTTTACGACGACCCGCAGCTGGCTCTGCGTCATGCGCGCGCGGCGAAGAACCGTGCTGGTCGTGTCGGTGTCGTGCGTGAGACGAATGGCGTGGTGGCGTACCACGCGGGGGAGTGGAAGGAGGCGCTCTCGGAGCTTCGCGCGGCGCGTCGAATCTCTGGCGGGCCTGGATTGCTCGCTGTTATGGCGGATTCAGAACGTGGCTTGGGCCGCCCGGAGAAGGCTCTTGAATTGGGCCGCAGCCCGGAGGCCCGGGAGCTGGACCGAGACGCGCAGATCGAGCTTGCGATTGTTCTCGCTGGTGCCCGCCATGATTTGGGTCAGCACGAATCGGCTGTGGCGCAGCTGCAGCGTTTGAACCCGTCCCTGGACTCGCAGGGTTTTGCGCAGGCGCGTTTGAGTTACGCGTACGCGGATGCGTTGCTGGCTACGGGTGATCGGGCCGAGGCGAAGCGGTGGTTTGAGCACGCGGCGAAGATAGACATCGACGGCATGACAGACGCGGCCGAGCGTGTGTCCGAGCTGGGTTAAACGGATGCGCCTGACGGACGAACACGACGGTCTGCTGCTGGATTTGGACGGAACTGTCTGGTCCGGCGGCGAAGGCATAGCTCATGCAGTGGACGCCATCCAGGCCTCCGGGCTGCCCGCCATGTACGTGACCAACAATGCCTCCCGCAGTGCATCCGATGTTGCGGAGATGCTGCGCAACATCGGGCTTACCGCGCACGAGAGCGATGTGCTGACCTCGGCCATGGCGGCGGTAACTATGGCGGGCCGCTATCTTGAGCACGGCGACGCGGTCTACGTGGTTGGCGCGCCGTCGTTGCGTAAGTTGGTCAGGGATGCTGGCTACGAGCTCGTGGAAAGCGCCGACGGTGATCCGAAGGTAGTGCTGCATGGTCACAACCCGGATACCGGGTGGCGTGAGCTTTCGGAAGCAGCGTTGAGTCTGCAGCGTGGCGCCAAGTATTTGGCCACCAACCTCGATACTTCTTTGCCGATGGAACGCGGGCTGATGGTCGGCAACGGTTCGATGGTCGCCGCTGTGACGTCGGCCACCGGTGTGATCCCGGAGGCCGCGGGAAAGCCGGAGCCGGCGATGTTTGAGCAAGCTGCTTCTTTGCGCGGGATGCGGCGGCCTTTGGCGGTCGGAGACAGACTTGACACGGATATTGCCGGTGGCGTGGCTGCAGGGATGCCCACACTTCATGTGCTCACGGGTGTCTCCGGGCCGCTCGCGCTACTAGAGGCGCCGCCCGCGCACCGTCCCACGTACATCGGCGCCGACATGCGCGCCCTTGCTGAGGATCCGGATGCGCTTGTCCCCGGCGCCCAGGAGGGCTTCGTGGCTCGTCTCGAAGGCTCCGCGGTTGTTCTCACCGGCGGTGCTGCTGGCGCCTCGAGTGTGGGGGCGTTGCGCACTGTGCTTGAGGTGGGGTGGGCAGGAGCAGACGTTCCGGTAGAGGTTCGAGCTGAATCCGAGGCCGCGGAAGCAGCAGTCTCGGCGTGGTGGTGATTCGCGTGGCTCCCGCTCCCATTCCACGCGATCCCCGGGCGGCGAAGATCAGTGCAGACGAAGTCTCTCGGCGTGTCGAGTCCATCCTGGCTGAGCCCGTTGAAGACCTTGCGGCCGAAGTTGATGCGCTAGCCCGTGCCCATTCTGTGCTGCGCGAGGCCCTCACCGATAACTAGCTATCCCGACAACGCAGGAAAGGGGACACACCTCAGTGGCTCCGAAACGTACGCGGCTCGACGCCGAGTTAGTCCGCCGGAAGATCGCCCGTTCGCGCGATCAGGCACAGACGTGGATCAAGGAGGGCCGCGTTCAAGTCGGCGGTTTCGTGGCTACTAAGCCTGCGACGGTGGTGGAGCCGGAAGCGTCCATCAAGGTCAACACCGAGGATGTGGACAACTGGGCGTCGCGTGGCGCTCACAAGCTGTTGGGAGCACTCGAGGTGTTCGCAGCGGGTGGGCTCGTGGTGGAAAAGCGCAAGGCGCTCGATGCTGGCGCGTCCACGGGCGGTTTTACGGATGTGCTGCTCAGCCGCGGCGCCAGCGAGGTGGTGGCCGTGGATGTCGGGTATGGCCAACTGGTGTGGCGGCTGCAAAACGACGAGCGGGTGCGGGTGCTCGACCGCACAAACATCCGCCACCTCACTCCGGAGATGATGGGAGGGCCTGCAGACCTTATGGTGGGGGATCTGTCGTTTATTTCTTTGCAGCTGGTGCTTCCAACTCTCGTGGAGTGCATGGAGGACGGGGCGGACATGTTGCCGATGGTGAAGCCGCAATTCGAGGTGGGCAAGGATCGCCTCGGTAGCGGCGGGGTGGTTCGTTCACCGGAATTACGCGCCGAAGTTACGTTGGATGTCGCTCGCTTCGCTCAGTCCCTGGGCTTATCGGTGCGCGGTGCGACCGCCTCCCCGCTTCCAGGGCCGAGTGGAAACGTAGAGTACTTTTTGTGGCTGGTGAAAGACGGCGGGGCGCAGAGGCTCGATGACGGCGCGCTGACCGATTTGGTGAACCGGGCGATTGAGGAAGGACCGAAGTAGATGGGTGGATCGACACACCGCGAGATCTTGCTGGTGCCCCACCTGTTCAGGGCCTCAAACATCGACTCGGCGGCGCGCGCGGCTGAACTTCTGCAGGACGCCGGCATCGCGGTTCGGCTCCTAGAACAAGAGCAGATGGACGTTATCGAAACCAACCCGGTGCTTTGCGGGCTATCCCGGGTGGCCTCGAACGGCGATGCTGCGGCTGGCTGCGAATTGGTGCTGGTCCTCGGCGGCGACGGAACTTTCCTGCGCGCGGCGGGTTTCGCTCGCGCGCAGGACATTCCGGTCCTGGGAATAAACCTGGGGCACGTTGGATTCCTGGCGGAGGGGGAGGCCGCGAGCTTGGAGAAGGTGATCGGTCAGGTCATCGACCGCTCCTACCGGGTTGTCGAGCGTATGACGCTAGGCATAGCGGTTATCGGGGAACATGGAGATGTGCTGGGGCGCGGGTGGGCGCTCAACGAGTGCAGCATTGAAAATTCGGACCGCTCCCGGGTGTTGGATGCGACGCTGGAGGTGGATTTCCGCCCGGTGTCCTCTTTCGGCTGCGACGGCGTGCTCATTTCCACCCCCACGGGCTCAACCGCATACGCGTTTTCTGCCGGCGGGCCGGTGATGTGGCCGCAACTCGACGCGATTTTAGTGGTCCCGAACAATGCCCACGCCTTGTTTGCGAAGCCTTTGGTGGTTGCTCCGACCTCAACCGTGGCGGTGGAGTCGGAGCGGCAAACCACCCAGGCGACGGCGGTGATGGACGGCCAGCGGCGCTTGACCGTCCCGTCCGGGTCGCGTGTCGAGGTGGTGCGGGGCGAACGTCCGGTTCGCTGGGTACGCTTGGACGACAGGCCGTTTACAGACCGGTTGGTGGACAAGTTCCAGCTTCCGGTTTCCGGGTGGCGCGGCCCGCGCGGCTCGTAACAAGCCAACGAACACAGGGAGGCACGTTTTTGCTCGCTGAGATTTCTATCTCCAACCTTGGCGTAATTCGCCACGCCTCCGCGGAACTTTCCCCTGGGTTGACGGTGCTCACCGGCGAAACGGGCGCGGGTAAGACGATGGTGGTCACCGGGTTGCGCTTGCTTACGGGTGGGCGCGCTGACGCATCTCGAGTCCGATCTGGGGCCGATGGTGCGGTTGTGGAAGGCGCGTTTGGTACGCAGGCACTGTCTGAGGAGGCGCGGAATGCCGTGTCCGAAATCGCTTCCGGCGCGGGCGCGGACGCGGACGAGAACGGCGAGTATGTTGTGTCGCGCTCGGTGAAGGCGACCGGTCGCTCTAGTGCACATCTTGGAGGACGGAAGGTGCCTGCGGCGACACTCGGCGATCTCGCGGGGCACCTGTTGACGATTCACGGGCAGAACGACCAGCTGCGGTTGATGGCGCCAGAGCAGCAGCTGGCGGCACTCGACCGTTACGACCCCGCTATACGGGCCACGCTCGATGCGTACCGTGATGCATACACTGCCTGGCGGGCGGCTTCCAAGGACCTCAAAGACCGCACGGAGAAGCGCTTGGAGCTTGCTCAAGAGGTTGACCGCCTGCAGTTCGCCATCGAGGAAATCGACGCGGTTGCCCCCCAGGCCGGAGAGGACGACGAGCTGGTGGCCACCATCAACCGTCTCCAGGATGTCGATGCGCTACGTGAGGCGGCGGAGATTGCGCTTGTGGCTATCGACGGTGCCGATGCCGTCGGCGGGGTCGGCGGGGAGGAAGAGCCGGCTTCAGATCTTGTGGGAAGGGCGCAGGCGGCGCTCGAAGGCGCGAGCGACCAGGAGCTCAGGGATTTAGGGGCACGACTCGGCGACGTGGCCGGGGTGCTTTCCGACGTCTCGGCGGAGCTGGGCAGCTACATGGGGAGTCTTCCTTCCGACCCTGAGGAGCTGGAGCGCCTCTTGCAACGCCAGCAGGAGATCAAAGCGCTAACGCGAAAATACGCTCCGGACGCGGCAGGGGTTGTGGCATGGCGTGAGAAGGCTGGGGCGAGGCTGGCCAGGATAGATACGTCCGAAGGTGCCGCCGAAAAGCTGAAGGCGAAGGTAGCCGAACTCGAACGCGGTATGAAGCAGCGCGCTGGCGCACTCACGAAGGCGCGGGTGAAGGCTGCGGCGGAACTGGGTGCCGCGGTCACTGAGGAGTTACACGGGTTGGCGATGCCAAAGGCACAGCTCACCGTCGAGGTAGCGGAGGCGCCGTACGGCCGAGACGGTGCGGATGCGGTAGAGATCCTGCTCGCGCCGAACGCATCGCTGGATCCGAAGCCGCTGGCAACCAGCGCGTCTGGCGGTGAGCTCTCCCGAGTCATGCTGGCGCTCGAGGTGATCCTCTCTGAATCCTCAAGCGGCGCCACGTTGGTCTTCGACGAGGTCGATGCGGGCGTGGGCGGGCGTGCGGCCGTGGAGATCGGCCGGCGTCTCGCCAGGCTGGCTCGCGGCAACCAGGTCATCGTGGTCACGCACCTGCCGCAGGTGGCGGCGTACGCTGATACGCATTTGCACGTGTCCAAAGACGTCGGCGATGAGGCGGTGACATCGGGGGTTGCGGTCCTCGATAACGAGGCGCGTATCGAGGAGCTTGCCCGCATGATGGCGGGAATGGACGACTCGGATACGGGGCGCGCCCACGCGGCGGAGTTGTTCGCTCGTGCGCAGAGCGAGATCGAGCAGTTACGCGGCTAAACCCCCGCGCGCCTCCCCGGTTTAAGCAGGTCACCGTTGCACAATGATGCGCATGACTGTTGCACCCTCCGCCGTAGAACCCACGAAGGAACCGCCCTCGGCTGAACTGCGCGGTACTTTGCGTGACTGCACGCCGCAGGGCAAAGGACTGGGCAAGTTAGGTGAGGGCGACATCGTGTTTGTCGATTCCCCCGACATGCAGCGCCGCCTCGCCGAGCAGATCATCTCGCACCGCCCGGCGGCCGTCGTCAATCTTGCCCCGTACTCGACCGGTACCCTGCCCACATTTGGTCCGCATTTGCTTCTCGACGCAGGCGTTCCGCTATTCGAGGCGGCGGGTACCGAGATGCGCGCGAAGATCCGCGACGGCAAGAAGGTCACGGTCTCGTCGACCGGTCAGATTACCGTCGGCCGCAAGGTTGCCGGCCAGGCACAGCCGGTGAGCCGAAGCGAGGTGGACGCGACGTTCGCACAAGCGCAGCGCGGACTGGTGGAGAATATGGAGGCCTACTTCGGCAACACTATCGAGTTCATCCACTCCGAGGCGGCACTGCTCATCGACGGGGTGGGAGCGCCCGAGCTCGGCGACGTGATGGCTGACCGGAAAGTTGTCGTCGTCTCTCCAGCGCCGGATACCCGGCAGCGGTTGACAGAGCTGAAGAACTTCATGCAGGAGTACACGCCCGTGGTCATTGGCATCGGCTCCGCTGCCGACACGCTCGCAGACATGGGGTATGCGCCGGACATCATCGTTGGGGACCCGACAGATGTGGCCGCGGAAAACCTGCGGTCTGACGCACGGGTAATACTGCCGGCTGATCCGGACGGCTACGCACCGGGGCTTGAGCGCATCCAAGATCTGGGAGTGGGCGCGATGACGTTCCCGGCGGCCACGGATTCCCCCACGGACTTGGCCATTTTGTTGGCCACTTTTCACGATGCGGAGATGATTGTGACGGTGGGGCTGCCCGTGGAACTCGACCGCATCTTCGCGGACTCGGCGACTACGGCTGGCACCCCGGCGACGGAACCCGCCGCGTTGCTGGCGAGGCTGAAGGCCGGGCGCAAGATCGTGGATTCAAGCGTCATCACTAACCTCTACGCCGTGGAATCCGGTGCTGGAGTGGCGTGGGCTTGGGCGATTCTCGGCGTGTTAGTGGCAGCCGCCGTTGTAATCCTTATCGCAGGCTTGGGCGGCGATGGCAACTTCGCCGGCAATCTCGTGGATACGTGGAACACGATCGTATTGACGGCGCGCGACTGGTTCAACGGCTTGGGCAGCTAGGAGGCATTGATGGCAAAGACGAAGGGCAGGGCTGGACTCATTGCTGCGGGTCTGGGCTGGGGGCTGGCGCTCGGTGTCGCTCTGGGTGCGTTAGTTTTGGCTCCCGCCATGCCGGGTTCGGTGGACTTGGGGTTTTCCGAGTTCAAGCCCGAGGCGAAGTCGAATGTCGATGAGGAAGCCCTCGCCGCGGCGGAAGCGCGCGCGGAGGAAGCCAACGATCTGCTCGCACAGGAGTCCGGCTCAATCGTGTCTGGGGCGCTCAAGGACGTTGCAGTCACCATCGTGCGCACTGCCGAGGCTGACGCCGACGATGTCGAGTCCGTGCGTTGGCTGCTTAACGCCGCTGGCGCTTCTGATTCGGGCGAGCTCACGCTTACGGAGCGTTTCACCGACCAGGCTGGTGCGGATGAGCTGTCCACCATCGTGGCAAACACCTTGCCCTCACGCGCGCAGTTGTCGGTCCAGGACCGCTCACCGGGCACGCACGCCGGGGAGTCGCTCGCCGCAGTGCTGCTCAGCGACGGCGCCTCCGGTGAATCTAAAACTTCGCCCGAAGACCGCACGCTAGTGCTGGAAACGCTGCAGCAGGCTGGATTTATTGAATTCAGCGGATCGCTCGTTCCCGCCGAGGCAATCGTCATTGTGGACGGCCCCGAGCGCAGTGGGGAATTCAGCGCGAAGCTTGTCAGCGACTTTGCCAAGGCAATTGGGGCGCAGGGCAGGACGGCGCTGGCCACGCAAGGTGCCCGCCCCGCCCTCATTGACGGTGTGAAAGTTGTAGGCGGTGTGGACCACGAAGCCGGGCGTATCAAGACCGTGCTAGCCGTGTCCAGCGGCGCCCCCGAGATGTAAAACTCGTAGGGTAGAGCCCATGAGCCACGAATTCAGCGTTACTGAGTCTGAGGTCTTGCTTGACGCACCGATAATTGCGGTGCGCCGCGACCAGGTTGTCATGCCGGGCGGTACCGAGGCTGCCCGCGAGATTGTGGAGCACTTCGGCGCGGTCGCTGTAGTGGCTCTCGACGACAACGGCCGAGTAGCCCTGGTGGAGCAGTACCGCCATAGCGTGGGGGAGCGGTTGCTCGAGCTGCCTGCCGGTTTACTGGATATGCACGCAGAGGACGAGCTGACCTGTGCGAAACGTGAGCTCCAGGAGGAGGCTGGCCTGGCCGCCGACGAGTGGGGTGTCCTGGTGGATCTTGTGACGTCGCCGGGGTTCGCGGAGGAAGCCGTGCGTGTATTTATCGCCCGCGGTTTGACGGACGTGGACAAGCCGGAGGCGGAAAACGAGGAGGCCGACATGGGGTTGCTGTGGATGGACCTCGACGAGGCTGCAGACAACGCGCTCGCGGGCGCCATCGCGAATTCGATTGCGGTCTCGGGCATCCTCGCTGCCGCCCGTCTCGTCGCCCGCGGGGATAGGCCCCGGAGCGTGGGGGAACCGTTCCACTTCCGTCCGGCGTCGTTGGCGGACCGACGGGCGAGGCAAGGCATCGTGCCGGATATGAAGCGGATTTCTACGGGTGGACGCTGATTCGCTGGCGCAGCGTTGGCTGACCCATCTTGCGGTGGAGCGAGGGGTCTCACCCCACACGCTGAGCAACTATTCCCGTGATGTGCGCCGGTACACCGCTTGGCTCGCCGGTGCGGGCCTGCACGACCTGACCCAGGTCACGCCCACGGACATTGAGGCGTATGTCGCCGATCTCCGGCGCGGCGTGGATGGGGCGCGGCCGCTCGCGGCGTCATCTGCGGGTCGCGCTCTGACTGTTGCCCGCGGGCTGCACAAGTTCGGGGTTGAAGAGGGCGTGCTTCCGGCAGACGCTGCTGCGGATGTTTCCCCGCCGTCGGCAGGCGAGCGGCTCCCGGATACTCTCAGCATCGACGAGGTCGCTGCGCTTCTCGACGCCTGCCCAACCGAGACGCCGTCAGGTTTGCGCGATAAGGCGTTGTTGGAAACCCTCTACGCCACAGGTGCCCGCGTCTCGGAAGTGCTGGGTTTGAGCGTCGACGATGCAACTGCAGCGTTGGACGGCGAGCACGGCGGCGTACTCGCCGTCACGGGCAAGGGCAACAAGCAGCGCCTGGTGCCTCTCGGGTCGAAGGCTCAGGAAGCGTTGCAGGCGTACCTGGTACGAGGTCGCCCAGCGTTTGCCAACGGATCATCGCACGCGCTGCTACTGAACAAACGCGGGGGTCCGTTATCCCGCCAGAGTGCATGGAACGCGATCAAGCACGCGGCCCAGCGCGCGGGCATTGACAAAGAGGTCTCCCCACACACCCTGCGGCACTCCTTTGCCACGCACCTGTTAGAGGGCGGAGCTGACGTTCGCAGTGTGCAGGAACTCCTCGGCCACGCTTCAGTTACCACCACACAGATTTACACCCACATCACAGCGGATAACCTGCGCGAAGTTTGGCGCAGTACCCACCCGCGTGCGTAGACTCGTCCCCTTAACTAGGGCATCGCTGTCTGCCCCCTGTTCCGGACGAGAGGACCTCAACACATGCGAACTACCCTTCGGCGCGCGCGGATGATCGCTGCAGCGACGCTGCCCGCCGTCGCGCTTCTAGCAATGCCGCTGCACCCGACAGCCAGCGCGCAATTGCCAGAAGGCTTGAGCCCGCAACAGGTGCAATCGATGCTGCCCGGGGAGATTTCGGTACCAGCAGGGCAAAGCACGACGGTGGATGTGGGCGTGCCAGTCAACGTGAATTACTCATCGGGCGGCTGGATCGTGACGTCGTCCGGGACGTCCGTGACGGTGAGTGCTCCCGACCAGCCCGGGGCCACCGCCGAAGTACCGGCGAGCGCCGGTGGCTATACGGCGACGGTGAACCTCGTGGCCGTCGGCGACGCAGCCGCAGATACCGGGTCGGATCCCGCGCCGCGCGGGGCGGACCCCGCACCGGAGGGTCACAGTAGCTCCGCAGGAAATGGTGGAGCCGCAAATAGCACGCCGGACGGAGGGGGTAAAGACGCTGGCAGGGCAGGCGGCAGCGGTGTAGCTCCTGCACCCAAGGTGTCCCACCCGCAACGATCCAGGGCTGAGCCTGCAGACAGCACAGCCGCCAAGAAGCTTTACTTCGACGGTGAGATACAGGGCAACCAGCTGGTAGTGAAGGTGCCGCTCAGTCGAGTGAAAGATCTGCTGAAGTACGCGAGCTACGACACCGAGGGGGCCACGCTTCGCTACCTGGACGTCAACGGACACATCATCGAAGGTGTCGAGCGCAAGGTGGACAAGACGAGCCGGACGCTGACCCTCACGTATCCGGAAGGCGAAACGCCGGATAACCCGTTCATCATGGAGATGGTGCGGGACGGCAAAGCGGAGTTCGTGGTGGTGGTCACCGCAACGAACGCAGCGGTTGAGCGAGCGGAAGGGGACGACTCCGAAAGCGAGTCCGGCGCATATGCCACGGAAAATCAAGGACGTGGGGTTGACGGGACGTCGTCGAGAAGCAGTGTGCTGCCGCTGGTTGTCGCCGGAGTTTCGCTGCTTGCGGCTCTTGCGCTCTTGATCGCTTTGCTGCGCAGGAGGCGCGGGCGGGCGTAATGACAACGTTGTAAGATGACGTAAGTCAAGGGTTTGGACGTGATTGATGGAAAGGGCAGGCCATGGCGGACGAGGCGCTGTTTGACGCTGCGGACCAGAAAACGTTTCTGACCGGGCGGCCGTGGCGTGAGTTCGCCCAGCCGAAAGAACTGGACAAACACGGGCCAGCCACCGTGATTTCCATGGTGAATCAGAAGGGTGGTGTGGGTAAAACTACCTCGACGATCAACCTGGGGGCGTGTTTAGCGGAGCAGGGGCGCAAAGTCTTGCTGGTGGACCTCGACCCGCAGGGAGCGCTTTCTGCCGGGCTCGGCGTCTCGTACGAGGAAGAGCAGGTCACGGTCTATGACCTCCTGTTTGACACCACGGCGAGCATTCACGCCGCGATTCACAAAACGAACGTCTCCGGGCTCGACGTGGTTCCGGCGAACATCGACCTGTCCGCAGCGGAAATTCAGCTGGTCAACGAGGTTGGCCGCGAACACACGCTGGCCAGAGCACTGCGTCCTGTACGGGGAGAATACGACTTCATTATCCTCGATTGCGGGCCGTCTCTCGGCCTGCTCACCGTCAACGCTCTCGCCTGTTCGCAGGGCGTGATCATCCCGATGGAGTGCGAGTACTTCTCCCTCCGCGGCCTGGCGCTCTTGACTGACACGGTGGAAAAGGTGCGCGACCGCATCAATTTCGACCTAGACATTGTCGGCATCCTTGTCACCATGTTCGACCGGCGAACCACTCACGCCCGAGAAGTGATGGACCGGGTTGTCGAAGTATTCGGCGACCGTGTTTTTGACACCGTTATCACCCGTACCGTCCGCTTCCCGGAGACGTCGGTGGCCGGCGAGCCGATCATTACGTGGGCACCGAATTCCCAGGGTGCGCAGCAGTACCGCGACTTGGCCCTCGAGGTTTTGGAGCGCACGAGCTAGTGGGCGACAACGCCCCCGAGCGTTACCAGCAACCCGAGATCACCGGGTTTACGCTCGCGCTGCAGAATTTCGAGGGGCCATTCGATCTGCTGCTCAGTCTCATTCAGTCGAGGAAGCTGGATGTTACTGAGGTGGCGCTCGCCGAAGTCACCGACGAGTTCATCGCCTACACCCGGGCGCTGGGTGAGTCGGAGGCGCTGGATGAGGTCACGGAGTTCCTCGTGGTGGCGGCGACACTGCTCGACCTGAAAACCGCGCGTCTGCTTCCTGGCAACGACGGGGACAGCGTCGAGGATTTGGAACTGTTGGAAGCCCGTGACCTGCTGTTTGCAAGGTTGCTGCAGTACCGCGCGTACCAGCGCGTAGCCGACCAGTTCGCCGAGTGGCAGCAAAACGCAGCACGTCGCTATCCGCGCGCCGTGTCTATGGAACCGAGGTTTGTAGATCTGCTGCCCCCGGTCGAGTTGGCGCATACGCCGGCGAGTTTCGCGGAGCTTGCAGCCAGCGTGTTTCGCCCCCGTCCGCCGGAAGAGGTCCGGACGGACCACCTGCACGCGGTGGCGGTGTCCGTTCCCGAACAGGCCGGCAAAATGCTCGACACCTTGAAGCTTGCCGGCTCAGGGGCCTGGCTGACGTTTGCGGCGCTCACGCGCGACTGCACCCGTTCGATGGAAGTGGTGGGTCGCTTCCTTGCCCTGCTGGAGCTGTATAAAGCCAAGGCGGTGGAGGCGGAGCAACCCGAGGCCCTTGGGCGGCTGGACGTGTCCTGGACAGGCCTGGACGTAGACCCAGCGGTGGTGGCAGCGTCGAACTGGACATAGGGCCCCGATACACTGCGCAACCATGGAAAGCTTGCCCATGGTCTCTCAACTGCGCTCCCGCATCGAGTCCGTGCTGCTGGTCGTTGACGCGCCCGTAGCCGTGGAACAGTTGGCAAGTGCGCTCGGCGCAACGGCTGAAGAGGTCTCCGAGCAGCTACGCGGGTTCTCCCGCGAGCTGGATGCGCGCGGTTCCGGCATGGACTTGCGCGAGACGGTGGAGGGCTGGCGGCTTTACACCCGCACGGGTAACGCCGAGGCCGTGGAGGCGTTCCTGTTGGACGGCACCCAGAAAAAGCTTTCCCGTGCGGCTATGGAAACACTCGCTGTGGTGGCCTACCGTCAGCCAGTGACGCGTGCGCAGGTCGCGGGTGTCCGCGGGGTCAACGTGGACGGCGTGATGCGTACGTTGGTGTTACGCGGGTTGATTGCAGAGGTGGATCCCGGCGAGGTCGGGCAAGAGGCAGGCGACCACGGCGCGCACCGCTACGTCACCACCGAGCTGTTTCTCGAGCTGCTCGGCATCGACTCGTTGGAGCGTTTACCGGAGCTGGCCCCGCTACTTCCGGACATCGATTCTATCGAGGACGCCTGGTAGGCTCGGCAACCATGACTCCACCCGCTCGCCGAGACGGCACACCGGAAGAGCGTGAGAAGAACGACCCGTTCTACATCTCTTACGCCAAGCCGGCAAAGAAACAGAATGTCCGTTTAAACAAGCGGCGCGAAAATGCCGCGAAGAATGAACCCAGCCCGTTGGATGACAACTGGTGGGACGAAGACCCCGCCGCAGCCAAGGCGGCAGCCGAGGGGGTGCGCCTGCAAAAGGTGTTGGCCCAGGCGGGGGTCGCATCCCGCCGTCACGCGGAGGCCATGATCGAGCAGGGCCGCGTTGAGGTCAACGGCTCCATCGTCACACGCCAGGGTATGCGTGTTAACCCGAACGTGGACATCATCCGCGTTGACGGCGCGCGCATCAACGTCAACGAGGAGCATGAATACTTCGCGTTTAACAAACCGCGCGGGGTCCACTCCACGATGAAGGACGAGCTGGACCGCGTGTCCGTTGGCTCCTATTTGTCCGAACGAACCGCCTCCGGGCAGCGCCTGTTCCACGTTGGCCGCTTGGATGCGGACACGGAAGGGCTGCTTTTGCTCACCAACGATGGTGAGATGGCGAACCGTTTGACGCACCCCAAGTACGAAGTGGCTAAGACGTACCTGGCCACGGTGCTGGGCGAGGCGAACAACACCCTGGTCAAGGAGCTCAAGCAGGGCATTGAGCTTGACGACGGCCCCGCGAAGGTCGACTACGCCCAGATTGTGGATGTGCACAACGGCCAGTCCATTGTGCGCGTGGAATTGCACGAGGGCCGCAAGCACATCGTGCGTCGCATGCTGAAGCAGGCGGGGTACCCGGTGCAGCGGCTGGTCCGCACGAAGTTCCACACGGTGCAGCTGGGGGACATGAAGCCTGGATCCATGCGTGCATTGAACTCGTCCGAACTCGCTTCGCTTTACAAGGCGGTGGGGATGTAATGGCTGCGCAATTTTCGAACATGCCGCACGGTGGGCTGATCATGGCTGTCGACGGGCCTTCGGGCACCGGCAAGTCCACCATGTGCCGCGCCTTGGCAAAGCGCCTAGACGCAAAGTACGTGGATACCGGGGCAATGTACCGAGTGGCCACCTTGGCTGTGCTGCGCGCGGGTGTCGACCCGGCCGACACCCCCAGGGTGATCGAGGCGACGGCTGAGCTTCCCTTGGAAGTATCCGACGACCCGGATTCCACCCAGGTGCTCCTCGGAGGCGAAGATGTGAAGGCGGAAATCCGCGGTGCTGAGGTCACGCGCCACGTCTCTGCGGTGTCGGCAATCCCCGAGGTGCGCACGAACCTGGTTGAGCTGCAGCGCAAGCTGGCACGTGAAGCCGGTCGAGCAATTGTGGAGGGACGGGATATCGGCACCGTCGTTCTGCCGGATGCGCCGGCAAAGGTGTTTATGACCGCCAGCGCTGAGGTACGAGCAAAGCGCCGGTTCGAGCAAGATGTCGCGGCCGGGCGGAAGGCAGATTTCGAGGCCGTGCTGGCGGACGTGCAGCGTCGTGATGAGGCGGATTCCTCCCGCGCTACCAGCCCACTGAGGCCTGCGGAGGACGCTGTGTTGGTGGACACCTCCGAGATGACCCCGGACGAGGTCCTCGCGGCCCTGACCGAGGTCGTGGAAAGGAGCGCACGATGAACGAGCGCAACGACAACACCGGTGGCAGCGGGGAGCACCTAGAGCCTGAAACCGAGTTCATCCAGCCGGGAATCGACGCGTCCGGCTACGGCGAGATGGAGGCCTACGAAGTCGGTGCCGACGATGCGGAGTACTACGAAGACAAGGACTTCGACGCGGAGGAAGACCTGGATGGGTTCGACGACACCGACTTCGGGGAGGCCGACTACGGCGACGGCTACGCCAGCGACGACGAGCTGACCGAGGATGAGTGGGCTGCACTCGAGGCTGAGTACGGCATTGCGCAGCCAGATGTGGTCACCGAGGCGCTGCCGACGGTGTCTATTGTCGGGCGCCCGAACGTGGGCAAGTCCTCCCTGGTCAACCGCTTCATTGGCCGCCGCGAGGCCGTGGTGGAGGACCACCCGGGCGTCACCCGCGACCGCGTCAGCTACATCACCGACTGGGGTGGGCGCCGTTTCTGGGTGCAGGACACGGGCGGCTGGGACCCCGACGCGAAAGGCATCCACGCCGCGATCGCCCGCCAGGCAGAGGCGGCCATGGCCACCTCGGACGTTATTGTGATGGTGGTCGACGCGAAGACGAGCGTGACGGAGACCGACGCTGTGATGGCGCGAAACCTCCAGCGCGCCGAAGTGCCTGTGATCTTGGTGGCCAACAAGTTCGAGTCGGACAGCCAGTGGGGCGACGTGGCCGAGTTCTACTCGCTGGGTCTGGGAGACCCGTGGCCGGTTTCCGCGCTCCACGGCCGCGGCGGCGCCGACGTGTTGGACGAGATCCTGCGCCTGTTTCCGGACGAGCCGCGCAAGAAGGAATCGATTACCGGCGGACCCCGCCGCGTGGCGCTAGTGGGCCGCCCGAACGTGGGCAAATCCAGTCTGCTGAACAAGCTGACCAAGTCCAACCGCTCGGTGGTGGACAACGTCGCTGGCACGACCGTGGACCCGGTGGACGAACTGGTGCAGCTGGATGACGACCTGTGGACGTTCATCGATACCGCAGGTCTGCGCAAGAAGGTGAAAAACGCTCAAGGCCACGAGTACTACGCGTCGTTGCGCACACGCGGCACGATCGAGGCCGCCGAGGTGTGCGTGGTGCTTATCGACGCCTCCGAGGAAATCTCCGAGCAGGATCAGCGAGTCATCTCCATGGTGCTCGAAGCCGGCAAGGCGATGGTTATCTGCTTTAACAAGTGGGACCTCATGGATGAGGACCGCCGGTACGATTTCGACCGCGAGTTCGACGAGACCATGGGCCAGCTCAAGTGGGTGACCAAACTCAATATTTCCGCGGACACCGGCCGTGGCCTGCATCGCCTCGAGCCGGCGATGAAGGAGGCGCTGGAGAATTGGGACAAGCGCATTTCCACTGGCCAGCTGAACAACTGGCTGCGTGACGCGATCGCGGCGAATCCGCCGCCGATGAAGAACAACCGCCTACCCAAGCTGCTGTTCGCCACGATGGCCAGCACCCGTCCGCCGACAATCGTGCTGTTTACCACCGGCTTCCTGGACGCCGGTTACCGCCGCTACCTAGAACGCAAGTTCCGCGAGCAGTTCGGCTACCACGGCACACCGGTGCGCATCGCGGTGCGCGTACGCGAGCGCCGTGGCAAGAAGGGCTAACGCGCTGCGCCAGCGCACGGTGGGGCGGGCTGGGGGCGCACCTATGCCCTCACGATCCCACCCGGAGGGGTGAGCGCGAGTAGACGAACGCGTCGGTGCGGTACGGCAGGGGAACGGTGTCGCCGGGGTCGAAACCGAGGCGTTCGTAGAGGTACCAGCTCAGGTTGGTTTCCATCTTGGCGCGGGTGCGGCCGTTCGACTTGAGCCAGTAGGAGCGGGTGGCCATAAGCTCGAAGCAGTCCTCGACGGCGATGGGATGGAGCCATTCCTCCCGCATTTCCCTCTCGAGCTGCCACGGCGCGGCAACACGGGGGTAAAAGCCTTCTCGTTGCACGTCCCCGGAGTGCATGATGCGGCTCAGCCGCAGTACCCAGGGGTGCCGCACTGCCAGGGTGTTCCAGCAGAGCACGAGGCGGCCGCCGGGGCGGATCACGCGGTCGGCTTCGGCGCTGGCGGCGGCCGAGTCCACCCAGTGCCACGACTGGGCGCAGGTGAGTGCGTCCATGGAGTTGGAGGAGAGGCCGGTTGCCTCGGCGGTGGCGCGCCAGACGGGCACGCCGGGCAGTTCGCGGTGGAACACCCTGGCCATGTCCTCGCTGGGGTCGCATGCGTAGACGGAACGTGAGCCGTCGATAAGCAACTGTGTGAACTTGCCCGTGCCCGCTCCGACGTCGCACACGATGCCGGGGCCCACGAGCTGCGCAAGGGACGCGGGGTAGGAGGGACGGGCTGCGTTGTAGCGCACAGCATCTCGGGCGAACGCCTCAGCGGCGCTGCTTCTGTGCGAGGGGTCTTTGAACGTCGGCCCGGCTTTCCGGCTCGGTCCTGGCTGTGTTCCGCTCGCGTGCACGATAGTCTAATCTACCTTCCGTGTTGGACCGCCCCGTGATTCGCGTAGCCGTAGCTGTCGGCCTTGCGGTGAGCTGCTTCAGCGTGGCCGGGTGCTCTGGAGATCCGTCACGGCTGCGCACCGCCATTTCCACGCGGCCGGAGGCCCCGGAGGACGTGGTGCGGGAGGTGGAGCCGTGGTCGGACCCATCCGTGGAGCGGCGCCAGATCACCTCCGCAGGGTTGAAGCGGGACTACGTGTTGTCGGTGCCGAAGGGCGCCCGGCAACGTGAGCGGCTGCCGCTGATTCTCGTATTCCACGGCTACCGGGAGGATGCCCAGAGGATGCGGGAACACACTCAGCTGGATAAGGCGGACGCAGTGGTCGCATTCATGGACGGGGTGGACAACGCTTGGGCGCCAGCACCGTACGCGACAACAACGGGGCAGCAGGACCTCACGTTTGTGGATGACGTGGTTTCGCAGCTGGAGGAGGAGTTCTCCATCGACCGGGCGCGGGTGTTCGCTGCCGGTTTCTCCAACGGCGGCGGGTTCGCGGCGTTTGTGGGTTGCCAGCGGCCGCAGGAATTTACGGGTGTGGCCACGGTTGCGGGTGCGTTTTACCAGCGGGTATCCGAGGGGTGCTCACAGATCCCCATGAAACACATCGACTTCCACGGCACTGCGGACCCGGTGATTTCCTACAACGGTGGCGAGCGCCATGAGACGGTGTACGACTCTACACACGACATGCTTGTGGAGGCGGCGGTGCGCAACCACTGCGCCCGTGAGGAGGAAATTCGTCTCTCGGACACGGTCGTGCAGGCCACCTGGGACGACTGCGACGCCGCACTCGAGCACTACCGCATCGAGGGCGGACCGCACGTGTGGCCGGGCGGCACCGCTGATACCTCTGCGTCAGTTTCCTCCGGGTTTGCAACCCGCGCGGTGTTGCGGTTTTTCGGCGTCGGAGTTTCGTAGGGCAGGTTACGCAGGGCGCAGCTACGATATGCGCCGTGAGAGATGCTCCACCCCCGCAGGTCACGGTTGTGTATAACCCCACGAAGGTCCACGTCGGCCGCTTGCGGCGTGCTGTGGAGCGCTATAGCTGGCCGGGCGCAAGCGTCACTTGGTCCGCAACGACTGCGGAGGGGCCCGGTTTTACTCAGGCATCCCGTGCGCTGGAAGAGGGCACGGATTTGATCATTGCCGCCGGCGGCGACGGAACCGTCCGCATGGTGGCCCTCGCCGTCTCGGGCTCGCACGTCCCGATGGCCATTGTGCCGGCGGGCACTGGCAATATGCTCGCGCGAAACTTGGGCGTGCCGCTATTGCTGGAATCCGCGGTGCAGCGGGCGTTTAGCGGGGGTGACCGGCTCATCGACCTCTGCCGAGCCGAACTGACCTACCCGGACGGGCACACCGAGCACTCCGGTTTCGCAGTGATGGCGGGCGTCGGGGTAGACGCGGGCATGATCCACCGAGCGCGCGAGAGCCTGAAGGCAGCCGTGGGCCCTTTGGCCTACGTTCCCGCGGTGTTGCAGTCCCTCGGCGGCGGCAACAGTATCGACGCGAGCATTACGCTTGATGACGAACCTTCGGTCATCACCTCGTTGCACTCATGCATCGTTGGAAACTGCAGCGATCTGGTCGGCCGTATCCCGTTGCTGCCCGAGGCGCGGCCGGACGACGGCATTCTCGACGGCGTAGTGCTGCGCGCCGAAGATGTAGCAGACTGGGCGGAGATTGGCGGCAAACTCGCTGTAGACACCGTCCGCGGCGGGATCAACGCACTACTGCCCGATGAACTCCCCGCGCGCGAGCCCGCCCGTCTGCCGAGGGCGATGCAGTATTTGGAGGGAAGACGTATCACCTTGGAGTTCACGGAGCCCGAGCACCTCGAACTCGATGGTGACGGCGCCGGCGCAGTCAACGCGGCGACGTTTGTTGTGATGCCCGGCACGCTGCGGGTGGTGTGTTGATGGGCAGCGGCGCTGCCGACGCCCGCACGCCCCTGGATCCGCGTAGGCACAATGGGGCGCATGATGTACAGCTTCGAAGGCAAAACACCAAGCATCCACCCATCAGCGTTCGTCGCTGACGAGGCCACCATCATCGGCAACGTCACTATCGGCGAGGACGCCAACATCTGGCCGGGAGTGGTCATCCGCGGCGATGTGGGAGCGATCCGCATCGGCGACCGCGTCAACGTGCAGGACGGATCCGTGTTGCACGTGGACACAGGCGGGGAGACCGTGCTTGAAGACGATGTGACCATCGGCCATCTGGCCATGGTGCACGGTTGCCACATCGAACCGGGATGCCTGATCGGCATGAGCGCGACGGTGCTCTCGCGCTCGCGGGTGGGCAGGGGCAGCATCGTCGGCGGCGGGGCAGTGGTGCTGGAGGGCCAAGAGCTGCCCGCGTTCTCCCTCGCCGCCGGCGTGCCTGCAAAGGTTAAGCGCACCCTCGAGCCGGAGACCTACGAGGCGCGGTTGAAGCACGCGGCGTATTACGTCGAATTGGGACGGCGCGCGATGAGCGGCTTGGTGCCGGTGGCCCGTGCGGATCTGATGTGAATATCACAGGAGAACCGCCCCGTGGTCGCAAATACAGGCGTAGTGTGACGGCCATGACATTCAATAACGTAACAGTACTTGGTGCAGGTGTCCTGGGCGCACAGATCGCTTTCGTGTCCGCCTTCGCGGGTAAGAAGGTCGTATCCTACGACATCAACGAGGAGGCCCTCGCGGCCGGCAAGCAGCGGTTCAACGCCATCGGCGAGCAAATGAAACAGGAGCTGGAGACAGCGAACGACGATTCCATCGCGGCGGCGCATGCCAACCTCACACAAACGTCCGACCTGAAAGAGGCGTTGGCGAACGCGGATCTGGTCATCGAGGCCATCCCCGAGAACTTGGAGCTCAAGCGCAAGGTTTGGTCGCAGGTTGGGGAGTACGCTCCGGAGACCACGGTGTTTGCCACCAACACTTCCACGCTCATGCCGAGTAAGTTCGCCGACGCCAGCGGGGCCCCAGAACGGTTCCTGGCGCTGCACTTTGCAAACCACATCTGGATTCAGAACACCGCCGAGATTATGCCGCACGAGGGCACCGACCCGAAGCACGTCGAGCAGCTCGTCGAGTTTGCAGAGCAGATAAACATGGTGCCTGTGCCGTTGAAGCGGGAGCAACCGGGCTATGTGCTCAACACCTTGCTCGTGCCGCTGCTCAGCGCAGGCATGTACCTGCTGCACCACGACATCGCTGACCCGATGGACATCGACCGCGATTGGTGCAACTCCACCGGCTCGCCGCGCGGGCCCATCGAAATCATGGACCTCGTCGGCGTGCGCACCCTGGTCGCAGTGATCGAGTCCAACGAAAACGCCCCCGAGTGGCAGAAAGACTTTGTCGAGCAGACCCTGAAGCCGATGATTGCCGAGGGCAAGACCGGCCTTGAGGCCGGCCAAGGCTTCTTCACCTACGACGCGAACGGCAAGGTCGTCTCCTAACCGGGTGCCCCCCGCACCCCGCCCCCAGAAAGTGCTTTGTCGGACTGACAGTGTCTGAGGTCACGACATATTTGACGGGGTGTGCCTGCGGAAGGCGTTGTGATCCTTG
>ERZ1029884.76-NODE-76-length-21178-cov-16.262889_pt1 | contig 21178 bp, 24 predicted proteins | sample MGYA00519233_ERZ1029884 | MGnify/ENA primary metagenome ERZ1029884 (study PRJEB33666, sample SAMEA4610931) | skin metagenome | biome: Human-associated habitat; feature: Malodor aspect; material: skin | place: Philippines | collected 2015-08 ...
TCGCCAACTCGCCGGTGACCAAGCAGGTCACGTCCTCCGCCCGCCGGGCTATTGCAAACAAGATTGATCCGGAGCCGCGCATGCGCGAGGTGAAAGACCTGCGCAAGGGCAAGAAGCTCCGCGGCGGTTCGGGCAAGCAGATCGAGGACATGATCTACGAGCCGGACCAGGATTAAGCCAACCCGGCGACGATCCCGTCGAGGATGTCTTTCTCACTAATGATGAAGCTGGTGGCGCCGGCTTCGCGCTCGAAGGCATCCATGAGCTGCTCCACCACGGTGGAGCCGGAGCCGATCACGTCGGCGCGGCCGGGGTGGACCACCGGGTTCTCACAACGTTGCGCTGCGGTCTTCAAGCGCAGGTCCGCGGTCACCTCTCGGAGCTGACTGAAGGGGATCTCCGACATGTGGATGCGCTCGGGGTCGTAGCTGTCCAAGTCCTGCGCTAGGGCAGAAAGCGTGGTGAAGGTACCGGCGCACCCGACGAACGTCTGCGCCGTAGCGAATGGCACGGTGGCGGAGGCGGTGGTGACGTTGGCGTCGATAAGCTTTCTTGCCTCAAGCGTCTCCTCCGCTGTGGGCGGGTCGGTGCGCATGATGCGCTCGGTGATGCGCACACACCCCATTTGGGTGGAGACGGCGTGGCTTTCCATGACGAACTCGGTGGAGCCGCCGCCGAGGTCGATCACACAGAACGGACCGCGAGCGGGATCAAGGTCTGCTGTGGCGCCGACGAACGACAGCGCCGCCTCCTCTTCGCCGGAGATCACTTCGGCAACCGCACCCGGTTGAATCTGGCCGAGCAACTCGCGCGTCATGGCGAAGAAGTCCTCGCGGTTTGCGGCGTCGCGAGTCGCAGAGGTGGCCACCATGCGCACACGGGTGACGTGCTCGCGTTGCATCTCGTCGACATAGGCGGCCAGTGCCGCGCGGGTGCGCTCGATGGCCACGGGCGCGAACTGGCCGGTCTCGTCGACACCCTGGCCAAGGCGGACGATGGTGTTGCGGCGGGAGACCTCGCCGGTTTCGGTGTCGTGGATCAGAAGGCGGATGGAGTTAGTGCCGCAGTCCACGGCGGCAACGCGGGTCATGCCAGCCCCTCCCCTGCTTCCTCGAGCGTGATCCCGAGGCCATCAAGCGTGGGCCAATCCTCCGGGATTACGGTTCCGCGCAGGTTGGCGTGTTCGGCGGCGAGGGCCACCGCTTCGGTGCCGAAGCGGACGCGCTCCGGGCCCTCGGCAAGCGCATAGGCGATAAGCACGTGGAGGCACTTCACACGCTCCGGCATGCCGCCGCCGGAGAAGTCGGTACCCAGATCCTCAATGGCGTTGCGCTCTGCGAGGAAGTGTTCGTGAGCAGCCTGGTAGTCGCGGCGCAGTGTGTCTGCTTCCTCGGTCTCGGCGTTAAGGCGCGATTCCATCCACTTCATTACCTGTGCGACTTCGAGGCGGGACGCCTCGGCGGTCAGGCGCGGATCGGTGAGGTAGTAGAGGGTGGGAAACGGGGTGCCGTCGTCAAGCTTTGGTGCCGTCTTCACCACTGCGGGCTGATCGTCGGGCGTGGTGTAGGCGATTTCCAGAACACCGCGCGGGGTGCGGCCGAGCTGCTCGGCAACGGTGGCCAGTTGTGCGTCAGTTGGAGGGGTGTGCATGCGGGCTATTCTCCCACATGCTCCTCCTCTACCGCTGCCGGCACCGCGCGCAGGGAATCCCACAGCACCGCGGACCACTCGCGGTCGTCGGGGGTGTCGTCGGCGGCGGTGGTGATGTTGTCGGGGGCGGACATGCGCGGGTCGATGATGCGCCAGACAGTTTCGCCCTCCTCCACCACGCCGAGGCGGCGGCGGGCCTCCTGGCGGACAAACGCGTCGTCCTCGTACATCGCGATGTCGCTCTCTAGAGCCTGCTTCTGGGCCTCGAGACGGGCGATGGATTCCTCGGCGCGCGCGATTTCGGCGCGGCCCTCGTAGTAGTTGCGCAGGGGTGCTGCGATAGCGAGGAGGACGAGCAGGATCACGCCGATGAGGATGGCCACGCTCGCCATGTCCTGCTTCGGAAAGGCCCGCGCACGCATGGTGCGGGAGCGTTGCTTGCGCTCGCGGGCGCGCTCGGCACGCTCCGCGTCGCGGCTGGCGACAGGCACCGTGTGCGACATGCGGGGACGGCTCGAGCGCTTCTTCATAGGTAAGCAGTCTAGATGCGCTCGAGGATTTCGCGGACTGCGGCGCGGCCGGCGTAGCGGTCGCGGAGGTCGTCGATAAGTTCGTTGAAGCGCTCGGTGGCCGCGGCGTCGTCGGCGACGAACTTGCGGATGTCGCGCAACTCCGCCTCGAGGCGCTTATACGACGGCAGGTCGCCGGCGGCGGCGAAGTGCTCCGGCAAGTGGAACATCAACTCAGTACCCTTGGCACGGTTGACGTTCACGCCGATCGCGGTGCCCATCTCGAAAACCAGCTCCGGGTCCAACTCCTCGGGGCGGGGGTGTTCGGTGGCGATGCGGTAGCCGAGGTCGAAGTCGTCGAAACGCATCGCCATCTGCAGCTGCAGGTTGGCGCGCAGCCACGACGGCGCCGCAGCGACGACCTCTTCGGCCATCTCGCGGGTCACGCCGTCCTCGGCGAGCAGGTCGCGAAGACCCTGGCCCGGGTGGGCTTTGGCGAAGTCCGTGCGGAAGCGCAGCAGCGCGCCGGTGCCCCAGTAGCGGTCCAGGCGGGAGGTGAGCGCCTCGAGCGAGACACCGGTGCCACCCAGGCCCAGGCGCTTCTTACTCACGCGCTCCTTGACGGCTTCCTCGAGCAGGTCGCGGGCATCGCTATCGCGCCCGCGCTCCTCGTAGAACTCAAGCAACTCGTCGCCGGCAAGCATCTGCTCGAGCGCGATGTCGTCGCCGCGCAGACGGGCGATGTCTTCGCGCAGGTACTCCAGGGAGTCGTCGTAACGCGCGTGGGTTACGGCCTTGTCCAGGCGACGCTCGATCTCGTCGATGGCCTGGGTGTCCAGCCAGTCGGCGTAGTCGGCCAAGTCGGGCTCGCCGAAGCCGGACTCGTCGAAGACCAAGGTGGAGATCCACTCCACCACCTCGCCCGGTGTCGGCGGCCTCTGGCGGTAGGCGGCCAGGTGCAGGATGATCGCGGTGCGGTAGGCGTCCGCAAGCGTGCCGTAGGTGTCGTCGGAACGCAACAGCATCTGGCCGATGCCCTCGGTGGCGTCCTCAAGCGGGCGGATCAACTCGGCGCCCCAGCCACGGTCGATGCACGACGAGCAGACGTCGAGCAACTCGAACCACTCCTGCGCCACCTCCGCGGTCAAGCGCGCGGACCAACCCGGGTTCTTGCGCTTCAGGCGGTCCACTCGCTCCGCGATTCGCTTGCCGACAGCCCCCGCACCGCCCACATGCTCCGCCGCACCAATCTCCAGCGCGAGGTCCACACCAGGCTTGGCAACTCTTAGGTCGCGGACCAGCTCGACCAACTGCTCGCGGGTCAGCCCGGTGATGTAGGTATCGATGGGGTCGTCGAGCACCGCGGCGCTTGCGGCTGCCTCGCGGGTGCCGGCGGTGAACACGTCGCCGTCGCTGTTAGTGGCCTTCAGTGCGGTAGCGACGCAGTGGCGGCACCACTCGTGCTCGATCGCGCAATCGCACAGCGCGACGATGTCCGTACCCTCGATGTCGAGGCGCACGTGGTACTCATGCGGCGCGGTGACGGTGGCGCGGATGTGGTCGTCGCTACGCTGCGTGATCTCCACGCGCGACGGCTCGATTTTCTGGCCTCTGTCGAAACTCGCGTGATCGGTAAGATCCGCGATGGTGTCGACGGTGAGGTTGGCGAACATGGTGCCCGCCTTGTGGTTTCGCGCAATCACCCGCGCGAGTGTACGGGTTTAACGCCAAATTCGCGCATCGGGATCCCATCGTTTCAATTGCTCTTCGGCTCGAGCGTTGATGATGCGCGGGACGAGCGCCAAACGATTAATCCACTCGGTTCTGTCCTCCACCGACGACGCTTCGGCGCTCAACTCGGCGACCAACTGTTTTCCGGACTTCGCCTCGTAGTAGCGGGCTGAAGGAGCGAGCTTGCTCGCGAGGTCGTCGATACGCACGCCTTCCTTCCGGAGAGCATCCGCGACAAGGTCTGCTAGGTACCCGCGCTCAATCTTGGCCTCGGCCAGATCACCAACGGTGAGCGCGACACTAGTCACCGGTAGCCCGTCCACAGACACGATGTCCTCTTCAGGAAAATCACGACGGGTATGGATGCGGACCCCTTGCTGCCGTGTTTGCTTCGTACCTTCAGTGGACAAGGTCAGGTTCGGTGGGACGAGGCGGCCGATCCCGTGGATGAGAGCAGCCGACTCGTGCGAGACCACCACGGGCTGCTCGTCCTCCCAGCGCTCGTCGATGAACTTCTTCGGCTCGAGAGATAGCCACGCCGCCCGAATCTCATCGTGGGGTCCACCCTGATGGGACGGCAGTAGGTAGACGCCATGCCGCGCTCGGTCAAGATCACCGCGCTCCGCGAGGCGGGACAGCTGCAGGCGTTCAATCCCCTCCCGTCCCGCTTGGCCAGTGGTGACGATCCCCCACTGGTCGGAGGCGACCATCTCCAAGGTCGCTAACACATCTGCACGCTTCACCGACCCCTCCTTTTGCGTTTGTATCCGCGATTGCGGACGATTGTATCATTCTGGACGATACAATCGTCAGTCGATTGTGATACAAACGTAGATTCTGAAGATAAAGAAGTGGCCCCGCACCGATAACGGGCGGGGCCGAAGCGATATCTGACTCAAACACCACGCTCCTGCGGGATCCACTCATGGTTTTGAACAATTTGGTGCACAACTTCGGACCACGTTTGCCTGTTCTTCTCAGGAGCTTTTGGCCTCACCTCTGCGTGAGCTCTACGCAAATCCTCATCTTTCTCTTGATTCTCGTCAGCCTCGATAAAAATTACACCAACTCCAACTCCTGGAGTTGACCTAACCACGCCTACCGTAAAAGCGATAGCAGAATAAACATTTCGATCATAAAGCGTGGTTTCATTCCGGCCGATGTCATCGAGAATTGATTTCGCGTGTGTGGACAGTCCTTCATAAGCTTGTCGACGCAGCGCTCCGGGAGTTGGCACCCAACTTTCGCGTACAGGATCCCAAGTACACATCTCCTTGATTGGTTTTATCTTTCTGTATAACGTCTCCTCATTTGGAATGGCAACATCATTCCAGCACCACGACCCCACGGCTACCTCACCGGATAAACAGCCCGCCAGTTCGGGTTTACCTCGTTTACAAGAGCTGCCATCTCGAGGTTGATCCGTTTCGCATAGGTAATAATTTTCTGGCGTTCAGACTCGGCGGAAACTCGACTACCTGACTTTGTGACACCCCAGACATATTCAGGGCCGTTTTCCCCCACTTCAACCTCAAGCGTTTGCTTGCCAGCAGACCAGTGCAATAGTGCCAACTTCCCCTCTTCCGTAGCCATGATTGATGGAACAGGAGAATCTGGGGTAGAGACCATTTTCATAAACTTCATGACTTCCTGGAAGGTGAGGGCTGAGAGCCCACGCTCCGCACCAACTTTTCTAATCTCGCGGGTCGCGAATGTTTCCGAGCGCTCATCCTCCCTCCCCCAAAGGCGCTTTTCCCGATTCCCGCTTGACGTATTTATCACCAAAAAGATCTTTCCCCTGGGGGCTCTCCGATGTACAGAGCCTTTTTCAACGTCCCACAGAAAATCGCTTTTAAGGGGCAACTCAGGCAACGTGTTCATCGATCCCAATCCTCCCTCCAAGTGGGGTCAGTGTATCGATCGAAAAGAGACAATACTTTCGTATGAGCTTCATCGAACGAGTTCTCAACTGTTTCTTCACGCACCGCCCGCGACACTTCAAACCCCAAGCGAGGCTTCTGACCCGGCTCCGCGTCAACCATTACGGTGGATGTCATTGGAACGCTCTCGGAGGCAGACTGATGGATCCTTACCCCGAGGTAGTCATCAACGTGTTCCTTTCCGTCAACATACCCTCCCCATTGGGCCAATACGCCCGTAGATAAACGAACCGGGGATTCTTCGATACTGTTTAAATAAATGCAGTGAACTGCCTTCGGGAAGATGTCGCCACCCGAGTCGACCACGGATCTATTTAGAGTTTCAAATATTTCAAGAATCTGCGACCTCAACGAGTCAAAACCAGGATACGGGGCACCATCCCCCGTTTCCCGATTATGGAAATTCCAGCCTAGACAAATCTGGTTTGCCTGCACTTCAAGTACTGTCTGCGAGTCCGAGAGGATGGTACGTGGTATCGGCCAATCAGCACCCCCAGCTTCGTAGAAGACCTGATCCGCCCCGCTCGGCTCGGCAGAAACTTTCATGGGCTCGACGGGATAAGGCGCAACCTCTCTCCGGTCAGTAAATTCGGAGCTAATTTTGGTGAAGAACTGCTCTAGCTGCCACCCTTGGATTGGTAACAATGATTCGAAATCGATCCCTAATCGCACCCAAACAACCGGCGGATTTTTGAATCGTAGACTGCGGCTTTGTGGCTCCATACCCATAGATCATAGTTGAACTAGCTTCGTTACTCCCCACAGATCTAGATATGGATAGCGAAACAGGCCTAAAAAATTGGGTCAGAGTATGCAGGACGGCTGTTCGATATGCCCCCTCAAAGGAGGGGCCAAACATATCGCTCAGAGAGAAGCCCCGCACCGATAACGGGCGGGGCCGGACCGAAGCAGTGAGCTACTACCTACTTCTTGAAGCGCGGGAAGGCGTCGCGGCCGGCGTAGACGGCGGCGTCGTGAAGCAACTGCTCGATGCGCAGCAGCTGGTTGTACTTCGCTACACGCTCGGAACGCGCCGGCGCACCGGTCTTGATCTGGCCGCAGGACAGCGCGACGGCGAGGTCCGCGATGGTGGTGTCCTCGGTCTCGCCAGAGCGGTGGGACATCATCGTGCGGTAGCCGTTGCGGTGCGCGAGCTCGACGGCGTCGAGGGTCTCGGTCAGGGTGCCGATCTGGTTGACCTTGACCAGAAGCGCGTTGGCGGCACCCTTGTCGATGCCCTCCTGCAGGCGCTTCGGGTTGGTGACAAACAGGTCGTCGCCGACGATCTGCACCTTGTCGCCCAGCTGCTCGGTCATCGCGACGTAGCCGTCCCAGTCGTTCTGGTCCAGCGGGTCCTCGATGGAGACGATCGGGTACTGCTCCACCAGGTCCGCGTAGACCTTGATCATCTCCTCGGCAGAGTGGCTGCCGCCCTCGAAGTTGTAGGTGCCGTTTTCGTAGAACTCGGAGGAGGCGACGTCGAGGGCGAGCGCGACGTCGTCGCCAAGCTTGTAGCCCGCCTTCTCAATCGCCTCGACGATGAGATCCAGCGCGGCCTTGGTGGAGTCGACGGACGGGGCGAAGCCGCCCTCGTCGCCGAGACCGGTGGACAGGCCCTTCGAGGAGATTACGGACTTCAGCGCGTGGTAGACCTCGGTGCCCATGCGCAGCGCCTCGGAGAAGGTTTCCGCGCCGATCGGGGCGATCATGAACTCCTGGACGTCCACACCGGAATCCGCATGCGCGCCGCCGTTGAGGATGTTCATCATCGGCACCGGCAGGATGTGCGCGTTCGGGCCGCCGATGTAGCGGAACAGCGGCAGGTTCGCCGACTTCGCCGCGGCCTTCGCCACAGCCATCGACGCGCCCAGCATCGCGTTCGCGCCCAGGTTCTTCTTGTTGTCCGTGCCGTCCAGCTCGATCATGGTGTTGTCGATCAGGCGCTGATCATCCGCCTCGTAGGCATCCAGGCGGTCCGCGATGGCCTCGTTGACGTTTTGCACAGCCTTGAGCACGCCCTTGCCGCCGTAGCGCTCGTCGCCGTCACGAAGCTCATGCGCCTCGTGCTCACCCGTGGACGCGCCGGACGGCACCGCCGCGACACCAACGGAATCGTCCGAGAGCAGCACCTCCACCTCGACGGTCGGATTACCGCGCGAATCGAGGATCTCGCGGGCGAAGATGTGCATGATGTCGGACATAGTGTCTCCTTCACGTGGACGTTGCTTGCCGACGACCACTCTACCGCGTCACTACCTATGCGCGGGCTGGTTCATCGCGTAATTGGCCGCCGCGTCCCGCACGCGTGCCACGTAGTCGTTGGACTGGTTGTACGCGAAGATCGCCTGCGTCCAGCCCTCCTCCGTCGCCAGGTTGCGCGTGGGGCCGCCGGAGTTGCACAACAGGTTCGCCGCACCGAGAGCGGCGTCGTCGATCTGCTGCGGGTTCGCGTGCCCGTCGCCGTCGGCGTCGCGGCCGTAGCGGTACCAGGACTCCGGGATGAACTGCATGGGGCCCACGGCGCGGTCGAATTCTTTGTCGTTGTCCATCTCGCCGTTGTCCGTGTCGTGGACTTTCGCGAAGCCCTCGCCATCTAGCGCCGGGCCCACGATCGGCGGCTGCGGGTAACCGTTCTCGTCTAGGCGCGAGGTGTCGAAGCGGCCCGAGTACGTGCCGTGGCGCGTTTCCACCCACCCGACGCCGGCGAGGGTGTTCCACGTGATGTGGCACTCCGGCCACGCCTCCTGCGCGATCAGCGCCGCGTTGGCGTAGGCGCGCACAGCCTGGCCGGACATGTTGGTGGCGTTGCCGATGTCCTGGGACCAGTCGAAGAGCTGGTCTGCGGTGCGGCCCGGCGCGTGGACGTCGATTGCCGGCGGCGCTTCCGCCGCTGCCGGCGGGACGGTGTGTGGCGCGGGCGGCTTCGGCTGGATGCTGTCGACGTTGAACGCGGAGAGCACCCAGGCGACGAGTGCGACAACGGCTATGACGGCCGTGGCCGCGGCGAGCACGCCGACGCAGCCGCAGCCGCGGGCAACGCGTCGCGGAAGGATCATGGGGGCGAATTCTACCGGTAGGGAAAAACCTGAATTCGTCGGCAAGCAACAATTGCCCCATTCGTCACATGCGCAACACGTGTAACGGTTATGATGCTTCGCGACCCATTGACTTCCCCGAAAGGACCCCCATGCGTCGCCTCACCTCCGCCCTTGCCGCCGGGCTTATCGCCGTCTCCGCCTTCGCCGGCACCGCCGCCCCGGCCCAGGCCCAGAGCCTCGAACTGATCCGCCTGCTCAACGGCAACATCGCCACCACCAACTGCGACGCCCTGCGCACCGGCCTGACCGCCACCCGCATGGTGAACAAGGACACCACGCGCGCTCAGCTGGTCTCGAACCTCAACGCGGTCGTCGGCAATGATGCTGCGCTGCGCCTCGTTTCCGCCGGCACCGTTGGTGCGGTTGCGGACCGCGCGCTGGAGTGCGGCATCGTCAAGCCAGACCCGGCCACCCCGCTGGATCAGATCATCGCCGGCTCCTCGCAGCTGTCGTCACGCGCGGGCCTGCCGGATATCCGCAACTTCCTCCCGGCGCTGCCGGCTACTCGCTAGCCTTCCCCTCGGCCCACAAACGGTCCTGCGTGGCCTTGTCCACCAGGCCGTCCGAGCCGTCGAACAGGTAAGGCGCGCGAACGCGCATCTTTGCGACGAACGCCCCCGCCACGTCACCAAACCCAAACGCACCCCGCTCGTCGGCGATCTCCGCATGGAACAGCACCTGCAACAACAGGTCCGATAGTTCCTTCTGCAGTTCTTTATCGGGCGCGTTGGTGCGGATCGCCTCGGCGACCTCCTCAGCCTCCTCCTCCAAGTACGGCAGGAGGCTTTCGTGCGTCATCTCCTGCTCCCACTCGCCCCGGCGGCGGGCCTCGTGCATCGTGCGCACAGCCTCTGCGACGGGATCGTCGAGGGAGGGGACTTTGACGAGCACGTGGTCGTCGTCAAGCAAACGCTCCGCGAACTTGGGATCCGTGGTGATGATCCAATGTCCGTCGCCGTCTGCGACATCCAGCGCCCAACGCACCGACACCGGCACCTCCGGCGAAAACTCCACGCGGCCGCAGATCTGGCCGGCGAGGTGAAGCGGGATCATGTCGGGCCAACGGGCGTCGAGAAGCAGCACGGTCGCGGTCATGGTGGGAAAGTGTAGGGCCTCTATGATGGTGCGCATGACTCAGATCGCCGAAGCACTCGAAGCCATCAAACCCAGCGCGCAGGACGTGCTGCAAGATTCCGTGACGTTCTCCCCCATCCGCTGGAAAACCGGCTGGCCGCACCACCTGCGCCGCGTCCCGCCGTTTCGCGACGACGCCACCGCCACCATCACCCGCGCCGAAGTCTTCTCCTTCGCCGCCGACGTGCGTTCAGCCGATTTCGCACGCGAGCAGATCATCGACTTCTTGGGTGCCTGCTTCGCGTACGTCGCCGGGCAGTCCAACCAGGTGATGCAGATGCAGGCGTTTTTGCGCAACAAGGGGAATGCTTCTCGCCTTTTGGGTGCGATTCGGAAGTTGGACGGTGCGGCGCCGGTGGATGCGTACGCGTCGCTGGTTGCCACCGGGCTGGCGCCGAAGTACGCCTCCGCCGTTGCGTACTTCCTGGCGGGCGAGCAAGACGCGTCGTCTGAGGCGCCGGTGATTATTTGCTCCAACCGGGCTCGTTTGGCGGGGCTGTCTGCGGAGGCGGACTGGTCGCCGGAGGATTACGCGGCGTACCTTGCTGCGCTTTCGTCGGCGCGCGACGCTTACGATTCCTCGCTGCCGTTGGACGCGGTGGAGTGGGCGCTGCGGGAGTTCGCGCGCCGTTCCGAGTAGGGAGTATGTGTGCGATCCGGCGAGCTCAGGGAAAACCTGAATTCGCCGGATTTTGTTTTAGGTGGGTTTTCGAAGCGGGCCGGCAGGGAGGCAACCCCACCCCGGACCGCCCCGACATGGGTGACATTTCATCTCTGTTCCGTTTAGCGTCCTACACTTGATATTGTCAACCGAGCTAAACTAGCATCGTGACAAAACGCAAGGACATCCTCAAAGCGATTTCCCACTACGCAAAGACAACCAAGCAGGAACTCACCATCAAAGAAGGCGGAAACCACACACGTATATGGGTCGGTGACCGCTACACAACTGTTCCCAGGCATCGAGAAATTCCCGATCTCGCCGCCCAAAAGATCTACAAGCAGATTGGACTGAAGTGACGATGAACTGTTTTACCGCGACTGTCGAACGTGACTCAGGCTGGTGGGTCGGCCAACTCGATCAAGACCCTGGTGTCATTGTCCAAGCCCGTCGCCTTGATCAGATTGAAGACGAATTCAAAGATGCTCTTTGCCTTTTCCCCGAGCTGACCGACAATGCGGAGTCCGCCCAGATCGAACTTGCCATCAGTGGCGAAGCGGAAGAAGCGGCGCTTTCGGCAAGAGACGAGCTCGAAGAGCTGCGTCGGCGAGAACACGATCAACTGGGGAAAATCGCCCAGCACGCGAAAGAACTCTCTGAGCGTGGTTACAACTACCGTGACATCGCCTACCTTTTGGGCATCAGCTACGGCCGAGTCGGGCAGATCCTCAAACAGCACACCGCAGCGTAAGGCCAGCGATTGGCTCTGCCTGGTTGTGAGGGGCAGGGTGTGAGGGAGTCGAGTAACCAGCCTGACCCGTTTTCGGCTGTTGGCGAAGCCCTCACATCTAGCCCCTCACATCCAGGGCGGGGCCACAGCCTGCCCTCACTTTTGGCCGGAAACTAAGTGTGAGCCCCTGGGGTTGTGACAGATCGTTCATCAGTGCGATCGGTGACCTGGAGAAAGTGATAAATGTTGCCCCGGCTGGAGGCATGATTTGTCACAGAAACGTGGCTCAGCGAGTTCGGGTTTTGAGGCCTAGATCTGGATATTCAGGCGTCGGAGAAATTCAAGCGCAGTGATGCCGAGCATGCTTACCCCAGGCGCAAAATGACATCGCCAAAGACGAGAACACCAGAAAAGCGAAGAGCCGGGCAAAACCGGCGACCTACCGGCCGCGGAAAGCGCGGTCGTTGAGATCCCGGCGCGCCTGCTCGAGGGCGACCAGGTCAGAAAACAGGGCGTTGTAGGCCTCTTCGTCGTCGGAGGGGCGCATGCGCTGGAGCTGGGATTTCAACTGCGCGATCTGGTCGCCAACGCGGGTTTCCTGCAGGCGGGACAGGACGGAGTCGGCATATTCGTCGAGGTCGTCGGCGTGGATGGGCTCCACGGCGAGTTCGGAGACGAAGTTGCGGCCGGACAAATCGCGCATCTCACCGGCGACGGCAGCGAGCCAGCCGGCGCCGCCGTCGGTCACGCGGGAACAGCCACCGGCGGCGGTGACGGCCTCGCGGACTTGGCGGTAGGCGTCGTTGGTGAACGCATCCGGGTTGATGCCGTCGAAGTAGTTGCCGGCCTTCAACGGGTGCTGCAGCGCAATCTTTAGGGCTTCGCGCTGGGGCCACAGCATCGGGTCGTCGGCACGCGGCGGGATGAGTAGTTCCACCTGGCGGCCGGAGGAGTCGGGGCCGGCGGCGGCCTGCCGGGCGGCGAGCGAGACGCGCTTGCGGTTTTCCTTCTTCGGTTTCTTCGCCTCGGCGCGGACCTGCTCCAACACCTCGTCGGGGTTCGGCCAACCGACCCAGCCGGCAAGGCGACGGGCGTATTCCTGCTGGAGGACTTTGTCGTCGATGGAGGCGACGACGGGAACGGTTCGTCGTAAAGCCTGGACGCGCCCCTCGGCCGAATCGAGGGAGAAATTTTTCAGCAGGGACTCGATGACGAACTCGTAGACGGGAACGCGGGAAGCGACGAGGTCGCGAAGCGCAGAGTCGCCTTTCTCCAGGCGCAGGTCGCAAGGGTCCATGCCGTCCGGGGCGACGGCGACGAACGACTGGCCGCCGAACTCCGCGTCGGTGTTGTAGGCGCGCATCGCAGCCTTCTGGCCGGCCTCGTCGCCGTCGAAGGTGTAGATGAGCTCGCCGCGGAAGAAATTGTCGTCCAACATGAGGCGGCGGATCAGGCTCATGTGCTCGGAACCGAACGCGGTGCCGCAGGTGGCCACGGCCGTGGTCACGCCGGCGGCGTGCATGGCCATCACGTCGGTGTAGCCCTCCACCACCACCGTCTGGTGCTGCGTGGCGATATTCTTCTTCGCCTTATCGATGCCAAAGAGCACCTTCGACTTGTGATACAGCAGCGTGTCGGAGGTGTTCATGTACTTGCCCATGGGGTCGTCGTCGAAAAGCTTGCGCGCGCCGAAACCGATCGTGTTCGAGGCGGCGTCCTTAATCGGCCAGATCAGGCGGCGGCGGAACTTGTCGATCGGGCCGCGCTTTCCTTGCGACGACAGGCCGGCGTCGATAAGTTCCTGCACCTCGAACCCCTTGCGCAGCAGGTGCTTCGTCAGCGTGTCCCAGCCGTCGGGGGCGTAGCCGCACTCGAAATCGTGGATCAACTCGCGCGAAAATCCGCGGTTGAGCAGGAACTCGCGGCCGACCTGTGCCTCGGGTTTCTCGAGCTGCTCGATGTAGAACTCGTGCGCCGCCTTATTCGCCGCGAGCAAGCGCTGGCGCGTACCCGGCTTCACATCGCGCGAGCCCGTGGAACCGCCCTGGTAGTTAATGCGGTAGCCGATCTGATCCGCGACCGCCTCCACCGCCTCCGGGAAGGTGAGCTGCTCCATCTCCATCATGAAGGAGAACACGTCGCCGCCCTTGCCCGTGGAAAAGCAGTGGTAGTAGCCGTGCGCGGGACGCACGTGGAAACTCGGCGTCTTCTCGTCCTTGAACGGACTTAGACCCTTCAGCGAATCGTGGCCGGCAGGTTTCAACTGCACGTACTCGCCAACGATCTCGTCGAGCGGCGCGCGCTGACGGATAGCCTCAATATCGCTATCCGGAATTCTGCCCCTTGCCATGGCGCTCATCGTAGCGCGTGCGAAGATATAGACCTATGAAGCGCCTCATTGTCCCGCTGACCTGCTTGCTTTTAAGCAGTTGCGTATCGACGACCCCCTCCGGGCTGCCCGCGTGCGGTGCGCTTCCCGACGAGGCCTGGGACACCGTCGAACGCATCGAAGCCGGTGGGCCGTTTCCCTACCCCGCCAACGACGACCAGCGTTTCGGCAACTACGAACGCAACCTGCCGGAAGCATCGCGCAACTACTACCGCGAGTACACCGTGGACACCCCGGGCGTGAACCACCGCGGGGCGAGGCGCATCGTCACCGGCGGCGACGCTTCCGGTGTCGAGTCCTGGTTCTACACCGAGGACCACTACGAATCCTTCTGCGAAATGGAGGTCAACTGATGAACCCTATCTTTGTCACCCGCACCGTGCGCTCACTCGAGGACCTCGGCCGCGCAGTGTTGGCCGCCGCATACGGACCTTCCGACGACCGCCCCGTGCCGACGAACCTGGACGCCCTGGCAGATTTACTTCGCGAGGCGCGCGTGTCTCGCGTGGTGGTTGCGGACTGGCGGGTGGAGGGGTCGTTGTCAAGCAAACTGCACGCGGTGTTCGAGGGGGAGGGCGTCGATTTGGCGGCGTAATTAATTAGTTTCGTTGGGGTGGGCGGTGTGAACCTGCTCGATGTACACCGTCCCCGCATCGACGAAGAACCAAATGCGCGCCGATCCCTTTAACGTTGGTTTGTGCTGCCAGCGCTCGAACGTTCTTCCGCCCCGTACGATCTCGCCCAGCTGGCCTTTGAGCCGATAGTTCGCCGTGCTTGCGACGTTGCAAACCGCAGTTCGTACTCGGTTTTCCTTGGCGGCCGCGGAACCAGTTCCCCCTTCTTTGGCGCCATCCCTACGGTCGCTCCACTGCTTCAGGATCTTCCAGCCAATCCAACTCGGCGTCAGCCAAGCCAGCAGCGACAGCGGTTGCGGTTTCCTTCCACGCGTTGAACTCCACGAGGGCGAGATGAGGCTGCTCCGTTGCGAATGAAGCACGCGCGGCATCGAGAAGTTCGGTAGCGCACGCCTCACGCTCGTCCGGTGTGAGCGCGAGCATCCACGGGAAACTCCTTGACATCCGTTCCGCAACAGTGCCCTCGCTTTCGACTGCAACAGTGATCAACTGAGCGGCGAGCTCGAGCAGTCGAGTCCGCCCCTCGGCCTCGCGCTGCGACATCAACACCAGCGATTCCCCGTCTCTTCGCGTGACTGTCACCGGGTGCTGTTCGGCTTCCGCGAACACCGATGCGGAGTGCTTGCTCAGATCGGACGAGTTGCGTGTGTGTGGGGGACGTCCAGTTGCGAGAGTCATGCCCCGAAGTCTATTCGGAATGTGTTCGGAAGTACAGGGCGAAAGGGTCGTCGTCAAGCAAACTGCGCGCGGTGTTCGATGGGGAAGGCGTCGACTTGGTGGGATAGATGTGTCGCGTTCGGCAGCGTAAGCAGAAACCTGAATTCGGCGGGCGCTGTGGGGAGTGACTGCGCAATATATTGCGCATTTCGCCCCGAATTCAGGTTTTGTCGGACGCCGGCGACCAGGTTGTGATATCACCAGGTCATGGGTGATAAATGGGTGTGGGAAGAATTCGTGGCTCCGGAGGCGCAAGAAGTGCGGCGGGAATTCCTCCAGCACCGAATTCAGGTTTTAGCTGACGATCTCGGACGCGACAGTGACCACCTGTCTCAAGTGGGGCGGACCAGCCACATTGACCGCGCGTGGTTCCGCGGACTCGGGCTCAAACGGATGATGATCGTGCGCGGTGCGGCGGCCTCGCTGGATTCCCGTAAAGCAGTGCTCATCGGCGATTGGGCGGCCGCGCAGTGGGGCATGTGGTTTCTGCGCCCCTCCGACATGCTCGTGCGGTTCGCACTCCCATCCGGCCATGAACCGCCGAAGGCAGCCCGACCGCCTAAGACGGTGTTCAACAGCACGCGGATTCCGGACGGCGACATCGTCACCCTCGACGGCATCCGCGTCACCCACCCGCTTCGCACCTACATGGACCTGTGCCGAATGAGGCAGCGTACGAGTGCGCGACTCGTCGTCGCCTGGCTGATGCAGCGCGGGGTCACAGCGGACGAGATCTCTCGTTACGCGGCAAACTTTGAAGGGAAAATCCATACAAAGCGGAAACGTGTTGCGCAATGGCTTCCCTACCGAGTCGTTTCGCTGCCCCAGTTTGAATACAGCATGGCGCACGCGCTTCTCGACGACGCCCGCGTCCCCTTGCGCACCAACTGCACACTCGACGATAAAGGTCGCGCAACACTGTTGGCCGGCGACGACCTCATCATCCGGGTCGGCACGGATCCGCTGAGACAATCCCTCGAGTCGAGCGACGAGGCCAAATATGCTGCGGCGCTCCGGCACAAGGACCGCTGGTCTGCCGCCCGCGGTTTCCGTTCGCTGTATTTCACGCCCGAGGAGATCGAGGCGGACCCAGAAGGATTCGTTCACGAGGTCCTGTCGCTGCGATACATCCGAGACAACAACCTTCGGTTTTAGTGGGAAATTCAAACCCCTCAGTAGTACCCCTCGAACGCGGCGGCCTTCTTCGCGGTGCGCTCGAGGCGCGACTCCGTCATGGAGGCGATCTGGTCGACGATCACGCGCTCGCGCTCGGCGTCGGTCTCGGCAGCGTTGAACCAGGTGCGAAACATCGTGTCCAGCGTGCCTGGGGCACCCGCGCGCAGGTACTCGTGGACGCGGTAGATGCGGTCGCGCTGGCGGTCCTGGCGCGCCTGGTGCGCCGGCTGGTCCATGACGTAGAGCACGGCGACGGTTTTGAGGAGGCGGACCTCAGCCTCGACGTCGGGTGGGACCACCAACCGGCCGTGCTGGCGGCCCAACCCCGGCGCAGCCAACCCTGGCGCGCCCGGCGCGAGCAGCGCGTCGTTGCCGGCGCGGGTGGCCTGGGTGACGGCGCCGACGTAGCGGCCCACCAACTGCGATGTCAGGCCCTTCAGCCCGGCCCAAGCGGACAAGGTGAAGTCGAAGTCGGCCGCGGCGGCGAGGGCGGGGATGGCGCGGAGGCGGTCGGCGGCGTCGATAAGCGAGTCCGCGGAGCCGCCGAATGCCGCCGCGCCCTTTTCGGCCAGGGCGGCCAGTTCAACAAAGTCCCACAGCACCTGCAGGGACACGCGGCCTGAAACGATGCCGTCTTCGACGTCGTGGACGGAGTAGGCGATGTCGTCGGAGAAGTCCATCACCTGCGCCTCCATCGGCGGGGTGTCGTCGGCGTGGCCTTCGCGCGCCCACGCCAATATCGCGGCGTCCTCGTCGTAGGCCGAGTACTTGCGGTTTACCGACCCGTCGGCGTTGGTGCGCGTGACCGGGTATTTCACCGCGGCGTCCAGTGAGGCGCGGGTGAGGTTGAGGCCGAAAGAGTGGTCGTCGATAAGCACTTTGGGCTCGAGGCGCGACAAGATGCGCAGGGTTTGGGCGTTGCCCTCGAAGCCGTGCGGCGCGACCTCGTTGAGGGCGACTTCGCCGTTGTGGCCGTAGGGCGGGTGGCCGATGTCGTGGGTGAGGCCCGCCATCTCGCATAGGTCGGGGTTGAGGCCCAGTCCCTCGCCGATGCCGCGCGAGATCTGCGCGACCTCGAGCGAGTGCGTCAGGCGCGTGCGCGGGGTGTCGCCGTCGCGCGGGCCGACCACCTGTGTCTTGTCCGCCAACCTGCGCAGCGCCGCCGAGTGCAGCACACGCGCCCGGTCGCGCCCGAACGCGTCGCGGGAATCCGGCGCGAGTTGGGCGCCCTTCGATCCCTCGGGGGCGCGGCGTTTCGTATCGTCGGCGTTGTAGGCGTACACGAAGCGCTACCCTAGTCGCATGACTAGCCGTTACCTCCGCGTCCTCGCCGTCAGCGGCCTGCTTTTCGCCGCCGGCCCCGCCTTCGGCCTTGCCGACGCCCCTGCCATCGCGCAGGGCGTGGCGACGAGCCCCACCGTCGAGCCGGGCCTTTTAACCCAGCCCGTCACCGACGACGCCGGCGTGCTGTCTGCCGCCGAGCGCAGCGAGATCGAAGATGCGATCAAGCAGGTCAGCCAGTCGCAGGGCAAGTCAGTGCGCGTGGTCTTTCTGCGCTCGTTCGGCGATATGACCCCGTCGGACTGGGTGGACCAAGCCGTGGCCGCCAACGGTTCGAACACAGCCGTGTTGGCTATCTCACCGGACGAGCGCGCCTACAACGTCGGCGGCGGCGAGGAGTGGTCGCAGACCGACATCGACCGCATGAACGACGCCGCATACGCGCAGCTGAGTGAGCTCAACTGGTCTCAGGCGGCGTTGAATGCGGTTGAATCGGTGGGTGGGTCGTCGTCAAGCGATGGCGCCGGCTGGCTCGCAGGCGGACTCGGCGCGGTGGCGCTGGCGGGCGGCGGTGTGTACGCGGCGACGCGCAAGCGGACGAAGAAGACGCAGGCGAAGCAGATCGAATCGGCGAAGGCGCTCGACCCGGCCGACACCGACTCGCTGGGGCGCTTGCCCACGCCCACGTTGGAGGAGGTCGCCCGCGACGCGCTGGTGTCGGCCGACGAGTCCATCACCCAGGGCAAGGAGGAGTTGCAGCTGGCCACCTCCGAGTTCGGCGCGGAGCGCGTGCGCCCGTTCACCTCCGCGATGAACGAGGCGACCACCACCTTGCAGCGCGCGTTTTCCACGCACCAGAAGCTTTACGACGCCATCCCCGAAACCGAACCCGAAAAACGCGCCATGCTCGTCGACATCATCTCGTCGTCGGGACAGGCGGAGCAGGCGCTGCGCGATAAGACGGCCGAGTTCAACGACATGCGCGGCGTGCTCATGCGCGCCCCCGACGAGGTGGACAAGGTGCTTGCCCGCACGGTGGATATCCGCGCGCGCCTCGAGCCTGCGCGTGAGCAACTCGAGCGCCTGCGCGCCGAATACCCTGCTGAGATGCTCACCTCCATCGTGGACAACGTCGATCTCGCCGCCGCCTCCCTCGACGAGGCGGAAAAAGCGCTTAACGACGCCCGCGAGGTCGCCTCCCAACCCGCCGGCCGCCAAGGCGCGCTGCTGGACACGCTCGCCGCCGCCAACCACGCCGTCGGGGTCTCCGACACCAACCTCAACGCCATCGAACACGCCGAAGACAACATCCGCGCGGCGCAAACCAACTTGCCTTCGCTTATCGACGAAATCCGCTCCGAACTGCGCGAAATCGACCAAGTCAAGGCGGCGCGCTCCCAGGGCGCGCGCATCGACGTCGACGCGTTGGATGCGGTGTCCGCGAAGGCCCAGCGCATGCTGAATACGATGGGCGACCGCGCCGAGACCGACCCGCTGGCGCTCTACGCCGACCTGACCGGCATGGACACCGAGATCGACGAAGCACTCGACCGCGCGAAGGGTGCCGCCAGCAACCAGGCGCGTGCGCTGCAACTGTTCGACCAGCAGATGCAGGTCGCCACCGCGCAGATCCAGCGCGCCGAGGACATGATCCGCTCCCGCGGGCGCATCATCGGCTCGCACGCGCGCTCCCTGCTCGCGGAGGCGAAGCGCCTCTACGCCCAGGCGCACCAGTTGCGGGTGCGCGACACGCGCGCGGCGATCGACAACGCACGCGCCGCCACCGACACTGCGCGCCGCGCCGAGCAGGCCGCGAACGACGACATCCGCCGCTACCAGGCCGCGCGCAACCGGCAAACCGCCGACTCCATGGCGCGCGCGGTGCTGTGGGGCACGCTGCTCTCCGGAGGCGGCGGCTTCGGTGGGGGCGGCGGTTTCGGCGGCGGCGGCGGAGGCTTCTCCGGCGGCCGCCCGTCCAACCGCGGGGGAACGTTCTAGTACAACGTGCGGCGCGCTGGCGTATCGATAAACGTCAGCGCCCACGTCATAAACACCACGTCCACAAGCGGCGCCTCGGCAAACATGTCCACCTGGAGGTCGCCATTCGCGCGACCGCGGGTGGTGGCCACGAGCGCGCCGGCGCCGTCGCGGATCTCGCGGGTCAGCCCACGGCGGCGCAGCGTATAGTGGCGCCCCGCGCACTCGGCGACGTACCGCGACACCGTGAGACCGGCTTTGCGGAGTGTGAACTGCTCGCGGGTGTCGTCGGCAAGCGCAATGAAGCGCGCCGGATTGTCGGAGGTGATGCGCAGGGTGCACTCCCCGACGGTGATGGTGGTGGGGGTGGCTTCGGCAAGCGACGTGGTGTCGTCGTAAAGCAAAGCCCCTTGCCAGATCACAGCAACGCCACCAGCACGATAAACACCGACAGGAACACTAGCGTGCCGATCAGCGCGGTCGAATTGACCATCTTGCGCGACTCGAGCACCGCGCGCGAAAGCCACGCCAGGCCCGCGATGTGGGTCGCCGGCAGGTCGGTCTCGCCCTCGAACTCGAGAATCGCCTTACGCACACCGTTGTGGTCCTGGGTGAACTGCGCGACCTTCTCGCCGCGCGCGTTTTCCACCACCCAGTTTTTCGACGTCTCCGGAACGAACGCGTAGGCGCTGCCCTCGATGGTGAGATCGATGCGCTTGGCCCGTTTCAGGCTGTCGCGGGTGCGCACGATCTCCTCGCCGTCGCGGGTGGCCACCGCGCCCGACTCGGGGTGGGCAACTAACTGCCACTTTTCGCCGTCGACTACGGCGCTGTCGTGCGAGAACACGCCGAGGACCTCAGGGCCCGCCTCGGCGAGCAGCTTCGGCGCGTCGCGGTCCGTGCGATCCCAGCTGACGTAGTGCATTAGCAGCCGATCAAGCGGGCGGCCAAGTACGCCTCGAGCTCGTCGAGCGGCACGCGCTCCTGCTCCATCGTGTCGCGCTCGCGCACGGTCACGGCGTTGTCCTCAAGGGTGTCGAAGTCGTAGGTGACGCAGAACGGGGTGCCGGTTTCATCCTGTCGGCGGTAGCGGCGGCCGATCGCGCCGGAAGTGTCGAAGTCGACGTTCCAGTGCTGGCGCAGCTTCTGCGCGAGCTCCTCGGCCGGGCCGGACAGTTCCGGCTTTTTCGACAGCGGCAGCACCGCAACCTTCACCGGCGCGAGGCGGCGGTCCAGACGCAGCACAACGCGGGTGTCGGTGCCGCCCTTGGCGTTGGGGGCCTCCTCCTCGTCGTAGGCGTCGATGAGGAAGGCCATCATGGCGCGTCCCAGGCCTGCGGCCGGCTCGATGCAGTACGGGATCCAGCGCTCGCCGGCCTCCTGGTCGAAGTACGACAGGTCCTCGCCGGAGGCCTCGGCGTGGGTTTTCAGGTCGTAGTCGGTGCGGTTGGCCACGCCCTCGAGCTCACCCCACTTGGAGCCGGTGAAGCCGAAGGCGTACTCGATGTCCACGGTGCGCTTGGAGTAGTGGGACAGCTTCTCCTGCGGGT
>ERZ1029884.77-NODE-77-length-20957-cov-5.712037_pt1 | contig 20957 bp, 28 predicted proteins | sample MGYA00519233_ERZ1029884 | MGnify/ENA primary metagenome ERZ1029884 (study PRJEB33666, sample SAMEA4610931) | skin metagenome | biome: Human-associated habitat; feature: Malodor aspect; material: skin | place: Philippines | collected 2015-08 ...
ATTGTTTTAAAAACAATAACGTATAGTACGGTACTTAGTCTTGCTATAAATAATAAAATTTATTTTAAGCGTTTAAAAGCACCTGAACCTGAATTATATATGATCATTATGAATGGGGTTCAATTTTTAACAATATGTGTATTTGTAATGGGTGTATATTATTGGTATAAGCTGATTAAAGATTCAGAACTTGAAATAAGTTAAAAGGGGTGTTTATTCATGCTTCTAGATTCACTTTATACATTTTTTACAACCACGTTAGTCGGTAAAGGAATGCTTGTGTTATTACTTTTAGTGATTTTAGGGTTTATATTAAAAAATGTATTTAAAGTCATTTTGTATGGCATTGGCATTATGATATTGATTTATATTGCTCTTCAATTAAAAGGAATGTTTTTAGTAATGATGTTGTAAAAACACTTGATTTTTAGAGTGAATTTAAGTAAATTTATTTTAGCTACATTTTACAGATTTATAATATTAAACTACCTCGTGTTATTAAAAGTTCGTGTTAAAGACTATATATAAATATAGTCTTTTTTTTCATTGACGTACGTTAAAACGTACGTTAAAATGAAATCATTATTATAATAAAAAAGGTTGGTTATAATTAATGGAGATCATATCACCGACAGCATTGCGGAAAGATTTGTATAATATTTTGAAAAAAATAAATAAAACAAAAGATTCTAATCCACTACATGTATATAGTGCGAAGTCAAAAGATACAGAAGTTGTTATTATAAGTATGGATACATGGAAAAACATTCAAAAGGAGTTAGATGAACGTGGTGAATAAAAAAGGTATTGCTTTAGGTTTAGCTGGTGTTTTTGTGTTACCAACAATATATGCGACTAAAACATTGCTAAATGGATATATTCGTAGAAAAAAATTTGAACAACAAGATATTAAAATTAAGGATATATTAATAGATGTGTTATTAAAAGTTGGTATTGATTCAACTTATGTTATTACGATTGAGTCAGATGAAGGTTGGTTGATCTATACTATTGATACGAATTATAATGATTTAAATAATGATCCTCAGTTATTTACAGATGATAGATTTAAATTAATTAAAGCAAATATGGTTACTATTTTACAAGATGAACTAAATAGTGGATTCGCCTTAAAATCAAAAAAAATAAGCGATACGAAAATTACAATAGAAATAAAGCCGATTACAACAAGTGATAAACATCATTGTTTAAGGTTGATTGAGAAGGATGTAAAGAAACATGATGAGTAGTATGTTAGCTGTTGTATTAATGTTTATCACAAGTATTGTTGCATTAGTTTTAGATTATGATGGTAAAGAAAAACCAGCAAGTTATATAGCAAGTGCAAGTGTAGGATGTATTGTCTTTTTAATTATACAATTTATATTAAATTTCAAAGCGTCATCTATTATTATAATTGTTTTGTTATTGTATGGTTTGTATCTCATGTGTAATATTGCATTAAAATATAAAAGGAATGCGTAAACGTATATGAAAAAATTAGATGTAGAAAAAGATGGTGTGTTTTTAACGATACTTGGATTAGCGTACGGGTGTATTGTTACAATTGTTATTCTTGGGTGTTATTCTTTATATATGACTTGGACAGAAAGTCCTAATTCTAAACATATTGAACAATTAAGATACGTAACAGGGCATACAACGACGATTAAATCAGTGAAGCATGAATCATCAAACGATGTTATTAAAACATCAGACGGACATGAATTTAGACTTCACTATAATTCTGAAAATTTAACAGATAAAAAATTAAAAAAAGGTGACGAGATACGTTATAAAAAACAAAGAGATATGTATTATATTGTTAAAGCCGGTGGATAAAATATGCATTATTTTCTAATACTTATTTTTGCACTTTTTTTAATGCCTTATTTATGTGCAATTATATCAGAACGTTATGTGAAATCATTTCGTCATCCAAAACGTGTATTGTTGTTAACAAGAATAGGGGTATGGTCATTTATTTTTAATGCTGTACTTATTTATGTTTTATTAATTATTAATATATTTTTTATTCATTAATTAATTGACAAGCAATTCATAATATTTTACTATGTAGTTGTAACACTTAAACAGTCTTTATTTTTTAATAGATACGTTTTTTTTTCACTAATCGTTGATGTTTCATCAACGATTTTTTTTTAATAATAATAAAAGGATGATAACAAACATGATTCGTCTTACTGAAAAAGGATGGCGTGCATTTGGTTTACTATTGATTTTTATTGGATTTATAATTGGTTTACAAACGGCATATCAATCTCATCATGCATTGAATATATTAATATTGTTTGTTTCTGCATTCTTTTTTTTAATGGGAACTGTGATATTATTATAAAAGACTTATTTTTGAGAGGTGAAATGTTTTGAAAATGACGTTTGTTGAAGAATCCACACATAATATGTTTTATTATTTTTTCACAAATATTCCATTGTTAATTACTGTAGGCTCATTGATAATGCTAGGTATGTTTTTCTTTTTAACAGGTATCGCTGCTGAAAAAGATCATTCAAAAAAAATATCACAGTCACTAATGACGATTGGATTAATAGGTATAGCATCATTTGTATTAACAACGATTATCACAATGGGTTATTATTCACATAATTCAACAAAGGGGTATTATAAAACAGATACATTAACGATTAAATCTATTAAAGATGAGGGTAGAGGTTCTCTTAAAAAACCTAAATTAACAGTTAGATCTAGTGACGGTAAAATTATTGGCTTTTTTGATAAATCTCATGCAGATATGTTAAAAGAAGGTAAAACATATACATTTTACGTTAATAAAGGGTTATATAATCCTTATCAAACAGAACGTACACTTCATAAACCAATTTATATTGGTAATAACACGGATATGATAAAAGATAAAAACCATATTATTATCAACAAAAGTTTTGTAAGACCAGATGTAATACGTGGTGGTATTGAGACGGATCGAGATGAGTAATATAAACATAATCTTAATATTTGCAAAATAATATTGAATGATTTAATATATAACTACAGAGTAATTGTTTTAATTACTATGGTGAAATTAATTTGTATTAATAACGACCTCCGAAGTTAAGAATATAAATTTAAGCTCGTGAGCCTATGATTAAACATAGGCTTTTTTTTATTTAAAAGAATAAGGTGGGAATATTTATTATGACTATTATGACAAATAAAAAACCGGGTTCTTTATTAAAAAGTTTAGGGTTTGGTTTAAATGAAAAAAATATTGGAGATGACGCTGGATTAACACCTGTTGTTAATAACATTTCTTTTTATGATATTTTTCATCCGATATATTATATGGTGATGGCTCATCCTAATTTTATCTATGATTTAGTTGGTCAATCTATACCTGTGTCATTTCCTTATATTACTGATCCCGATGATGATGTTTTAAATACAGATAAATATGACCATTCTGTTAGATATAAAGAAAATGGTAAATATAAACGGTTTAATATAAATTATGAATATGAAGATGCTATTTATTTTGGAGAACGGGTTTTTAATAGGCTTCGTGATCGTAAAAAACAAAGTCATTTGAAAATAACAATTTATAAAATACCTGATCAATATCATTTGGTTGATTATTATTCAAAATCTTCTAAAACATTAATATTTGCAATGCCAAAGCATCACTTGCCAAAAGAAATAGAACAATATAGAATCCATAGGAATCCAGAAATTGAAAATTTATCAGATGATATATTAGATGCATTTATTAGAGAATATGTTAGATATTAATAAATATAAAAAAAAAGAGCCTTAATTAAAAGGCTCTTTTTTTATTTATTATGCATTGTTGTTGTTACGTTTTCTAAAGTAGTAACCTGCACCTAACGCAAGACCACCTAAAGCAAGAGTAACAACTGCAAGCTCTGCAACGTTACCTGCTGTAGAACCAGTATCTGGTAATGGACCAAATGTTTGATGATCTTGAGCTTCAGGTTCATCATATGTTGGTAATTCATCAGGAGATTGAACTTGATCTGCGGCTTCTTCTTTAGCATCATTAACGCCATTATTATTTTCATCTACTGGAGCTTCTTTAGTTTCATTAGCGTCTGCTGCATTTTTATCGTTGTTATTATTGTTGTCGTTTTTATTAGCAGCTGCTGTGTTATCTTCTTTGTTTTCAGATGCTTTATTTTTATCATCTTTGTTGTTATCTTTATTTTCTTCGTCTTTATCTTCTTTAGACGCTTTATCAGAATCGTTGTTTTCATCAGCTTCATCAGCAGAGCGTGATTCACCCGGCTCAACACTTGTACTATTAGCTAAGTCTTTTTCTTCTTCAGCTTTATCAAGTGTTCCTAAAGATGTTTCCGTATCAACGCTGTCTTTATCAGCATCAGTATCATCACTATTTGAATCTGATTCGCCGTCTTTATTTTCATCACCATTGCTGTCCCCGTCTACATCTTTATTAGAGTCAGCGTCTGCTGTTTTATTAGCATCGATTCCGTCTTTGTTGTTATTTGTATCTGCATCTTTGCCGTCATTATTTTTATCTGTGTCATCTGATGTATCTGTTGGTTCATCAGTTGTATTTTTAGGTTCTTCTTTATCTGAATCGTTATCAGAATCAGAACCGTTTGAGTCAGGATCGTCTGCTTTATCTGATGGTTCGTCTGTTGTATCAGCAGGATCTTCTTTGTCTACATTTTCATCAGGTTCATTTGAATCTGGGTTATCTGATTTATCACTTGGTTCATCAGGATTGTCTGATGGATCTTCTTTTACGTCACTGTCAGGATCATCGGCATCAGGGTTATCTGATGGGTTGTCTGAATCAGGATCGTTTGCGTCAGGATTGTCTGATTTATCACTTGGTTCATCTGGGTTATCAGATGGATCTTCTTTTACATCGTTATCTGGATCATTTGAGCTAGGATCATCCGCTGGATCTTCTGTATCAGGATTGTTTGAATCAGGATCATCTGTTTTATCAGACGGTTCATCTGGGTTATCTGAAGGATCTTCTTTTACATTATTGTCCGGATCATTTGAGTCCGGTTCATCTGCTGGATATTCTGAATCTGGATTGTTTGAATCAGGATCATCTGCTTTGTCAGCTGGTTCATCAGGGTTATCTGATGGATCTTCGTTTGTCTTGTTGTCTGGATCATCTGAGCTAGGTTCATCAGTTGGATCTTCTGTATCAGGATTATCAGATTTTGGATCATCTGGTTTTTCAGCCGGATCTTCTTTATCTGGATCACCATCTGGATTGTTTGTATTTGGATCAAGCTCTTTATTTTTATCAGGAGTTTCATTAGGTTCTTCTGTGTTTACATTTGGATCTTTTGGATCCTCTTCAGCAGCTTTTGCTGTGTTACCTCCGTCTTTATCTTTATCTGAAGGCTCTTCTGCTTTAGGTTTTTCTTCTGTATTTGTTTCACCTAATTCAGGAATCGCTTTTAAAATATCTTTTCTAAGTTCCTTTGTAAATGTATAACCATAACTTGTATCGCCTTCATTGCCGTTATTTTTATCGATGACACCAGCATGAAGTCCGATAAGTTTACCGTTACTAATGATAGGTGAGCCGGACATACCGCCTTCTGTATAATCTTTATAATAAAATACTGGGTGGATACTTGTTGCATTTAATAAGAATTTACCATTTGTTTCATAAGGTGTTTTTGTTTCTCCATATTTAACAACATTATCATGACGTCTTCCAACAGGATAACCTGTTAATTTAACATCACTTTTTTCTTTTAAATTAGTGATTTCGTCTTCTGAAGCAAGTGGTGTAATATTCATGATTTTTGATAAATCTTCTTCAACAAATAATAAAGTCACATCTGCTGATTTTAACATTTGAACTTTTGTAGGTTTTAATTTGTAAGGGATATTATTACCATCACGTAATGGATAAATGTTAATTTCATCATTTTTATATGGTGTGAATCCATTACTGTTTTCTCTATTATTAGCAACATGGTTGTTTGTCACAATAACATGTTTGCTAATGGCAAATCCTGATCCACTTCCGATAGTATCAGCTGTTTCACCGGGTGTTGTAATATGAGCGAAGTTATCTTTTTTTGTTGGTGTAATGTGTTTTGAAGTAATTTCATCATCATTAATTTTTTCTTCAATATCTAATGCTTTGCCAGCACCACTTTTGTAATCACCTTGTCCAAACTCATAAGTACCATTGTTATATGACATTGGTGAGTTGTATGTATCAGATGATGATGTTTCACCTGCTTCTTGTTTAACTAATGATTTACTTTCATTTGTTTTTGGTACTAATTTTTTCTTAGATTCTTCTTTTAAAATATCTTTTGTATCGATATATTTACCACTGTCTAAATCTTTTGTTTTATTATCATTTGATAGATTCTCATCTTTTGTTTGTTCAGCAGCGTGTGCAATTTGTGTTTGTTGCATGATGGCTGCTGCTGGTGATAATAAAAGTGATGCTGTGATTGTTGATTTTAAAATAAAATGTTTTTTATTTGAGTTAGATTTATTTGACACAATAAATCCATCCTTTCTTGTGAATTTTGTATTACACCGTTTATTGTACCTTATAAATGGTATAATTAAAACGTCAAATTTATCATAAAGGGGTTTTTAAATGTACATTAATACTGATGACATTAAAGCGTGGTGTTATGAACATGAATTACATCATGCTTGTCCAAAAAAACAAGTTATGAAAATACATGAAGAAATCGGTGAGTTATCAGAGGCTTTATTAAAACATGATCGATTATCAATCATTGATGCTATTGGTGATGTATTTATTGCTCATGTTGTTTTATCTGAACAAATTGATTTAGAAATAGAAGAACGAGTAATTGATTTTGATAATCATTTTTATAACACATATGATGATGTATCGTCATTCATGGTTGAAGTGTTATATCCTAAAATTGAGAATTTAACATTTGCTGTAACAATGCCAAATAGTTATGGGAAAGTTGTAAAGGATAAACATATTAATGATATTATTGTGGCATTGCAATTTTTAGCTCGTCTTATTGGACTAGATTTTAAAACATGCGTAGAAGAAGCCTATAATGAGATCAAAGGGCGTTCAAAAGAACGAGTTAATAGAGGCGTTTTGACAATTGATTACAATTTGTAATGTTTGTAACAAAAATGAAATATGAGTGGTATATCTTTTTTAATGAAATTTATGTAAAATAATTTTTAGCTACCTAATACGAGGTAGGTAGGATTATATTAAATCTAATAGAAAGAAGTGTATATACATAATGAAGAAAAAGAAAAGATCAATGTATGTTGCAATGTTAGCAGCAGGTCTTATTAGTATCTCTGGTGTCACAGCAAATGTAGCTCAAGCTGCTGAAACTGGTGCAAATACAAAAGCTGGAGAAGTATCGACAACAAATTCAAAAGGTGATACAAGTAAACCGATTGATTTTAATAAAGCTCAAAACATGAGTCCAAAAGAACGTGTTGATGCGTTAACAGCAAATGATAAACGTTTGCATGATAAAGAGGTAACTGAAGGACATGACCAAAGTGGTGTGCCTACAAAACAAGAAGGTTACTATACTAATGCTAATATTAATAAATATATTGAGCAAAAAGGTTTTAAGCCGGCTAAAATCACAGAAGAAGCTCGTATTGACAATTTACCAAAATATTCATATAAATCTGGTAAATATGTTGGGGTAGCGATTCATGAGACGGCAAATCCTAATAGTAACATTTATGGTGAAGTTAATTATATGTATGGACATTATTACAATGCTTTCGTACATGCATATGTAGATGGAAATCGAATTATTCAAACAGCACCGGCTGATTATTTAGCTTGGGGAGCTGGACCGGGTGGAAATCCATATTTCTATCAAATCGAGTTAGTTCGTGCTCATTCATTAGATGAATTTGCTCGTTCAGTAAATAATGATGCGTATTTAACAGCTTATATGTTAAAACGTAATGGTTTAAAACCAACGTTAGCAGATAACAATGGTGGACGTGGTACAGTTATTTCTCATAATGCTATCAGTCGTTATTATGGTGGTAGTGACCACGCTGATCCATATGCTTATTTTGCATCATGGAATTATGATATGAACAAATTCTTCCAATTAGTTCAAAAACATTATGATCAATTATCTGGTAAATCAACATCTACTGTGACATCAAGTAACGATCAATCACCAATTAAAACTGCGACATATACAGTAAAACATGGTGATACGTTATATGATATTTCAAAACGTAGTGGAGCAAGCATTGAAAACATTAAAAAATGGTCTGGTATTAAATCAAATGTATTATCATCTGGACAAGTGTTGAGAGTAAAAGCTCCGGCTCAAAAAGCACCAAGTAAAATTACAACAGCTACTTATACGGTAAAACATGGCGACACATTATATGACGTATCAAAACGTAGTGGTGTAAGTATGGATGATATTAAAAAATGGTCTAAGATTTCATCAAATGTGCTTCATACAGGACAAGTATTACAACTTAAAGCACCTGCTCCAAAAACAGTAAGTGATAAAATCACAACTGCGACATATACGGTGAAACACGGTGATACGTTATATGATGTATCAAAACGTAGTGGTGTAAGTATGGATGACATTAAAAAATGGTCTAAAATCTCATCAAATGTACTTCATACAGGACAAGTGTTACAACTTAAAGCACCTGCTCCAACTACAACAAGTGATTCAAAAGCAAATGCAAATGATGATATCACATCTAAATCATATGTTGTAAGAAAAGGAGATACGTTATACAGTATCGCTAAACGAGCAAATTTATCTGTATCTAAAGTAAAATCATTAAATAATATGAAATCTAACACGATTCGTGTTGGACAAACGATTTATTTAGCACCAACGCATACAGTTAAAAAAGGTGAAACATTATATAGTATCGCTAAAGATAATAATATTAGTGTTAGTAAATTAAAAACATTAAATGGTTTGAAATCTAACACAATTAAAGTTGGTCAAAAATTATTCGTAAAATAATGTAAATGATCAATTTAAAAAAGAGTATCAATATTGATACTCTTTTTTTTTGTATAAAAAAAAAGATGGCTAAAAGCCATCTATATATTATTGATGATCAGAATTAGATTTTGCTTTGTAACGTTTAATACCAAATACAACTAATGCTGCTCCTAAAATACCCATAGTTAAAACAGCTGCGATACCTACATTTTTATCACTCATGTTATCAATACCAGTGCTTGGTAATGAGTTATCTTCTAAGTCAACAGCTTCAACGTTGTTGTCTTCGGTTTGAGGTGTAGCGGGTTGAGTTTGTTCTGTTTGCTTAGACTGAGGTGTTTGAGTTTCATTAGTTTCTTGAGCTGCACTTGTGTTATTATTTTGAGCCGGTTCTGAATTGTTGTTTGTTACAGCTGGTTGATTTGTATTTTCATCTTGAGTGTTAGTTTCATCTGTTTTTGAAGATGTTTGATTAGGATTATCATTTGTTGCATGGTTTGGTTTTTCATCTTCTGGTGTCATATCATGATATCCGTCGTGATCATGACTATGATCTGGATTAGCAGGAGGTGTAGCCATTTCTTCTGATTCTCCGTCTTTTTTATCAGATCCATTAGATGATTCTTCTTTATTTTTGTCGTTTCCATCTGCTTTTTTATCAGACTCAGTATCGTTATCTTTTGCTGAATCAGATTTATTTGTTGATGTTTCATCTTCTTTGTTAGATGTGTTTTCTTTATTTTCAGTTTCTTTATTATCTGAGTTATCAGTATTGTCTTTGTTTTCTGTATTATTTTCATTAGATTCGTCAGATGTTGCTTTTTCTAATTCGTTAGATGCTTTGTTTTCAGTATCATTCACTGTTGTTTCTACTTTATTTTCAGTGTCATTTTCAGCTGCATGTGCAAAGTTTAAAGCTCCAGTTGTTGTAAGTGCTAATGAACTTGCTATAAGTGTACTTGTTAACATTTTACCTTTTTTCATTTTTTGAAATCCTCCTAGTATAAAAAGAATATAATGATGACATTTGTCATCTCAAGTTTAGTATATAGGACCTCTATAAGACCGTCAACTGAACTCTTGCTCTAAGATTTTGGATAAAAGTTCACTTAAACTGTTATACCCAAGCTCTTTTGCTTTGACTTGAGCGTCATTTGTTAAATTCTTTGGTGATTTAATGCGATAATGTTTGTTTTTAGATGCTCTATCAAAATGATCATAATCACCATTTGTAATATCTTGAAGTAATTGTGAGATAGTATGTATTTGTGTGTTGTCATGTTGAATGGTTTTAAATATGTGATAAGCATTTGATGTTAGATTAACACTAGAGTAGGGGTGTTCTGACATAATATCATTCCTTTTGTTGTTATTTATGAATTCATTATATAAGATGTTCGAAAAAAAAGGAAACCTATATTATAATAGGTTTCCTTTAAATTCATCTGATTTAATGGCTTTTTGGATGATATCTTCTTTGACACATAATTTATCTGATAAAAATGTAACTAATTCGTTTTCGTTTATTGTGTCATTATTTTCTTTATAATCGTTAATATAACGTCCAACGAGTTTTGGAGGAAGTAAAACTTCAAGTGCGAATTTGTAGGCACTTTTATCTTTAATGTAATCATCCATATCACTATGCATTTCTGAGAAAAACTCACCAAGAGCTTTATCAACTAAGCGATCATCATCATATAACATTCGACCGAACGCCATTGTTTTGTTTAACAATGTTTCTTTTTCATCTTCACCTTCATCGTAATATAAGATGTTAGAATACATTGATATTTTCTCAGGATTTTCATCACCAGTAATCGCAAATTCATAACTTGATTTTAAAGCGATTTTTTCAATATCAGTGTGTGTATGTTCATCGTCATAAAAACATTGTCCTAATACATAACGATGAATGATATTGATAATATTTTCTTTTTGCACGTCTAAATAATTAATAGAATTACTCATTTAAAGCACCTCTTTTATAAACTTGACTATTGTGTAGTGGATAAATACGTTTTGTAAATGTATCTTCTTCAACACCATTGAACGCTTTTTCAAACATCATCATTTTTGCATCAATTTGATCGATATAATGAACGATTTGTGCCTCTGGTGTTTTAGGTGTGACATTTGAACCATATTCTAATTCACCATGGTGACTTAATACAATGTGTTTAAGTTCAATAATTGTTTTGTTTGATTCAGGGATGTCATTTTTGATTTGGTAACGTGTGATAAGATCATTTGCAATATTGATATGACCTAACATTTGACCACTAAATGTTTTATCACCTTTAATGAAATCTGTGATTTCATCCGTCTTACCAATATCATGCATGATAATACCACTAACAATTAAATCACGATTTAATTGTTTATATACCTTCATACAACCTTCTGCTAAATCTAACATACATAATGTGTGGTAAGATAACCCGCCTTTAAAATCATGATGCATACTTGTTGCTGCTGGTTGTGTGAAAAACTTTGGATTCTTTTCTGAAATAGATGTTTTCACAAGGTTTTGTAATAATGGATTTTCGATTGATGTAACATAATCAAATAGTTTTAATTGCATCTCATGTTCTGATAAAGGTGCTTCAGTTACATAATCGCTAATATCAGCATCTTTTAAAATTTTAAATTGTTTGATTGTAATTGAAATAACATCATTAAATTTAGATGCATTACCTGTTACTCTTAGCACTTGACCTGTTTCAATTTGTTGAGCATCAATATTTTTATCAACATTCCAGATTTTAGCATCAATTTCACCTGTTTTATCTTGTAATGTTAAAAGATAATACGGATTATTATTTTTAGTTTCTTTAGTTTGTTTTGTTTTAACAAAACAATCAAGCGTTAATTCTGGGGTTTCGTTTTTAATATCTTTAATTTTCATAAAAATCACTCCTTTAAATATGTAATGATGACTATAATCCGGTTGGAATTCTCAAGATAAGTATAGTCATCACAATTGAAATACAAATTAAAATACTACTATAAATTATTTTTTCAATATGCTTGTTGTCACTCTTAAAAATGATGTGTATAAACGTAAAACATAATAAACTCATGCAAATGATAACGGATATAATATAGAACTTTATTGAATGATATTTACTTTAAATGGTTCAAGTTCAAGTGATGCTTTATTATTATCAATTGCATAATGAGGATTGATTTCGATACATTTTTCTATAGCTTCTTGATCAGTGAGATTATTGAATAATTTATTTTTTAATTTTGTTTGTATATTAAAAAATTGTTCTTTTGTAATGTTTTCAATTTTCGTATCACCATTGAATTTAAATTCTATAGTAAATGTAGATGTTTGTTTTACTTTGGTGTTTGTATTATCAAATATTAGATTGATAAAGAAATGTTCATCTGCCATAAACGCATGTTTTCCGTATTTTGTTTTATCTTCAAAAACACGGTTTGTTAAAGTTACTTTTGTTTTTGCATTAATAATATTACTTTCTTCATCATAATCTAAATCAACAATATGGAATGTTCGATCTTTGAATGATGATTCCATATCTTTAAACTTTAAATTAAGAGCTTCTTTTAACGTATTTAACGATTCTACAACAACTTGCATAATTGCACATCCTTTATCTTTATATGATGTAGCTAGTGTAGCACGACTTCATATAGAATACTAAAAAAACCTACATCTTTTGTGTAGGTTTTTAATTGGTTTCTATTAGTAAGTACTTATTGAAAAGAGCCTCTTGGTAACACACACATTTTGACTCAAGAACTAAATCAGCAATTGCTGTTTCAATATTTTTAAGATTGATTAGCATTTCATGCGTATGGTGTCCAATATCTGTAATGGTATAAGGACGTTGTTGTTGTAAATCCTTAATAGTTCTAGGTTTTTGAGACATACGTTTGATGGGTAAAACGCGTTCTAAATTACCTTGATTTGTTAATTTTGTTAAAATAGATGTTATTTTATCTTCTGATATATCAGGGTAATTGCTTGTGATTAATTCAAATATGTCTGTTGGTGTATAACTTTTTGATGGATCTTCACCGAAGATATTCATAATATGATGATTTAATTCAACATCTGTTCCACTAAATAAATATTGAAGAGGAGTAATATCCCCGTAAATATCAGATTGGACTTTTTTAGACATATCTTTCACTCCTTTTTATCAATATGTATTTTCTAGCATTTATGACAACACTAAAAAAAAGAACTCACTATAACTGTGAGTTCTTTTTTAATCCACTACGCAGACAAAATACCACTAACAAGCATAATTATGATGATAATACATGCTGTGATAAGTCCTATTAATATATTAATTAAATTAACTTTTGGTTTTAATCGTCTGTTTTTAAATTTGGCAATTTTTGGAATGATTATTGTGAGATCTCCTAAAATAAGAGATATAATGAAAACACATTTCCAAAATATGTGAATAGGTTGTAATAAATAGGGTGTGATCATCAATGCGATAGCAGTATAAAAGAGAATATTAATAATATCTTTAATAAGAATTTTTCGTTTATCAACATAGATATTGCCATATTTTTTTCTATATTTGTTTTCAATTTTAGAAAAGATAATATTTAAAATAATTTTAATAATTAATGCAATAACAAATATACAAATTAAGCTAATAATCGTTTTTGAGCTCATGTGTGTCTCCTTTAAAAATTAACTTTATATCGTTGAATATATTGATTAAGAAAAGCATTGGCTTTTTGTTCTAAACCTTTGAAATCTTTATATTTATAAGTTGTAATTTCATTTTCATCGTTATAATATTTCAAAATATATTTATTATCGGATTTAAATAAATTAAATGATTCAAAACAAATCACTTCATCATGCATAATACATCCAGATGTATCAAATTTTTTAAATAGTTCTTTATAACCAATCATAGGTGTATAGTGATTATCTCCAAACTTTTTAAATAACAATTTAAGACGATATAATTCTTTTTTTGAAAATTCATTAGTCAATCCTTTATAAACAATATAACTATCATCAGATAAAGCGTGATAACTGTCATTTTCAAAAATAAAATCTCTGATATTAAGATATGTTCCTTTAAAACGTGTGAATTCTCCAATTCGTTTAGCAAATTGTTTTGCATTTTGCTCATTATTTATAATAGTTTCTAATATATAATCTTCAATAGATGGATAATACGTAAGCGTATCTTTTGATAACTGTTTTGAGCCGGCTTCATCAAGTAGTCTATTGATAGCTGACACATCTAATTCATGAAGTGGTGGTGTGACATTAAAATGCTTTTCAAAAAAGTTTGTAAGTTCTGTTTGATTAAATTTCATGTTTGAGTTCATTAAAGACATCTCCTAACAAATTAAGACCTTTCCAATTATCTTTATTTAAGATTTTTGGATTGGTCTCTTTTAATTTTACACCCCAGATCCCGTCATAAGGGGATGCTTCGACAAATGTTTTATCTTTATGTTCTTGAATGAAATCATTTAATCTAGGGAATTGACTGATTTTGTCATGTACAACCTCTTTCATAATATTAAATCGGACTTTATCCCATAATTCTTCATCAAAATTTGAAACAGTTCGTCCTAATCGTTTTGCTTCTTGAGGTGAACGAGCGTATAGAATCTTATAAGCAACTGTTATGTCATCAAAAAAGATCGCTTTACGCCACATAAATGCTTGTTCGCTAGTTTCAAAATTATGATTTTGATGTGTGAAACCAAATGGATAAAAGTTACTTAACATATCTCGTTTTGAGAAAAACAATACGTGATTGTCTGTAATTTTCATATAATCATTCCTTTTATTCATTCATTTTTAAAATATAACCTTGGTGATCATTTAATTCTGTTAATTGATTACCATTGATTAATAATTCTTTAATATTGATGTCTTCTGTGAAACCTTTAGTTACATAATCATTTAGTTGATATATAACATCAAACGCAGGACCGTTTGTTTGTCCATCGTATACATTTGGATCAAAGTATTCATATTGTACGTAATCAGAAAATGTACTAAAATATCGAACATCTTCTTCAATATCATCTAGATCTAAATATTGAAGTTCATCTTCAAGTGCTTCATGTAATTCATCTGAAATATTATCTTTAATATTTAAAGCCTCTTTATATTGTTTTTTTGTATAACTCATTATTATCATCCTTTTCTTAATTAATTTATGAAACAGTCCGGCTCAAAAAACTTAAACATCTAAGTTTTCAGCATCATCTTCAATATCTGTTAAGTTAAATTGAAGATTTGAATTAATAAAGTAATCTCTATCATCTTTATAATCTTTGTATTTTGGATATAACTTTTGATAAGAGGGTGTATTTAATTCTTCTTCACATAGTATGAAAGGGTTCATGTTTAGATAATGTTCGATAACTTTATCTAATATTTGGAATTGACGTTGATATACACCTCGTTCTAAAATAGGCGAACTTCCATAAGCGATATAATCAAAACGGTTTGATAATAAATCATGACCGTATCTAGATATGAAAAATGGGTTATCTTCATAACCTTCTTCTAAATCATCAATTGTAAATTCATCTTTTGCTAAAGCAAATAAGAGTGTGTTATAAAGCACTCGGTCAAGATGTAATCGTGAAACAGGTATATTTGTTTCATCAGCAATAGCAAGTATATGTTGGTTTAAATCAGTAATTAGAGCCATAATATTTTACCTTCTTTCATATAAATCAATTTATCGTTAAATCATTAATTGTAATAATTGCCAATCTAGCATTTCTACGTCATCCATGAAATCACTAACAAGCCATGTGTTTAGTTTTGCACTATCATACATGTATACATACTCAATATCAGAATGATTTGTTAAAAATTGTTCTAATTCTTTTGTAGATTGGAATGTATAAATTTCAGGAACAACACCTTTGATATTGGTATAAAAGTCGATATCATTAATATTTTCTTTTAAAGACGGGAATGATCCTTTTTCAATTAATGTATCGATTTTATTTTCTGATTGGTAGTGGGTGTTTAACATTTGTCCTGTATAATCTAATCCACCATTATATTGAACGTATACAAGTTTAATGGATAAGTCATCTTTATTAATTTTTCCAATGTAAGCATGTGTACCCATATCATCACTGCTACTAAAAACATATATAAACATGTTTAGAGAGTTTCTCTTTTCATTGTGGTTTATCATTTAAATGATAAGGTCTAAAAACCACTCCCAGAGCGTTAATTCCGATGTAGCCCACCGTATTTGTTTTAATGTTTAAAATGTGTGATTCTTTTAGTAACTTTTCCTTTCCTAATTTTATATTATACAATCACTGTATAATCTAGAGCTTGTTTTAAATTGATACTAGCATTTATATCTCTATCGATTTCAAATCCACATTGTTCACATTTATAAATTCTTTTGTGTAAAGGCATTTTTTGTCGATGGTTACATTGACTACACAATTGACTGCTTGGGTAAAATCGATCAACTTGCCTTAATTCAATACCATATTCATAACATTTTTGTTTTAACCATTCGACAATATAACCTAAACCAACTTGTTGAAAGGCATTGGATATGTTTCTATTTTTTGTTAATCCTTTGATGTTTAAATTTTCAATTGTAATATATTGTGGATTTTTTTGAACAATTGATAAAATGCTTTTTCTTTTAATATCTTGTTTAATATGTTTAATTTTTCGATATAATCTTTGAACTTTTAATAATTGTTTAAACCAATTATTTGATTTCTTTTTCTTACGTGATAATTTGCGTTGTTGTCGTTTTAGAGATTTATTTAAAATAATAAGTTGTTTATTTTTTCTCAAATCTTTGATACACACTCCATTAGGTGTAAACAAAGTGTCTTTTAAACCTAAATCTAATCCTATTCCTTCTGTTTGTAATGATTTAAAAATAACTTTAGGATCTTCATCAACTAAAACAGAAACATAATATCTATCAAATTCTTTTGATATTGTTGTTGATTTAATATTGCAATTTGGAATATAACCTTTTTCTTTTAATTTAACCCAACCAAGTTTTGGTAATTTAATTCGATGTCGTTCACAATAAATACTTCCAATAAGATAATAACTACCTATAGACTGTTTTTTCTTAAATTTTGGAAATCCTTTTTGTTTTTTAAAAGCGTCTTGATAACCTCGATGTGCGTTCATTATTGATTGTTTAACAGCTTTACTAGCACTTTCTTTAATCCATAATTTATCAGGATTGTTAGGTATAAATTTATTATTTAGCCATTTACTAAAATTATAACCATTCATATATTTCAATTTGTTTTTATGACGTATTTGATTAACTTCAATAAATTTGTTATAAACCCATCGACATGTACCAATGGTTTGATGAATTGTCTTTAATTGTGTTTGGTTAGGTTGTATTTCTACTTTATAGGCTTTTAGCATATATCATCATCTTCTTGAATCTTTTTTTTATACTTCCTTAAACCATAAATCCGAGAACTAAATACATGAATGATTGATATTAAATCTTCAACAAGTTCTTGTTGTGGTGATGATTCTTTATCGTTTAAAACAATAATTTTTGTATTGTATTTATGACATAGATTTTCAAACCAATCATATCCAAATCGAATAAACCTATCTTTATACGTAATGTAAATTGTTTCTATTTCATTATTCATTACTTGGTCTAAAAGTTTATTCCAATATTTACGTTTATAATTTAATCCGCTACCTATGTCTGTCACATAGTCATCAAGAATAACACCTTTAGCATTACAGAATTGTTTGATAAATTGTTTTTGGTTTTCTAAATCATCTATTTGATTTTCACTTGATACTCTTAAATAACCTATAATTTTACGTTGATTTTCTATAGGTTTATTAATATATTTTAAATATTGTTCTTTTGTATAATACCGTCGGTTTGTTGGTGTGCGATATGCTTTTAAAACACCTTCTCTATCCCAACGTTGTAATGTTGGAACACTAACACCGATTAATTCTGCCATTTCTTTTGGTTTGTACATGATTTTCACCTCAATGCAATATTAACATATTTAAATACATTTAACTATTTTTAAATATATTATTTGTAACAGTTGTTAAACTCCTTGTTGTTATATTATCTATCACCTTTACACTAAAGGCGTTTATCGCCTGTTTAAGGGGTAGACTTTTGTTTACTAAATAGAAAATATATGCTATTTTTATTTTGTATTTATATTTTTAAAATATTTTAATTTTTATGAAAGGATTTAAGATATATGTGTGATTTTGAGAATAAGTTAATTATTAACAAAGATGATATGAGTAAAACAGTAACCGTTCAATTAACAGGGGATGCATCCTTTATTGAACAAACGATTCCAACAATCATGGATGAGTTTGGTTTTAAATCTGAAGAGAATAATTCAATTCAAAGTTATTCTGATAAAAAAGGTTATATTAGTAAAGAAGTAAAAAAAAATCAAACAGCACCGTCGGTGCACCGAAATCATTATCACAAACAATCATCGCAAGATGATGTTCCAGAGTATTATAAAACAGGTATTATTAAAAGAGATAATGGGGAAGATTTATATAAATGTCGTTATATTTGCCCGAATTGTAAAGCTGCTCATAATAGATATGTACCAAGAGGTACCGATAAAGTAGATTGTCATAATTGTGACTATACAATGCAAATTAAACCTGTAAGCTCAGATCCAGAAGTACGAGATAGCTTCCAAAATTTCTATACCGCAGGTATGGCGAAAGCTAACTTTAATAGAAACGATTAGAGTTGATAGTTATGAGACAATCTTCAACAAGTGTAGTAACAATCATATTAGTCGTGTTAAATGTATTAGGGTTTGTATTTAATATTTATAAAAATGGTATCGGTGTTATTTTTGGTAAAGTATCTCCGAAAGAATTATTAAACGTAGGTGGTATGACAGCTGATACAGGCTATGTATCATGGATTACATCGATGTTCCAACATGGATCAGGAATGCATATATTATTAAATATGTTGGCACTAACTTCTATTGCACCGGCTGTTGTGTTACTTTATAATCAATTTGGTTATTTAGTCGGTTATTTAATCGCTGGTCTTATAGGAAGTTATAGTAATGTGTTATTTACAGATAATGCTACGGTTACAGTCGGAGCATCAGGTGCAATCTTTGGAATGATGGGTATGCTTTTAATCGGAGCAATATTAAGTTCAAAACGATCTTTCATTGATTTTAAAACGGTTATATCGGGTGTTGTAGTGATGTTATTTAATACATTTTTAATACCGGGTATAAGTATTTCAGGACATTTAGGCGGTTTAGTCGGCGGTGTTATTATTGGTTTTATTTTAATTATGATTCAAAAATTGTTTACAAGAAATGAACATAGACAAGAATTTGAAAATTAAGTTAAAATGGTTCTGACGTGATCAGAACCATTTTTTTTAATAACTATAAAAGGTGTGAGATATATGGGTGTTTTTAATAAAAAACCAAATATGATATTAGAATCAGTTAGGAATGTAAAGTCGAATTATAAAAGAATTCCTGATAAAACATATGAATTTGAAGGTTATCCGGGCATTCCGGTTTATCATCATTCTACGTCTTTGGCATTGGATAAGGTGATTAAACATAAGGATGATCGTTTAATATCAAAAATGAGAAAACAAGATCAGTTAGGTTATTATTACATAGATGATTCAACTGTTAATAATTTAATTGTAGGTGGAACTCGTTCAGGCAAAGGTGAATCGTATGTATTACCTATGTTAAATATAGCGTCTAGGTCAGAGAATAAGGATACATTAACAATAGTTCATGATCCAAAAAATGAACTTTATCAAAAAACAGCTGATTTGTTTAGAGAAAATGATTTTAATGTTTACTGTTTAAACATTTTAAATATACATAATTCAGATAGATGGAGTATATTTGAATTAATTATCAGTTCATTAATAAATGATTTAGAGGACTATGGGAAATCAACTTTAGAAAATTATGCTAAAACTCAAACAAATAGATTAGCAAATTTTGAATCTTATATTGATGAATTTTGTTATATTATTATTCCTGACAATAATAATTCTAAAGATCCTTTTTGGGAAATATCTGCTAGAAATTTATTAAATGTTTTAACAAAAGCCTTTTTTGTATTAAATGTATTTAATATTGAAGAAGAAAATGGTGATTTTATTGTTAAATATAATCATAATCAAATAAAGGTTAGTGATTATGTTAATTTTGCAAATGATGTACTTAATAATAAAGGGTTTGGTACGATTGTAAATGTTGATTCTGAGCCACCTTTTAAATTACTTAAAACAATAAATAATATAAACGATTCAGAATTTAAAATAAATGATAAAGACTATAAAATGTATATTAAATATAGTGTTTGGTATAAAATTATTAATACTATTGAAGAAGAATGGGATGGTTTGGGAGTCAATACTAATGAAGAAAGTAGAACATATGATAGTATGAAAATGATGGCACAATCTTATTTAAAAAGTGTATTGAATGATCATAGAATACAGTTTTTATTATCTGAACCTACAATAACTTTTGATAAACTGATAAATACCGATAAACCATCGATTGTTTATATTGTATCAAGTCCAATATCTCCAACTTTTAATTCTATTATTTCTCTTTTTATAAGTTCTTTATATAATTATATTTTTCAATCTAGAGTTGTTGGTAAAACAACACCTCGTACATCGTTTATTATTGATGAGTTTCCTAGATTACCGTCAATTCCTAATATGGAAGATAAAATTGCACAAGGACTTGGTTATGGGTTATTATTTACATTAATTATTCAAAATATAGCTCAATTAAAAAATCAATACGGGGATAATGCAAAGACAATTTATGATAATTGTTCAAATAAAATATTTATAAAACCAAGTGTTGATACATTAGATGAATTGATTTCTGATAAATATGAGTATGATCTATCAAAATTTGTATATAGAAAAACAAAACATGAAGTT